>Ga0209755_10001534_pt1 | contig 35383 bp, 25 predicted proteins | sample TergutCo191P1_FD_187301 | JGI IMG/M metagenome (GOLD analysis project Ga0209755, IMG submission 187301) | Cornitermes sp. P1 segment gut microbial communities from Petit-Saut dam, French Guiana - Co191P1 (SPAdes) (version 2) | ecosystem: Host-associated > Arthropoda: Insects > Digestive system... | reverse complement strand
ATCCTGACGATTTCTTTTAAATCCTGCCAGACAATAAGGCCCAGTTCATCGCAGATATCATAAAAGAAATCGTCAGGATAATATCCGCCTCCCCATACCCTTATAAAGTTAAAATTCGCCGCGGCGCATTGTTCAAGAAGCTTCCGTGTGCGTTTTGGCGTAACGCGGCTTAGAATATTATCTTCCGGAATATAATCGGCGCCCATCGCAAAAATACAAACGTTGTTTACTTCTATCGCGAAACTTTCTCCCCATTTATCCTTTTGTCTTTTAACAGTCATTGTACGCAGCCCAATGCGGCGCTGCCATGAATCAAGCTCCGCACCTTTGGAACTTAAAAGTATTACTTTTATTGTATAAAGATTCTGGTTTCCGTAACCTGATGGCCACCAAAGCTGAGGTTTATCTATTACTATTTTTTTTGATGAATTGTCAAATTCTTTAATATTTCCTTTGGGATCTGTTATATAAATCTTATATGATAACTGAGCATTACGCGGAGAGTCGCAAACATTATCAATCTTTACAGAAACATCAAGCTCAACAGAATCTTTCTTATGCTTTTGCGAGATATATACATTGTCAATGCGCGCAAGGTGGATTCCGGCAAGGCTTATACCGCGGAAAATTCCGGCGTCAGGGAGACGAGGCCCCCAGTCCCAGCCGAACATACAGTGGGCTTTTCTGATATGAGGAAAGCCTTCAAGACAATGAGAAGATCCGTCAGCTTTAATTTTTTTATACTCCTGTGAAACGAATTTTACAGAAGAGCGGAAAATAATTTTAATGATATTTTTTTCTTTTTTTAGTATTTTTTTATCTAAAGCGATTTCCCAAACGCGATGCATGTTATCGCAGCTGGCAATATTAAAATTATTTATACTAATATCGGCAAGCGTATCAAGCCCTTCGCAGCGGAGAAGGATTCTGTCCATATTTAACATTTTCTGCGAAACCGGAAACTCGCAAAAATATTCAAAATCGTTTTCCATCAGCGCGAAAGCCGCGTCCTCATTATCGCGCCAAAAAGGATCTTCCATTTTTTTATTGCGAAGCAGATCGCTATAAACAGAACCCGGCACTTGAGCGTCAATGAGTGAACTATCGCGCTCTCCTGATTTTCTCATCTTCCAGTTATCATGAATTTTTTGTATTAACATAATATATCAGTATACCTTTAATTAATTTAACGTCAATATTTACAAGCTTTAATCTTTTAATTGACTTGATTAGGAACACATGTAATAATGAAAAAAAATATTTATAGGAGGACATTTTATGCTGCCTGTCATGCTTCAGTTATACAATGTAAGAGATGAATTAAAAAATGATTTTGACGGAACACTCAAGGAAGTAGCCACTGCCGGTTATAAATATGTGGAACTTGCTCTCGCGAAATCATTCGGAAAAACCAGCGCGCAGTTTAAAGAATCGCTTGAAAAAGCGGGGTTAACCGCGGTTTCAGCGCATGTTCCTTACCGTGACATGATTAAAGATCCGGAAAACGAAATTGATTTTCATATCGAAATCGGCTGTAAATATATAGTTATTCCGTTTTTAAACGCGGATGACAGAAGCTCAGGCGCGAATTACGAAGATGTTAAAAAAGGCATCGCGAAATTAGGCGGGATAGTAAATAAAAAAGGAGCTGTGCTTCTTTATCATAATCATGAATTTGAATTTGAGGATTATAAAGGCAAGTACGCTCTTGACGATCTTTTTGAAAGCGTTCCGGCAAACCTGCTTCAGACGCAAATTGACACTTGCTGGGCGAAAATCGGCGGGGTCGATCCCGCGGAATATATTTTAAAATATTCAGGGCGCTCTCCTGTTGTTCATTTAAAAGATTTCGGGTCAAACGGAAATTCTGACGGCAAGAATGTAAAGGCTGAATACGATTTAATTGGCGAAGCAAAAAAAGCGCGCGCCGCCGGAGTTTTTCCGTTCAGGGCAGTCGGCTACGGAGTACAGGATATAAAAGGCATCATCAAAGCTGCGGAAAAAGCGGGCGCAGGCTGGCTTGTTGTTGAACAGGATATGCCGTCTCCCGGAAAGACGCCGGTTGAATGCGCAAAAGACAGTTTGGATTTTTTAAATAAAATTAACTGAGGTTCCATAACATCACTCACATTAATTAGTGTCTATCTATAATGTGGAAACATCATAGACAGATATTAATTACTTTAGCGGCCCTCTGTATTGATTTATTACAAGTTTATCAAGGCGCTGTCTGTGAACATTAAGCCGCCTTGTAAAATCATCAAAATCTTTTCCTTCCGCCGGCGACCATGCAGCTTCGGCTATTGCGCATATACGCGGGAAGATCATGTATTCGGCGATTTTTCCCGCATAAATTAGCTCAGACCATAAATTTCCCTGTCCTCCAAGAACAAGTTTTGCGTCTTCTTCGCTCATAGCAGGCGGTACAGGATTCATTGAAAAGCTGCTAAAGACAGTAGATTCGCCGTTGAAGGTCTGTCCCGGTTCTTCCGGATCATTAAATGGCTTATAATCCAAATAACATCCTTTTGTGTTAGGTGACATTATCACATTATGCCCTAAAGAGGCGGCTTTAATTCCGCCTTCGTCACCTCTCCATGACATTACAACTGCGTCTTTAGGAAGCTTAAACTGTTCTGTGTCTTCAAGAATCTCATCCCAGCCGATTGCGGTTTTTCCTCTTTCAGCTAACATCTTTACAAGCTTAAATGTTATCCAGCTTTGCAGTTCCTGAGGTTTTTTTAAACCGAGTTCATTCAGCTTATTCCGGCATTTAGGACAAGCTTCCCATCTGTTAAATAAAACTTCATCGCCTCCGATGTGAACGTACTTGGATGGAAAGAGATTCTGTAAAGCATCTAATATTTTTTCGAATAAATCAAAAACGCGGCCGTTTCCCGCGCAAAGAACATCTTCAAATATACCGTGGCGTTCTTCTACTTCATACGGACCGCCTGTGCAGCCAAGTTCAGGATATGATGCCAATATCGCGCTCGCGTGTCCTGGTAGGTCTGCTTCAGGAATAACTTCGATATGACGGGCGGCTGCGTATTCTATCACCCCGCGGATTTCATCATTGCTGTAAAAACCTCCCGTAGGCGGTTTCCATTTTGCTTTGTAATTTTTTCTAAATGAACCGATTTCAGTTAACAGCGGATATTCCTTTACATATAAACGCCAGCCCTGATCATCTGTCAGGTGCCAATGAAATCGGCTTATGTGATGCAGGGAAAGAGCGTCTAGTAATTTTTTTATAAACGGAACTGAATAAAAATAACGCGAGCAGTCAAGCATAAAACCTCTCCAAGGAAAACGCGGGTAATCGGTGATTTCCGCGCACGGCAGGGTAAAAACGCCGTCTTTAAAACTGCTTAATGTGAGCTGACGATATGTTTCCATCCCGTGATGCATTCCTGCTTTTGTTCCGGCTTCGACTGTAATTTTATCTTTCGTAATAATAAGCCTGTATGCTTCGTCATTTGATATGCCGGATTTAGAAAGATCACATTCTTTTTTTTCCGCTAAAGGCGGCTCATTAGAGCGGAAAAAACCTTCGCCGTATTTAATTGATACAGGTTTTGGTATTATCGATAATTGTTCTTCCATAAATTATTTTCCTTTATTATAATATAATAAAATATTTTTTATTTGCAAATTAAAAATATTCAGTTATGTGCTGAGGTCGCTGTGTAAACACGCGTTTTAATGTTTCAAGATTACTACTGACAGCAAGTCCTTCCTGCCGTGAAAAAAGCGCGTTTTCTATCGTTCTGTATCCCGTAATAAGCTGCGTTAAAGCGCGTATATCGCATTGAATATCGGCGTCTTTTGAAGTTTGTGAAACTTTCGTTTCGTTAGGTGAAAACTCAATAAGATATTTTCCGTTGTTAGCTGAAATATTTTCATCTTCCGTTTCTATTACATATTCTCCTTCGCAATAAGGGCGGCGCATGAGCTCAAGAGCTTTTTTTACATTCACAACTCTTGACATATCGCGCGGATCTATATGCATCTCGATATTCCACGCGTCTCCTGAAAAATCAAGCGGATCAATAAATAAGGGCATATCCCATTTAAAATTTTCAAATTGAGCGGACAGAGCGCCGACAATTCCGAGCATTCCGTACAATCCTTTTTTATCAATAAAAGCTAACTCCTTTACAATCATATTATGATCGCCTTCATAAAATGAATCTTCATATTTCATATAACTTCGCGCCTTCCCGTTTTCATCTTTCCAAAGATAAATATATGAACCTGTCGAATACGGATCAGCTCTTGTAAATCTTTTCCAAGAACGGTTATCAGGCCAGTAATCCCTGTGGATGCCGTGATTTATATTTTCGATATAGGCAGAATGAACCTGCGCGAGAAGCGATGTATCGCTGTCCGGAAGTATGTGAACATACTCGCCTGACGGTTTTATATCAAAAAAATCATGAGTGCTTATGCTGACTTTATTCCGGGGGATCGAAATCTCATATCCGAATTTTCTGTAAAAATCATGATTGAACGGAGTAAGGCATGAAAAAACTGTTCCTTTTTCATAACATTCTGGGAGAATTTTTTGAAACATTTTTCTTACATGTCCGCCTTTACGCGCTTCGGGAAGAGTGCCGACGCCGCCGATTCCGGACATTCTGACGCTATGTCCGTCGAAGCGCATAAGATAATCATTTTCTAAAAGCCCCGCAAGAAGTTTTTTTCCTTCAAAAACTCCGCATGCCCAGTCTGCGGGATGATCCAGAGGGTCTGTATTTTCGTTTTCTTTTCCGGAAAAATTCCTGCGCTGATTATATACAATCGTGTGTAATTTACTGAATTGCAGTAAGTCTTCATTTTCAAGCCTTCGAATTTCTGTCATATTCTTACAATAATTTTTTTTTAAATCGTTGTCAACGAAAATGTATTATCATTTGACTTTACCGGTAAAAATTGCTAAATTTATGTTATGCGTAAATTAAAAGCGGCAATAATAGGAGCGGGCAGCACGTATACTCCTGAATTAATCCGCGGTTTTATCGACAGAAAGGACAGCCTAAACTTTGAGTCGTTTTATTTAATGGACATTGATAAAGAGAAGCTTGATGTTGTCGGCGGTCTTGCTAAAAGGATGCTTCGTTCAAACGGTTTTTCTGGCGAAATTGTTTTAACCCGCGATATTGACGAAGCGGTTAAAAATGCCGATTATGTTTTTGCGCAGATTCGTGTCGGCAAAATGGAAGCGCGCATCCGCGATGAAAAAATTCCTTTAAAATACGGACTTTTAGGGCAGGAAACAACAGGGGCTGGCGGTTTTATGAACGCGCTGCGGACGATTCCCGTAATGCTTGATATCGCGCGCCGCATGGAAAAACTCGCGCCTGACGCGTGGCTTATAAATTTTTCCAATCCGTCAGGCATTGTCGCCGAAGCTTTGCTGAATCATACTAAAATAAAAATGATAGGTCTTTGCAATTGTTTTGTGAACATGAAAGCGGGTATTGCGCATAACGTCGGCTCTGATGATTTTGATTATGAATATATCGGTTTAAATCATTTAAGCTGGATAACATCGGTTACTGTTGACGGAAAAAATGTGCTTGAAAAGCTCGGAAAGACAGCGGGAGCGAAACTTAAAAATATTCCTGATGTCGATTATGATGATGAACTGCTTGCCGCAGTTCCTGCGATCCCGTCGTATTATTTAAGTTATTTTTATATGAGAAACCAGCAGCTTGATAAATGCCTTAAGGCGGAAAAGACAAGAGGCGAGCTTTGCGTGGATATTGAAAATTCTCTTATCGAAAAATATAAGAACCCTGATCTAACTGATAAGCCTAAGGAACTGGAAGAAAGAGGCGGAGCGTTATATTCAACCGCCGCGGTTTCGGTTGTTGACGCGATAGAAAACGATAAAAACGAGTATCATGTTATCTGCGCTAAGAATAACGGCGCGATTCCATTTATGGCCGGTGATGATGTAGTCGAAGTTAAATGTCTTGTAAATAAAAAAGGCGTTTTTCCAGTTGCGGTTAAAGATCCTGTAAATCATTATATCAAAGGATTGATGCAGGCGGTTAAGGCATACGAAAAACTTACTGTATTAGCCGCTGTTAACGGAAGCAGAAAAGACGCGTTAGCTGCATTAATGATCAATCCGCTTATCGGCGACTTTAAAAAAGCGAAGGCGGTATTCGACGATATGGCTCAGGCAAACGCGGAATTTCTGCCTAAAAGCCTGCTGCCTTGAATATGAGAGCAAAAAAATGGATTATGTGCTTGGCATAGATGCGGGCGGAACAAAAAGCCATCTTGCGTTATTCGACATTGAAGGCAATATGATTGATTTCGGCCGCTGGGGATCATTAAACCATGAAGGAATGCCGGGATCGTTCGGACAATTTAAAAATGAGCTGAATAAATTTGTTTTTGATATTTTATATAAAAACAAAATTAAAATTGACAGAATAACATCAGCGGCTTTCGGAGTCGCGGGAGTAGATACAAAACCTCAGCATGAAATTATATCAAAAATTATCAGCGAAACCGGATTCAAAAATTTTTCTCTTGCAAATGACGCGTTTTTAGGAATTCCGGCCGGCAGTCCGGCATGTTCAGGAATCTGCGCGATTAACGGAACAGGCTGTACGATAGTCGGAGTCAACAGTAAAGGAAAAATGTTTCAAATCGGAGGAGTAGGCTATATATCCAGTGATTACGGCGGCGGCGGAATGTTTGGCAGAATTGTTATTTCTTCGGTTTACAGCGAATTCTTCCGTAAAGGCGAACCAACCTGCATGACTCCCTTATTAATGGAGAAATTAAAAATTAAAAGTAAATATGAATTCGTCGAGACAATTTATAAAATGTTTGAGGAACACTCGCTTGATTTAAGGGAACTAACAAAACTGCTGTTTGAAGCCGCCAAAAAAAATGATAAAGTATCGCTTGATATTCTTGCTGAATCAGGCAGAAATTACGCCGGCGGAATCAGCGGCATGATTGAAGAGCTTGAATTTGATAAAAATAAAGACGATGATCTTTATATTGTGTTCGCAGGTTCTATTTTTTCTAAGGGCGAAAATCCGAAAATTATTGATACAATTAAAGAAAAACTCGCTGTTAGTAACCGCGGATTAAGGATAAAATATAAAATTTTAAAAGTGCCTCCTGTAGCGGGAGCGGTATTCTGGGCGTTTAATAATCTAAATATTCAGGATAAAGACGAATGTTACGCGAAAATATGCTCACAGCTTGAAAATTTAAACTGAAATTTCACAAGATAAAGTTAATTTAATAATATTTTAACCCATCAAAACTTCTACTTTATGCGTTTTTCCGTCACTGTGCGGCTTAATTATATTTCCCTTTATTTCTTCTCCGTCGATTTTTATTTTTTTTACTCCGTATTCAGCGCCGTCAGGATTTTTTACGGTAATTTCGTATAACGCTCCGCGAAAATTTCTTTTTACTGAAAATTCTTTCCAGTCTTTGTGAATTTTCGGATTTATTTTAAGTCCGTCGTATTCAGGCTGTATGCCTAAAATCCATTCTGTAAGCGATTGATGCATTGTCGGCGCTGTTCCTGTAAGCCATGTGTGTCCGCCCTGTCCGAAACAAAGACCGCCTCTTCCCCGGACGTATTCGGGGTAAACATAAGGCTCGCATCTGTAACGATCCTGATTTTCTGAAAGATTTTCAGGGAGGCATTTTTCATAAAAATTAACGGCGTCAGTCCCGCGGTTTAATATCGCGTAACTCTGAACAAGCCACGCGTTAAGGTGCATAAATATTGAGCCGTTTTCTTTCATAGCAGGCGGTTCCTTTTCGATATTCCACGATCTTGCGGGCAGCTCTTCGCGCTCTGTGAGCCCTGAAAAAACCGGAAAGCAGATTTGAGCGCCTGCTTCGCTGTCAAGATATTCTTCCACTTTTTTGATTACAATTTGAGAGCGTCTAACATCTGCGGTTCCGCAGTTTATGCCAAAAGCCTGCGGCTCAAGAAAAATTTTCGCTTCTTTGTTTTCGCTTCTTCCCAAATCATTTTTGTCAGGCGATCTTGATAACGCGCGTATATAGTAGCCTTCTTTATCAACCGCGAATTTTTCGAGAGATTCATAAATCTTTTTCGCGCGGGTTTTGTATTCTTCCGCAAGTGCGCTGTCTCTGTCAGCGGCAATTAATAAATCCGCTGTATCAATTAATATTTTATATAGCTGCTGAGAAACCATGACGCTCTCAACGTCTTTATTCCAACGGCCGCCTGTTCTAAGTTCGTTAAGGTCGTCGTTCCAGTCGCAGTCTTTCATATAAGGCAAATCGCGATCGCTCCTGTCTGTCCAAACGCGATCAATGGCTTTTTTTATGTGTTCTAAAATTGTTCCGTATATTTCTCCTGTTTTTTCATGCACTTCGGCGTAAGGTGTAATTTCATCCAGGAATTTAAAATCGCCTGTTTCTTTTATGTATTTAATAACCGCGGCAGGCAGCCAGATCGGATCATCGCTTGCTTCAATGCTTTTATTACCAGGCTGGTCTATAAAAAAATTATGATAACAAACGCCTGTCGAAAACATTTGTGACGCGATATGCAAAAGAGCGTGTTTCACAGGCTGCGCGTTATACGGCAGATTAAAAACCACATCCTGAAGAATATCGCGGAACCCCCAGCCGTATTCGTATCCTGTGTGGAATCTTGATTTCATTCTGTTAAGGATATACACAACGCGGCATTGATATTGAAGCCATTTAAAAGCGCGGTTAATTTTTTCGCTGGGCGTTGATATCGTAAATTGATTCATCATAACGCTCCACCAGTTTTTAACTTCACCTAACATTTCTCCGCGTTTGCTTGTGTTTTTGATCAGGCTGATAATTTTTTTAAGATGAGTCTTTTTATTAAGATAATAATCTTTTGTAGAGCTTGCTATTAACGTTACGGTAAACTCGATTTTTTCGCCTGCCTTTAGCGTAACATTATTGCGGAATATGCCGCAGGTTCTTCTAAGATACGCCTGATCTGTGTTTGAAAGACGCTTTGCTTCCGTTATGCAAAGCGGATTAGCAAGCGAATTAAATCTGCCGCCTGTAAAGCGTTCTTCGCTTGTTTCATATTCCGTTTTCCCGTTGTTAAGCGTTGAAAAAAACGCCGCTACATTTCCGAGCATTCCGTTAATTTCTTTTTGGTTATCATTTACGCTTGTTCCGTGATTTCTGCGGAAAACAACCGCGTTTAAATCTTTGTCCCATGCGGCTCCGCCGAAAAATCCGTCATTATCTCCGGCAAGCAGGCGGATAAGCGCGTCGCCCATATGAATCGGAATAAACGGATAGACTTCAAGCTCCTTTGTTTCGCCTGTTGTATTTTCGATGACAATATTCTGAATCCAGCCGTCAAAATCCTTTGGGACAAACATTGTTTCTTTTGTTTTAATTCCTTTGTAAAATGAATCAAAAATGATATAACCAAAACCTAAAGTAGTTTTAAATTCCTGTTCTTCTTTTCTTACAGGCTGCCACGTAGTCGTAAAAAAATCCCGCGTAACAGCGTCGACAATATAGCAGTAGCGCCCCCTGTTATCCGCGTCGTTTAAATGCAGCTGAGTGTCAACAAATGTATTTTCATGAGTTCCCCGCACATCAAATCCGCCGCCTGTAGAACTGACGCCGGAACAGAATGTTTCCGTGCCGCTTTGATCAGGCCTTATTAAATAATGAAGCCAAGGTTCGGGCGTGTATGGATTAAAAATTTCAAACTCGTCCTTTTCGTTAAATCTTCCGTACTGCGCCTGAAAATTCTTTTTATTATCTTCCATTTAATTACCCCATTAATACATCGACATCAACTTTACTTCCGTCCGCAAAGATAAGCGGAATTATATTTCCGGCTATTTCCTTTCCGTTAACTTTAATTGATTTAACGCCTTTTTGTACGCCCGGAGGATTAGTATAATTTATGTTAAATATTGTATTACGAAAATATCTTACAGCATGAAATTTTTTCCATTCGCCTGATACGCAGGGGTCAATTATTAGGCCTGTATAACATCTTCTGATGCCGAAAATCCAGTCAATAAGAACATTTAAACGTGTCGGCGCTGTTCCTGTAAGCCATGTGTGGCCTGCCTTCCCGTGATCGTTAGACGCGGGGCCCGATACATATTCTGGGAATACAAAACGCTCTGCGGCGTACAAATTAGGATCATCCTCGCTTGCGGCCGCGGGAAGCGTTTTCATAAAAATATCGTGCGCTTCTTTTCCGTAACCGAAAATACATAAAGAAGCGATATACCATGATTCAAGGTGCCTGAACTCTCCTCCGTTTTCTTTTTTTCCCGGAGCGTTGCGTTTCCATCCCTGATAATCTTTTGGGATTTTTCCCTGTATCATTGTTTTATCGCCTTCGCAAATCGCTATTCCGTATTTGTCGTCAAGATTGCTTTCGCATACTTTTTTACAGGCGTCAAAACGCGCCTTGTCGGCGATTCCGCTGAACCCGGCCCAAGCAATCGGCTCAAAAAAAGTTAAGCCGTCTGTTTTGCTGCATCCTAAATCGGAAGGAGCGTCTTCATCCAATAGATAATCGACATCAATGCCTGTGTTTCCGAATGAGAGGCTTTTAAGGACTGCCTTATGATCGTTAGCTGCAACAGCGCGGATGTAATTTCCGTTTATGTCAATGCATCTTTTTTCAACTTCGTCCTTAACAATTTTCGCTTTTGCTTTATAATCGCGTGCCAGTTCCTTTTCTATATCAACAGCGTTAAAGAGCTCAGCCATGTCGTTTAACGCTTTGTAAAGCTGCTGCGCGGCCATTACAGATACGCTTGTAAAATTTCCGGATAGATCGTCGTTCCAGTCAGCCATCAGCATATATGGAAGGCCGTTATCGCTTTGTCTCCACACTTTTGCGACCGCCGTTTTTAAATGTTCAAGAATTGTTCCTTCCTTTGGCGGCAATTCCTCTTTCCCGTCGCAATACGGAACAACTTCGTCAAGAAACGCGAAGTCGCCGCTTTCTTTAATGTATTCAACAGCGGCGTAAATCAGCCAAAGAGGATCGTCGCATGTGACAAAGTCTTTATTCCCCGGAGCTGATACATAAAAATTGTGATACACAAATCCGTCGCTGAACATCTGCTGAGCCGTGAATTTTATCAGTTCCTTCGCGGGTTTTGGATCGTAAGGAAGCAAAGCCAGAATGTCCTGAAGAATATCGCGGAATCCGTAGCCGTATTCAAACCCTGAATGAAACCGCGACTTCATTCTGTTAAGCAAAGCGACCATTGCGCATTGATACTGAAGCCATTTAAAAGAAGGATGTAAGATTTCATCGGCGCCTTCAACGTTTATTTTTAATTTTCCTAATTCTGTTATCCATTCCTTTTTTACTTCATCTAACATTTTTTTCGCAGTGTCGGGATTTAAAATATTTGATAGAAATATTTTTATTTCATTTTTCCCGTTGCAGTAATAGTCTTCAGTGGATGAAACCGCGCTTACAACTACAATCTCTTTTGTTTCGCCGGCTTTAAGCAGGAAAGAATTTTTTATTGAAGAAAGAGCGGAGCAGTTTTCATGAGCGCCGCGGTTTGGAAGATCCCAATCCTCTGCAACGGCGGCGGGGTTTCCCATTGTGTTTGAATGATGCCCCACAAATTCATCGTAACGGGTTGCGAATTGATTTCCGGAAAGCGATGTTGTGTGAATAAGCACTTTGCCGAACATTGATTTTATTTTTTCCGCGTCGCTTTCAAATTCGCGTCCAAAACCGTTTCGCCATACAACCGCGTTCAGCTCTTTGTCTATGAGTGAGCCGCCCATCATCAAAGTATTAAAACCGCTGAACTGAATATCGCGGGCGTCCCCGATATTAACAGGATTTATGTTAAACATTGAAACTTTGCGGTCTTTACCGTCATTGTTTTTTATTTTTATTATCTGCACCATCGCGTCATAACTGTCGGGGATAAAATACAGCGATTCAACGTCAAAGTTGTTATATGAAGTTTTAAATTTTATATAGCCAAAGCCGAATGTGGTTTCAAGTTCCTGATCTTTATTGCACACAGGATACCATGAGGCTGAAAAATACTTTTCGTCGTCTGTGCGAAAATATGCGTAATTTCCGAGCATTCTTGTCTTATACGGATCTTCATGCACGAACCCGTTTGAAATATCTCCCTCCTGAGTTCCGATTCTTGCGAACGATGTTCCGTTATTCGTCATTCCCCAGCAGAGAGTGTCTACAGGTTTTTTATTTCTTCTCGCCAAAAGCATAAGCCACGGTTCGCGTGTCATATCGCCGAATTTTTCTTTTATTACCGCTTCATTATCGCTGTTAAAATAAAACCGGCCGTTATTTTTTTGTTTTCCCATAACAAATCCCCTTTAATGCGCTTTCTCGAATCAGTTCATTATACGCAGTTATAACTATACCATAAAAAATATGCTTGATGTAATAAAAACATGGAGTATAATTGATATATTATGGATATGAAAATTTACAAAGATATAACCGGAAAATATACGAAAAAAATTGAAAATCTTCTGAAACAAAAAAAATTTATAACAGGAAACAGCATTGAAATAAAAACCCCGGAGCAGGAAAATGCCGCCGCCGCTCTTTTTAAAAGTGACTGGCTTTTAGAATATCCTCAAGCGGTCTGCGTTGATTTTGAAAAGGCTGTAAACCTTTATATATCAATGGACTGCGGCTGCGGAAATGAGGAAAAAATTGATAGGGCTTTCGCGATGGCGCGCGTTAATTTCATGGGTACAGACGGAGTGCGCGGAAAAGTAACAGAAAAAATTAAAGAAAATTTTATAGACGATCTGTTAAACGATAACGCTTTTACTCCTGAATTAGCCGAAGTAACTTCATTCGCGTTTTCTAAACTTCTTCTTGATAATAATATTTTGAGTAACGGCGATACTGTAGTTATCGCGAATGACGGACGCGACGCCGCGTTCAACTGGGTTTTGAATAACAGCGTAAGAAATGGTTTTACTAAAGCCGGCTTGAATGTGCTTGATTTAGGAGTAGTTCCGACCGCTGTGGTTCCCTTTAAAAATTTACAGCTTGGCTGGCGCGCGGGAGCGTGCCTTACAGCGTCTCATAATCCTTCGAATCAAAACGGCATAAAGTTTTTTATCAACGGAAAAAAACTTGTTCCCGAGGGAGCGCTTGGCGATTATGCGCTGTCGGCTTATATGTATAATTATTGTTATATAGAAAAGCTTCCAATGACAGCTAAAGGAAAAACAACTGAGTATAACGCTGAAGAAGATACGGTAAACTGGATACTCGATGTTCTTGGCGGCGGAATGAAGGACGCTATTAAAGATACAGTTTTAATTTTTGATTCAGCTAACGGCGCAAGCGATGCGGCGGGAAGACTTGTTCTGGATAAATTAGAGGCTGATTATTTTTGCGTAAACGAAAAATGCACAGGAAGTAATATTAACTCTGGCTGCGGAGTAGCGGAGATAGAAGGCACAGAATATTTCAGCGGTAAAGAATACTCAAAACATATTCCGGCAGTAAAAAAAATATTCGACGAGGGCAGAAGATCAGAAGATAGCGTGTACGGAATTGTTGTAGACGGCGACGGAGACAGGGGTTTTTTGCTTTTATACCGCAGGAAGGAAGATGATGTTTATGTGCTGGACGGCGATAAATGCGGATATATCCTTGCGCGGTATTTTATAGAATCTAAAAAATTAAACGCAAATGATTATAGGTTTCTTTCTACAATAGAATCCGATATTATGACTTCATCCGCCGCTGAAAAAAATCTTGGGCTTAAAACAAAAATAGTATCTGTCGGCGATAAATGGATCGGCAATTTTAAAGACGGAAATCTGCTTGTAGGCCTTGAAATTTCAGGGCATGTGATTTTTCCGGTTGAAGTAACGCAAAGCGGAACGGCGGTAAATAAAAGGGCAATTCCGCAAAGCGAAACAGCGCCGCAAAGCAGAGCAGCAACGTTAAACGAAACATCTGATAAAAAACAAATATTGCTTTCCGGAGTCGGACTTTTAACAGGGCTTATGACAATCCGCGCGGTTAAAGAATTAAACTTAAGCGAAGAAGAAATTATTAAACCGTTCGAGCCCGGTTTTTCAAAAACCTATTATACTTTCTTTGTTGATAAAACCATGTTTTACAGAGGCAGCGCAGTCTGGGAAAAAGATAAAAAACTTGCGGAAGATGAAATAAAGAAAGCGGCTGAAAATCTTAAACTGCCTGAAACAGCAAAAGTAAAATACGAAGATAAAGAAGATCTTAACGTGCTTTACCTAAGCATTCACAGCGGAGAAAAACTGCTGGGAGTTATTTTCATTCGAAACTCAGGAACAGAGGATAAAAACGCAGTTTATGTAAAAGGCGCAAAGGAATACGTAGAAGTGTTATGTGAAATCGGAGCAAAGATGCAAAAAACGCAGGCGGCGGAAATGAAAAACAAAACACGCGCCGAATACAAATACGAACTTGCAGTTATAAAAAACCTCGAAACGAACGCCGGAAAAACAACCGTCGACAGCTTGTTATCTGAACTTAACGGCGTAAGCGAACAGGATTTATTAAGCGTAATACACGGCCTTAAAAAAGAAGGCAGAATTAGCGTCACTGGAAGAAGATTAATCATTATTTAACCACAAACCACACGAACAATTCGAACCTATAATTAGATAACTCTCTATAGGTATCGAATACCTTGATATTAAGAGTAAATCGAATTAAAAGTTCGTAGTGTTAGTGCGGTTCGTGGTAAAAAATAACCATTTACCCTTAACCCTTAACAGCGCCTGCCGATACGCCCTTTGTTATCTGCTTTCTGAAAATAATATAGAAAATGATCATCGGCGTCATGCCTATAACAAGAGCCGTGAACTGCTTGCCGTAATCTGTCGCTAATGCGCCTGAGAACATGTTTATTCCCAATGGAACTGTTTTAAGCCTGTCTGATGAAACCAATATATTTATCAGCATAAACTCATTCCATGTACCTGTTACCTGTAAAATTGCTACAGTTGTCGCGACAGGTGCAGCCATAGGAAGAATTATACTCCAGAAAATTCTCATATATTTCGCGCCGTCTATGCGGGCGGACTCTATTACTTCGTTTGGAATGCCTTTTATATATTCTGTGGCAAGATAAACGCCAATCGGAAGACCGATGCCTATATATGGTATTAAAACTCCAAGCCTTGTATTATAAAGACCTACCGTTCTGATTAATAAAAACAGAGGAACCATGATACATTGTAATGTAATTAAAATACCTATTATAAAACTGCCGTGAAGGATAGGCGTGGTTTTATTTTTTAGTTTTGCGAACGCAAAACCAGCCATAAAGCTTAAGAAGATTATACTTATTGTTGTTATTGATGTATAAAAAACACTGTTAAAAATTAATGTGGAAAATTTTGCGGCGGTCCATGTTAACGGATAATTTCTGAAATACCATTGCTGCGGAAGAGCCAGCTTGCTTGTCAGCATATATTCCTGTGTTGTTTTAAAAGAAGACATCAAAACCCAAAAAATAGGATATATCGCGAGCACCGTGAACAATATTACAATTGCGTACATTACTCCCAATGAAACAGGATTTGTTTTTCTAATATCACTCATTTTAATCATCTCCTGTCGAGAAACGTTTTTCAACAGCTCTTGTCAGACCAATAAGTATGAAACAGATTATTACCATTATTGTAGAAATTGCATTTGCTACAGGATAATCAGGAGCCTGTCTGAACGCTTTTTTAAACATATATATAGAAAGGACGCTCGTTGTATCAGCAGGGCGTCCCTCCGTCATTATCCAGATAAGATCGAATGATTTTAATGAACCGGAAATCGCTAAAATCGCGCAGGTGACTATTACGCCTGAGAGCGCAGGTAAAATTATATACCGAAGCGTCTGCCACTCGGTTGCGCCGTCTATTTTAGACGCTTCTATTACTGATACGTCGATTTTTTGAAGGTTCGCAAGGAAAATCAACATATATAGCCCTGTATACATCCAGAGAATTACGATTAATACAGGAACAAAATCCGCGCCGCTTGGTATATACATGGCTTCGGGGTTTGACATTTTCTGCAGTTCAAGTATAACGCTCTGGGAGCCGAGAAAGAATCTTTTAAACAAAATACCGATGATTACCGCGGAGATTACATTCGGAAGATATATTACCGCCTGAAAAAAATCTGTGTTTTTTATTAGACCGCGGGACAATATGTAGGCAAGGAAAAATCCTAAAGGAATTTGCCCGAAAACTGAAATTAATACAATGACAATATTATTTCGCAGAGCCACATAAAACAGCGGGTCTGCGAAAACATTTTTATACGCTGAAAGACCACCGAAGCCGTGATTATTTAAATCCATAATCAACCCGCCGCGGTAAGTGGAAAAGCTTAATAAAATTGAGAAAATCACAGGGAATGCCATTACAAACAGGAATAGAAGCAAAGCAGGTAAAACTAGTATTGTATAAGAGATCCTCTCTTCTGATAATTTTGTTATATTATTCTTCATTTTACCTACCCTGCCTTCTATTCTGATTTACCAACTATAATTTCGCATTATATGGGTTGGTTGGATTTGCCCTTACGTATGCTTCCCATGCCGCTTGAACAGTAGCTGCTACCTGTGCGCCTGTCTGGCGCTGTAACGCAAGCTGAATTAAACCAGTGTTGATTGGTTCAAATACTGATGATGGGAACACGCCGTCAATTACAGATGTGGCTGTAGTAAATGTGTTGCCGAGTGAACCAATTGCTCTCTGTATCGGCTCAAGCCTCATTGCGTTAAAGTCAAGATCAGTTCTTGACGGAGTCGGTGTACCGCCGCGTTCTGTTCTTAATTGGGAAACTTCTTTTCCTGTAAGATATTTAACTAATTCCCACGCAAGTCTTTCTCTTTCTGAACCAGCAGGAATCGCCGCGCTCATAGCATAGCCGACGCCGAGGATAACCGAGCTTGAGCTGTTGATTGCCGCGCCTGGAATTTCAGGGAATACACCGGCTCTGATATTTGACTGTCTTGCCGGCGGAATTAAAGCAACTCCGGTGTCTGCATCAGTAATGAACGCGCTTGCACGCCAGTCGCCGTCGATATAGTACGCGCCTTCACCTCTTGCGAACATTCCAGGTCCGTCACCGTAGTCAACGCCTACTGCCGCCTGAGAAATAACACCGTCAGTATACATCTGCCTGATGAAGTTAAGAGCGTTTACAAACGGCGCGTCAGTAAATTTCAATGTGCCGTTGTAGATTTTTTTCTCCCAGTCTGCGCCGCAGAAACGTCCTGCTACCATTGAGAAAAGACAGCTCTGCATTACCCATTCACTCTGTGCGGGAATAAGAACAGTCTGTTTTCCCTGAGCTCTAAGTACCGGTACCTGCGCTACAAGATCAGCGTAAGTTCTGGCCGGCTGAAGCCCTGCCGCGTTTAAAACTTCCATGTTTGTGAAGAAAGCATGGGTTGTTGTGATACCCTGAGGGATCATCGCCAAATAACCTGCCTGCTGCTGCGCTGGATCCATTGTCAAAGGTAAATAATTATTTCTGAAACCAGTTTCCCTGTTGACAAACGGAGTAAGATCCTTTAGAAGCTTTTGATTGTGAAGATAATCAGACCTGCCTGACGGCCAGACATACATTACATCCGGGAGATCGCCGGCTGCCGCATAAGCTCTCATCTTGTCATGATAAGGATCGTCAAACAGATTTTCCCTTTCAATAATTACATTGTGTGTTCTTTGAAAGGTGTTAAACCATAAATCCGCGTCTGCTATCGCGTTTGGCGCTGCAGCATCCATATAATACAGGACTCTGAGTGTAACTGGACCGCCTGCCTGCTGTGATTGCTGATTGCCGCCGCCTGCAAACACGGAACCCGCGATTAATACTGTGAGAACAAATATTCCCACGATTCTCGATTTTGTAAACATCATTATACCTCCTATGGTTATGATTACTGATCCTATACTATCATTTTTCCGGCTAAGTGTCCACATATTTCGAAAAAAGGGCTTTTTTATTTAACAAATTAAAAGTTTTTTATATAAATTATAATGAGAACAACTGCCTTAAATTATACGAAATTATAAAATTTCCGCTGTTTTCGGCTAAATTCAGCCTTATTCGCTCGACTGTATTTTCGATTTATGCTATATTTCATAGAATGAGTAAGGTAAAAACGTTTCAGGTTGACCAAAAAGTGGTCTATCCGAGCCAGGGCGTAGGAATTATTAAATCCATCACGCAAAAGAAGTTTAAAGATTCAAAAATCCCCTATTATACTATTTACTTAGAAGTGACCGATATGACAATAATGGTTCCCGTTGATAAGGCCGCCGGGCTGGGTATCAGAGCGACGGTTTCAAGAGATGAAGCTTTAAAAGCGCTTGAATTGATAGGCGAAGATTACGAACCGATTCCGTCAGACTGGAAAATGCGCTATCAAATGAATCTTGAGCTTCTTAAAAAAGGCAGCATCAGGGACATCGCAAGCATTGTCCGGTCTCTTTATCACCGCAGCAAAGTTAAAGAGCTTCCTATTTTGGAACGCAAGCTGTACGATTCGGCGTTAAAGCTTTTGGAAGATGAAATTTCCATTTCTCTTCGAAAATCCAAAGATGATGTTTCCAATTTGATTTTCGCGAAGCTTGAGTTAGAATAGGCAACCGGTAGAAGAATCTGGCGATGTATTAAATTGCGCATAAATAGTTTAAGATAAACTATGAAAGAAATTGATGATAACGACTGCCGTATCGCCGCGGTTATTTTGGCGGCGGGATCATCAAGCCGTATGCGCGGAATCAAAAAAGAGTATCACAGGCTTTCAACCGGAGTTACGGTTCTTCAATCCGCTTTAAAAACTTTCGCATCTGTTCCTTCCGTTAAATTAATTGTGATTGCCGTATCATCCGGCGAAGAAGACTCAGCCCGTAAGGCTCTTGATTTTATTCCGCCTGCCTGCGAAGGAAGCTCCGGGGAAAATCCGTGTAAACCTAAGATTATTTTTGTTAACGGGGGAGACGCAAGGAGCGCCTCTGTTTTTAACGCGCTCTCTATTCTGACTGAGTATAATCCGCGTTATGTGCTAATACATGACGGGGCAAGGCCGTGGGTAAGCGTTTCATTAATAGAAAATATCATAACATCCGTTAAAAAGAGCGGCGCGGTAATTCCTTTGCTTCCGTTAACTGACACGCCTAAAGAAATTGGAATCCGGGACAGTGAATCCGAAGAACAGGATGAGGCTTATATTGAGAGGCATTTAAAGAGGGCGAATGTGGGCACCGCGCAGACTCCTCAGGCGTTTAAATTCCCTGATATTCTTTACGCGCATGAAAAAGCGGCGGCGGCTAAGGAAGAGTTTACAGATGACGCTGAAATTTGGGGAAGGTTCTGCGGAAAGGTTGCGGTAATAAAAGGCGATCCCGCGAATAAAAAAATAACATTTCGTGAGGATTTGTCCTGAAAAATTTATCATTTATTTTTTTATTAATAATTTTTTTCTTATTTTTTTCCTGTGAACGCGGTTTTGTTAAAATTCCTTTAGATACAGAAAAAACATCCGGTTCCGGTCTTGTCGCGTGGTCAGGGGCGTACCCTCAGGCGGTATTGCAGCCGGGTGAGTATCCTCTTTGGTTTCAGATAACAGAAGAAGGGCCTGTTCATATCGGAACGCCCGGAGAAGTTTCACACGGATCAATCGAAGATGCGGATTATTCAGGCGGTTTTATACCGTGGACGCATGCTGTGTATATAACTTCGATGGCGGATAACGGAGACGGAATTGTTATGGCTGTGAACCGCGCCGGTTTTATAAAATTAAAACAGGAACCTGCAGGCATCGCCCTTTATTATTTTTCAGGCGGTGAAATTTTTAATCAACACACTGTAGGCGGTTTTGTTTTTTACGGAGACGATCCTGTCGTTTTAATATATTCTGATGATCGGTTTTTGGATTCTGTTTCTCTTTCCTCGTTTCAGCCTTTCTACGGAACATGGTCTTTTAATATGAATTCAAACATTCCGTTTCCTGTTGAGGTTCCGGCTTTTAAATTTTATCCGCAAAGCGATAACTGGATAATTGATACGCTGAGAAAAGGAGACGATGATTTTTTTTATTACCGGGCGGCAAGAAGAAACAATTCAAGACAGGAAATTAACACGCTTCGCACCGCGAATCTTTCACATTCAGGAGTGGCGGTTTCTTTGGAAGTGTTTCATAACTCAGCGCCGCATAAAGAAATTATTTCCCACCCGTCTTTGCCTGAGCTTCCTGAAAATTTTTTTTATACCGGAATCATTTTTACCGCGGACAGTTTAGCCGCGTTATGGGAAGAGCAGATCGATTTCAGCATTGGAGCCGCCGGGTTTGTAATAATTAAACTTTGAGGATTTTTAAACGCGATTCTGCGGTTCGAATTTTTTTAAGAGCTTATTACAAAACTAGCCGAGTTTTTGGAAAAGCTCAGCTCACTTAACATTTAATTATTATTTTATTAAACTTACTATTATGGAAAAACTTAAAATATTAATTCCGAAAGGAAGAATTTTTGATAATGTCAGCCGCCTTTTTTCTGAAGCCGGATTTCCCGTCGCTATTGCGGACAGAACATACAGACCATCGCTGGGCGCGCCGTGGCTTGACGCGAAAATTATGAAGCCGCAGAATGTCGGCGAACTTTTGGAAATCGGAAGCCATGACGCGGGCTTTACCGGCATTGACTGGATTAAAGAAAGCGGCGCTGACGTAATCGAAGTGCTCGATCTTGGTTTTGATAAAGTAAAAATAGTCGCCGCAGTTCCGCAGGATTTTAATGAAGAAAAATTAAAATCAAAAAAAATAGTCGCCGCGACAGAATATGTTAACCTCGCGGAAAAATGGCTTAAATCATCAGGATATCAATACCGTATTCTGCGTACCTTCGGCGCGACGGAAGTTTTTCCTCCTGATGACGCTGACATGATTATTGATAATACTTCATCCGGTCAGACTCTTAAAGACAACGGCCTTAAAATTATCGGAACTCTGCTTGAATCATCAACGCGTTTTGCCGCATCGCGTCAGGCAATGGATAACGCCGAAAAACGCAGCCGCATAGAAGAACTCGCGATGCTTTTCCGCGCGGTTTTATCAGGGCGTGATCGCGTAATGCTGGAAATGAATATTCCAAAGGAACAGTTTGAGTCTCTTTCGGGCCTTCCCGCGATGCGAAGCCCGACTATAGCACCTTTATACGGAGACGCCGGGTTTGCCGTGAAAATCGCCGTTAAGAAAAATGAAGTTCCCGATATTATTCCAAAGCTTAAAAAACTCGGCGCGCTTGATATTGTTGAGTATGATCTCAGAAAAGTTGTTCAGTGATGAATGAGGAGCTTAAAATGAACAGGATTGCGGAGATTGAAAGAAAAACAAGCGAGACGGAAATTTTTATCAAGTTAAATATTGACGGGAAGGGCGCTGCGGCGCTTGATTATCCTCTCGGATTTATGGGGCATATGATTAACACGTTTGCGCGTCACGGGCTGTTTGATATTGAGGCGCGGGCAAAGGGCGACATCGAAGTTGATCAGCACCACCTTGTTGAGGATACGGGAATCACGCTCGGCCAGTGTTTCGCAAAAGCGTTAGGTGACAAACGAGGCATCAGGCGGAGCGGAAGCTGCCTTTTTCCGATGGATGAATGTCTTGCCCGCGCCGCGGTTGATATTTCAGGCCGCCCTTTTTTGTATTTTGACGGACAGCTATCACCGGAACCGTTAATTTCCGCCGCGCAGGACGGATCGCAGTATAAATTTCAAACAAGCGTTATCGAAGATTTCTGGCAGGCTTTTACCTGCGCCGCGGGATTTAATCTTCACCTCGAAATTATCCGCGGAAGAAGCGATCACCATAAAATTGAAGCTTTGTTTAAAGCCGCTTCCCGCGCGCTGCGCGCTGCCTGCGAATTTGACGATCGCGCGAAAGACGCTGTTCCTTCTACAAAGGGAGCTCTGCCGCATTATAACCCGCCCGGAGTAATAGTTTGATCGGCGTAATAAATTACGGGGCCGGAAATCTTGGCTCCGTTATGAACGCATTAAAAAGACTTTCGGCAGACGCGCGTTTTGTATCAGGCCCTGAGGAATTGATTCCCTCATCATCGCCTTACGAAAAAATTATTTTTCCGGGAGACGGTCATTTCGCGGCGGCGGTTTTATCGCTTGAAAAACTTGAGTTTACGCCCGCGATAAAAGAATGGATAAAAGCCGATAAACCTTTTTTGGGAATTTGCATCGGCTTACAGTTGTTATTCGAAACTTCGGAGGAGGCTCCACCGGTTGACGGCAAAGATGTTAAAGGTTTATCCGCGCTTGCGGGAACTGTCAGGCGTTTTCCCGGGCGCAAGGTTCCCCAAATCGGCTGGAATCAAACGGTTCCCCGCGCGGGATCAAAATTATTCAAAGGCCTTGATAACAATTCGTTTTTTTATTATATACATTCGTACTATGCCGATCCCGGCGATGATGAAGTATGTTCTGCGCAAACCGAATACTATATCCGCTATTGCTGCGCAGTTGAAAAGGGAGCGCTTTGCGCTGTTCAGTTTCATCCTGAAAAATCCGGAGCCGCAGGGCTTAAGCTTTTAGAGAACTGGATTTTTAATAAATGAAAATTTTTCTGTTTATTTTTTGGAGATATTATGCAGGCTAAACGGATTATTCCGTGTCTTGATGTTGATGACGGCAAGGTAGTTAAAGGCGTAAAATTCGAGGGAATTAAGAATGTCGGCGATCCGCGCGGGCTTGCGAAACGTTACAACGCGGAAGGCGCCGATGAATTAACTTTTCTGGATATCGGCGCTTCATATAAAAGCAGGGCGACACTGCTTGATGTTGTTCAGAAAATCGCGGCCGAAGTTTTTATTCCGCTTTGCGTCGGCGGAGGAATCCGCAAAATTGAAGATATGCGCGACGCCATGAACTCAGGCGCGGATAAGGTATCTGTCTGCACATCGGCGCTTAACCGCCCGGAACTGTTATGCGAAATGGCCGCCGCTTACGGAAGCCAGTGCGTTGTGCTGTCGATTGACGCAAAGCGCATTCACTCCGCGGATGGCAGGCTGCGCTGGCACGCGTTCTCGCACGGCGGAAGAACCGACACCGGGTTAGACGCAATCGAATGGGCGGAAAAAGCCGTTGAACTGGGAGCCGGAGAAATTTTACTTAACTCAATTGACGCGGACGGAACAGGGGCGGGCTACGATCTTGAACTTACGCGCCGTATTTTAAACGCTGTAAACGTGCCTGTAATAGCCTCGGGTGGAGCCGGAACATTAGAACAAATCGCGAATGTGCTTTTATCAACTGCGAACTCCGAAATGGAAAGCAGTGTTTCGCCTAACGCTGATCAAAGGTTTGAATCGCCCGGCGCCGATGCCGCTTTGGTAGCGTCGCTTTTGCATTTTGAAAAAACTACAATAAAAGAAATTAAAAAAACAGCGGAGTCCAAAGGAGTTTGCGTCAGATGGTAACGCGGCACACCTTCACGCATTAATATAGTTTTAATCAACAACCTCGCCCTGAAGGGATGAGGTATGTTGTTCTCATAAGGTATTGGTCTCGGGTTAAATACCGAGAAAAAACACCCTGAAGTGATCTCGCGAAGCGAGCTCTCAGGTATTAAACCCTCGCCACGAATAAAAAAGTTATCTCTTAAAACAATCAATTTTTTTGTTCTTGTAATTATTCAAAAAGGTTTTAACGGCGCGTAATATTCCTGTTTCGCTTTTACCTGAACAATTTCTTTTTCCGGATAGCGGTATGCTGTCAATTTGCCGCCGAAGACGCAGCCTGTGTCTATACATGATGTATTATTAATTGTCTGTACACAGGGATTGGGAATGTGACCGAAAACAACTAATGCTTTGCCTTTGTAATCATTTGCCCAGGGAAGACGGACGGGAAAACCGTATTCATCTGTCTCGCCTGTTGTTTCGCCGTAAAGGCAGAATTCCCTGACTTTTCCGGAGCTTCGTCCTTGATATTGTTCTTTTAATCCCGCATGAGACACAACAAGTCCGCCTTCATCAAATACATAGTGGCTTATTAATGAGCCGAGAAATATTTTTACCTCTTCTATAAATTCCGGGCTTTCCTGCTGCATCTGCCGCGCGGTTATGTCAAGTCCGTGCGTTAGCTGAACATTTTTCCCGTTCAGCATTTTTTGCAGTTTTGCATCATGATTGCCCGTTACGCACCATGCGCCGCCTTTTTTTACCATATTCATGACAATGCGGAGAACTTCGGTATTTTTCGGTCCTCTGTCGCAAAGATCGCCTAAAAACACAGGTTTACGTCCCTGCGGATGTACAGCTGTAAAATTGTTAATATCAATTTTATAATTTAATTTTATTAATAATTCGCATAACTCATCGAAACATCCGTGAATATCGCCTATTATGTCAAAGGGGCCTTTCTCTTCTTTTTTATTATTCCATAACGGCACGCGGACAATTTGCGCGTTTGCGATCTCTTCCTCATTTGTTAATATATGCACATAACGAAACCCTTCTTTTTGTAACTGGTCTATTGATTTTCTGAGATCATTCATCTGCCGCGAAATAATATTCCAGTTAAGATTTCTGTCGCTGCGGTTTTCACTGCGATCTTTTATGATATTTTCAGGGATGTCCAAAACAATTGCCGCGGCAAGGCAGTTTTGCTCTCTTGCAAGACGCAGTACGCCCATGCGCGCGTGTTTTTGCACATTAGTCGCGTCTATGACTGTCAGCTTTCCAAGCTCCAGACGTTTTGAGGCAATGTAATAAAGCGCGTCAAACGCCTGCTGTGTAACCTGCTGATTATTCTCATCATCGGAAATAAGTCCGCGGAAATAATCCGAAGATAAAATTTCCGTGGGTTTAAAATGAGTTTTTGAAAATGTTGATTTCCCGCTTGAAGAAACTCCGACAAGAGCGACAACGCAGAGTTCAGGAATTTCGATTAACGTTCGCGGCGCGGCTGCCGGCATATTGTAAATACTCCTTAAAAAGACATCATTGGACTTGTTCGACAACTGCGAACCTTCGGTTCGGGGTTAGTTGTCTCACAAGTCCGGCAATTTCTCGCCTAACGGCTGCGAAAATGCAGTAAATTATAATGAAGTTGTTCAATAACTGAAGTTATTGAACAACTCTATTTAATTTTGTTACGCGATAGTTGATTCAAATTTTATCTAAAGAGAATCGCAGATGGGTCTGCGGCCTGTCTTTTTGTAAATACTGTTTGATACAGGGTCTGCGTGGTCTGTGCACAGCATATAAGTTTATTTTGCCGATTTCTGGACGCTTTGTAAAGATAAAAAGAATTTAATAATGTTAAAATTGAAATAGATTTTCAAAAATAATGTTTAAAGAAAAATATTTAATAATGTTCATTTGATAATAAAAAATTTCAATATCATCTTATATGCATATTAAAATTTAACCCCTTTTCCCTCTTAAATTTACGTTATATAATTACTTCATGGTAATAGCATCAATAGATATACAAAACGGCAGAGTAGTCCAGTTAAAACAGGGCGAGGAACTTATCCTTCAGCGCGATAATGCGCAGGAACTTGCCGAAAATTTCGATCGCTTCGGAGAAATCGCGGTCATCGATCTTGACGCGGCGATGGGGAAGGGATCGAATATCGAAATGATAAAACCTCTCCTAAGAAAAGCCGAATGCAGAGCCGGCGGCGGCATCAGGACAGCGCAGCAGGCAAAAGAGCTTATCTCCCTTGGCGCACGGAAAATTATTGTCGGCTCGGCGTCATTCCGCGATCCTGCGAAAAAAGGAACAAGCGGAGAGTTTAAAGTAAATACTTCCTTCCTTGAGGAAATGTCAAAAAAAATCGGACGTGAAAGGCTCATCGTTGCGGTAGACGCGCGGATGAATCCTGAAGGCATTAACGAAATTGTCGTTGACGGCTGGAAAACTCCCACAGGTCTTAATTTAATTGAAACCGCAAAAGCTGTAGAAAAATACGCGGGTGAATTATTATTTACATGCGTTGAACGCGAAGGCACTATGACTGGAACCGATCTTGAAGCTGTGCGTAAGCTGCGCGGAGAAGTTTCATGTCAAATCACTGTCGCAGGCGGAGTGAGTACGTTAGATGAAATAAAAGAAATCGCCGCCCTCGGCTGCGATGTCCAGCTTGGCATGGCGCTCTACACAGGAAAAATAAATCTTGAAGACGCTTTTATCGCATCGCTCAACTGGAAGAAAGGACAAATCCTAAATGCTTCATCTTCTTCTTTAAGTCAGGCTTCAGCGCAGACTGCCGAAGACGCGCTGCTTCCGTTAATTGTTCAATCACCTGACGGGCAGGTTTTAATGACCGGTTTTACCGGCAGCGCTGCGTTAGCTGAAACTTTTAAGCGGGGAAATGTCTGTTTTCACAGCCGCACAAGAAATAAACTCTGGATGAAAGGCGAAAACTCAGGCAATATTCTTAAATTAATCCGCATCCGCGCGGACTGTGACCGCGACGCGCTGCTTGCGGCTGCGCAGCCGCAGGGCCCTGTCTGCCATACAGGTTCGTGGTCATGCTTCGGAACAAACAGGGATTATACCCTTGAATATTTACACAGCGTTATTACAGAACGCATTAAAAATCCCGCGCCCGGCTCTTACACCGCTGCGTTAGACGACGATCTTGTGCGCGAAAAAATTTTAGAAGAAGCGAAGGAACTCTGCGAAGCGAAATCCCGAGGTGAAATTATATGGGAAGCAGCCGACCTTTTATATTTTACAGCAGTGCTAGCGGCCCGCGCAGGCGTCTCAGTGCGGGAAATTCTTGATGAACTTGATCGAAGGAATAAAAAATAATGACGGACGCGGAATTATCAGCAGGGAATTAAAATTGTTATTATGAGTTTATACTGGAATACAAGGACTAAACAGCTTTCTCCTTATGTGCCCGGCGAACAGCCTAAGGATCAAAAGTTCATAAAATTAAATACAAACGAAAATCCTTATCCGCCTTCTCCGTCAGTTATTGAGGCGGTAAAAAACGCCGCCGGCGAAAGCCTGCGTCTATATCCGGATCCTGAATGTTTAAAACTGCGCGGAGCTGTAGCAGCCCGTTACGGCGTGAAACCTGAGCAGGTATTTGCAGGTAACGGATCGGATGAAATTCTCGCGTTTGCGTTCGGCGCTTTTTTTGAGAAAACAATTCTCTTTCCTGATATCACTTACAGTTTTTATCCTGTTTACGCAGACCTTTGGGATATTCCATATAGTTTGATTCCGCTTCGCGCGGATTTTTCCGTTAACGTAAAAGATTTCAGGATTCCCTCAGGCGGCGTTGTTCTTCCGAATCCAAACGCCCCTACAGGAATCGCGCTTCCGTTAGATGACATTTTATCGCTCGCGGAGTTTACAGGAAGATTAAACAAGGTTTTTATTATCGATGAGGCTTATAATGCTTTTGGCGCTCAGTCCGCTGTAACTCATATTAATAAATATCCTAATATGCTTACAGTTCATACGCTTTCTAAATCCGCTTCCCTTGCGGGTCTGCGGGCGGGTTTCGCGGTCGGCAGTGAAAAATTAATCGAAGGGCTTTGCAGAGTCCGCGATTCCTTCAATTCATATACGCTCGACCGGCTCGCTTTAGCCGGCGCTGAGGCGGCTGTTAAAGATGAAACCTATTATAACGTTATTAATAACAGGATAATTGCGACAAGAGAGCGCGTGGCAGAATCCCTGATTCAGTTAGGTTTTTTTGTTTTAAAGTCGAGCGCGAATTTTCTTTTTATTAAATTTCCGGGTCTTAACGGCGGAGAGTTCTTTCTTAAATTGCGCGAAAAGGGTATACTGGTTCGTCACTTTAATAAAGATAAAATCGCGGATTTTCTGCGTGTCAGTATCGGATTAGACGAAGAAATGGATACTTTTATAAATGTATGCAAAAATATATTAGGAGAAAAAAATGAAAATCATTAAGGGCGATGAATTTGACAAGTACTGGAGAAACGAAAGAAGAAGGAATGAAGATCCGGCGGTTGAAAAAGCGGTAAGAAGCATAATTGATGAAGTCCGTTCCAAAGGAGACGCGGCTGTTAAAAAATTTGCCGCGAAATTTGATAAATCATCGCCGCAAAAACTTGAAGTTCCCTTTGAAGCCGCGCAGAAGGCTCTTGGCGAATTACGCAGGAGCAGTCCTGAACTTGTACAATCGCTTGAGCTGGCGGCAAAAAATATTTTACGATTTTCACGGAAACAAAAGGAGCAGTTTTCGGACTTTGAATTTGAAATGGCGGATGGTCTTGTAACAGGCCAGAAAGTTATTCCTGTTACAAAAGCCGGGATTTATATTCCGGGCGGACGTTTTCCGCTTTTCTCTTCTGTTCTAATGTGCATGATTCCCGCTTTGTGCGCCGGAGTTGAGGAAGTGATTTTAACCTCTCCCCCCGGAGAAAACGGGCTGCCTGATAATAAAACTCTTGCGGCGATTGCCGCGGCCGCGGAGACCTGCGGCGTTTCAGATAACGAAAGAATTCGAATTTTTTCCATCGGAGGAGCTCAGGCAGTCGCGGCTCTTGCGTACGGCACTGAATCGGTTCCGCGCGTAGATATTATCGCAGGGCCTGGCAGTAAATATGTAGCTGAGGCGAAGAGAATCGTATTCGGCGAAGTCGGAATAGATTTTATCGCAGGACCTTCTGACATACTTGTAATCTCAGACGGCGCGGAAGGCGGCGAAGAATACGCGGAAATTGTCGCCGCGGATATGCTCGCTCAGGCTGAACATGATCCCGAAGCCAGAGCAAGGGCGCTTGTTCCAAACAGGGGATACGCCGATAAGATTAACGCTGTTCTTGAAAGGCGGATTCTGGCTCTTCCGACAAAGAAAATCGCGCGCGCTTCATTAAATTCCGGAAGCCTTATTATTGTTTATAAAACCAAAGAAGAAGCAGTCCGCATAGCAAACACAATCGCGCCTGAGCATCTTGAACTTCATATAACAGGAGCGGACAGCTGGGTGCCTCTGTTAAAAAATTACGGTTCGCTTTTTATCGGTTCGCTTTCAGCGGAAGCGCTCGGCGATTATTCCGCGGGGCTAAATCACACATTACCCACAGAAACAAGCGCGCGTTATACAGGAGGACTCGGGGTGCGCCAGTTCCTGAAAACAGTTACAACCTTAAACTGCGCGCCGGGCGAAGGTTTTGAAAGTGCGCGTAACGCGGCGGAGATAATCGGAAGGGCGGAAGGGCTTGAAGGCCATGCTCAGAGCGCGGCGATAAGAAAGTGAACAGCGGGCGTTAGCATATAAAAATCGGAAGGTATTATGTTAAGGATCGGAATTGCCGGAGCCGGAAATATCAGCAGGATTTATCTTGATAATTTAACAGGCATGTTCGCAAAAAAAGTAAAGCTTACTTCTATTGCGGATATCGAATATGAAAGAGCGCAGAAGGCGGCGTCTGAATATAAAATAAAAGCGTTTAATTCGTTAAGCGCAATGCTCAGTGACAATGACGTTGATTTAATTTTGAATATTACGCCTCCTTCAGTTCATTATGAAATTGCGCTCGAAGCTGTAAATGCGGGAAAGCATGTTTACAATGAAAAACCGTTATGCACAAAGCGCGAAGACGCCGCCGTTTTGCTAAAAACCGCTGCGGAAAAAAATGTTAAAGTCGGCGGAGCTCCGGATACTTTTCTTGGAGCCGGAATACAAACCTGCCGCAAACTTATTGACGATGGATGGATAGGCGCGCCTGTAGCCGCCGCTGCGGTAATGATGAGCCGCGGCCCGGAACACTGGCATCCGTCTCCTCATTTTTTCTATAAAGACGGCGCAGGCCCTATGTTTGATATGGGGCCTTATTACATAACAGCTCTTGTAAATCTTTTAGGACCTGTTAAAAGAGTCTGCGGAAGCGCAAGAATCAGCAGCCCGAAGCGCGTAATTACAAATCAAATCCAGTTCGGCGAAATCATAGATGTAGAAGTTCCGACACATATCTCCGGCGTTCTTGATTTTTCCTGCGGCGCGGTTGGGACTTTAATTACCAGTTTTGACGTTTATTCGCACTCGCTTCCGCGTATCGAGATTTACGGAACAGACGGCACCCTTCAGGTTCCAGACCCTAATACCTTTGGCGGCCCTGTATTTGTAAGACGCTTCCGCGAGGAAAAGTGGTCTGAAATTCCTCTGATTAAAAATCATTCCGGCAATTCGCGCGGACTTGGACTTGCCGATATGGCGGAAGCGGTAGAAGAGGGCAGGCTCCCCCGCGCGTCATCGGAACTTACACATCACGTACTCGAAACCATGCACGGCATCCATGACGCGTCAGCCTCGGGAAAATATTATAAATTAAAAACTAAATGTAAAAGACCAGAAGCGTTCTGATTATATGATCTATCACAATAGATTTACAGAATTTTTTCCATGAACCAAACTAACACAGCGGACTTTTAATTCGCCGTTAATGGTATATAATTCGAACTATCAATGATTATAAAAAGTTCAAGACGAGTTATCTGAGCGCAGGTTCGAGCCGTTAGTGTGGTTTGTGGTTAAAAAAACCTGTGTAGTACACATACACAGGTTAATCATTTAATCTTTAAAGAATATTAAACCTTGCCGCGTTTTATTTTCTTTGTTGTTGTCATTTCCATTGCGTGATCAAGTATTTGGAATTTATTTATTTTCTGATACGGCTGAAGCCTTGTGTTTACTTCCTTGATGATTTCGTCGATTCTTGCTTTCATTTCATCGCCGGAAGGAGTTTCTCCTTTCACGTTTTTAAATTCCTGATTCGGATACACAAGCGCTTCGATACCTTCGGTTTTCATTTCCTTGTCAAGAACATATCCCTTAATCAGGATTTGATCAATTTCATCGAACAGCTGGAATTCATTTTCGATTTCTTCGGGATAAACATTTTTTCCGCCTTCCGTTACAATCATGTTTTTCGCGCGGCCTGTAAGATACAGATATTTTTCGCTGTCCATGTAACCAAGGTCGCCGGTTTTTAAATAACCGTCAGATGTAAATGTCGCCGCGGTTTCCTCGGGCATATTATAATAACCAAGCATTACCATCGGGCCTTTAACAATTACCTCTCCGATTCCGCGGTCATCGGGATTAAGAATCTTCATGTCAACCTGAGGACACGGGCGGCCGACGCTTGTTTCTTTATAGGCTTCAACAGGATTGATTGTAATGATCGGCGATGTTTCTGTAAGACCGTAACCCTGAACAAAATCAATTCCTAACTGATTGTATTTTCTGAACACGCGCGGAGAGAGAGGACCGCCGCCTGAAATACAAATACGAATTGTTGAAAGCGACGCTTTGTTAAGAACGGATTTGAACATTTTCTTTCCGGGATTTACCTTAAAAACTTTTTTAATGGTGCCTGAGATTCCCATCATGCAGGAGATAAGACCGTAAGCGACAGGACCTTTCGCTTTAATGCCGCGCAGAATTCCCGCCAGAACCTTATTAAACAGCATCGGTACGCCGAGTAGCATCGTTACTTTCGCTTCTTTTAAATCTTTTAAAATCTGGCTTGTAACCATTTTTTTGCCGAACACAACTTCAGCGCCTGTAGATATGGTCTCAATGAAAACAGCAAGCATTGTATATGAATGATGAATCGGAAGAATCGCGTAAAAAACATCGGTATGCAGAACTCTAAGCGGAGTTCCCTGAGCGAGATAAACATCCGATACAAGATTTTTGTGAGTAAGCATTACTCCCTTTGGAATTCCCGTTGTACCGGAAGTAAAAAGAATCGCTGCAAGGTCGGTTTCCACAGCCTGCTCTATTTCCGCCTGCGGCCCGTCAAGATCGTAAATATATGTTCCGATTCCTTTTTTCACCGAGATCACTTCTTCAAGACCGCAGGGTTTACCCGCGTAGTAATCGTATTTTTCTTCGTCAACAAAAAGAATACGAGAGCCTGACGCTTTTAGCAAAGAATCGGTTTCTTCGTTTTTTAGCTGATAATCGATAGGAACAATGACAGCTCCGGCGAAAAGTGCGCCAAGATACGCAACTGTCCATTCCGGCAAATTTTTCGCGGTGACTGCGACTCTGTCTCCGCGTTTAATGCCTTTACTGTGAAGCCATCTCGCGACAGCCTCGATCAATTTTAATGATTCAGTATAGTTCAGGCTGATTCTGTCCGGATCATAAATTGTAAAACATGGGCGCTCGGGATAACGCGAAACTGTAATTTTATACATTTCCGGTAAAGTAGGCCACTGCCCGGTGAAAACTTTCCCCCGGAAATCTTCTAAAAATTCCCAAGTATTGATGTAAGGGACTGCCATAAAAATCCTCCAATTTTTTATTGATTTTTGGGTATACCTCTACCCTTGTTATTTAAGACACATTAATCTGTTATTTGTTGCATTTAGTTTGACATTTATTTAAAATTTGTTCAAGGAGCGGACTACACGAGGTTGTTACAATGAGAATGGTTGGTATTATTTTAAATGTAAACATATAATTTTACAATAATAAAGGAGTCTAATAATGGGTCTTATCATCTTTTTGCTTGTAATTGGCGGAATATTTATTTTTATTTTAATTGTTGGAGCCGCGTTAAGCCTCTTTTCAGCCATTTTCGGCTATGATAACGACCCTTATGAACGGGATCTAGCTAGAATGGACTATGAAGATGAAGTATTAGACAGACTTGATAGAATTGCGGATCGTCGCCACGGTGATACATATGTCAATATTGATGCCAGACAAATACACTTTCACGACAACGGAGACGATGATTAAAAATGCCATCACATCAATTAACAATCGAACGCTTATGGCAAGATGTAGGCTTTACCCCAAATGAAAACCAGCGCAAAGCCATTTTACACACAAATGGACCTCTTTTGCTTACAGCGGGTCCGGGTTCCGGCAAGACCCGTGTTTTGTTGTGGAGAACAGTAAACCTCATTGTTTTTCATGGCGTAAACCCTAATAAAATATTTCTCTCAACCTTCACCACAAAAGCAGCCCTTCAGTTAAAAGAAGGTTTACGTTCTTTACTTGGTATCGCAAGTAATTATACTAATCAGCAATATGATATAGCTAAAATGCCGCTTGGAACCGTACATTCAATCTGCCAGAAAATGCTTGCGGACAGAACATTTTCACCTAACAGGGAAAGACAGCATCCTCCTGTTCTTCTTGATGAACTTGGACAATATTTTGAAATTCACAATAAAAAAAACTGGACACACCTCTGCGAAACAGCCGGATTTGAAATACCTGAAAAAACAGAAGAAGAGGGAGAAGATGAAACAGACGATGAAGAAATGACAATAGAAAAAGCCGCCAATCTGCAAATAAATCTTTACTTTGGAAATACATATAAAGGTAAACCAAAAAGATCACGCCATGATGCAGTAGTCTCTACAATTGAATTATTCAATCGTTTTACAGAAGAAAGTCTCGACCCTGAAAAATGCTTAACTAATAAATATTATGCAGAAGATGAAACATTGAAAAAACTTATTATTATGTATCAGACATACCTTGAAATGCTTTCTGCAAACCCCATGCAAAAACATGTTGATTTTGCAATACTTCAAAAAGCCGCTTATGAGCAAATAGAAGTCTTTCCAGACGCTTCATCAGTTTACGAACATATCATCATTGACGAATATCAGGACACAAATACAATTCAGGAGAAAATATTTTTCGCTCTTGCAAAAGGACATAAAAATATTTGTGTTGTCGGCGATGATGATCAGGCTCTTTATCGCTTTCGCGGCGCAACCGTAGAAAATCTTGTTGAGTTTGAAAAGCGCTGTCAAAAAGCAATCGGAGCAGCGCCATTACGTGTTGACCTCAATATAAATTATCGTTCAAGAAAAAAAATTGTAGACGCATATAAATCATTTATTGACATTACTGACTGGCGCAAAGAAAATACCACAGGATATTACCGCATACATGATAAAGAAATAAAAGCAAAATCGGATGACACAGGAATCTCAATTGTTACTACAACACCCAACCCAAATAAAGAAGAAGTAAATCATGAAGTTATTCAACTTGTATATAACCTGAAACAAACAGGAGTAATAACCGATTATAATCAATGCGCCTTTCTTTTTCCTGCAATGAAAAATAATACTCGTGTTAATGATTTCATCGAAAGTTTCAAAGAATTCAATGAATCTATGGGATTTACAGGAACCAATCAAGAAATAAAAATATATGCGCCTCGCGCCGGAACTTTTCTGAATACAGATGAAGCTAAAGCCATTTGGGGAATTTTCATGTTAATTTTTGATTGTCCCAGTAAACATGTTCATGCTGCATATCGTGAATGGATTGAAAAATGTCAGAATTTTGCATTTGAACTTATTGAAGAAGATAAAAACCTAAAACAATTTATTAATGATAAAAAGAAACAGTTATATCTCGTAGAAGAAGACTACAGCATTTTGTTAAAAAAGATAGAAGAAATCGGGATTGATTTAAAAGCGCCTTTCCCATCGGAAAAAATAAAACTTTTAGCCAATATTAAAGAAATCTCTCCCAAAGCAAGACAAAACCTTTCCAATAAATATTTTTATCGCATAATGACAAAAAGAGAGAAAGACGGTTCGCTTTCTAAAGAAAGCGCTCCTTTCTCTACAGCATATATCTTAAACAGAGCAACATCGGTTGACTGGAGTATCCTGGATCTCTTTTATCAGTTGAGTGGTTTTGATCACTTCCGCGTAATGTATGATAAAGCAGAACGACGAAAAAATGACAATCCGGACGAAGGACCGATTTGTAACCTTGCTCTTATTACAGATTATATTTCAAAATTTATGGAAGATAACAGTTCTGTAATAACTGCTTCCTTTCTTGCCGAAGAAATGTTTGTAAATACATTTTTCTTTTCGTTTACCTATGCTCTTTTTAGATTAGGTGAAACTGAATTTGAAAATGTAGATGACCCGTTCCCAAAAGGGCGCATTCCATTTCTTACAATTCACCAGTCAAAAGGGCTTGAGTTTCCCGTCGTTATTCTGGGGAGTCCTGATAAAAGAATAGGAATAGCTGACCAAAAAGAATTAATAATTCGTAAACTCTTGCCGGAAAAAGAAGGTGAACCCATAGAAAGAATTCCTGTCTTTGACACGATGCGTATGTTTTATGTCGCTTTAAGCAGAGCGCAAAATCTTCTTGTTATAGCGCGTTTTGGGCGCGGTAAAAAAACTCCGCCAACCAGTTATTATGAGACTAGAGAATTTTCTTCATTTTTTGAAAATAATCATATTCCGACTATTCCTGCGCTTAATAATGCAGTTATCCCATCGTCTAAAGAAAAGAAAGATGACCTTGCAAAAAGTTATTCCTACATTTCAGAT
>Ga0209755_10001533_pt1 | contig 35415 bp, 27 predicted proteins | sample TergutCo191P1_FD_187301 | JGI IMG/M metagenome (GOLD analysis project Ga0209755, IMG submission 187301) | Cornitermes sp. P1 segment gut microbial communities from Petit-Saut dam, French Guiana - Co191P1 (SPAdes) (version 2) | ecosystem: Host-associated > Arthropoda: Insects > Digestive system... | reverse complement strand
TCGCACTGCGGAATTCGTCATACGACATCAACTCGTCAACAAACCCAGGCACACCTCCGCCCAATCCAATCAGCATCGGCAACAACGCACGACGATATCCGTCATACCCAAATACGCGCCAAAGGGCGCCGTCGGCCACAACGTCTGGGCTGGTTGGATTGATATAGAAATTGCCGTTCCCGTCCCTGCCCAGATACAGTAGCAGGGCATTATTTTCGCCCAAGAAGATGTTCAGCAATGGCATAATGCCGCTAAACAGCTCGCTCGTGGCAATCATGAGCGTTTCTTCACACACCACGGCGGTGAAGTTTGCAGGGTTCGCCTGAAAATCTTCCAGCACGTCAAACAGCAGCGTGTTCAAACACAGCGGAATCACGTCGCCGGTGCTGTCGTCACGCACGAACAACAGTTGCGCAAGAATATCCAGAATGTCTGTGTTGATCGTCATCGGCAGGTTGTCTGGCAGCAGGTCATCAATCATGTCCTGCAGGTTATCTTGCTGCCTCTCAATCATGTCGCGCATCAAGAGCAAAACATACGCCATATAGTCAAGCACAGCCTGAAGAGAGCCCAGATCTCTGTGCACAGTGGCATGCAGCGTTGGCTCAACCGAGACGGCCGGCTGAGTGTACACGAACGCATGCCACACCCAGTTGATTACGCCGTCAGCATTGTCCACCAAGAACCGCGCATGGTCAAGCGTGAACCAATCGGGCGCAGTTGCCGCGGCGGTTTGTGCCGGTGCTTCGCTGTAGTCAATCCACTCGAGGTAGTCGAAACGTCCATGTTGAATCAATCTGGTGAGACCAGCAAAGCCCATGTCGTTAATCATGTCCAGCATGCCCAGTTGATCCAGCAGCGTCATGAACACCGCGGCTTCGTCGGCAATCACGAAGTTATCCGTTGGGTGCAACTCACCCAGCAGCAAGCTTCTGAAGTCAAGGTTATCCAGCTGACCGTCCAGGTCCACATCCACCAGCAAGCTCTCAATCGCAAAGTTCAGCAAGCCGATGATGCAAACGCGAACCCCGCGTGATTCAATGCTCAAGCCCGCAGGCAAGTCATACTCAAAGTCAAACGCTTCAATCACGCCAAGGATATCCACAAACGGGCGCAGGGTGTCCAGCACCACATACAGCGGATGCAGCAAGTTGTCGAGGGCTTGTTGGAGAGGACTGTCGATGCCAACGTCAGGTTCGGTGGCAAAGTAGATCAGGTTCGGTATCAAGGACAGTGCCGACACAAACGGCGCTTTGCCCACCTCAACAAAAATTTCGCGCATGGGGTCAAGAATCGCTTCGATGCGCGCTTGGGTGGTGGTGAGTTGCGCAAACTGCGCCGGTGTCACCACAAGATCACCCAGCCCAAGCGGCACCGCAAACGCCATCAACATTGGCATCAGCCCATGTTCATAGCCGTCATAACCGATAATTCTGAACAAGCCGGTTTGGTTGCCAATGTCAACCAGCTCAAGGTCTGCGCCTGCCAGCATGAAGTCAAGCACCGGTCCGAGCGTGCTCAACAGCCGCGCAAATTCCTCAATCACCGCTTCAATGGTAATCGTTTCTTCCGGCACAAACTCCATGAGTTCTTCAAACAGCGCCGTCAAGTCCAGCGGCTCACCATCCACCAGCACAAGTGTGTTGATCAGCGGCGAAATCAGCTCAACCATTTCGCTCATCCCATACACCAGTTCCTGCACCATGCGCAGCAGTGCATCCATGATGTCACCGCCGCTGCTGTTGGCAAGCATGCGCACAATTTCAACCAAACCGTCGCTCAATGTTTGGCCGTCATTCATGATTGCCCAAAGCGCATTGAGCACAATGTCGGCGTTTTGCACAATGAACTGCGCGTCTTCGCGCGCTTCTGCCTCGCCTTGGCCGTCAACACCGGTGCAGCCCCACCAGTCGGGCCAGTTTGGTTCAGTGCCCCAAATGGGCTCTGCGAACTTCACCGGGAACACCGGGTAGTAAACCGGTCGTGCCAGCTGCGCGATGGCGGCAACCATTTCGTCCACGGTGCCGCTCATGTCCACAAACTCGGGCAACACGCCATCCAGCATCCCGCTGCCCAATATCCACGAGAAGATAAAGTTGACAACATCGGCTTGGTTGGCGCGGATATACCGCCGCACATTGCCCACCGGGCGTGCGGTGGCCAGACCCGTGCCGCCAGCGCCACTGCTCAGCATCGTGCCGTAGGTCGCCAGCCGCGCCAGATTAATCGGCGGAACATACGCAGCTGCCTCGCCCATGGCCATGTCAACAATGGTCAATGGGTCACGCAGCAGGTTAATGTCAACGAACTCAAACAGCATTTCGTTGATGTCCAGCGCAATCGGCTCAAACGGCAGCGCATCATTGAGCTCACCAACCACCATGTTGGTGATGTTGACGTATAGCCCCAGCGTTACCCAGTGGTTTGCGCGAATCAGCGTCCGGTCCGGACCAGGCGCGCTGTTGTCGTGCACGCTAAGGTTAACATTTGCTGCCAAGCCATCAAACAAGCGCTCAATGCGGTGCGTCGAAAACGCATACGCCAGGTTGGGCAGCAAATTGACCAAATACGCAATCGGCTGCGACGACAGGCGGAAAATCACTTCGTTGATGGGGTCAAGCAACGCATTCACCAGCTGCGCCGGCGTGCTGATCGCGTTGAGCTGCGCGGTGGTGCGCAGCAAGCTTTGACCAAACTGCGCAGGTCTGCTCGGGTCGGTGCCGGTGATGGTTTCGCCCAGCAGCAGCTCAAAAATGGGCAGCAGCAGCTGCTGATAGCCCGCAATGCCGTCGATGTCAATGTCCACCGTGCCGTGACCTTCAAGGCCAAAGCCGCCGGGAATCCACGCATGTGCCGAACCGCCGTGCACAAACACAGCTTCGCCATTTTGGTCAAAGAGCCTGTCTCTGTTGAGGAACAAGATCTCAAGCAACGGCCAAATGCCGTCCATCACTTGGCTCAACGCCAAGCGGAAGCGATCCTCACGCGCGCGACCGCTGAGCGAATCAATGCCCCATTGCAGGTTGAGGTTGCCTTCGCTGTCAAACAGGTGCGGCGAGCCAACGGGTGTCCACGCGTTGGTGGGATACATCAGCGGACCGTCAAGGCTTACATTAAAACGAGAGTGTGCGTTATCGCCCAAGCCTGTGCCGTTGCCCAAGTTCGAGCCTTGCAGCAGCGCGCTGTGCGCCTGCGGGAATTGCGCAGGATTGATGGAACGCGACAGCAAGTCGGGATACACGCGCAGCCGAGCGGCTGAGCGGTTGTTGTTGGGGCCATCATTCAAAATGCGCCACAACGAGTGGAAGCGCAGGTCAAGATTGCGCACCGTCACCGTGCCCAGCACAGGAACACCGGTGATGGGATCAACTGCAACGCGGTTGCGCCCGTTCATCGGCACAATCATGGTCACCCAAAGGTCTTCCAGCACATCCACAACCATCGGGAAAATCAGCTGGATGAGCATGTTGAGGGTTGCGTCGCTGTATACCATACTATACAGCATGTCGTCAATGAGTATCCCCAAATTCAGCGGGCTTTGCTGAAGGTCAATTGCCCCGCCAAAAATTTCGTCCGGGAACATAAAGCCAAACTCATTCAACCCTGCAATCAACGGCGAAACATCGCTGGTGAGCAAGGTGTCGATTCGGTCAACGATGTCATACAGCCCCTGTTTGCCGGGGTCGTTGATGTTCGCGGGCCAGTTATAGTTGTGGTAGGGACGAATGTCGTCGGGACGTGCCGCGCGGCGCGGCGGGTCAAGCACCGTGGTGCGGAAAAACTGGTGCGGGTTGTTCAAAAACTGCTGGTGCAGTGTATACAATTGGTTGCGCAAAAAGCGGTAATGCCGCAGCGCAGTGGCGTTGGGATACCCCTCCACCTGCACTTGACCCAAGCGCCCTTGGTTGCCCAAAAAGCGGTATGGGTCTTGCCCGGGGTTCGCTACGGTGGCGCTGTGGTCAATGCCCAGCCCGGCAATCAACCGGTTGAGCGTGTCCATGGTGGACCACGAGAACACATTGATTGGCAGGTTTGTGTCCGGGTGCAGCAGCTGCAGCTCGGGGATAATGCTTTGTGCGTCAATGTGGTCGGCATCCGCCAAGCCATCAATGATGTTCATCGCGTCACGTGTGCGCAGCGCAAGGGTGACGGCAATGGCATCGTTGAGCGCATCCACCAGCGCATCAATTTCAGCCCCAAAGCCGCCGCCATAGATTTCATACCACGGCGTGCCGGGCGCTGTGCTGCCGAAGTATGCCGCGGCCTGCGCGCTCAGCGCATGGTAAGCCGCGCGGTTGACCAGCACGCCTCTGGACGGCGGTCTTGGCGCGTTGGGATGCGGCGTGGTGTCGTTGAGCGTTTGCATCACGCGCTGCGGCGACCAATCGTGGAACGGTCGCGCCGCCATCAGCGGAATAAAGAAGTCGCGGAAAGAATACCAAGTGTTTTCGCTAAAGCCCAGTGCTTCGCGGAAGTTGATTTCGCGGTGCAGCGCCGTCAAGCGGTTATCATACGCGTTAAGCGTTGCCGTGCCGATGATGGCATCCACAAAATGCCCATGCCCAAGCTGGCGTTTCACGGCAATCCAGCCGAGGTCGCCGCGCATGGTTTCTTCCCAAAGCTCAATGCGCCACAATGGGTGGGTATAGTTACTGTCACCGAAAATGCCGCCGGGATCGAGCGGGTTGTCGGGGTCGGGCAGCCAGTCGGGGTCGAGGTTAGGGTTACGACCTTCACTGTAGTTCACGCTTGCCGCCAGCAACTCAACCATGTGGTCGCGCATGTTCCAAATGTCCCAGCGCTGAATGACGCGGTTGAGATTATCCAGCCAAACTGCCTGCTGGGCAACGTCAATCACAAACGGCGGCGTGGAGCTCGTGGCCATCGCCTGCACGTTCGCCCAAATTGCCACGCCCTGCGCGCTGGTGTCTTGCGATGCCGCCAGCATCATGTTGTGGTGAATGAATGCGTCGCGGTATAGGTCAAACAGCTCGTCAAGCGTGAAGCCAAAGCCTTCCGGACCAAACGACACACGCGGGTCGTAGGCGTTGTTGCCGGTTTGCACTGCCGTGTTGTTCATGAACACGCCCGTTTTTGCATCGGGAATCACACCGATGGTGGCGGGGTTGAGGCTGTGGAAGAAGTTCGCATAGCTAATCAAGTTGGACTCAAAGGCGAGAATGGCGTTGTGCACCATCGCGCGCAGTGCCGCGGATTCCGCCATGCTCATCAGCCCGAAGTGCGCGAGAACATCATTGGGGTTCGCGCCCATTTGGGCGAGGGTCATGAATTCTCTGGCGCTGTCGAGGCTCGTGCGCAATGCCACCAGCTGTGCATGGCTCATCATGCGGATATCCGTTTGGGTGCGTCTGCGCCACACGCCGCCTTCTTGCACCATCGTGGCGTTGCGGTAATTCATCAAGCGCATTCTGCCGTTTGCCATGTTAAACGGCAAGTCGCTGGTGATGGTGAATGCGTTGTTCCAAGCAGCAACTGTGTTCACGTTGTTCGCGTTTGTGCCCGTGTAGCCGTTGATAATCCATGTGTAGTGGATATTGCCCAGAAACGACACGTTGTTTTGCCGCCGACCGGGGAAGTTGACCAAGCGGACGTTAAGCTGAAATCTTCTATTGGCGTTGCCGTTAGGAACGGCATCAATGGTGGCAAACGAGCGATAAAGCTCAAGCACACTCATTTCAACCTGCACCCCAACCAGTCCACGACCGGCTGTGTTGAGGTTTTGCGACCCGTTAAAAAACCATGTGGAATCCAAGTTGTTGTTGGAGATACCACCGGCGAACACACCACCGAAGTCACTGTCGGTTTTATTCACCAAGCGAGTGCCTGCACGCCCTTGCGAGCGCATACCTTGGTTAATCCATGCACCGGCACCCTCAAAACCTCCGGTTGAAATGTTTTGGCTTTGACCCGTTGTGCCTGTGCCCAACACCCCGGCACCCAGCAGCCAAAACAGCGTCGCGTCATTCGCCAGTTCAGGATAAAGCGTATAAATCCTGTGGCGAATCTCCGCGTTGAGCGAAGGCGGCATGCCAAACGCGCCGCGCACCGTTTCGTCGGCGTGCAGCGAAATCGGCGTTCTGTCAAAGCTGTGGTTGGCGATCACACGATACGCCTCCAACACAGGAATGAACGTGTGCGGCACCGTGCCAACCGCGGTGGCAATGCGCGTTTGGTGCGACCGTTGCCAACGATCTTCGGGGTTGTTGTTCACGTTCCAGCTCAGCGCCTCAATTTCTGGGCGCACCATCACCCGCCCCGGAAAGGCAGGGTCGGGCACGGTGAGCGCTGCAACAAACGCGCGAATTTGCGCGTCGTTCAGCGGCGCATTGATGGCTGCTGCCGGCGTTGAAATCGGCAACGTCGTCACCAGCAACACCAAGCACAACAGCACGCACAAGCACCGTCTCAAGTATTGTTTCGTTTTCATATTTTTGCTCCCTTCAAGCCATTTAAGGCGATAAACGCTCAAAAACTTCTAGTTAGTTCCCATTATACTATAAACTCACGCAAAAGTCAACGAAATCTTTGGGAAATTATCACCAAAATTTACATTCGCTTTTCCCGCCAGTTGTTCGCGTTGCATAACGCCGCGCCAGAAAAATTACGCCTTCAGCCTTGACACAGCGCCGCAGGCATGGTATACTTGCCTTAACGAATTTCTGCGGAGGAACAACATGACCAAACTTAGCTACCGCAACATCGAAATCACCGGCGGCTTTTGGGCGCAGCTGCAAGCGCGCAACAAAGACGTCACCCTTCCCGCCATTTTGCAGCGCTACATCGAAACCGGGCGCATGGCCTCGCTCGACTTCTCCACCCCCTGGGAAGACGGCAAGCAGCCGCACATCTTTTGGGATTCCGACATCGCAAAGTGGCTCGAAGCCGCGGCCTACGTGCTGCAAAAAGGTCCTGCCCCCGCCCTCGAGCAAGCCATTGAAGCCGCCATTGACCTCATCGCCAAGCACCAAGGCGACGATGGGTATTATAACATCCACTACACCGTTGCCGAGCCCGACGGTCGCTGGCAAAAACGCAGCGACCACGAGCTTTATTGCGCCGGGCACTTAATTGAAGCCGCCGTTGCCTACTATCAAGCCACCGGGCGCGACAAATTCTTGCGCTGCATGTGCAAATACGCCGACTACATCGAGCGCGTGTTTGTGCACGAGCAAAGCGCCGCCTTCCAAACCTGCGGGCACGAAGAAATTGAGCTCGCCCTCATGCGGTTGTATCATTGCACCGGCGAAGCGCGCTACAAAGCGCTCAGCGAATTTTTCGTGAACACGCGCGGCAACAGCAGCCAAGACCACCCGCCCTACGACTTCACCAACCAAGCCTATTGCCAAAGCCACCTGCCCGCTCGCGAGCAAACCGAGGCGGTGGGTCACGCCGTGCGCGCAACGTATCTCTACTGCGCCATGGCAGACTTGGCGCACGAAGACAATGCCCTGCTTGACGCTTGCCGTGCGTTGTTCGAGAACATCACCCAGCGGCGCATGTATGTCACCGGCGGCATCGGCTCCACGCACCACGGCGAGGCCTTCACGCCGGACTACGACTTGCCCGGCGAAACCGCCTATGCCGAAACCTGCGCAGCCATCGGGCTTGCGCTGTTCGCCCGGCGCATGAGCCAAGTTGAGCCCGACGGTCGCTATGCCGACGCTGCCGAGCTCGCCATTTACAACGGCACACTGGCCGGGGTGTCCGACGACGGCGCTGCGTTTTTCTACGAATGCCCGCTAGAAATCCACCCGCAGTTGCGCCACAAACACACCAGCACCCACAGCCACGACCGCTATCCGCCCACGCAACGCCAGCACAAGTTTGAGTGCATGTGCTGCCCGGCAAACCTCGCGCGCTTTGTGGCCTCGTTCGCCAACATGCTGTTCACGCAAGACGATTACACCGTTTATGTGCACCACTATGCCCATGCCGCACACGAGCACATCACCATCGCCACGCAATATCCCCGCGACGGCGAGATCTCGCTTCACCTGCAGGGTATCAGCGGCAAGCGCGTGGCGCTGCGCATCCCCGGTTGGTGCGAACACTTCACCTGCAGCGCTCCCGGCACGCTCGACCGCGGCTATTACTATGTAGACATCCCCAACGATGACTTTGCCTTGCAGCTCTCGCTTGCCATGCCGGTTCGACTGGTGCACGCCAACCCGCAAGTGTATGATTTAATTGGTCGCGTGGCGGTGATGCGCGGACCGATTGTGTATTGCCTGGAAAGCATCGACAACGGCGACAACCTGCGCGCGCTGTCCATTGCGCCGAACGCAAGTTTTTCCGGCGATTTTGATGCCCTGCAATGCGACGGTCTGCGCCTGCAACCCGGCAACGCGCTATATTCCACCACCGCGCCGCCGCAAACCGCGCAGCGCCTGCATTTCATCCCCTATTTCCGCTTTGCCAACCGCGGCGAGCGCGAAATGGCCGTGTTTGTCCGCATTTAGGCGCAGAAATTTTTTGCCAGCGCAAAATAAAGGTTGCATTTTTCTCTGATATGTGCTAAAATGATTATAATCTTGTTGAAGGGGGGATTAATATGCAGCGAAACATCAAAAAGCGCCGTTTACCAATCCGTCCAATTGTCCTCATCTTGGCCGTCGCCGTTGCATGGACTCTGCCGTGGGCGGTGTCCACCTCCACCATGGCGCGCTACATCACCCAATCTTCCGCTTCCTATGCCGCCCGCGTGGCAGCGTGGGACGTTGCCTTTGGCACGCAACCGGCAGGCGCAACGCGGGTGAACGCCAGCACCACCGTGTTCCACACTGGCGCAACGGCAACGCACGCAGCTCCCACTGCCAATGTGCCCGATCCAGTGCATCGCTCGGGAGCGCAGTCCAGAACGTTCAACGTCACCAACCATAGCCAAGTGACGGCAGACGCGCACAACTTCGTGCTGCGCTATGTGATCACGCAAACGGGCACGCCCTCGGCGGCAAGCCCTGTTGCGAGCGCAACCACAACCACGCACGGCGCTAGTACGCTCAGCGCCACGGTTCGGTTAGCACACACCGCAACCAGCGCCAACCGCACCATCGCGCTGTCCGCACCCGCCCGCTCGGGAACGTCGCCAAACTTTGCTATTCGCTGGTATCGCGTGTTCTTCGACGCCTTGCAGGTAGATTAGGAGGACAACCATGAAGAAAAACATCTTCTTGCGTGTAGCCTTGGTGCTGCTGACGCTGACGCTTGGCGTTACGTCGGTTTCGTTTGCATTCACCGGCGCACGGTTTGAGTCGCAAAACATCATGTCCAACGAGTTCGCGGTGTACCATCTGATTTCGTTTGTGCGCACAGGACTTGGTCGAGGAACGCTCAATGCGAGCTTCATTGGCACTGGGGCTTCTCACACTACGTTCAACAATGCGCCTGCAGGTGAATGGGCTTTTTTCGTTCGCGGAGGGCACGGCACTGATCAAGACCTTGCTGGTTCAGGTAGACCAGGCGTATTTATGGGTATTTTCGATAAAACCACCGCTGGTTCATTCACCGTAGGTGTGATTCAAGGCGCAGCTCGTACTGGTCCTGCCATTGGCACTACAAACAGCGGTCACGGTGGTCACATGGCTTACATTATGAGCAACAGGACATTTCCCACCAGCAATCCCGGGAATACCACAGGTTTTGTTGCTATCGCAGGCGGTGGCGGTGGTCGCGGCGGCGACAACAACATGCGCGGTGGCGATGCCGGTGGGCAAACCGGGATTGCGGGTGCCGCCAACTGGCGCTTTATCAATGGCGTGGTTTCACCGGCGCCCACCTATCCAACATGGTCTGAAACAGGATTTTTGGGCGGATTTTCAGGCAACCAAGGCAACACAGCTAACCAAGCACACACAACAAGCAATACTGGCGGCACAACCGGTTCTGGCGGCGGCGGCGGCGCAGGCGTTACCGGCGGAAGAGCTACCGGCGGTCAAAACGGCAACGCAAACTTTGCAGCGGGCTGGGTTATAGGTGCTGCTGGCACAGCCGCAGGCAGCGGCGGCGGCGGCGGCGCAGGGGTTTTCGGCGGCGGCGGCGGCGGCGGGGTTGTCGGGCAAACTGGTCGTGCTGGCGGCGGCGGTTCTTCGTTTAGCGCCGCAAGCGCAGCCGTGCCCGCAAGACCGGCAAGCCCCGTGACCTACCGCGACCACGCCATTCAGCTGTTTTGGGATCTCGTGGGCACCGCCCACACCGACACCACACGAGGCTCGGACGGACGAATCGTTTTGGTTTGGCTCGGTCCCACAGCATAACCAACACCCACAAATCGCGCTTTTACACTCGTAAGGGCGCGTTTTTTACATTTAGGGCTTGCAATTGGGCACGCAGATGTGCTATAATAGCTTTACCCTAGTAATTTAGTAATTGATTAAAGGAGTCTACCATGAAAAAAATCATCTCTCTGTTCGTCGCACTGCTCATGCTCGTCGCCGGCGCTGTTGTGCTCACCGGCTGCGGCACGCAAGACACCCCCGATGACCCCTACACCCCCGACACCGCGCGTGAGTTCCACATCGGCATCTTGTCCGGCGGACCAATCCCCGCCTTTGCGCTGGGCGTGCCGGGCTTCCAATATCGCCTCACCGAGCTGATGACCGAAGCCGGTCACAGCGTGCGCTTTACTTACCAAAACTCGAACTTCGACAGCGCAACCGCCGTTGCCATCGCCAACACCTTCGCCGCACAGCGCGTGGACTTGATGTTCTGCTTGGGCACCGGCGCATCGCAGCAAGCCTTGCCTGTTGCCACCAGCGCGGAGATCCCGCTCGTGTTCGGCATCATCACCGATCCCGTTGGCGCAGGCCTGCTCAGCGATATCTCCACCGGCTCTTCCAGTGCCCTGCCCATGGAAACCCAAATCGACCTGCTGCAAGAGCTGCTCGGCGCTGACCTCGATGCCGACAACCGCGTGGCTTTCCTCTACACCACCGACGAAGACAACTCCGTTGCCTCGCTTGGTCGCCTGCAAGCCGTAGCCCCCGAAGGCACCATCGTGCCCTTCGGCATCCCCGCAAACGGCTTGGAGCACCTCACCCAACAATTCATCAACATCGCGGCCGACCCCACCATCCGCGCCATCTACATCCCGCAAGACAACCAAATCACCGAGCAAATGCAAATGGTGCAGAACCTCAACCGTGCACAGAACCCCGGCCGTCGCCTGCCCATCGTTGTCGCTGACCTCCCCATCGTCGAAGGCGGCGCAGTTGCCTCGCTTTCGGTGGACTTCGCCGCCAACGGTGCCGCTGCCGCGGACATCGCCTTCAACATCTTGGTCAACGGCACTTGGCCGCAAACCTTCTATGCACCTGCGGTGGAAGCACTCGCCTTGTACATCAACGAAACTGAAGCCGAAGCCATCGGCTTTGCGGTTCCCGAAGCCATGCTGCAACGCGCTAGCCGCACATTCTAAAACACTTAGAGGACAACCATGACCGCAGACCTATTTCTCACCAGCCTATATAGCAGCCTGGGGCAGGGCTTGCTCTACGCCCCGGTTGCCATCGGCATCTACTTATCCCTGCGCATCATGAAAAAGCCGGACTTAACCATTGAGGGCACCTTCGCCTTCGGTGCTGTGCTTGCCATGACCATGCTGCACCACGGCGCACACTTCATGACCGCGCTGCTCGTTGCGCCGCTGGGCGGTGCTGTCGCAGGGCTTGCCACCGCGCTCATCCACACCAAGCTGAAAATCGACGGCATCATCTCCGGTCTGCTCGTGACCATGGCGCTGTTTTCCGTCAACCTGTTTGTGATGGACAGCAGCACCATCTCCGCACCGCTTGACCGCTTCATCTTCGCGCCTGTGCGCACTTGGCTGCTGGGCTTCGGCATGCAATCGTTCAACGCCTTGCTGTGGTCGTATATCCTCATCGGCGCAGCCATCTTGGCAGTCGTCGTCGTGGCGCTGTATCTGCTCTACAGCACAGCCTTCGGGCTCTCCGTCCGCGCCACCGGCGACAACGAGCGCATGGCCTGCTCCAACGGCATCAATACCGACAGTCGCAAGCTCGCTGCTTTGGTCATCGCCAATGCCATCACCGGGCTCGCTGGCGCATTGGTCGCGCAACAGCAAAGCGGCGCGAACGTCAACAGCGGCACCGGCGTGCTGATTATCGGCCTTGCCGCGCTGGTCATGGGCGAGATCATCACCCCCAAGCGAGCCAGCATGCTCACACGCTTTTTGTTCATCTCACTCGGTTCGATCATCTACTTCGCCTGCATCACCTTGGTCACGGCTTCTGGGCTGCTGCACGCCAACTGGACGCGTCTGCTCACCGCCGCGCTGGCATTGCTGGCGCTGTGTGTGCCCAAGCTGCGCGAACTCGTGCCGGTTTGGGTAGCTAGACTGCGAACGTGGATAATCAAGCTGCGCAAGGGGGTCACATCATGATTGAGCTCAAAGACATCTCACAAGTGTTCGACAACGGCGTTGAGACCAAGCAGGTGCTGCATTCGCTGAACTTGACGATTCCCGAAGGGCAGTTCGTCAGCATCATCGGCGGCAACGGCGCGGGAAAAAGCACCTTGTTCAACATCATCAACGGCAACCTGCGCCCCACCACAGGCTCCATCCTGTTTGAGGGCAAGGACATCGCCCGCAAGAGCCACGCAGCACGCGCCGCACTCATCGCGCGGGTTTACCAAGACCCCAACTTCGGCGTCTGCCCACAGCTCACCATCGCCGAGAACATGGCGCTGGCGAACTCCCGCGGCAAGTTGCGCGGTCTGCAATGGGCAATCCGCAAGCGCGACCTCGCCTTCTTCGCCGAAAAACTCGCCGAGTTCGACCTCGGGCTCGAAACCATGCTGCGCAAAAAAGCCTCGCTGCTTTCCGGCGGGCAACGGCAGGTGGTTACGCTGCTGATGGCCGCGCTGCAAAAACCCAAGCTGCTGCTGCTAGACGAACACACCGCCGCGCTCGACCCACGCATCGCCCGGCAAGTCATGGAGATCACCAAGAAAATGGTGGAGGAGCAAAACATCACCACCATCATGATTTCGCACAACATAAGCGACGCCATCGCCTACGGTGACCGGCTCATCATGCTCAACGGCGGAAAAATCACCTTGGATGTGTCCGGCGAAGCAAAACGTGCGCTCACCCCGGCGCAGCTCTTCGCCATGTTTGAAGCACCATAAACATCACCGAAAAACAAAGGAGATTCCCCCATATGCGCAAGATTTTTACTCTCGCTCTCGCCCTGCTGATGGCAGCGGGCATGCTCTTGGCCTTCACCGGCTGCGGCTCACCCTTGAGCAACCACGAGCTGGTTGGCACTTGGATTTGGGATGCCGACACCAACGTGCACTACGTCTTCAATGGCGACGGCACCGGCAACCGCGGCGGCAACAGCCCCTATGTCACACCAAGCTGGATTCAAGCCTTTGACTGGTCGGTCAACGAATCCGAGGTGGTTCTGCACTTCCCCAACATCGAGCCGGGCTATGTCAACCGCGAAACTCACATCTTCACCATCACCGGCAATATCCTCAACCTCGTGCGCCGCGACAACCCCGCCGAAAACTTCAACTACATCCGCCTGGGCGACTAAACTTCACACGCCACCAGCACCTCCATGTGGGGTGCTGTTTATTTTTCCCTTGACAATCGCCCTGGAATGGTGTATAATAAAATAGGTAAAATAATGATAAGGAGACCCATCATATGAAGTATACACAGTGGAACCATTTTATCGCAGGCCAATGGCAGGATGTTGTGAACGTGCGCGATTTCATCGGTCGCAACTTCACCCCTTGGCACGGCGACGAGTCTTTTCTCGCCCCAGCAAGCGCAAAAACCATGCAAGTGTTTGACAAAGTCAAAGACCTTTTCGCACAGGAACGCGCCGCCGGCGGCGTGCTGAGCATCGACGCCAACACCATCTCCGAAGTGGACGCGCACGACGCGGGCTACATCGACAAAGACGCAGAGCTCATCGTTGGCCTGCAAACCGACGCTCCCCTGCGCCGTGCCATTTTGCCGCGTGGCGGCATCCGCATGGTGCACGCGTCGCTGAAGGAATATAACGTTGACATGCCCGCCGACGTTGACCGCGTGTTTAGGTATTGCAAAACCCACAACGACGGCGTGTTTGATGCCTACACCCCCGAAATGCTCGCCGCACGCCGCAGCGGTGTCATCACCGGTTTGCCGGATGCCTATGGTCGCGGTCGCATCATCGGCGACTATCGCCGCGTGCCGCTTTACGGCGTGGATGCCCTCATCGCGCAAAAGAAAGCCGCCAAAAACAACTGCAAAGCCAGCGTGGTGGACGAAAACCTCATCCGCGCACGCGAGGAAATCAGTGAGCAAATCCGTGCGTTGGAATCCCTCAAGCGCATGGCCGCAAAATATGGCTGCGACATTTCGCGCCCCGCACAAACCCTGCAAGAAGCCATCCAATGGCTCTACTTCGCCTACCTCGCCGCCGTCAAAGACCAAAACGGCGCCGCCATGAGCCTCGGACGCGTGTCGGTTTTCCTCGACATCTATGCCGAGCGCGACCTCGAAAACGGTGTGATCACCGAAGAACAAGCCCAAGAGCTGTTCGACCAATTCATCATCAAGCTGCGCCTAGTGCGTTTCTTGCGCACAAAAGACTACGACGCGCTGTTCAGCGGCGACCCCACTTGGGTCACCGAATGCCTCGGCGGCATGCACTGCGACGGTCGCCCGCTGGTGACGAAATCCACCTTCCGCTTCCTGCATTCGCTCACCAACCTCGGTCCTGCGCCCGAACCCAACATGACCGTGCTTTGGGCCAACGCACTGCCCGAAAACTTCAAGAAATACTGCGCCCGCCTGTCCGCCGAAACCTCGTCCATCCAGTACGAAAACGACGACCTCATGCGCGACAAATTCGGCGACGACTACGGCATCGCCTGCTGCGTGTCGCCCATGCGGCTCGGCAAGCAAATGCAGTTCTTCGGCGCGCGCGCAAACTTGGGCAAAGCGCTGTTGTATGCCATCAACGGCGGCCGTGATGAAGTCAGTGGCGACCAAGTTGGTCCGCTCATGGCCCCCATCACCAGCGACGTGCTGGACTTCGACGAAGTCTGGGCGCTGTATGACCAAATCACTGAATGGCTCAGCACGTTGTACGTCAACACGCTCAACGTCATCCACTATATGCACGATAAATACTGCTACGAAAAGCTGCAACTTGCGCTGCACGACGAAGAAGTTGTGCGCACCATGGCCTGCGGCATGGCTGGCATGAGTGTCGTTGCCGACAGCTTCAGCGCCATGAAACACGCCAAAGTGCACGTCATCCGCAACGAGCAAGGTCTGGCGGTTGACTTCAACATCGAAGGCGAATACCCCGCGTTCGGCAACCATGACCCCCGTGCCGACGAAATTGCCAAAGAGCTCGTGCGCAACTTCATGAGCAAGCTGCGCCGCCAAAAGACCTACCGCAACGCCGTGCCCACACAGTCGATTTTGACCATCACCTCCAACGTCGTGTATGGCAAAAAAACCGGCGCAACACCTGACGGTCGCGCTGCTGGCGAGCCCTTTGCCCCCGGCGCTAACCCCATGAGCGGTCGCGACACCAAAGGTCCCGTGGCCTCCATGGCAAGCGTGGCAGGTCTGCCCTTCGAGGACAGCCAAGACGGCATCTCCTACACCTTCAGCATCATCCCCGCCGCACTCGGCAAGTCCGCAGAGCAACGCACGCAAAACCTCGTGCAGCTGCTTGACGGCTACTTCGGCGAAGGCGGGCACCATGTCAACGTCAACGTGCTCGACCGTGAGCAGCTCATCGACGCCATGGAAAAACCCGAGCTCTACCCGCAGCTCACCATCCGTGTGTCGGGTTACGCGGTCAACTTCATCAAGCTCACGCGTGAGCAACAGCTCGATGTCATCAACCGCACTTTCCACGCATTCGTGTAATTTACTCTGGGGCAGGTGAAAATCTGCCCCTTATTTTCACTTTCAAGGACGATTCATGACAACAGGTCGCATCCACCACGTTGAAACTTTCGGCACCGTTGACGGCCCGGGGGTGCGCTATGTGCTATTCCTGCAGGGCTGCCCGCTGCGCTGTTTATATTGCCACAACCCCGATGCCATCGACCCCCACGGCGGCGAAGCGTGGACAGCCTCCCACGCCGTGCAAGAGGTGCTGCGCTACGCAAACTTCGTGCAAGGTGTCACCTTCTCGGGCGGCGAACCGCTGCTGCAGCCCGAGTTCGTGCACGAAGTCACACAGCGGCTGCGCGCACGCGGTCTGCACGTGGCGATTGACACCGCCGGTGCGCCCAACCTTGAGCGCTGCAAACCCGCCATCGACGCCGCCGACATGCTGCTGCTAGACATCAAAGCCGCATGCCCAGAGCTCGCCCGCAAACTCACCGGTCACACCAACGCGCGGTCGATTGCCACGCTTGACTACTGCGAGCAAATCGGCAAGCGGGTCTGGTTGCGCCACGTGCTCGTGCCGGGCTACACCCTCGTCAGCCGCCAGCTTGAGATGCTCGCACGGCTGTTGCAACCGTATACGTGCATCGAACTCATCGAGCTCGCGCCCTTCCATCAACTGGGTGTGGAAAAATGGGCCGCCGCTGGCATGACTTACCATTTTAAGCACATGCCGCCCGCCGACCCCGCGCAAGTTACCCAAGCCGTAGACTACCTTGAGGACATGGGCTTCAAAGTCCAGTGACCTGTGCAAAATGCTTCGTGCTTCGTGAGGATTTTCCGTCAAAGCAACGACTAAGTTTGAGCACCAAAAAACTAAGCCCTAAATATTCAGCACTCATTTATGGGGGGATGAACATGAAAAAGATTCTTGCCATCGTTCTGGTGATCGCCATCGCAACCGCCGGTCTCGCCTTCCCCGTGCAGGCGAGCTCCAACACCCAACGCGCCGCCACCCGCTACCCCGTCGTCCTCGTCAGCGGCGCGGGCTTTCGTGACCACATGCTCTTCAACCGCTTCATCAACTACTGGGGACGCATCCCCGGCGCACTGCAGCGCAACGGCACGCGTGTGTTCCACGGCGGCACCGAAGCCTGGGGCAACGTGGAGGATAACGCCGCCATCTTGCAGGCCACCGTGCGCCGTGTGCTTGCCGAAACCGGTGCCACGCGTGTGAACCTCATCGCACACTCGCGCGGCGGCATCGAAGCACGCTATATGATCTCCTCGCTGGGCATGGGTGGTCAAGTGGCCAGCCTCACCACCATCAGCACGCCGCACCACGGCATGAATATCATGGATTTGCTCGACATCATCCCCGATGGACTGGTGCGCTTCGCCGCCGTCTTCATCAACCTTTGGTTTCGCGTTGTCGGCGACCGCAACCCCGATTTCTTCAACTCCGTGCGCGCATTCACCACCAGCTATATGCAGGACTTCAACCGCGCCAACCCCAACGACCCCCGCGTGCACTATCAATCCTGGGCCGCGCAAATGGCAAACCCGTTTAGCGACATCATTTTCGTCTTCCTCAACCCCATCATCCACATCTTTGACGGACCAAACGATGGTCTCGTCTCCGTTGAGTCCGCCCAATGGGGCAACTTCCGCGGCATCATTCGCGGCACAAACTTCCGCGGCATCTCCCACGCCGACGTCGTTGACGCCCGCCGCATGAACTTCCGCCTGTTCCCCGGCAGCAACGGCACCAACGACATGCGCGAATTTTACGTCAACCTCGTCGAAGATCTCCGCCAACGCGGCTTTTAGCGCTTCGCGGCAACACCTTAAAATTACACAAAACCCTACTTCCTGCGTGGCAGCGAGTGGGGTTTTGCTATTTATATAATCGTTCACCGCGAAGCGGCTAAAGTTTTTTGGTTCTTTTTTTCAAAAAAGAACAGAAATCTTACGTCACATAGTCGAACTCAAAGTCATAGATAGCCACGGTGTCGCCTTCTTGCACGCCGTGGTTTTCGAGCGCCTCGATGATCCCGCTGCTTTGCAGCACGCGCTGGAAGTGTTGCAGCGAGGAGTAGTCGTCCATGTTGCACGCGCGCAGGATGCGCAGCAGCCAGGGGGCATCTTCCACGAAGAACACGCCATCTTCGGCGCGCACGGTGAACTTCACCTGCTCCTTAGGCGCGAGCATGTCCGGCGTGAGCTCTTCGGCCTCAAAGCGCTTGATGGGCGGCAGCTCGGCGAGCTTTGCGGCCACCGCGTTGATGAGCTCCTGCGTGCCCTCGTGGATGGGCGCACAAATTTCATAGTACGGCAAGCCCTGCTGCGCCACAAACTCGCGCAACCGAGCGAGCTGCTCCGGCGTGGCAAGGTCGATTTTATTCGCCGCCACAATCTGCGGGCGCCCCGCAAGTTCCGGCGAATAGCGCGCCAGCTCTTCGTTGATACGCGCAAAATCCTCAATGGGATCGCGCTCCTCGCTGCCCGCAGCGTCTAGAACATGCACCAGCATGCGGCAGCGCTCCACGTGCCGCAGGAACGCATGCCCCAAGCCCACGCCCTCGGCCGCGCCCTCAATGAGCCCGGGAATATCAGCCATCACAAAGCTGTGCCCCAGACCCATGCTCACCACGCCCAGCACCGGCGTGATGGTGGTGAAGTGGTAGTCCGCCACAATCGGCTTCGCCTGGCTCACCACGCTGATGAGGCTCGACTTGCCCACGTTCGGGAAGCCCAGCAAACCCACATCTGCCAGGAGTTTCAGCTCAAGCGTCACCTCAACCGATTCCCCCGGCGTGCCCGCCTTCGCAAAGCGCGGAGCCTGCCGCGTGGGCGTCGCAAAGTGATGATTCCCCCAGCCGCCGCGGCCGCCCTTGGCCATGCGCACCGGTTCGTCGCACGAGATATCCGCAATCAGCCGGCCGGTTTCAGCGCACTTCACCAGCGTGCCGCGCGGCACCCGGATGATCAAATCCGCACCCTGCTTGCCGCTGCGTCGTGCCGCCTCGCCGTCCGCACCGCGTTGCGCGGCATACTTGCGCTTGTAGCGAAAGTCCGACAGCGTCGATAGCGTGTCGCAGGCATGCAAAAACACGCTGCCGCCGTGGCCGCCATCGCCGCCACTCGGGCCGCCCGCCGCCACATATTTCTCCCGGTGGAACGCCACGCAGCCATCGCCGCCCGCGCCCGCCGCCAGTGTCACTTTTGCAATGTCTACGAACATGGTTTGCCCTTTCTTCGCTACTTTTTTGAAAAAAAGTAGCACAAAAAACTTTAACCGCTTCGCGGTTGTTTATGATTGATTAGCGGTTAATCGGCGTTTCACGGTTTCCTCACCCAGCACCTGCATCACCGCCCACAAGTCCGGCGAGTTCTCGCGCCCCGTCACCGCCACGCGCACCGCGCCGCAGTAGTCCTTCACCGCCACATCGCCGCAGTTCGCCTTGATGCGCGCAAACCACGCCTCTTTTTCGTCACCATGCACATAAATATCAGCGTAGTTTTGTGCAATCTCACTACCCGCGCCGCTCGGTTCTTCATAAAAATACGCATACGCCTCGCGCACTTGGCTCCATTTCGCCATGTCTTTGCGGGGCTTTTTGCCGCCTCGGTCAATCGCGAACATCGCCGTGGCATAGCCCGCGTCGCGCGCCAGCAGCTCGGCCAACTCCGGCTCGTGAGCCTGCGCCCAAGCCAGCGCCTGCGCGAAAACCTCCTCGGCCGTCATGCGTGAGATCACCGTCTTGCTCACGTCGTCGAGCTTTTGCAGGTCAAACAACGCGCCGCTGCTGCTCATTTTTTTCAGCGAAAACGGGAACGCGCTCAACGGCTCGGCTGGCTTCGCGCGCCGCCACTCCTCAAAGTTTGAGTTCAGCAGCGTCAGCAGATACTCCCGCAGCGCCGCCGACGGATAGCCCTGCGCCGTGAAGAAACTCACCGCCGCCTCCGGGTCTTTGCGCTTGCTAAGCTTGCGTTTGCCACCGGTTTCGGCGTCCAACTTCATCAGCGGTGCGATGTGCGCGTACTTCGGCGGCTTGCACTTCAGCAGCCCAAACAGCTGGATGTGCAGCGGCAGCGTCGCCAGCCATTCGTCGCCACGCACCACATGCGTCGTGCGCATCAGATGGTCGTCCACCACATGCGCAAAATGGTAAGTCGGCATGCCATCGGCCTTCAGCAACACCACATCCATGTCATACTCCGGCAGCTCAAGCTTGCCGCGAATCAGGTCATTCACGGTAATTTTTCGCGCCGCATCGCCCGGCGAACGCAGCCGCAACGTGTAGCTCTCGCCCGCCTGCAAACGGCGCACTTGCTCGTCTTGCGGCATGCAACGGCACTTCGCCCAGCCGCCATAGTAGCCCTTGTTCACGCCCGCGGACTCCTGCTCATCGCGCATTTGCTGGAGCTGCTCAGCCGTGCAAAAACACGGGTACGCCAGCCCCTCATCCACCAATTGCTTGGCAAACGCATGGTAAATCTCGCGCCGCTGGCTCTGCGTATACGGCCCATACTCGCCGCCATCCACACCTTCATCCAGTGCGATTTCCAGCGCATGCAAGCCGCTGAGTATCGCCGCAGCGCCGTCAGCCACCTCGCGCTTTTTGTCCGTGTCCTCCAGCCGCAGATAGAACACCCCGCCGCTTTGGCTCGCGAGCGTTCGGCTCACCAGCGCGCCCAGCACGTTGCCCATGTGCATGAAACCCGTGGGGCTCGGCGCAAAGCGGGTAACCGCCGCGCCCTCGGGCAGCTCACGCGGGGGATACTTCGCCTGCAGCTCGGCGGCGGTGGCAAGCGGCTGCGTAAATATCAGCGCGGATAGTTGGTTGCTCATGCGTAACTTCCTTCCGTTAAACAGATGAACTGTGTAAGTTGTTTGTGAAAATATGCAGCATTTTTAGGCAGTTTTTTTGTGCGTTATCCACATTGTCCACTGGTTTTTCCACCACTGCATTTTATTTTTCCAGTTGTTTCCAAGAAATATTGTCCATTACGACAGATGCAGGTCACCGTTTACCAGCATTTGGGCGGCTTCATCCACCGTCACCACAATGCCGTTTTCCGCCACGGTGGACAAATACGGCGTGCGCGACACCAGCGTGAGATTCCACATCACGTTGGGATACACCCGCCCGGCGAAGTTCGGCACAATCGCCAGCCGCGGCTGCATCGCGCGCAAAAACGGAATCGACGTGCTGCCGGTGTAGCCCTGGTGTGCCACTTTCAGCAGGTCAATTGGCTCGCCAACCCGTGCTGCGATTTCGCGCTCCACGCCCCAAACCGCGTAGATATCCGCCGTCAGCAGCGCACGAAACTCGCCAACCTCCACCAGCGTCACCACGGAGTTATCGTTCTCGTTGTGCGTCGCACGCCACTGCGTGTTCATGAACTGCAGCTGCATGTTGCCCAGCGCAAACTGCTCGTCCGGCACATCGGGAATCACGGGTATCCCACGCTCGTCGGCGATCTCCAACAAGCGCTGGCGCAGTATCGGCACATACCAGCTAACTTGTCCATCGTCCGGGCGCGCAGGCAGATAAAACCGCCCAACTTCGATGCTCGGGTCGCGCAGCACTGCAGGCAGCCCGCCCACATGGTCATAGTGAAAATGCGTCGCCAGCACAAACTCCAGCCGCACCACGCCGTCCTCGCCCGCCGCCACGCGGTGCAGATAGTCCACCACGCGCTGCTCGGTGCCGGGTCGGCGCACCGCCTCAATGGGATTATCACTCCCCCAGCCCGCGTCAATCAGCGCGAACTGCCCGGCGCTTTGCAGCAAAATGCTGTCGCCGTTATACACGTTGAGAAAATGCAAACGCGTCGCCTCCCCGCACTGCTCGAACGTCTCGGGCTGCACAGGGAAGCGGTTTTGCATGCGGACTTGCGCAAATGTCACGGCGATGTCAAACAAAAAAATCAACACCATGCCGCCCACGACGATAACTGTCGCGATCTTTTTAATCTTCATACCTTACGTGCCACCCCCTTGGGGGAGGTGCCCCGACGGGGCGGTGGGGGTCACCATAGTCACTCCATCGAATCAAAATCAATGCCAGCCAGTGCAGCTTTCAGCGCCGCCACTTCGTCGCCGCTTAGCGTCACGCCTTTGCCCATTTTTTCGCGCCCGGGCGCCCACTCGCGGATGTCATACTTGGGCTCGCGACCATTCCAGCTCACCAAGTTGAGCTCTTTCGTCCAACCTTTTGCGGTTTCGCTGAGCACGCCCAGCTCTTCCGTCACTTCATAAGTAAATTCTGTTGCCATATGTTTTCCCTTTCTTAATCGTAAAGCGTTTACTGTATGGTATGCCGAGACGCGCAAAAACGTCCCTTTCTCTTATTATACCACGCCTCGCGCCAAATTGCAAGCGAAAACTGTGCCCGTCCAAAACTTAACCACTACAATAGCAGCGCCATCACCACCGCGGCCAACAACCCGCCAGCGGCAGCAGCGCCCAGCAATGCCAACACCGTCATCTTGCGGTGTTTGGCGATTTGGCTCGGCGGCGGTGCGCTGCAATTGGTGGCCACCGCACGCGCACGGTCGCGCAGCGTGCCCTCGCTAAGCGCCGAGTATTCGGGCTTGACGAAAAACAGCACCCGGGTGAAGTATTCGCACTCACTTTCCATCACTTCAATAATCCGATGATTCACGCCTTTGATCATAGCCATCTTCCCCCTGCTGCACTTATTTTTCTTGTTAGTATTGTGGGCAATTTTGCGCTGCAGCATACATCACGGCGCAGCAAAATTTTACGCACCAGCTGTCCAGCCTTCGCATAGGATAGCATGACCGACCCAATCTGGTGCTCGCCACCATGCAAACCCTTGCGGTCTGCACATATTTTGCATAGAACGGATGATAAGTTCAATGTTTGCAACCAATACTACTCCCTGCAGCTGGAGCGGCGGTTCCACCACCATCCTGCCCAATGGCTGCGTCCTCAAATGTCCCCCTTCTCCGCCTCCCGGCGTTTGCCCGCCTTTCTGTGGTCCATGGCGTCCTCCCGGCGGCTGGTGTCCGCCTGGTGGCTGGCCGCCCGGCTGCAGACCTCCCGGCAGCGGCTGGTGTCCGCCCGGTGGCTGGCCGCCCGGCTGCAGTTCCCCCTGTGCGCCCAACTGCAACCGCCCTTGTCCGCCCAACGGTGGCGGCGGCTGGTGTCCGCCCAATGGTGGCGGCTGGTGTCCGCCCAACGGTGGCGGCTGGTGTCCGCCCAATGGCGGCGGCTGGTGTCCGCCCAACGGTGGCGGCTGGTGTCCGCCCAATGGCGGCGGTTGGTGTCCGCCTGATTGCTGTTGCAGCAGTTGTTGCGGCAACGGTAACGGCAATGGCAATGGTAACGGCAATGGCAGTTGCAACGGCAGCTGCCCTTGCCCCCCCGATCACTGTTCATGCCCCAGCAACCCCTGGCTGGATTGCAGCGCAGTGTTTGGCGGCATGTATCGTTCGGGCAACAACTCCATGGCAATGGCCAGCGCAACCAACGGCCAAACCATCAACATGGATGCCCCTCTTCCGCTGCAAAACGTGGCGTTCAGCGGCAACAGCACCCTCGGCATCCAATGCAGCGGCACCTATGAGCTCACCTTCTTCGGCAACTTCAGCTTTAGCTCCGACACCGTTTTGATGTTTTACGTAACCGCCAACGGCACGCGCCTTGACGAAACCATCGTGTTAAAATCCGCAATCGCAAATGATGACACCACCTTTGAACGCAGTGTTATCGTGCGCCTTTGCGCCAACACCAGCCTCAGCGCCAGAGTTGACAACGCCCCCACCAGCGAAGGCGGCGCAGACGGCACGCTGGAAATCCCGCCCCATGGCTTCCACCTCAGCGCAGTGCGCATCGGCGCATAGCCACGCGCTAGACAACAAAAATCACCCCGGGTTAGTTCAACTAACCCGGGCGTTTTATCAATTCGCCGTTTTAGGTTTTGGCTGTTTTAAGCTTTTGTATTGATATGTAGCCCGGGTGGCGGGCACGCCGCCCCTACATGTTGCGGCTTAACCATAGCCTTGCAGGAGATATCTACCTGTAGGGGCGGCGGGCGCGCCGCCCGAAGCAAAAAAACCATCAACACAACTGCCCAAAAAAACCCTATATGTTCGCCATGTAGTTTTTCATGAACCGCGCAAAGCCTTGGCGGTCAGCGTCATCCGGCTGCAAGGTGAGCATCTCTTGCTGCGTGAACACGCGCTGCTCAAGATAATCCACAAGCGTTTCATTCACTTGTTTTTGCGCGGCATAGCCCGCCAGCACAGCCATCCCCCACGCACCGCCCTCGCCCGCCGATTGCATCACACTCACCGGCACACCCAGCGCCGCGGCCATCAGCTGCTGCGGACCGGGCGACTTGAACAACCCGCCATGCCCGGTGATGCGCGCCAGCTGCACACCATGCGCCGCAAGCTTCGCAAGCCCCGTGCTCACCCCCGCGAACATCGACAGCAGCATCGCCCGCATCATGTTTGGCAACGTAAACCTCGCCCCCTGCATGCGCGTGAGCCTTGGCATGCCGTCCGTCACGCCCAGCATGGGCTCCGCCGCCACAAAATTGTAGTTCACCACGCCGCCGCAGTCGGGTTCGCCTTCAAGCGCCGCCGCGTATAGCCGCGCATACAGCGTATTTTTGTCCTCGCCGGTCAGCTGCGCAAACACGTTCATCCACGCATCCATGTCACTTGAGCCATTGTTGCAGTGCACCATCGCCACCGGCTTGCCCGCTGGCGTCGCCACAATGTCAATCCCCGCAATCGGCGCGAGCGGTTGCTCCAGCACAACCATCGCGAACATCGATGTCCCCGCCGACACATTCCCGCTGCACGGCGTGACCGCATTGGTCGCCACCATGCCGGTTGCTGCGTCGCCCTCCGGCGGGCACAGCGCAATGCCCGCTGGCAGACCCAACCGCGCCGCGCCGCTTGCGCTCAACACGCCCGCAGACTGCCCCGCCTGCAGCACGCGCGGCAACAGCGCACGCACATCTTGCTTCACATAGCCCGCTGCGTCAACCTTCGCCAGCATGTCAGCATGGTAGTCATCGCCCGCCGCGTTCAGCGGAAACACGCCGCTTGCCTCGCCCGCGCCCAGCACATTTTCGCCCGTGAGCTGCCAGTGCACATAGCCCGCCAGCGTGGTGATGAACTCCACCTGCGGCACATGCGCTTCATCGTTGAGCGCCGCCTGCACCAAGTGCGAAATACTCCAGCGGCGCGGCATGGCAAAGCCCAGCAGATCGCTCAACTGCTGCGCGGCAGGCGCGGCGTTCGTGTTGCGCCACGTGCGAAACGGCACCAGCAACTCCCCTGCCCTGTCAAACGGCAAATAGCCATGCATCATGCCCGAAACACCCATCGCCGCAATCTCGCCCAGTGGCACGGTGAGCGCCGCCACGCACTGGCGCATGCCCGCCCAAGCGTCGTCCAAGCCATAGCTCCACAGGCCATCAACCAGTTGATTCTCCCACGCATATGACGCGCTATCCACCACCTTGTGTTGCGCGTCAATCACCACCGCCTTGATGCGCGTTGACCCTAGCTCAATGCCAAGAAACATATTTCATCCTCCATCACCACAACCCCCAGCACAACGCTGAGGGTCGCCTCTTATTTCACTAATCACTATTCACTACCCACTAATCACTAACCGGCGGGCCAGCTCTCGTTCCAGTTGAAGTTGTGGAAATCAAACACCGCGTCCATGCGAATCGGATGGTCGGTGGTCTCAATGCGCGCAATCGTGCCATGGAAGCTGATTGTGATGCGACCAACTTTGTAAATCTGCACCGCCTCCAGCGTAAACGGGCAATACACCGCGCGAATCGTCGAGTTGCTGTAGTACATATACGAGCTCGTGCGCAGATTCACGCCCAACAGACGAAACGCATTGCGCACCACCGCATTTCCAATCATGTCGAGCACTTCGGCAATTTCCACCACCTCCATGAACGCCGCCACGGCGTTCGGTGCCACGGTTGCGCCCTCGACGATGGCACGCGGGTTGCGGGCATCCGCAATGGTGAAGTCAATTTGCCGCAAACCGTCGGGGCGATCTTGCACGCGCAACGGACCACGCACGTGGTCGAGCGTGCCCAAGCTGCCCGTGTTGCTGCGGCTCACGCCAATCCATCGCGCCGTTGAGCCCAAGCCGCCGCCCGGGAATCTGCCGCCGCCATCGGGGCGTCCGTGCACGCGACGGTCGGGGTTTGCGCGCGCTTGCGCTTCGTGGGTTAGCATGCGGCTGTCGCCCAAAAATCCAGGGAAGAGGTTGTTCGTGCCGCCTGCAAAAAAGCTGTCGTCCAGCATCGCCACCATATCTTCGGGCAGCTGGTTGCGGTTGGTGATGCGCTGAAAATTCACCGACGTATACGTGGGCTGACGATCTTTAATCTGCTGCATCACCGCGGCATACTCCGCCAAAATCGCCGCATTCCCCACCGGCAGCGGCGGGCGGTCGTTGTCGTCATCGTTGTCGTCGTTCACCGTGGCGTCGGCGGGCAACACGTCCTCGTCCGGCTCGTTGTCGTTATCCACCTCGTTGTCGTTGTCCTCTTCAGGCTCGGTGTAGGCCTCCGTGTACGCCTCGGTGGTGGTTTCGTCGTTGCCGTTGACATAAGCAGCTGTGCCGCACGCAGCGAGCACCATCACCAGCGCCATCAACAGGGCAAGCAATGCAAGGGGCAGTTTTTTCATGCGAATTCCTCCCTAACTATCGTCGCGTTGTTCAAATTGCTCTTCGATTTCGCGGGCGTATTCTTTTTGGGCTTGCAGCGCGGCGTGGCGGCGTTCGCCCAGCTCGGCGTACATCACAGCGCGCTCTTTTTTGCCAATGTTATAGAAAAACTGCGGAATGGTCGCCAGCAGCGCAAACGACTGCGGAATCAGTGTGGTCATCAGCCAGATGCCATCCGCAGTGTCGGGCGGTTGGTTTTGAAAATCGGCACCAACGCGAAAACCAAACCAGTGCATGATGAAATCCGTGACGGCGCGACCGATGATGCCCATGATTTTGCTCGGCACGCCGCGCAGCATGCCCACCATCGCCTCGCTGCGGAAGCCGTTCTTCCACTCACCATAGTCGATCACTTCGTTGCGAATTTCATCCGGAATCACCTGCGCAGCCCCCCAGAAGGTCATGCGCACCATGTCATAAACCATGTATACCGCAATCATCGGGCCGATGCGTGCATACATGCGGTAGTAGCGGTATTGCCCGCCCGGCGAGTACGTGCCTCGCGTGGGAATCATGCCGAAGAAGTAGATGAGAATGAGAATCGGTCGCCCAATGGAGCGCGACACCACCCACAGCACCTTTGTGCTCATCACGCGGCGCAGCTTGCCGATATACGAATAGCTGATGGGGCTGATAATCGCCCCCGGAATGCCGTACAACGTGCCGAAGTTGCGCAAATCCAAAATCGCGCTGGTGTAGGTGCCCATTTGGTCGTTCACGCGCACGCCTTCCAGCATTTCGTGCAGCACAATCATCAGCAGCGGTCGGTTGCCCTTGAGCGCACTGAGCGATTCGCGGAACGTCGGCGGTTTCTCTTGCTTTTGAATGTTCGCCACGCCAATCACGCGTTCTTTGCTCACCGAGGCGAAGTAAATCCCCAGCAGCCCGCCCAAAATCACCGTGCCAATGCCAAAGCCCGCGAACATGCGGCGCATGCTCACTTCTTGTGCCATGCGTTGGGCGGTGGTGTATGCCGGGCGGCGCGAAATCACGTCAGCCACAAAATCACGCAAGGTGTTGATGGGGCTCGACCCCACCGAGAAAAACCGCGCCTTGGTGATCAGCGAAAGCCGCTCTTCCGGGTCAGCGGTGATGTTGGCTATCATGCCGATGGTGGCGATGTTCCACAGCGTGTCGGCAAGGTCATTGAAGATGCGCAGGATCACCCACAGCACTAGCTTCGTCAGCAGCGTGCCGCCGGGGTCGTAGGCCTCCCAAAAGAACACGGGTAGCATCGCCATCGCCACGCTCATCAGCGGCGCATAAATCGAAAACGCCAGCAACAGCGGCCTAAACTTGCCCCAGCGCGTGCGGATTTTCTCCACCGCGGTGGCCAGAATCAGGTCACTGAAGATGTCGCCGATGGCCACAACAATGTTGCCGGTGCCCTGCAGCGCACGGTTGAGTCGCAGCGTGCGATCCAGCCATTCCTGGTGGTTGCCGATGCGAAACGGCATGTCGCGCGCAGACTCAAACGCCACCAAACCGAAGGTTTCCTTGAAACTCACGGTGCGGCGGAACTTTGGCGGTTCGGGTTGTTCGTCATTGGTTTGCACGGGTTGTTCTTTTTCCTGCAAGGTCTGTTTTGCCATGTGACTCCCCCCGTCTAACTATATGCTGCTTCTATTGTAACATATCCGACGAAAATTGCAAGCCTTTTTTTAAATTTTTAGTATCAGGTGTTCGCAGTTTCTTCTTCTAATTGTGTTTCGGTGATGTTTCTGCGGGCAACTAGGTCGGCCTCCACTTGGTCGCGCAAGCTGTCGGGATAATTCACCAGCAGCAGCGGAATGAGCGACAAAACCAAGCCAATCGCCGGCCCCATGCGAAACGCCGGCCACGACCATCGCTGGAAGTGCGCGTTTTGCGGCAAGCGAGCGTCGGTGTATTCCGGGTTGTGTTGCAGCCACGCGAGCGTCACCGTGGCGATAAACCGCCGAATTGCGCCGCCGAGCTTGCTCATGAAGTTGCGGATGCTCATGGTGATGCCCTCGGTGCGGTGTCCGGTTTTCCACTCCACGTAGTCCACGCTGTCGCTGAGCATGCTGCGCTGGGCGATATTGAACAGACTGTTGGGCAGGTGCGAAATGCCGTCAAGCAGACTCACCAACACCATAGCTTGCCAAGTGCGTATACCAATAAAGAAGCCGATGACTTGCGCCAAAATGGCGGTGACGCGACCGATGATCAAAATGCGTTTCATGCTGCCCACGCGGTCGGCGATTTTCAGCGCAAAGGGTTTGAGCAACAAACCAGGAGCGCCGAACACCACCGTGAAAATCGGGAACAAAACGGTAGGGCGCACTTCAAACAAGCCCAGCACATTGTAGGCTGCCATGTCTTGGAACATAAAGAATTGCGAGATGTTCGGCGTGGCGGACTCTAAAATGCGCACCAGAAAAAACAGCAGCAACACATGGTTGTGGCGCACACGATACACGTTTCGCGCAAGCACCTTGATCACGTCGCTGCGCTTGCGCTCCGGCTCGGGCAAACTGTGCACCCGCTCTTTCATCTGCAGGGCGAATAGCGTCAGCAGTCCGCCGCCAATGCACAGCACCAGCGCAAACATGAAATATATCTGCTGTTGCGTGAGCCCAAACTCGCCACCGCCACCAAGCAGCATCATAATCGCGCCCGGCAGCAACCCGCCCAGCGACGCGCCGATGTCTGCCCATTGCACGGTGCGCGCGCTTTGGCGGGAGCTTGGGTGAATGGCGGCGGTCATGCCCCACAGCGCGGAGTCGTGAAACGAGTAGGTGATGTCCCACAGGATGTATACGACAGCCACGTAGATCGCTGCAATGGAAGGCGTCATGCCCCAGTTGATAAACAGCAAGAATGAAAACAGCGCAATCAGCGGCGCAGTGAACTTCATCCACGGCAACAGCTTGCTGCCGTCTTTGAAACGGTGCCGGTCCACAATCGCCCCGGCGATGGGATCATTGATGGCATCGAATGCGGAGGTCAAGCCGATGATAGCCCCCACCCTCACATGGCTGATGCGCAGCACGTTGATGCAAAAGTGCATGAACTGGTCGCCGGTGGCCATGCTGAAAACTTGGTTTTGCCCGATGAGCGAAACCGCTAGGCTGCTGAGCTCACGGCGCGGGATATCCTCGCCATCGGGTTGTTCCGGCTCGCGGTTGCGCAGCCAGCGCACGGGGTGGCGCAGGGCTCGGCTTTGGTAGTCGGTCAGTGCCATGGTGTAGCCTCCTTTTTGTTTGCGCTCGCCGCGCAGGCGTTACTTTTCTTGCAAAGAAAAGTAACCAAAAGAACTTTACGTCGCTTCGCGGGGACTGTTTTATGGGCTGTGTAGAGAAAGCCGCTTGTCTATGCGTTGCCGAAATATTCCGCATTTGCGCGGATATACGCAGCCAGGTGGGTATCTATATCGGCGCAGGCATGGTCAAACTTTGCGTCAAGCTCTTGTTCAGCGTCAGCTTGCTCGGGCGTGTCGTCATCATCCAGAACGTCGCCGTTTTCATCGTACCGCTGCGCGAAAAACGCCTCGGCTTGCGCGAACACGTCGGCTGCCTCGTGCATGCCCACCACCGCATAGCCCTCCTTGGCGGCAGGGACAAACTCAGGCATGTCGCCAAAAATGTGGTCTAACCCGCCGTTCATCGCGCAATTGTATACAGTGGAGCAAGCAGCGACATACTGGCAAGGCTTGGGCGCGGTGTGCAGCGCATCGCGATATTTCTCTTCCGCCCACATCCCCGCATGAATGTGCAGCGCATTGTCTGTCATACTGGGGATGCTCTCCCTACAAAATGCACGCTGTGTTTCGCGATAGTTCTGCATATTGTTTATTATTTTCTGTTGCATCTCTGGGCTGAGGTTTGAATTTCGTATCATCTCTGGGGTCAAGACAGGCTTATGCTGCATTTCTGGACTTATAGCACGCTTGCGCTTACGTTTCCAAAACATCCTCTTCCCTCCGCAAATTGTCGATATTGCGCCCCAGCACCGCCCGCCCGCGCCACGCATAGGTGCGGTCTTCGATGGGCGTGGTGTGCGTGAGTTCGGCGATTGGGTCGTGCAAAAACTCCGGCAGCGGCGCGATGTTCGCTCCACGGTTGTGCGGGCAAACTTGCTGGCAGATATCACAACCCCAGGCGCTGTGCATGGCACGCAACTGCGCGGCGGCAAGCTCGCTGGGCGGCTCTTTACGCTGCGAGATGTAGGATAAACACCGCGTTCGGTCGAACTGCGCATGCCCCAGCGCGCCCGCCGGGCAAGCTTTGCTGCAACGCCCGCAGTCACCACAATTGCGCATTGCGCATTGCGAATTATGCATTGTCGGCAACGCAGCTGACGTGACAATCTCGCCCAGCACCACCCAGCTGCCGAACGGCTCGGTAATCAGCAGGTTGTGCCGCCCGCGCACGCCGAGTCCCGCGTGCACGGCAAGGTCAACCTCGGGCAGCGGCGAGTGGTCGCTGAAATGCGCGAACTCGTCGTCGGGGTAGTGCTCGCGCAGCAACTTGCAGGCTTGTTCAAGCCGAGCGCCCACCACGTGGTGATAGTCCCGCACCACGGCGAAACGCGCAACGTTGCGGCCGGCGTAGTGCTCGTCGGGCAGCAGATAGGGAACCGCTGCGACGATGACGCTACGCGGGTTTTCGGGCAGCGCTTTGCGCGTGGGCAGCAGCGAAACGCCATGCGGATAATCACACGCCGCCCACAGAGGGAGTATTTCGTTGAGATATGATAAATCGTTCATCATGGTTGGGGCGCACCGAAGTGCTCGGCATGCGCGCGGATATACGCCGCCAGTCGATCGTTCAAGTCCTCGTGTGTGCAGGCGGCATAGAACGCAGCATCAAGTTCTTCGCCATCAGTTTCTTCTTCAGCCGTCCATTTTGACGTTGCGGTGCCGTTTTCATCGTACTTATCACGCATGAAATCATCTGCTTTTTGCATGATTTCGGCAACCTGCGGCAGACCGATGCACACAAACCCCTCCATCGCTGCGGGGATGTATGACTTGAGGTAAGTCCCAGCTTGATACAACGAGCTCAATCCGCCGTTGCACACGCAGCCATACATATAATCACAAGCCACCACATGCTGGCAAACCGCAGGGGCTTGATGGATTTCATCCTCGGGGTAGGTGTTGTGCAGCCATTCGCTTGCCACTTTGCCTAGCTCATCATCCGTCATATTGGGAATATCTGCCGACGAAAACGTGCGCGCAAGCTCCACAATGCGCTGCCTTTCTTGGCGGTGATTATCTAGGATTGCTTGTGCTTCGGGCGGCAACGAGCTTTCGCCGCGCAAATATTTTTCTCTGCTTCGTTTGAGCGCCTCGTACATCTCAGGCGTTTCGCGGCGCATTTTTCTCTTCAAGCGCCAACGGTAAAATTTTGTGCGTAGCTTCATGTTTTCTCCCCAAAGTCACCCCACCAGCGACAGCGCGAGGGCAATCATCGTTGGCATGGTGATAATCGAAACCAGGCTGATGAGCGACACCACCTGCGCGGCATAACCCGCGTCTTTGTCGTGCAACGCGGCAAACACCACGGTGTTGTTGGCGCTGGGGGCTGCGGCGGGGATCATCAGCGCGTGCAGCAAGGTGCGGTCAGCACGCAGGGCGAGCAGAGCGGCGAGGACAATCGACGGCGTGACGAAGAGCTTGATGACACCAGCCAGCAGCACCTTCTTGTTGCGCAGCATGCTGTTGAAGTTCGTGCGCGACAAAAACGTGCCGAACATCAGCATCGCAAGGGGGGTGTTCATCGCGGCGATGTTGTCAATCGGCCAACGGATAATCTCCGGCACCGGCACGCGGAACAAAAACAGCGGGAAGCCCACCAACACCGCAATGGTGGCAGCGTTGAGCAGCAGTTTTTTCCACTCAAATTTGGTGATGCCCTTGCTGCCTGCGCTCGGGTTGCGCACCGCGCCGCCGCTCATCACGAACTGGCCGTGCGTGAACGCGAACATCGAAAACGTGAGCACCACGATAGACACATAAAACACGCCAATGTCGCCGACCATCGCTTGCGCAAGCGGCAGACCCATGTAGCCATTGTTGCCGTAGATGCTGCCGTAGTGCAAGACGGGGTCGGTGTCTGGGTGCTTTTTGCCGCGAAAGGCGTGCCAGGTGATTGCAATGCCAAGCCCGTGCAGCAACAGTCCGCCCAGCAGTGCTATGCCCAGATTACGCAAAATCTCGGGGCTGTATTCCATGACCAAAAACGAGCGAACGATGATGCACGGCGCTACCACATACATCAGCAGCTGTGCGCAGCGTTTTGCCACGTTTTCGGGGAACCACTTCATGCGCTCGGCCAGCACACCCACCGCAACGATGAGATAAAGCATCACCAGCTGCCGCAGCACAATGAGCGCATTTTGCAGGAAATAGGACATGGTTTAGACTTCCTCGGTTTTCAGCAGTTCTTCAAACGCCGTGAGCGGAGATTCATCTTGCGACTCGGCAGGCGTTTCGGTCACCTCTTCGGGCGCAGCTTCTTCGGCAGGCGTTTCTTCTGCAGGGGATTCTTCGGCAGGCGCTTCTTCTGCCGGGGCTTCAGTTATTTCTTCGGTAGCCTCTTCAGTCGCAGCTTCTTCTGCGATTTCTTCTTCCACTTCTTCCTCGGGCTTGGGCTGCACGCGGGTGAGCATGAACACCGCGATGAACACCGCAGCGCCAAGGTCGGCGAGGTTGAGCACGCCATCTTGCGCGGGGCTGAAGTTGAAGGGCGCGGCAATCATGCGCGGCACAAACACCAGCAGCAAAAACACCGCTGCAGGCAGACCCACTGCCGCCAGCCGCCACATTTTTTTCTCGGCATTCACGCCACTCATCACCTGTGCGGCTGCCATGAAAAACAGCAGCAACAACACCATGGACATGATGTTCAAGAACAAGTCTGACACGCGCAGATAGGAAATCGTGCGCGAAAAATGACCCAGCAAGCGAGCAATCGCCCACAACAGGGGCATGAGGGTGAGCACACGGTTGAGATAAAGCTGGCTGGTGGGGAAGAGATTCACTATCCCCAAGTTGGCAAAAAACGCAACCACACCCAAGCCGAAGATGCCCTCCAGCACGGCGGCGAGCAACGCTGCGCCTTGCACATCGGTGGCAAAGGCTTGCAGCATCGCCAGCACACAGCTAACGAGCACGAACAGTGCCGCCGCCAAGCTCACATAGCCCTCTGCTTTGCGAACACGGCGGGTGAGGTCAACCTCGATGTCTCGACGGGTGAGCAACGCGATGACCAACGACAGCACCAGCGGCAGCGCCAGAAAAACATACAGCACGGTGACGCTGGGGTGGCTTGAGTCAAACCAAAAGCCGGTGTATTCTTCCACCAAAAGCAGCTGCTGCCAAATGCGCACCGGCAAGGCAACTGCCAAGCCCGCGCCAGCAGCAATGGCCAGCCAAAGACGGGGATTTCGCGCGAGGCGATCTTTTATGTTTTGCATGTTATCCTCTCACTTTTGCATATAATGGGGCTTAGAGTATATTATACCTGTTCGGGCGCAGAAAGTCAAGTGCGAATATTTAGGTGAGTGCATGGGCGAGCACTACCGCATAAAGAGGAATGACGGATGAAACAACATTTATTTTTTGGTCTGCTGATTTTGCTGCTGTTGCTGCTGGTGCCGCTGTTGAGCTTGGCGTGGCGTCCGCCCGGTGATGTCACACCGCAGCAGCAACAAGAGCAAGCGACTCAAGCTGAACAAACCGAGCAGCCTCAACACGAAAGCGGACGCACCATCCAAGTGCTGCGGCAGGCCACGGGCGAAGTGGAAGTGATTGGGCTGCAAGAATATCTCATTGGGGTGGTGGCGGCGGAGATGCCTGCGCTGTTCCACGAGCAGGCGCTGATGGCGCAAGCCGTGGCGGCGTACACCTTCACGCGGTATCGCCTTGAAGTGGGCGGCGCAACCGCCATCAGCGACGCGTGGGAGACCGACCAGGCGTATCTTTGCCCCGAGCAGCGCCGCGAGCGCTGGGGTGCGAGCTTCGCGCAGCACGAGGCCACCATCACCCGCGTGGTGCGGGAGGTTTATGGCTACTCTCTGGTGTTCAACGGGCTGCCGATTTTTGCGGCCTACCATGCGATGAGCGCGGGGCAAACCGAAAATGCCGCGGACTACTGGGGGCGTGATCTGCCGTTTTTGCGCAGCGTGACGAGCCCCGGCTGCCGGCTGTCGCCAAGCTTTGAGGTGACCACAAGCTTCACACCTGAGCAAGTGCGGCAGGCGTTGTCTGACGTTGACTTCACCGGCAAGCCGGAAGACTGGTTCGGCACTCCGATCCGCACGCAGGCGGGCACGGTGTCGCACATCCCCGTGGGCGGCGAGAACCTCACCGGGCGGGAATTGCGGCGAGCCCTTGCGCTGCGCAGCGCGAACTTTAGCGTGGAGTTTGCCGACGGCGAGTTCCACATCACCACGCTGGGCTTTGGCCACGGCGTTGGCATGAGCCAAACCGGCGCGGACCACATGGCACAACAAGGCAGCACCTGGCGCGAGATTTTGGCGCACTACTACCAAGGGGCGGAGCTGGTTTTGAATGCGTAATTCGTAATGCGTAATTGGGGGCTTGAGGAGATAGCGACAGCGCTGGTTATGGTTCGGGCGGCAAGATTGCCGCCCCTACAGGTTGCGGGTAGCCACGGCGAAGGCAAAAAACGAAAGCCGCGTCGCTCCGCGAGCCTTCCTCAGTCACGCGCGGCGCGTGCCAGCTCCTTCCCAAGGAAGGAGCCAAGGATTAAGCGGTGAGCGGCAGCGAAACCGTAAGAAA
>Ga0209755_10001532_pt1 | contig 35417 bp, 35 predicted proteins | sample TergutCo191P1_FD_187301 | JGI IMG/M metagenome (GOLD analysis project Ga0209755, IMG submission 187301) | Cornitermes sp. P1 segment gut microbial communities from Petit-Saut dam, French Guiana - Co191P1 (SPAdes) (version 2) | ecosystem: Host-associated > Arthropoda: Insects > Digestive system... | reverse complement strand
CTTGTAAGCAGACAAATGAAAGGAAACAATTATTTTGTTGGTGGTATTGACGGCAACACAGTTAAAAGTGCATTTTTCTATGATGACAATGGAGAAGTAATAATGAATTACAATGGAAATAGTGCAACCGGATTAAGCCAATTCCATACAAATGCAGAACATACACGTCGTAAAGAAATCCAAGCAATGTATGTTGCTGTGCATGATTTTTCTGTAGGAAGGCGTAGTTCATTTGAACAACCTAATTTCAGTGGTGCTACATTAACTAATGTCAATGGTATTGGAAGTCCTAATGCTTTAATAAAAGAAGTGTATAACAGCACTTACAACAGGTTAATAAACGAAACGGCCTAACCCACAAGGAGTATGCTTGAATTGCGTAGAAGGCAGATTATTCGACTGCAACATCTGCTTTCTTTGCGGCTTCGTTCGCTGCCGCTTCACGAGCTGCAACGCTCTTTTTCACTTCTTCCAAAACATCGTACTTCTTGCTCGGATCTGAGACATATCTGGCCGGCTTGCTGCTTTTCGCCTCTGTTTTCTCATCTGTTTTTGCGGTATCATTTGGATTCGTTGCATCGTTGGCAGTGCCTGTACGTGCAGCAACGCTTTTTCTCACTTCCGTTAAAACGTCATATCTCCTGTTCGGATCTGAAGTAACCCTAGCTGGCTTCATACGTGTAGCTTGCTCACTTATATCAACACGTGTGGCAGGGCCGAATGGAGAAGCAGAGCTAGAGGTGCTAGTATTTGAGCTGCCCTGTGTTAATGCAGTATTAACCTTTGGTAGGGTTAATGAGCTAGTTGAGCCGATTGAGCTGAGGGGCGAATTGAAGTTGATCATAAAACATCTCCTATTGGTACTACATATATCGGTATAAATATAGAAAAACTTTAGAATAATTTCCCAGGATTGTTCCCTCCAAGAACTTTTAAGTATTAATCAAAAAATACTAACTGGGTATTTTAAATTTTCTATAAAAAATTTCTAAATTACCCTTATGAAAATTCGTATGGATTCTCTTATAAAAGCCATAGCCACTGCTTTGGACTTGGTTGAGCACGACATTTTAGGGGCAAGCATTAACCACGGCAAGCGAATTGCGGTTCTTTGCGCAAAAATGGGGCATGTGCTTGGGAAAACTCCGGAAGAGATTATGAGCCTCGCAAATTGCGCCTTGCTCCACGACAACGCTCTTACAGAATATATTTTTGCAGAAATGAATGGACAGAGCAATAACTCCGACATGAGAAAACACTGCGAATACGGAGAGCGAAATGTTGGCATGCTTGGGTTCAAGACAAATGTGAAAAACTTTATCCTTTACCACCACGAGTGCGCAGACGGCACCGGACCATTTGAAGTGCGAGCCGGAGAAGGCCCCGTGGAAGCTGAACTTATAGCAATCGCAGACTCGCTTGATGTTAGCTACCATTTACAAACCATAAACCAAGAAGAGCTAGCTGTTATTCGAAGCAAAATAGCAGAAGAAACCGGAAAAAAATACAGCAAAACATCCGCAGAAGCAATGCTGAAAATTCTTGATTGGCCCACCATTCTTTCTCTCAAAGACGATGCGATACGAGAAACTATAGAAACGGCTTTTGCTCCTTGGATTGTGGATATTGAAGAAGATGCCGTTTTGGGTCAGGCAGATTTTATCGCAAAAATAATTGACTACAAATCGGCTTTCACACGGCGGCATTCAACGCAAATTGCGAACAAAGCTTGGTTTATGGGCACTTACTACAAGTACGATAAAGTGCAACAAGCGCAATTGTATTTGGCAGCAGCTTTCCACGACATAGGAAAATTAGGGATACCATCGAAAATTTTGGAAAAGCCGGGCAAACTCACCAACGAAGAATTTGAAATAATCAAAAGCCATGCACGCCTTACCTGGGAAATCCTCAAAGATATTGACGGCCTAGAATTCATGTGCGATTGGGCATCCAATCACCACGAAAAGCTAAGCGGTGACGGATACTCGTTTGCAAAGACATCTGATGAGCTGGATTTTAATTCTAGGCTTATGGCCTGCATAGATGTTTACCAAGCTGTAAGCGAAGAGCGGCCATACCACCCTGCACGAAACCACAAAGACACAATGGAGATTCTGCATAAAATGGCAGAAAATGGCGCACTGGATAAAAAAATTGTAGACGATATTTCAATCGCCCTAGCTCCTTACGACGGCAAAGATTTGCCACTCAAATAACATAATTATCGTAACTCTGCTTCTGATCCAAAATATCTTGCAAAGTTACGCTGTCAAGATAATCATTAATCACCTTGCCAAGCCCAGTCCACATCGACAAAGTTTTGCAAAACGTTGCTCGCTCGCACTGATTCACTTCATTTTCAAGGCAAACGACCGGCATAAGATTACCTTCGGTAAGGCGCAGAATTTGGCCAACTGTGCATTGCGAAGGTTCTTTTGCAAGCATATAGCCTCCCTGCTTCCCACGATTCGCACGCAGAATATTTGATGTGCTCAGGAGAGAAACCAGCTGCTCCAAATACAGTTTGGATATGCTTTGCCTATGAGCAATTTCCTTAAGAGAAACAAACCCATCGTTTTTATGCTCCGCCAAATCTAGCAAAGTCCGCAGTGCGTATCTGCCTCTTGTTGATACTTTCATTTCTCATTTCTCCCGACCGATAAAAGTCTCTCAAGCCCACTTTGCAGCACCGAGCGCGGACAGGCCGCATTCAAACGCTGAAACCCAGCACCGCCCAACCCAAATACAGGTCCGTTGTTAAGCCATAATTTAGCTTTATTTATAATCGCATCATTCAGTTCGTCAGTCGATAAACCAAGCTCCGAACAGTCAAGCCACGCAAGGTAAGTACCTTCCGGCTCAACAAGTTTTATCTGATGAATATTCTTTTGCAAAAACTCTTTTATAAGCGACATATTGCCCCGCAAATAGCTCACAAGCTCATCCACCCATTCAGCGCCACCTTCATAAGCTGCTTTGCACGCAACCAAACCCATAACTCCAGGCTGCGCCAAACCGCAGCTCTCATACTCTTTTTTAAATGCATTCCGCATGGTTTTGCTTGAAATGAAATTGTTTGCGTGCAACATTCCCGCAAGATTAAAAGTTTTGGAAGGGGATGTGCAGGTAATTGCAATTTCTGCAAAGCGTGGGTCCAGCTTGGCAAATACAAGATGCTTATGCCCTTGAAAAATAAAATCCTGGTGAATTTCATCTGCAATAACAAGAACTTTATGCTTAAGACAAATCTCGCCCATCCGCATAAGCTCATCGTTTTTCCAAACTCGCCCCACAGGATTATGTGGATTGCACAGAATGAACAGCTCAGCCTGTTTCGCTTTCTGCTCAAAATCCTCAAAGTCTATGCCGTATTTGCCATCGCTATACACAAGCTCATTGACAAGCAATTTTCTACCGGTCTGCTTAACGGAAGATTCAAACGGGTAATACACAGGTTGCTGAATAAGCACGCCACCATCTGCTTTTGTGAATGCGCGAATAGCTAAATATATCGCATTTACCACGCTAGGCGTTGTGGCAAGCCATTCCTGCTCAATATGCCAACCAAACCGCTTTTCAAACCAGCTTTGCATAATTGCAAAATACAATTCATCAGGCTCAGAATACCCGAAAATCCCGTGTTTAGCTCGCTCAAAGAGCGCATCTTGCACGCAGGGCGGCGCAGGGAAATCCATATCCGCAACCCACATCGGCAGCACATCAAGTGGCTTTCTGCGTGAAGCAGGGTTGTATTTTATGCTGTACGTGTTTTGTCTTTCTATAACTTTATCAAAATCGTATTTCATGCTATACCTCTCATTGTAATAAACATAGTATTTGCTAAATCTCTTCCGGCGCAACCGAATAGTGTGTTCTGCAAAAGTCACACACAACATCCAAGGCTTCGCCCCTCTGTATGATTTCTCTCCTTTCGCAAATGCTTAAACCGGAGAGGCTGGCCATAACTTTTTTGCGGCTGCAGGGGCAATAGGCTTGCGGAGTGCTTTCTTTTATTATTTCAATCTGGTAAGGGCCTCTCAGTTCGTCTAACAGGTCGTGGATTTTATATTGCCCACCATTATAAAAGTCTTTCAGAGGAGATAAAGTGCGAACAACCGCATCCATAATTTCCAAATCACGTGTTTCGGCATCCGGGTATGCTTCTACCAAAAAGCCCATTGCAAAATCCAGTTCGCAAGAGTTTTCGGAAACTGCAGCCAAAATTCCTGCTGCGCTTTTGGTTTGCTCCGATTGCCGCAGATATGCGGTTAAATTCACGCCCATTTGCACGGAAGAAGCCTCCACAATGCTTTCTTTAACCCGTTCGCTTTTTTCGCCGAGCTTAATAACGCTCAGTTTTTGCGGAGTGAGCAAAGGTTCGTTTGCGCCAAGGCTCTGCAAATCGCTTTGTGGAATCATGGCTCGCAAAAGCCCTTGCGGCGTGGAGTCTGCCTGCGCAAAACGCAAATCGCCATCCATATCTATGCGGAAACTAACAGTGCCGGGAAACTTAAGTCCACTGGAAAGCAAAAGCGAAGCAGCAGCCGTTTCGGCCATAAACTTTAAAGCATAATTTTGAGCGTTATGTTTTTTGCCGATTTCATTCATAGCGTCTTTTATGGAAACAAGCACAAACCTGAGCGGCGCATGAGTTCCGGTTGCTCTTATTATTGCATCTGGCATTTTTACTTTCCTTTTTCTATTAAATATTCACGCCATTCGGTTATGGCCCCAAGCGGCAAACTGCCGGACGTGTCTATTTCAAAGCCCATGCTTTTTAGAGGCGCAATGGATGCCTTCAATTCTTCCAGAGCCTGAATGGAGCGTTTATATTCGGTTTGTAAATCGCTCAAAATCATTTCACGTTCTCTAATGTCTTTGTCTTGGCTTGATATTATGGAAAACAGAGTTAAAAGCCACCCGGCCAGCAACACGAAAAAAACTATGGCAACGCCAGGGGCAAGCCTTAAGCCCGTGCTTCTTTGATAGGTTATTCCGGTTGCTTTTAGCTTTTCCCAAAAACCTGAGTCTTTTCTATAGGAATCTCTTGAATCGTATATTTTGAATACGTTGAAATACTGCCTGAAAAAATCCTTACATTCTTCGTTGCGAAAAATAAACACCAGTTCGGAATCTCTGCCTTTTATAAAATTCAAAAGCTCCAAAAACATTGTTAAATAATTTTTATCTCTAAAGTGAACCTGCTCAATGTCTATGAAATATGTTTTATTTGAACCTTCAACAGAAGATAATATTTGCTCACGCACGACAGGCAAATGTTCCGCTCTCAAAATTCCTTCGAACTCAAGCAGAGTTTCGTTTTTTGAAAACTCCATTGCAAAGTCAAGTGTTTCGCTCAAAAGAAAAACCCTCCACCGTTCAAATGAATGCGTAAATGGAATGTTTCCGTTTCTTGGCCTTTTAATTCTGCCTTGCGGAAAATGACAAGGCGAAGCCCTTGGGCAATGCTTGGCGCAGCATCGGAGCCTATGCCTAAAATAGGCGCACATAGAAGATCTACGTTTTTGCTCATTTCAATGTTTGCGCCAATGCCCAAATGCCTGTCTCTGAAATCTACGTTTTGCACATCGACGTGAAAACTGTTGCTCACTTCAGTTTTTATTTTTTCGCCTTGAATTTTAAGAGACTGGCCGCGAATATCATCGTAGCGAAACCCTAAGCAAAGCTCTGTTGCAAATTCGCCGTGAAAAGCATTGAAGGAAGAATTTGTTATTGATATGCTGAACAGAAGTTCGGCACTGTCGTTTTTCAAACCAAAGACTTTTTCAACCTTAAAAGAATATTCTCTTCCGGCGTAAGACATGCCTTGCTCGCTTTGCATTACAACCTGCACTTTGTTTTCCTGTTTTTTAACAGCACTTTCGTAAGGGTTTAAAAATGCACCTTGACGGTCGTTAATCCAGGAATTTCTTTGATCTAAGGTTTCAAATTCAAAGGGGCAAATATGGTCTAAAAAGAGAGGCGAAACTTCGCCATCGTCTCGTATGGAACATGCTAGTTCGGAAAAAGATGGCCTGTGTGAAAGCGTGCGAATCCAACCGCCCATGGCCGGTTCAATTAAGCATTCCAAGTGCTGGTTGCTAAATGCGAGTTGCTGGTTGCCGTCTAAAAGAAAATTGAACATCGCAAAACGGATGCCTTCGGCTTCTTCAAAATCCAACAGAACTTTTTCCGCTTTCATAACTGCACGATTTGCGTAAAAACGCATAGCGTCAAGCCCCATGCCGTTTACTGTGTTTTTGAAATAGATGTGTTGCATGGAATCCAGCAAAGCGTTAAAAACTTTTTCCCTGGTTAGCGAATCGTTCAGCGCTTTTGCTCTGAAATAAATGCTTAGTATTCTTTTGTGCAAACAATTTATTTCCGGCATGTGCAAAAGAACATCGCGAGAACTTGGCGCAAATGTTGAATAAGTGATTAAATTCACCTTGCCTGCCGCTTTTTGCCCGGTAATTGCATCGGTTAGCAGGCAGTGCTCTATGTCTAAAGCTTCTGCTCCAGATGTGTCTATTGCCTGCAGCCATTCGTGGCTTTGTGGTTCGTGCAGGTTTACGCTTATAAGAGCGCAAGTTATGCCGGGCAAGTCTTTGTGCTTTTTAAAGGCGCTTATTATGTCTGCTCTTTTTAAATTTTGGCACGCTTGAGACAGGCTTTGCGAATAGGTTAGAATTCGCATAAAGGAGCTTCCGTATTCTGCGGCAAACCAACCGGAAACGGCAGATTTTCTTCCGAGAGCCTCTTGAACGGAAGTGTTTGGCATAAGCGTGTATGAAAAACTGCTTTTTTCAAGACTTTCTATAAGGTCGATTTCCCAAGCATGAGACGGGCAAAAATGGCCCGAAGGCTCCATAAATAATTTTGAAAGAAGCTCTTTGTGTTTTTGAGTTTGCAATTCCCGGAGTTTCTCCGGAAAAAGCGGAAGCATAGCACTGTTGTAAGCTCCGCCCAAAAATTCCAATTGCTTATTTGCAACAAATCTTCTCAATTGCTTTGCTTCTTTTTTGCAGTCTCGGCCAAGAGCTTCAAGCATTTGCCCTGTGAAAAAAACGGTGAGTTTTAAGTATTGCCGCCCGGACAGCAAGCCTGTTATTTTATTTGCCCAGGATTTTGCCGCTATGGTATGGGCATTCTTTTTATGCTCATCATAAACAGGATAAAGAGTGAGTGCGAGTTTCATTGTGCATTGTCCATTTCCAACAGTTCACTGATAAATTGCGGGGGCAGGACTTGAACCTACGACCTTCGGGTTATGAGCCCGACGAGCTACCAACTGCTCCACCCCGCTATAAACGGTAATATAAAATATAGAAAAAATTCCCACATCTGTCAAGGGGAAAACTTCATGCTTCTTTGAGCACGGCATTTTTTTCTACATTACTAATCCTTAATGCGCATTATACCGCTATATTTACTTCTTTTCTTTGCCTTTTCGCATGCTTATTTTGGCAAAGAAAACGAAGGCTTGGCTGTTTTTGGGTGGGCTTCGCACTTGCATAGCCCGCGTACGGTTGCTATTGAAGGTTCCGGATCTGCATTACCATCTAAAGATTTCGGAGCTTCTTTAATGAATCCGGCTCTGCTTTCCGGAGATGGTTTTGCAGCAGGAGCGTCTTGGCAATCAGGAGACTTAGCCGATATGCAGGGTATAGTGGCTCTTTCGCACAATTTTTTCATAGGAAGAATGCAGCATACTTATGGTGTAGTAGATAACGGAAAAGTGCCAAATTATTCTGAAACAGGCGAATCAATGGGGTTTTCAAGCCATCCCGTGGCTCAATACTACTCCATAACTGCCGCATTTCCGCTTGAGCTTTTCAGGTTTGGCATAACAGGCAGGTATTTATGGGAAAGGTTATCCAATGTTGAACATTCACAAGTAGGAATGGGGCTTGCGCTTGATTGGGGTTTGGTTTTAAACCTGAATTCCACACGTTATGGCTTTGCGTTTATGGGGCGGCATTTGGGCAGTCAAATCAGGCCTTTTATGCGGGGCGGAGTGAACGGCTATGCGCTTGCTTCCGAACTTGCGGCAAGCACGTTTTGGCGTTCCAGTCAAAGCTTTGTATGGCTTTTTGAATGTTCTGCGCCACGTTATGCGCCGGCAGTTGGCAGGCTTGGCATGGAATATCGTTTTTCGGAACCTGTTTTTCTGAGAGCCGGTGTTCAGAAAGAACTTATAGATGTTACTCGTTATGTGCGTTCTGTTTTTGATAAAAATGAAGATGCTCCGAAAACCGGTTTTTACCGCTTGTTTTCGCTGGGCGCAGGTTACAGAGGAACAAGTTTTGCGCTGGATTATGGTTTTAGTTTTTTGTTTGAAGGAATGGGCTATGAGCAACGCATAGGATTGAGTGGGAATTTTTGATTATGATTTCAGATTTTTACAATGAAAGAAAAGATTTATCTTCTATAGTAACCGCATCGCTTTTATTTCACGTTGCTATTGTAATTGCATTGTTTTTAGCGATGTGGCTCCGCCCGGAAAAGAAACCGCCTCCGCCGATACCTTTTTTTGAATTGGTCAATGTTGCGCCTCCTCCTCCTCCGCCATCCAGAGCCAAGCCTGTTGAGCCACCCAAGCCCGAACCGGTAACAGAACCCGTTCCGGAAATTAAACCGGAACTAAAACCCGAAGTTAAGCCGGAACTAAAGCCCGAACCGAAACCGGTGCAAAAACCCGAACCAAAGAAGGAGTCCAAACCGGTTCCAACGCCGGAACCTCCAGAGCCAATTCCTCTTACGCAAGCAGATTCCAAACCCACGACTGAGCATTCTATGGATATGCCAATGGATATGCCTTCCAATGTTAAAAAGCCGGACATGGATATGCCTATGCTGAGAATGGACGGAACGGTGATGATGGACCCGCAAATACAAGCGTATTTAGAGCGTTTGCTAAAACTGATTTTCCAAAACTTTAATCCTCCTTCCGGAACGGAAATAGCTAGAGGAACAAAATCTTCCGTTGCTTTTAAAATTTCAAGAAACGGAGAAATAAACGAAGTTGTTTTGCGTTCTTCCTCAAAAAACACGGTATGGGACAGGTTAGCGGTTAGAGCAGTTCAAATCACAAAAGCGCCGCCGCTCCCTAACAGCTACGCATCGGAAGACTTGCCGCTCATTTTTGATTTCAGAGAGAAATGAGGCAAGTTTTTTTACTATATTACATTCACCATGCGTAAAAAATTGCTTTCAGAAGGCTCCAAAGAGTTTAAGTATGAAATTCGTGAAATTGTTAAAAAGGCGAATCAGCTCAAGGCTCTCGGGCTACACATTCATTGGGAAAACATAGGCGACCCAATAGAAAAAAAATGCGAAGTGCCGGATTGGATTAAGGACATTCTGACAAACCTTGTGCGGCAAAGCAGTTCTTATGGCTATTGCCATTCAAAAGGCGCTTTAGCTACACGTGAATTTATTTGCAAAAAGAACAATGCTCTCGGCGGAGTGCAAATTACTCCCGAAGATATTCTGTTTTTCAACGGGCTTGGAGATGCTATTGCCACAACATACCAACTCCTTGATATAACTAGCAGGGTAATTGGGCCATCGCCTGCATACAGCACGCACAGTTCCGCAGAGGCCGCTCATGCGCACGCAGAGCCTATAACCTACAAGCTAGATCCTGGCAACCACTGGTACCCCGATTTGGAAGAGTTGGAAAACAAGGTTAAATACAACCCAAACATAATAGGCATTTTAATAATAAACCCGGATAACCCCACAGGAATGGTGTACCCGCTTGAAAGCCTGAAAAAAATAATTCAGATAGCAAAAAAATACAACGTATTTGTTATATCCGATGAAGTCTATCACAAAATAGTTTACAACGGCGCACATTCCTATTCGCTTTCGGAATACATAGAAGACGTGCCCGGCATTGCTATGAAAGGCCTTTCAAAAGAATTGCCGTGGCCGGGTTCTCGCTGCGGCTGGATGGAATTTTACAACCGTGATAAAGATGCGGGTTTTTCCGCTTTTTGCAGTGCTTTAGATAACGCAAAAATGATTGAGGTTTGCTCAACAACGCTTCCGCAACTTGCGCTTCCGCTCATTTTAGGCGATTCCCGTTTTGATACGCATCGTGCAAAAATGAACGAACAAATAGGCAGACGGAGTGCTCTTATAAACAAAATTCTCGGCGAAGTTCCGGAGTTAATGTTCAACCCGACTTACGGCGCATTCTACAATGCAATAATCTTTAAAGACGGAGTTTTAAACAACAAGCAAACGTTGCCCATAGAAGACCCTACTATAAAAGCAAAAGTTGAAAGCTGGTGCGAAGGCGTTCACCCCGATTACCGTTTTGTTTATTACCTTTTGGGCGCAACAGGAATTTGCGTTGTTCCAATGAGCAGTTTTTGCTGCGACCTTCAAGGGTTTCGCATAACGCTTTTGGAAGAAGACGAGCAGGAACTGAACAAGGTTTTCACTACGCTAAGAGACGCTATTAGAACGTATGTGAGGTCTTGAATAAATTAATCAACGTTTTCTACATTCCTCCTTTATGCACAATTTCACCCTCCAAAGCAACCAACAGCCATCAGCAATGGCTCATCGCCAACGGAGCCCTCTCCACAGCAAATATAACGGAATGTGATTCCCTCCGACATTTTTTAGCGATGTGACAATAGTTCTGCCGGGCGAATACTTTTTTGAATATTCCGCAAGCGAGCGTGCCCTTACATTATCGGAAGATTTCACCTCAACAGGCACAATATCCATACCGATCTGAATAACAAAATCCACCTCAGCCATATTTGCAGACTTCCAGTAAAAAGGAACCTCGCCGCTCTTATTCACAAGCTCGCAAAGAACAAAATTCTCCGTAATCGCGCCCTTGAATTCCTTAAAAATATCGCTTCCCTCCAAAAACGCCATTGCCGGCAACTTTGACATTCTGCGAAGCAATCCAATATCTGCCGCATAAAGCTTGAAAAACGACATATCCGCATAAGACAACATGGGAATAAAAGGCTTCTCTATTTTAGCCACCTTGTAAACCATTCCTGCGCTTAGTAGCCATTCCAGAGAGTCTTCCAAGTCCTTTGCCCTCCAGCTTTTTTTTACATGGCTAAAAATAAACTTTCCGTTTTCTCTGGCAAGCTGAGTTGGAATTGAATGCCAAATAGCGGAAAGCTTTGGAAATTCCTTTGCGGGTGCATGCTTTGCAAAATCCAGCTCATAGCCGTCTAAAATGCCTTGCAGAACAGAGTCCAGCTTTTCAATGTTTTTTTCCGCAATCCAGCAGCCAACAGCCTCCGGCATTCCGCCGCTTATGCAATAGTTCTTAAAATGTTCCGAGAGTTTTTGCGCAAAGACTTCAGGAACAGGCTCGGACGCTGGCAAATTTTCCACTTGCTCGCACAGTAAATCTTCGCCGTTTGCGAGCAGAAATTCATGGAAACTCATAGGGTAAAGCGTGTGGAAATCCACTTTGCCAACAGGAAATGAGAGCGGCTTTGAAAGCGCAACTCCAAGGAGCGAGCCGGCAGCAGCAATATGATATTCAGGAGCTTCTTCGCAAAAATATTTTAGCGATGTCAATGCTTTGTTGCAAAACTGAATTTCGTCAAAAATAATCAGCGTGTTTTGCGGCATTATAGCTTTCTTTCTTAAAACAGACAGCTCGGTTATTATTCGTTTGGTGTCAAAATCTTTTTCGAATACATTTTGCAATATGGCATTGCCTTCAAAGTTAAAGCAAACAGAATCCTCATAATGGTTTTTGCCCAGCTCTTTTAAGAGGTAGGTTTTTCCGCATTGCCTTACTCCTTTTAAGATTAAGGGCTTTCTGGAACTGCTGTTTTTCCATTCTAGGAGCTTGTTTAAGAGAAGTCGCTTCATAGGCATAATATAGCAATTTTTTCAGAGCTTAAATATGATTTTTGCAGAAAGTTCTGCATTTTTGGTATGTAAAATGCGTGTTTTATTGCGTTTTTGGCATTTTTAGCCTTTTTATCTGAACTGTAATTCACGGAATTTGCAGGATTAACAGAATTATCTACATTACCCCCATAAACCCTCCATAGGAGACTTATAATGCGTAAATTTTCAACATTGGCAATGCTGGCGGTTGTGCTGTTATTCTTAGCCTGCGGCAAGGATAGCGACGAAGTTAAGCTGCTTGAAAGTGTAACGCACGATATGGGGCTCTCAACTATATTCTCGCCTACTGACGCAAGCAAAAATAATGTTATTAAAGAAGGCTACCAATACCAATATGACAGCGATGGATTTCTAACATCACGGTCGTGGGATAGCGAAAGTGGTGACTCTTGGAATAATGATTTTGAATATCGTGGTAAAAAATAGGAGGAACAGCTATGAAAACGATTAAAAAAGCAACTCTAATCACGGCTATAACAATAGCTATGGCACTCACTCTATCCTGCAATGAAAAGGAAGCGGAGTTTCGCTCCGTCAAGATAGGCACTCAAACGTGGATGGTAGAAAATCTGAACGATCCCTCAAAAGGCGGAAAGTGCTATGGCAACGATGAAAGTAACTGCGAAAAATACGGTCGCTTATACACTTGGAATGAAGCGATGAAGGCTTGCCCAACTGGATGGCGATTGCCGAGCAACGATGAATGGCAAACCCTTGTAAATTTTGCAGGAGGCGTAGAAGTTGCAGATTTTGCAGGTGGCTGTGGCTATAAAGTTGCGGGAACGAAGCTCAAAGCTAAGAATGGTTGGCTGGAAGATGGCAACGGCACAGACGACTACGGCTTCTCGGCTTTGCCGGGCGGTAGTGGCAATGCAGATGGCGATTTCCGCAATGTCGGCAACTTCGGCAGTTGGTGGAGTGCCAGCGAGAGCATTAGCAGAATTGCCAACAGTCGATACTTAGATTACGGCGTTGAATACTTCTGCGAGAGCGTTGGCTCACAAGGCGTTGAGAAGACTGACTTGAACTCCGTGCGCTGCATAAAGGAGGCAAAATGAAAACGAGTAAAAAAGCAGCTCTAATCACGGCTATAACAATAGCTATGGCACTCACTCTATCCTGCAATGAAAAGGAGGCGTTTCGCTCCGTCAAGATAGGCACTCAAACGTGGATGGCGGAAAATCTGAACGATCCCTCAAAAGGCGGCAAATGCTACGAAGACAAACCCGAAAACTGCGAAAAATACGGCCGCTTATACACTTGGGATGAGGCAATGAAAGCTTGCCCAACTGGATGGCGGTTGCCGAGCAACGATGAATGGGATGCCCTTGTGAAGTTCTTAGGTGGCGGTAAAGTCGCCGAAAAGAAGCTCAAGGCTAAGAGCGGTTGGAACGATGTTACAGATCAATCCAGAACAGATGAAAATGGATATTATAAAAAGAAATCCGGCAATGGAACTGACGATTACGGCTTTTCGGCCCTGCCGGGCGGCTACGGCGATTCCAGCGGCAGCTTCAACGATGTTGGCGACACAGGTTACTGGTGGAGTGCAACCGAGTACTCTAATGATGATGCCAACAGATGGCAGATAGTTGATGGCTTCGTGTTCAGTGGAGGCAACGATGGCTTCGATGATAAGTCCAACTTGAGCTCCGTGCGTTGCGTAAAGGAAGCGGAAACCAAAACCACCACCACCGAACAACCTGCTGCCGCAACAGACAATGCCGCAAAAGCAAAAGAAATCGCCGTGCTAAACCCAACAATCGGCGAGTTTGTTCGCAAAGCCAAAGACGAAGAACAAGATGGCTCATACTGCTGCGTAAATGATCTCAATGGCACAAACTACATTGGCACAATAGGAAGTTTTTCGGAAAGCGAAGAAGGGTGCGAAGCCGAAGGAGTTATTGGATATGGCGGACCGGCTTACAAAGAAGAATTTACGGCAAGCTCTACATTGGCCTCGCAGGGAAAAGTCCGCTACGAAGCGGCAAACCTGCTAAACAACACTAACTATGGCGGCGACCGCTCAATCACTTGGTGCGAAGGTGTAAAAGGCCACGGCATTGGCGAGCGTGTCAATATGCGTATCACAACGCAGATCAATCGAGAAGACGGCATTGCCTTTAGAACTCTAATGATTGTGAACGGCTATGCTAAAAACCAAACCACTTGGCAGAACAATTCCCGTGTGAAAAAGCTTCGCCTCTATGTGGGTGGAGAGGTTTGGGGCGACTTGCATTTACGAGATATAATCAAGCCGCAAATTTTCAACTTCCCTGATAATTTGAAAATACGGCCTCATAAATCTGGCAAAAAAACTGCAAAGCCACTTATTGACCGCATAAAATCTGCCACCTATCAAACAGATTTGAGTTTTGAGATAATAGAAGTTTATCCCGGCAGCAAATTTGACGACACCTGCATAACTGGCATAGCCACGAACTGGGAATACAAATGCTTGACATCGGAGGCAAAATGAAAACGATTAAAATATCACTGTTAATCATAGCAGTTGTGCTGTTATTCTCAGCTTGCGGCAAGGATAGCGGCAAAGAAGTAAAGCTGCTGGAAAGCATAACACAAGGCGGTGAAACGACAAAGTTTGAGTATGATGACAAAAACCGTATCGTTAAAAAGGGATCCGCAACGATCTCTTACAAAAGCGACGATTTGGTGATAATCGACGGCTCTGAATATAAACTAAATGGCAATGAAATAATCGCAAACAGAGGCGGCTCCGTAGATACCCTTACTCTGGAATACGGATTCATCACAAGCATAATGCCACAAGATGCGCTGAGCGGATCCGGTTATACATTCGTTGATGGTAATCTGGATTGGAATGGAAGTGAAGGCGGAAACTACAAATATAAATACGATGATAAAAAATCGCCGTTTAATTGCAACACTCCGAAATGGGTAATACAAATGATCTTAGAGAATACTTACGCAAGCAAGAATAATGTTATTGAAGTGAGCTATAATGATACTTGGTCTGAGGGAGAAAGCTATCAACGCTCTTACCAATATGAATATGACAGCGATGGATTTCCAACCAAGCAAATGATAGGCACAGAAACAATAGCAACTTTCACATATCGCAAGGGCAAGAAAGTAGAACCGGAAGCGAAAACCTCCGAAGCGAAAACTGCCAAAACCCAAACCTCGCCTTCGCTTGTTCATGCCGTAGAATTCAACGGCAAAACAATTTCCATAGCAGGGTTCAGGCCAGCCAATTCAAGAGAAGATGAGAATATTATAGACAGCTTATCTTTTGCTTATGACGGCGCAGAACATACGATTCGCCTTCCGCTCAGAGAAGAACAAGGACCGTGGTATTTTGATGTGTCGGTAAACGATTATAATTTTGATAACTATATGGATATTGCTATTTTATCATCTCGCGGAGTTTCCAACCAGGTAGATGAAATTTTTATCTATAGCCCTAAAACAAAAAGCTATTCACGTAACAACAAGTTGTCTGATATTATGAATGTTTGGGTTGATAAGGAAACGAAAACCTTAAGATCGCATGTAAAAGGCGGGCATGCCGGCCTGCTTTATGAATCAAGCGAATATAAATGGGAAAAAGATGAATTAGTGATGATACAAAGCGAAAATCAGGATTATGATGACGCTTCAAGGCAGTATATTCGCATAACCAAAACTCTGAAAGACGGCAAATGGGTGGAAAAGAGGGAATCCAGTGAAGATGGCATAAACTTTGGCGATGGCTGCCCCGGCAATGCAAAGTTGCCTGTGATTTTATGGAATGTGAAATTTGAATATGACAATAAAAACCGCATCGTGAAAATTGGTGCCACAACGATTGCCTACAGAAGCGACGATTTAATTAGAGTTGAGATAAGGGATGGGGAGGAGGCGAGAACGGATATTATAGATTTTGCTATAAATGGAAATACAATCCTCGCAGAATATTTTCAGCTTGAGCGTTCTGAGCTTCTTAGATATCGCGATTATGTAATGACCGTAAACAAAGACGGATATATAGTCAAGGGAACATATTACGATTGCGGCAATGGTGACACAACCTGCAGAAATCCCGTTGGAGTTGATACTTATCAATACCAAGGCGGCAATGTGACCAGTAAGCGTTCTGAAAGTGAGGCATATACAGATCCATATTCAGGAGTCACTGATGAAAAAAGTGAAAATGTCTTTGAATATAAATACGATAATAAAAAATCGCCGTTTTATAACTCCAACACCCCGAAATGGCTTATACAGTATTTATCAGATGTACAGTATGTGTTAGGAACTGTTGCAAGCAATAATAATGTTATTGAAAAGAACGCTTATGGTGATGTAACAAGCTACAAATACGAATATGACAGCGATGGATTTCCAATCAAACAAACCATAGACGGAGCTATAACAACTTCCACATATTGCAGCATAAAAGAGGCAAAATGAAAACGAGTAAAAAAGCAACTCTACTCACGGCTATAACAATAGCCTAAGGCGCAAACACGCTGGCCCAGCCTCTGTCCACAGGGGACGAATTTTTGCTTCTGGCTGTTAAATTGCGGTAATCCCAAAACAGAAGCTCGCCTTTGTATGCATCCCACAAACTCCATTCGCTTTCCCAATCGAATGTTTTTTTGTCTTTTAAGGTAACCTCTATATGTGAAGCGAAAACCAAATAACGTGTTTTATAACGCTGACTCAATTTCTTTAAAAACTCTTTCACCTCTTTATTTTCTTTCAAGGGAATTTCCTTTAAGTTTGCAAAAGCACTCCAAAATTCTGCGGAGTCTTTTTCTGGAACACGTGAACCCGGGAAAAGCAGAACACGCTCGTTGTTTGGAAAACGTGCCGCTAAAATAGAATCTTCTTTTGAAGCAAAGTCAAACTCTATTGCGCTTTCGCTGAAACTGTGGCAAAATTTGCATTTTTCCGGAGAATTTGCAATTACACTCAACGCAGGCAATACGCCTATTAAAAAACCGGAATCCAACGCAAAATTTTCTTTTGCTTCGCTGTAAATACGATTGATTTTTATTTCGTAATCGGGCAAATCACCGCTGCGGCAATCGTCGCAAGGCGGCGCAGCATCGGAGGATGGCGGCCTCGCAGAGTTGCCGCCGGCACACGCTACTAAACTTACGCTAATCGATATTAATGTTATTAATCGCATCTAGAATATCCTTTTTACGGGTTTCAAATTTTTCGCTTTCGCCGGTGGCCTCAACTACGAACATTTTTTCTTTGGATTGAACGGCAGCTACCAAATATGAATCCGAGCCAACCTTGCTTGCAAAAGAAAATATGTAGCCAATAGCCGGCTTGCCGCCTATGCTTACATTTAAGGAATCTTCCTGTTTATAGTTTGCGTTTTTCATTTTTAACAAAAAAGCCTCTCGCCAAAAATCCGCAGAAGCCTGAGATTCCTGTTCGTATTCGGAAACTCTGTAAAGAACGCCATCTGAGCTTATGGCTTTGAATTTACTGCTTGGAGTATTGCTATACTCCGCAAAATTATTCGGTGCCTGCGCTTTAAACGAAGCACAGGAAATCAGCATTAGAACCAAAACACTAGCCACTAGCAACTTGCCATTTGCCATATTAAAAATCCTCCCTTAGCGAATGCAGGTTTGTAGAATTTATCCATACGAATGGAGAATTAGTTGAAACTCTCGGTTCGGGAGACATCAAGGTTGATGCGTTAATTGTTATTAGAACAAGTTCCGCTTTTTTTTCTATTCTCTGTTTTCGCCCTTGCAAACTTTCTATTTGTGCATTCAAACTTACCAATTCACGCTCTACGGATTGCAGTTCTGCAAAAGGCGCAGTTTTTACCAAATCAAGGTATTTATCCATAAGCTTTTTCCTTGATTCTATTTGCAAAACCAACCTTTCCAGCTCAGAGGTTTGGTCTGTGCTTGAAAAACTTTTATCTGTGATTTTTGCAATGCTTGAGAGCGTTTTTTGAATTTCCTGCAAATGATTAACCGGAACTCTGAGCGAAAGCGAATAATTATTGTAATTTGTGAAATAACCACCCTTCAATTCCGCAGCGTGTATTACTTTTTGAAAAACGCTATCCACATTCGCAGTTTCCACAGAGAAAGAAAATTCCTGCTCCGTAACCTGCGCAAAAGCAAATGACTGCATAAAAATTAGAACGCCAGCCACTAGCCACTTACCACTAGCCACTTTCTTCATTTTGCCTCCTTTAATGCCGTTTTTATAGCATCGGAATTTTTTTGTTCTGCTTCAAGATTTGGGAATTTCGCAACCGCTATTTTTAATGTTTTTTTGTCGGAGATTTTCATAACTGTTATGTAGTAAACTTCCGATTCCGGTCCAAAAGTCTGCAAGCGCAATATGTTTTCTTTTATTTCTGCGCTATATTTGGTTTTGAAAAAATCAAGCATTGCTTCTATCCAGAATTCCGGTGTGCCTTGAGGGTTGTTCTTTCTTTCAAAAGCTATAAGCTCCGAGTTCAAGGCAGAAGCTGCGCTCCATTTGCTCCTTGAATTTTCCGTTTCTATAAAGCCTTGCGGAACACTCAACTTTACAGATTTGCCGAAAGAATCCATGTTCGGCAAGTAGCGAAACCAATCGAAAGCCTTTATGCTTGTGCGATGCGGAATTATCTTTGGCGGTTCGTTTCTCACTGTGAGGTTTATTGTGGAAAACGCCGCTTTGCGAAGCAATTCTTTTTCTGCAAGCTTTCTCTGCTCAATCTGTTCGCTTATTCTTTGAATTTCTTTTAGCAAGGCAACTTTTTCATTTTCGGTTTTTGCAACCTTCAAAAGTTCCTGCAATCTTGCGAGAGTGCTTTCTGCTATGCGCAAACGAGCGGCGTTATCGGCATAAGCATCGGTTATGTCTTCTGCATAAATTCTATTGCTAATAACTTTGCCAAGCGTTAGAATGTAGTTGTAAAATGTTCTGAACTCCGCAATGGGAATTTGCAGGGAAACATAGCCGTTTCTGCGAATGCTAACCGAACCGCCTTTTGCAACAGCTTTTTGCACAACCGAGTCTATAATCGTTTCCGGTTCGGAGCTTTCAAGAGTTGCATAGCCTGTATAATTCACCATCCGCTCTGTTGGCATAGGCGATGATTTCGAAACCGATGCATAATCAACAAGGTCAGCCGCTTCGTATGCCATAAGCGAACCATGTGCTCTTGTGCTGATGCCTCCCGCAGAACCTCCCATAAGGCCACCCAGCATATCTCCTATGCCTCCTGAGCCGGATTCTTCGTAATGTTGCTTGTTGCTTGCGCACGCAAACAGAAGAAACGCAATTGTTATAAAAAAGAAATAACGCATTAAAGACAATTTAGAAAACTAAATTGGGCAGGCCTGCCAGCCGTTAAAATTTTTCTATATTTATATTTGAGATGAAAAATAACGCTACATTGTATTTAATTGTAGGCTTGGTCGTGGTTGTGGCCTTGGTTATTCTTGTTTTTGGCATTTTCTTTTTGAACAACAAAGATCCTCGCGAGACTTTTCTGACCTACTACTTACGGTTTCATCAAGTTAGTACTTTATCACAAGACGATGCGGTTAAAGTTAACGGTGTAAGGTCGGGAAAGGTAGAAAACATATCGTTGCACAAAAACGGCGTTGTTGTGCGCATAAACTTGAGAAACGATGTTAAAATTCCGGTTGACTCAGATATACGAGTGCAGAACATAGGCTTGCTTGGCGAACGGCAAATAGGAATGTTGCTCGGCGATTCATCAAGAATGTTCTCACCAGGCGACACAATAAAGGGGCATTTTGATGCCGGCATTGCAGAAGTTATGGGCATGGCAGGCGAAGTTCTGGACAGTGCCAGAATAATAATGAACATAGCCCACGAACTGCTGGATTCCACAGTGGCAACTCAGGAGTTCAGAGACAGGTTCAACCGAATTTTGGCAAAAGCCGAAGACTTGGAAGATCAGGCAAGCGAGTTAATCAGAAGAGCAGACCTTCCACTGCAAACCAGCTTGCGTGACTTATCGCAGGCCACAAGAAAAGTAAATGAAATTTTGGATGAAAACAGGGCTCCGTTGCAAGCTCTGGTAACAGATGCCAACAAACTTACAGGTAGCGCAAGCGTTCTTTTGAGCAAAACAGATGCCGCAATTAACGATGTTTTAACCATAACCAAAAAACTTGAATCTAAAAACAACACTATCGGCATTCTATTAAACGACAGAGTGCTGTACGACGAATTATCAACAACAGTTCAATCTGCAGACAGCCTGTTCCGCTTAATTATAAGAGACGGCCTGGATGTCAATCTGGATTTTTTTTAATGGGGAAAAAGAACGCTATATGATTAAACATAAGCTGATTGTGCAAAATTCTTTAGGCATACACACACGCCCGGCAGGCTTGATAGTCAATATCACAAGTGCCGCTCAAAGTTCTGTTGAGCTTATTTACTCCGGGCAAAAGGTAAACGCAAAATCCATACTCAACCTTATGATGTTGGCTATTGAACCAGGCTCGGAAATGACATTTATAATAGATGGCGAAGATGAGAACAAAATAGCAAACGAGTTAACGGAATTGTTCAACAATAAGTTCTACGAAGATGCCTCCTAAACAAAAGCAAAAACCAAGAAAGATGTTCACGGGGCAACCAGCCTCTCCGGGATATGCAATAGCAAGAGTAAAGTTGATTGTTCGGCAAAATGTTACGGTTTCTCCATCTAAAATTCCAAAAAGCAGCACGGCCAATCAAATTGAATTTTTCCGCAGAGGCGTTATGCACGTTAAGCGGGAAATTTCAAAACTCCGTGATGTTACAATTCAAATAGCGAGCAAAAAGGAATCGAAAATTTTCGATTCGCACTTGATGATTCTCCAAGATCCTTCGCTTATAGAAAATGTTATACAACTGATAAGAAACGAACAATGGAACGCAGGCTACGCCTTTCACCTATGCATGCTTGAACTCATAGAGAAGTTTGAAAACAGCAAGGGAATTCTAAAAGAACGTGCTCAAGATTTAAGAGACATTTACAATAGAGTGCTTTTCAGATTAAGCAGCAACGATGCAGATTTCGAATTGCAGGGAGAAATTGAAGAAAGCTCCGCGCTGGTAGGTTTTTCCATTGGCCCAAACATACTCATGCGCTTTGACAGATCAAAGGTGCTTGGACTTGCAATAGATTCCGGTAGCGTTACAAGCCATGTTTCCATCCTTGCACGTTCCATGCAGATGCCTGCAGTTATGGGTTTGGCGAATTTATCGGAATCCGTTAAAGACGGAGATTTGCTCATTATAGACGGCACCAAAGGCATAGTTATAATAAACCCCGATGCAAACGACATAAGCAAATACAAAAAACAAATAGAAGTTTTCCAAAATCAAAAATTAGAACTTTTCACCATGAGAGGCCTTGAGCCTATGACTATGGATGGGAAGTATATAAAACTCAATGCAAATATTGAAAGGTTCGAAGAAGCCAACGAGATAAAAACTTTCGGAGCTTCCGGCATAGGGCTTTACCGTTCGGAATTCCTTTACTTTGGGCGCTCTACGCTCCCCTCAAGAAAAGAGCAGGCAGAAGCTTACCTCAAGGTTGTTCGCCAGCTTTACCCAATGCCTGTTACAATAAGAACCTTGGATGCCGGAAGCGACAAAATGCTATCTTCCGTTAACATGGAAACTGAAACCAACCCTTTTATGGGCTGGCGTTCCATAAGGATTTGCTTGGACCGCAAGGATATATTCACAGAGCAGCTCAAGGCCCTTATAGAAGCAGGTTGCGACGGAAACCTGAAAATAATGTTCCCTATGATTTCAAGCGTAGAAGAATTCGACAGTGCCAAGAAAATTTATCTCGAATGCTGCAATGAACTTGAGGCAGAAGGATTCGCTATTCCAAATGTTGAGCTTGGGGCCATGATAGAAACTCCTTCTGCCGTTATGATTATAGAAGACTTGGCAAAACGGGTTGATTTTTTCAGCATAGGCACCAACGATTTAATCCAATTTACGCTGGCAGTTGACAGGTCTAACGGAAGAATAGCTTCTATGTATGAGCCTCACCATCCTGCTATTCTAAGGTCTATAAAGTGTATAGTTGACGCAGCGCACAGGGAAAGCATTCCGGTTAGCGTTTGCGGCGAAATGGCTTGTGATCCTCTCAGCACACTGCTTTTGGTGGGGCTTGGCGTTGACGAGCTTTCAATGACCGCTTGGAGCATTATGGAATGCAAAAAGGTTATACGCTCTATAAACTACGACGAAGCCAGAGCCATATCTGCAGAAGCCCTTAAACTATCCGATTCTCTCAGCATAAACAGCTTTTTGAGGGAAAAATACTCGCAAAAGATAAGAAATCTGGGTATTGAGAGCTTTATAACCTCACTGGACATTTAAAAGCTTATTTTAATTTTTCTACATTACTTCTCAAATTTAAATGAGGAATTTTACCATGTTCGGATTGTTTTCCTGCGATATAGGAATAGACCTTGGCACCGCTAATACGTTGGTTCACGTAGCTGGTAAAGGCATTGTAATAAACGAGCCTACTGTAGTAGCAGTTGATAGAAAGAATGAGAGGGTTACGTATATAGGTGTGGAGGCCAAAAAAATGCTTGGCAGAACTCCAGACGAGATTGTTGCTGTGCGCCCCATGAAAGACGGAGTTATAGCCGACTACCATTTGGTAGAGGCTCTTTTGCAGTATTTTATAAAAAGAGTGCAGAAATACCCACTGTTCTTGGTTAAGCCACGCATAGTAGTCGGTGTTCCATCGGGCATAACGGAAGTTGAAAAACGTGCCGTGCTTGATGCTACCAGAGCTGCCGGTGCTCGTGAAGTGCATTTGGTAGCCGAGCCTATGGCTGCGGCTATTGGAATGCAAATTCCTGTTGCCGAACCTTCCGGCCACATGGTTATAGACTGCGGTGGCGGAACCTCAGAAATTGCTGTTATTTCACTTGGCGGCCTTGTGTGCAAAACATCCGTTAGAGTTGGCGGCGATAAAATAGACAACGCAATCATAAGCTACTTGCGCCGCACCCACGGACTCCTTATTGGCGATTCAATGGCAGAAGATGTGAAAAAGAAAATAGGCTCCGCTTATCCTCTTGAAAAAGAGCTTGAGATGGAAGTTAAGGGCAGAGACTTGGCTGCAGGCATTCCTCGCACTATAACCATTAAAAGCGAAGAGATAAGAGAAGCTTTAAGCGAATCTGTTTCGCAAATTGTCGAAGCAGTTAAAAAGGCTTTGGAAAGCACACCTCCGGAATTATCCGCAGATATTCTGGACAAAGGCATAATAATGTCCGGTGGAACCAGCCAGCTAAGAGGCTTGGATGCGAGGCTCCGTCACGAAACAAATCTGCCTGTAAGCGTTATAGACGATGCTCTCTTGTGCGTGTGCAAAGGCACTGCTCGGATTCTTGAGAATTTGGATTACTACCGTAACTGCAAAGTTCTTATGGCCTCTTCGGTATAATGAAACTTTTTGATTACCTTATACAATTATGCAAATGGGCACGAGGACTTCCCGTTTTCGTGCTATTTATGTGTTTATCACTCTATATGCTAAACGCTAAGGATAAGCAAAAACAAACCGTTGTGGACTTTGTTTTCTCCAGCATTTTGTATTTGCCTCAATCTGTCGTTTCCTATTCAATGCATTTGAGAAGTCTTAGCGATGAAAATACTATTTTAAGAAAAGAAAACGCAAAGCTCAAACTCGAAATAGACTTGGCAAAGGAATATTCAATTGAAAACGAACGACTGAAAAAACTTCTGTTGTTTGAAAATAATTGGAACTATCCGATTATTTTAACGCAGATAGTCGGCTATAATCCGGGCGCATACACTACAACGGTTATTATCAATAACGGCGAAACAGATTCCATTTTTTACGGAATGCCCGTGTTCACAACCAATGGCTTGGTAGGCAAGGTATCCAAGGTATTTCCAAGCCACTCTATGGTGCAACTGCTTTCCGATTTGAATTCAAGAGTCTCTGTTATTTCACAACGTTCCAGAGTGCTCGGCACCGTGTTCTCTAGGGACAAAGATGATATGCAAATACAGGTTTCAAGTTACGCAGATTTGATTCCGGGCGACACGCTGGTTACTTCGGGCTTTGGCGGTATTTACCCCAAAGGAATTCCTGTTGGAGTGCTCACCAAACTGGATAAAAACGATTCAGAAGTTTTGAGCTATGGAAGCATTAAGCTTTTACAACATATAGAATCTCTGGAAGAAGTTTTTGTGATTCGTAAAAATATGGATTGGATTGTGTGGGAAGGTAATTGATATGCTGAAGTTTTTATTATATGCGCTTTTGTTTTTTATTGTCGCTATTCTGCAAACAGTTGTTGTTCCGCACATTGAAATTCTTGGAGCACGGCCAGCATTTCTTTTGATTTTAACGATTATGATGGCTCTAAAGCACGGTACATTAGCCGGATGTTTTTGGGGTTTTATGTCGGGCTTGCTCTACGATGTTTATGCGCCCATTGAATGGCTTGGCGCATATTCTCTTGCATTCTGCATGATTGGGTACGCAATTGGGCAAATTGAAGACAGCTTTATAAGCTTAAGCCTTATTCCGAAAATAATTGTACTCGCATTAGCGTGCCTGTTGAAAGACGTAATATATTTTCTCGCCATAGGAAGAAACGGAGATGAAATTTTAAATACCATAATTTCCATTTCTGTCCCCGACACTCTCTACACTATTTGCATTGGCGCAATTCTCTTTTACATTTTTGTTCCCCATGTACAAAAAAAGATAGACATATACAGGTAAGACAGATATGCGCTTTGCAATTCTCTTTTTATGTTTTGCCGTTACATTTTCAGTGGCTCAGAAAAATAATGCCGCCGCCGCCGAGCTTGCAACTCAGCAACTTGTATTGGACTCTTTGAAAAAAGAAGTAGATGCTTTAAAAAGAATAAAACTCGAAAAAGCAAACCAACTTGAAAAAGCCGAAACCGTTCGCTGGCAAAACCGTTATTCGCAAAACAGAGCAACTCAGGAATATCAAAACGAAACCCGTCTGCTCGAAGGCCGTTACGCAAAAATCTCAGACGATTTGTCTCGTGCGGCAACAGAACTGGGCTCGCTTCGAAATCTGGCTATAGAACAAAAAGAAAGGTCTGTTGCGGTTAAAAATAATTTGGATAACTTTTATCTATTGGTTAAACAAGCCGTAGATAAAAACACAGAAGAAATTCCGCAAGACTTTCCCGCAAAAATGGAAGAACGGCTTTTAAACTTTGCAGATAACCCACCTGATATAGAAACTTTTTTTAAAGACAGATTGCACAGACTTTCGCTGACCGCTTCTCAGGAGTTTTCCGCAAAAGATACTTACCGTTTGCGTTTGGGCACGGTATTTTACGTGGATGCCGGAACCCTTGAAGCAGGAGATGTTTCTGCGGTTTTGCGCACAGGAGCTTTGCAAGGAAAAATTTTTGAATGGAGAAACACGCTTTCAAAAGAACTTTCCGCAGAAATGCAGAAAACCGTTTTGGATGCAAAGCGGGGAGCCGAACTTTCGTGGATTCCTGTGGATATTTTGCAAACCAAGTCCATTATGGGCGTGAGTGCCGGCACTTCTACTCAAACAATTTCGGAAAAATTCATAGACTGGTTCAAAACCGGCGGCATTGTTATGTACCCGTTGTCTCTTGTTGCTATTGCATCGCTGCTAATCGGCTTGGAGCGTGGCTTTATTTTATGGCGGTGGGGTCATATTTCAAAAACCTTCACAAAGAAATTGCATACGTTGTTAAAAAACAACCAAATAAACGACGCAAAAGAATTGTGCAAAAAACAGAAAACCTGTTTAGGAAAAATGATGGGCACGATTGTAAATAATTTTGAAAACGGAAAAGAGCAAGCGCAAAAAGTGTTGCAGAGAACGCTTCTGTCCGAACAGTCCGATCTCGAAAAGCGCATGAACTTTTTAGCATCGCTGGGTTCTGTTGCCCCGCTTGTAGGCCTTTTGGGCACGGTTACCGGAATGATTACCTTATTCAACGCAATAACGCAGGCCGGCACAAACGATGCTCGCATTTTAGCGGGCGGTATTTCCGAAGCACTTATAACAACCGAAGCCGGTTTAATAATCGCAATTCCTGTTATGCTGCTCCACGGCAAGCTAAGCGAAACGCTCGACTTTGTAACAGCAGAACTGAGAATTCAAAGCTTGGCACTGCTGCATTTGTTGTGGAAAGAAGGTTGAATTCACTATAACGGAATTATTCCCTGAACTTAATCTCAAACGGCTGCTCCAACCCACAAAACGGAACTGCGGCTCCGTCTTTTTTTGCGGGTGCAAACTGCATTCCCATAATTGCCTCTCTGCCTGCGTTTGCCAAGCCTCTGCCCGCAGGAGACTCTTCTATTATGCGAATATCATAAGGCTTTCCATTTGTGTTCACACAAAATGAAACTCTCAAAATGGAATTTATTTCGCCATCTCTTATAGCTTGAGGCGCTTGAAATCTTGGTGAACTTTTAAGGGCAGGCTTTTCGTCAACATCGCCTTTGTCGCTCATGGTTCCGGTTCCGCTTTGCATTGCTACAAGGTCTTTTGACACAAATGCGCCGCCACTCCCACCTACCACATCAAGGTTCATGGCAAATCTGGGGCCGGCTTTGGGAGATCTGTTGTTTGCGCTTTGCCGGGCCGGTTTTTTTGCTGCTTCTTTTGGTTTTGGCGGTTCAGGTGGTTTTTCAGGGGTTATGGCTTTTACTTCTGTTGTTGTATATGTTCTTTCTGCTTTAAAACCACCCTTAACCAGCATATTCAGAACCGGAATTGAAAAAACCAGAAATATGCTCGTTGCAGCGGCAATGATAAAGAAAAACAATTTACGAAAAAATCTCATATTGTACGGTTAAAAGTAATTTAGTAAACGCACATTTACTATATTCCTTTTACCATGACTTTATTGCGCAAAATAGTTTTGATTGTGCTGGCAATCCTGCTGTTTTCCGTATTGCTTAATTTTTATTATGCCAACTCCATAAACAGCGATCGTGTTAAAGTAATGGAAAATATGCTCAGCATACTGCTCGTTTCCGTTTTTGTAGGCTTGTTTTTTATTTTCAGGCAAATTCACTCGTTCATTGTTCCGCTCAGGCACCTGTCCAAGCACCTTAACCGCATTTCGGAAGAAGGCATGGCTAACTTTAACCCCGGAACAAGCGTTCATTCCGAGCTTAATAACCTTATAAGAGATGTAAACACCCTTATTCGCAATGTTGTTACTTTTATGGAAAATGTGCGTTTTAGCGCAGATAGAGTTTCCGATTTAAGCGGTGCCTGCTCGGATATGTTTGACATAATGGATTTCGATTCGAAAATGGTGGAACGGCGCATTGCGGAAATGACAGTTGCCTCAAAAGACATAATAGACAATTTGAATAACATTATTGCAAGCGCAGGCGAAAGCGAATCTTCAAAAGCAATAATCACAAAAATCAGCGACTTTTCCTATAAATTCAAAAAGATGGAAGAAGCGCACAAAGCCATTGACAACACGCTCATAGATGCGAAAAACTCTATGAAAGTTTTAAACGATTTAAGCGCAAATTTACGCAAAATAGTAGACGACGTTGCTCGTTTGAATATAAACATTAAACCGGACTTCCAAACCATTGAACAACAGGAGAAAATATGCGTTCATACATAATAGCAGGAAATTGGAAAATGAACAAGACCGTTGCCGAGAGTGTTGCTCTGGCAAAGGAAATTGTTGAAAAAACCAAAGGCATTTCAAAAACCGAAGTCGTGATTGCACCAACATACCTGGCGGCAGCAAAAGTGGCAGATGTCGTAAAGGGCAGCAATTTAAAGCTTGCAGTTCAGGATGTCCACTGGAAAGATCAGGGAGCCTTCACCGGCAAGGTTTCCATAGATATGGTCAAGGAAATCGGTGCGGAATACGTTATAATAGGACATTCCGAGCAAAGACAGTATTTCCACGAAACAGACGAAACCGTTAACTTAAAGGCAAAAAAGGTTTTGAGCGCAGGCTTGAAACCCATTATCTGCATTGGCGAGACCTTGGAAGAGAGGAAAGGCGGTAAACTTGAAAGCGTTTTGACTGCGCAGGTTGAAGGCGCATACAAAGACATTTCCAAAGACGATGCATTAAAAACCGTTATTGCCTATGAACCGGTTTGGGCCATTGGCACAGGCGTTGTGGCAACAGACGAGCAGGCACAGGAGACTCAAAAATATGTTCGCTCTCTGGTAGCCAAATTATACGGCGAGTCTGTAGCTGAGGCTATCCGCATTCAATATGGCGGAAGCATGAACCCAACCAACGCAGCTGGTCTTTTGGCACAAAAAGACATAGATGGGGGGTTAATTGGTGGCGCAGCCTTAAAATCCGATTCATTTTTTTCTATAATTAGTGCTTCGGAGAAAATATGAGTGCTTTGTTTTGGTTTTTGATTGTTGTGCATGTAGTGTTGTGCGTGCTGTTAGTGCTGCTCGTGCTGGTGCAAAACGATAAAATGGGTGGCCTTGCCGGCCTCGGCGGAATGACAGCTCAATCGGCCTTTTCAACGGCTGGCGCAGCTACATTCATACAAAAGCTAACTCGCTATGTTGCTTTGTCTCTGTTTGTGGTTTTGCTATCACTCAGCGTTATGGCAACAAGGCAAGATTCCGGATACCAAAGTTCGGCTTTGCAAAAAGAAGCCCAAAGCACAGGCCAGGGCGCAATTTTAGATGAAAATTTTAAAATTGCACCAGCCGGAGAAGAGTAAAACGGAGTGGTGGGGTTTATAGCGGTCGTGGCGGAATTGGTAGACGCATCAGCTTGAGGTGCTGACTCCTGTAAGGGAATGAAGGTTCAAGTCCTTTCGACCGCATAATGTTAGAAACAAAGCCTGTTAGAGTTCGCTTTGCGCCAAGCCCAACGGGTTATTTGCACGTTGGTGGTGCAAGAACGGCTATTTACAACTATCTTTTTGCAAAAGCCACTGGAGGGACCTTCTACCTGAGGGTAGAAGATACCGACCGCAAAAGATACAACGAAGCGGCTCTTAACGATTTATTGAGAGATCTTAAATGGCTTGGGTTAAACTGGGATGAAGGCCCGGAAGCCTCCGGTAATTTTGGGCCGTATTTTCAAAGCGAGCGTTTGGAAATTTACGGCAAAGAAGCGCAAAAACTCATTGATGATGGGCACGCTTACTACTGCTTTTGCACAGAAGAACGCCTGCAAACTTTGGAGCACGGCTACGATCGCCTCTGCAGAGACTTGCCCATAGACGAAGCAAAAAAAAGAATAGAAGCCGGCGAAAAATTTGTGATAAGGTTTAAATCACCGCTAAACGGCACAACGAAATTCAGCGACTTGCTCAGAGGCGAAATAGAAACACCGAACAAAGATTTAGACGATCTCGTTCTTTTGAAAAGAGACAAATTCCCAACATACCACCTTGCAAGCGTTGTTGACGACCATTACATGCAAACAAGCCACGTGCTAAGAGGCGATGAATGGATAAGCAGCACCCCTAAACACGTTTTGCTTTACAACGCTTTCGGCTGGGAAAAACCGCTGTTCTGCCACCTGCCTGTTATACTTGCGCCCGGTGGCGGCAAACTTTCAAAGCGCAAAGGCGCAGCTTCCGTGGGTGATTTTAGAGACTTGGGTTATTTGCCTCACACTCTTGTGAACTTCCTTTCGCTTTTAGGCTGGAGCCCCGGCAACGATCGCGAAGTTATGAGCTTAAACGAAATGATAGAGGCATTTTCTTTGGAGCGCATTCACCCAAAAGCAGTTGCTTTTGATGAAAAGAAACTTGAATGGATGAATGGAATGCACATAAGATTGCTGCCGGATTCTTATTTGATTAACGAATTGGAAAAACTTTATGGAGCAACCGTAGTACGGGCAACCCACAGTGGTTGCCCTATGGTTGCGGCATTGCTGAAACCCCGCTTGAAATTTATGACAGAACTGCCTGAGATGTCGAAATACTTTTTTGAACGCCCTCAGAAAATCGAAGACGAACGTGCAAAAGCAAAATACTGGACAGAGCAAAGCCCGGAACAAATAAGCTTAATCGCAAAAGAACTGGGTAACATTGAAGATTTTAACATAAAGAATATTGAAGCTGCATTTATGAATGTTTGCGAAAAACATGAAATTAAACTCGGTGCGCTTGCGCAGTCTGTGCGGCTTGCCGTTTGCGGGGTTGGGGCAGGCCCGGGGCTTTGGGAAATTATTGAATGCATAGGCAAAGACGAATGTATTTGCAGAATAGAAAACGCAAAAAAATTTTAAGCGGTGTAAGTTTATAGAGGTTTTCCGTGTCAAAAGATGCAGCGCTTTTTTCAATACATTTTTTTGACTGTGACATATTCTGCGAGCAATGCGGCCACGTTAGGAATTTCAAAATTTTTTCGCAAGAACCTTACAACAAAACTTATGGCAAAAGCGATATTCCTCCAAACAAACCTTTATACTGCAAATGCGAAGCTTGCGAATATGTGCTGATTTACTCAACAAATGAGTTTGCCGAGCTTAAAGAAGATGCAACTTTTGGGTTGTGCAAAATTTGGGGAAAGGGAAATTTATCGGCCGGAGATCAGGTTTTTCTTGAGAAAGAAAATATATGCACCGTGTCCAGAGTAAACGAGGTTTCCAATTCTTTGCCGCAGGTTATGCTCAAAAAGCAAAACGGAGAAAGCATTGAACTTCAAGCGGATTTTTTTGAAAATTCCGGAAGCAGTTTAAACAGCCTTTACAGAATTGTTCCGCAAGATGTGCAAAACACCTGCCTCGGAGATGCTATTTACCACACGGAAACAAAACTAACCGGCAGGACTGTTGGCTTGGAATTTGGCGAACTGCAGAGCATTGTTGTGGAACTTGAAAACGGAGAGGTTGTAAAAATTAAAAACGAAAGTGAAGCGCATTACTTAACAGATGAAACTCTCAGATTGAATGCTATGTGGCGGTGCAGAGATTTGCCTTATGTTCATAATGTGCAAATTGTTTCCAGCGCAAAAGTTTTGCATGTGAATTGCGTGTTGCCGAATTTAAAAGCCGCTCACGAGCTGGAAAGTATAATTTCCTCAATTCCGCAAATTCGCTGTTTTATTATTCACACCGCAATGGAAGATTCCGATGCGAATTCAAAAACCATGTACAAGGAGTTGCTCAAAAACTGCGTGAATATATGCAATTGCCGCATTGAATGCAAAAATCAGGAAGTATTCATTTCCGGTTTCTATTCCTCTCCTGATGTTCCCGAAAACGTGCACAAAGCTTTGTTAAAATTTCCGATAAAAAAAATAGACCTGAGTGAACTGAAAAAACGCTCCGACATAAAAACCTGCAAAACAATAAACCAGAGAGACTGCTTTATTAGAATAAGCAAAATAGGCAAAGACACTCATATAGACGGCTGGATTCCGCGCGAAAAAGAAAGAGGCAAAGCAAAATTAGCCGCTTTTTTATGCACATACAGCTTTAAAATGCAAGATAATTTACAAGTGATTCAAGATAGTTGGCTGGTGGAGAATGACTAACTCTCGGCTCATCCTCCTTTTTTTAATTCAGGCAGTTTATGCGGCGGAGTCTGTTTTGGAGCACGTTTACAAAGCGGAGTATTCCCACGCTTTTACCGAGATTTCCGAAATGCCCACAACCGATTCCAGCGCTTGTGTTTTGAAAGGAATTGTTTTTGTTAGCCGTTTTGATGATTTGGGAGATACCTTGGATTTGGACTCTGCGCTTTTTGTTTTAAAAAATTGCAAAACCGATGCTTTTTGGGAACCTGTGCGGCGTTATGAAATAAGCTTAATAAATTCCATTTTGGGAAATACCATTAAAAGCATTATAGAAGTGCGGAGCGCAGCTATGATTTTTGCAGAACGTTTAGACACGGATTCAAAAGCGTTTTATGCCATATATGCTTATTATGCCCCTTTTACGAAATTCAATTTGAGCGATTTGAAAACCGGATTTGAGCAAAGCAAAATGTTTTCTCCGGTTTTTGGAAATTCTCTTATATGGATTCTTTACGAGGAAAAAAAATATGCGGAGGCTTTGAGCATTGCAAACGCTTTGCTGGAACGCTACCCAATGCATCCGGTTATTCTGCAAACAAAAGCCGATATGCTTTTCAAGGCGGGCAACGCAGAGGAGGCAGTTTCCATATACAAGCACAGCGAAGCGCTCTATGCAAAGAGAGCACCAAACAGCATTCGCTACTGGTGCGCAGTAGCGAATCTCGCAAAGATGACTAACGAGCCGCTTTGGAAAGAAAAACTGCAAAGCAGAGAATACAAGCGAATCCGGCACTGGATGCCAATAGTATTGTGAGAAAAAGGAGACAACACGTTATGAGCACTACGAACATAAAATACAGCGAGTCTGTTAAACGGCTGGAAGAAATTCTGGAAAATATAGATCGCTACGACGTTGGAATAGACGAACTTGCGGAACTGGTAAAAGAAGCCACCGCTCTAATAAAGAACTGCCGCTCTTTGCTTAAAAACACGGAACAAAGCGTTCAAGAATCTCTAAGCGCTTTAGAAGAGGACTAACAATGCGCAAATCCGTTGCTTTTGTATTGCTCTCTTTCCTAATGCTTTTTGCAGAAACAGACGATTTATTCGAGTTTAAAAAATTCCTCGCTTTGCCTGTTTTCGCATACGCCGAAGAAACCGGCTGGATTATCGGCGCAGGAGCGCTCATTTTCGTTTCTCCGCCTGCTCCGGACGGCTCAAAGGCGGGCAGCAACAACTCCACAGTGTTTATGAGTTCGTTCAAAAAACAAGCCACATTTGTAAACAAACATGTTCACGAACCCGTAAACGAAAATTGGAATTTCGTAACACACTTTTACCTCAACAACTGGCCTTCGCAATTTTACAAAATAGGCAACGACTGGCACAAAGACATATACGACGTTTACACATCTAAAAACGTTCGTTTCGACATTGCCTTTGGAACAGATATGTTTTTACCAAACAGCTGGAACTCTCTGTTTAATTACGGAGTGGAATTTGATGCGGAATATATTGCATTTGATTATGGCAGAACCGATAAAACGGAACTGGAAAACTTGAGAAACTTAAAAAATTCCGCACGCCTTGGGCTTGGCTACAACTTAACATACAACAGCAGCGAAAGAAACGATTGGCCGCGCAAAGGCAGCATTGTTCAAGCAAAGCATATATATTTCAATGCGGAAAACGGCTGCGAAAACGCTAAATGCAATGCCTCGAATTTCATTTGGAAAAACCTGGACATAAGAACATACATACCGCTGCCCTTCTTGCCCGAAGGCGTTTTAGCACTTGGCTCTTACCTTGAAGATTTCGACGGAGACGTTCCTTTTGACCGCCTGGCGCAACCGGACGGCGTTGGGCAATTGAGAGGCTTAAAGAAAGGCTATTTGGCAGACAAAACCTCCTGGGTTTTGCAAAGCGAACTGCGCACGCATCTCTTTTGGCGTTGCAAAGCCACGCTGTTCTACGAAAAGGCCAAAGTTGGCAACGGATTCAAAGACTTAAACCACAACGAATGGCACGATGCCATTGGCATAGGCGGCAGGTTTATGGTAAACAGCGGAAGCAAAACCCATATACGAGGCGATGTGAGTTTGATAAACAGAAAAGACATAGGAATGGCTATTAAAATAAACGAAGCGTTTTGAATTGCCGCCATATTTTTGCGTTGTAGGCTTTTCATTGCTTTTTTATAAAAAATGTGATTTTTATTGCTTCGCCCTCTTGACTAAGGGTCATTTATTTTCTATATTAGGGGTGTTTGTTTTTTTTCAACCAAGAGGTAAATATGAAAAACATCAAAATGGGACCAAAATTAATTGGTTCCTATTTGGCGATAACTATAATGGCTGTAGCTACATGCATATATTTGCTAGACCAATTATCAAGCGTCAACGACGGAACCACGGAACTCTATGAAAAAGCAGTGCTACCTCTCATAAATCTGCTAAGTTCCCAGCGAATGACACAGGAAATTCGAATAGAAGTGCGCAATGCGCTCCGGGCGCATAACCAGCAGGAATTCAATAGCATAATTGCTGTTAAGGATTCCTTAGTAAGGGGACTGCATTCTGTTTACGACACCGAAGCAAAGCGAACCATGACCAACGAAGCCCAAGCGGCAATAACTAACTTCAAAAGAGCAGTCGATGAATTCTCAGCAATGTTCAATCAATTCACAAAAGATATTGCAAGCCAGAGACCTGATGACCGCGAAATCCCTCATGCTTTGACCGTTAAAATAACTGAGGTGTCAAAATATGATGACGAATTCACTAAACTTAAGGAAAGAGCCTCATCGGAAATAAATGAAAGTGGCGATAAATCCTATAACGCAGCTGCAAGAACCAGCATAATCATTCTTGTAATTATGGTTATTGTTTCCGTCGTTATCGGCATATACATGACCTTCTCCATAACAGGCCCTCTGAGCAAAGTTGTGGAAGCTTTGAGAAAAGGCGAGAACGGCGATATGCGTGTCCGTGCCGATGTTGATCAGAAAGATGAAATAGGAGTTGTTGCCGTATCTTTAAACCATTTCTTTGAAAAAATACAAGGCATCCTCAAAGGCTTGCTCCAGAATTCCGATACACTTGCCGGCGCCTCCGAAGAGCTTTCTTCCATAAGCAGGCAGCTTGCCAGCGGCGCAGAAGAAACCGTTTCTCAGAGCACCACCGTTGCCAGCACCACCGAGGAAATGGCCGTTAACATAAATGCGATGGCGAGCGGCGCAGAAGAAGCCAGCGTAAACGCAAACGAAGTAGCCGGTGCAGCAGAGCAGATGAGCACCAACATGAACACCATAGCAAGCGCAGTAGAAGAGATGAGCGCAAGCATAAGCCAAATATCAAGCAACACCGCCGAAGTTCGCAAAGTAGCAACAGAAGCAACGCACAAATCTGCCGACGCAACAGAAGTAATGAACAAGCTTGGCGCAGCGGCTAAAGAGATTGGCCAGGTAACCGACGTAATCAAAAAGATTGCCGACAAAACAAACTTGCTCGCTCTTAACGCGACCATCGAAGCCGCTAGTGCCGGCGAGGCCGGCAAAGGCTTCGCAGTTGTCGCAGGTGAAATCAAGGAGCTTGCTAACCAAAGCGCACAAAGCGCCGACGACATCGCTCGCCGCATAGAAGGCATTCAGAACGGCACCAACGATGCAGTGACTGTTATCCAAGATGTTTCCGAAATCATTGTGAAAATCAACCAGAGCGTAGAAGCCATTTCCGGCCACGTAGAGCAGCAAACCAAGGCTAGCAACGAGATTGCGAGCAACGTGTCTCAGGCGAACACAGGTTCAAAGCGAGTAGCCGGAGCCATAAGCGAAGTAGCCAAAGGCAGCAGCGACATCGCTCGCAACGCCGGCGAAGCCGCAAAGGGAGCCTCCAATGTTAGCACCAATGTTGTTGGAATGAGCCAGGCAGCAAAGGACAGTGCGCAGGGCGCATCTCAGGTTAACCAGAGCGCAGGCGATTTGTCCAAGATAGCCGGTGATTTGAA
>Ga0209755_10001531_pt1 | contig 35424 bp, 27 predicted proteins | sample TergutCo191P1_FD_187301 | JGI IMG/M metagenome (GOLD analysis project Ga0209755, IMG submission 187301) | Cornitermes sp. P1 segment gut microbial communities from Petit-Saut dam, French Guiana - Co191P1 (SPAdes) (version 2) | ecosystem: Host-associated > Arthropoda: Insects > Digestive system... | reverse complement strand
AAACCCCCGCCACTCCGGCGGGAATGAATCCCGCCTACGCTTCCTCGCTGCGCTGCGGGCCTCGCTTCGCTTCGGAAGTGCCCTATAAACGGATTAAAATATCCGTCGCTTTTTTGAACGACTCCGCCAAGGCCTTTTCCGCCGTCGCGATTTCGTTTGATTCCGGCAAAGATGCCCTGCTCTAAAGTGGCGAAAAGTTTATTTTTTTCGATTTTGGCCAGCAGAACGCAGGCTTTGTCCAGAACTTCGGCGGCGCGGCTTTGGATGATGCCGTTTTCTTTGAAAATCAGCTCATCGCCAAGTCCTTCCATTGTATTAAAGATATATTTTGCGTTGTCAATGGCCAATGCCCGGTCGGACATAAACGGGGTGTGAATGGCCTCGGTCAACATTCCCAACAGGTGGATTTTTTGGCCTGTAATAGCCGTAACCGTGTTAAACAGCGCGTTTTGCACGGCCCCTTTGAAGATATCTCCCGTCATAAATTTCGTGGGAGGCATGTATTTTAGTGGCGCGTTGGAAAAAATTTCCTGAGCCATTTGCGCCTGTGCCAGCTCAAACAAAAAGCCGTTTTTCACATCGGGGGAAATTTCAAAGGCATGGCCAAGGCCCATTTGCTCCTCGGGCAAATTGGCCATCAGCGCGAACTGCTCATTTAAAAATTGCGAAGTCAGAACCGTGTGCGCCTCTTCCACGGCATCGGCTGTCGTGAGGTAATTGTCCTCGCCTGTGTTGATGATAATTCCCGCAAAACCGTTTATTACCCGGGAAAAATATTGGTCGATGATGGTTCTCTTCATATTAATGTCGCGGAATAGGATACCGTACAGCGCGTCGTTTAGCATCATGTCCAGACGCTCCAGCGCGCCCATGGCGGCGATTTCCGGCATACATAGTCCGCTGGCGTAATTGCACAAGCGGATATATCGCCCAGCTTCCGCCCCGGCTTCGTCCAAGGCGGCCCGCATAATGCGGAAATTCTCCTGTGTGGCATAGGTTCCGCCAAAGCCCTCCGTTGTCGCGCCAAAGGGCACGAAGTCCAACAAACTTTGACCCGTTGTGCGGATTACCGCAATTATATCCGCGCCTTGGCGCACTGCGGCCACGGCCTGTGTGACATCCTCGTAGATATTGCCCGTTGCCACAATTACATAGATATACGGACCTTGCTTGTCGCCGTATTTTTCCAAAAAAAATTTTCTCTGTTGGCGGTTGGCGCGGATTTTTTCCACTGCTTCGGCGGCGGTTGCGGAGGCCCGCGCCTTGACATCCTCTACACTTTTTATGGGGATGAATCTTAAATCCAGCAAACCTTTATTTATTTGCCCTGCAATTTCTTGCGGTGTTAAGCCCGTTGCGGCCATCGCACCGCCAAGCCTTAATGCCGCACCATCGGACAGAATTTCATTTTCCACCAAATGGTCAACAACTATATTTGGAAACGGAATGCCCAGCTCGTTCTCGCCGTCTATTCCCATCAGGCGGCAAACGGTGCGCTCCACGGCAACCGTTGTATGCCGGTCGATAAAATTCTGCGTGTCTAAAGCGATGCTTTTTGCATACTTTCGGGCGAGCTGTACCTTGTCCCGGTTCAGATTCAATTTGGATTTCATGCTAAAATTTCCTTTCGCGCTACACTGCGGAAACAGATAATTTATGCGTCGTCGATATACCGTAATCTATCAATGCGAGACGATGATAAGTGATATTAAATGCACCCTTTCGGCTCACTAAAAAAATTAATCCATTTAAATTATCTCTGGAATGACTGTAGACTGTAGATGATGTCCGAAGTCTTGTTCGGTTGCTAATATCATCTGCAATTGTGACATAAAAACTGTCAGGAACGTTTCCTATTGTTCTTTCTGCATTGCCAATACTCATAAAAGCTCCCTTGTGTTGCGTCTGATTCGTGCCAGCCCCTTTGGCTCGAGGGCGAGCTGCTGATTATTCTGCAACGCGGCCACACCTTCGAGCCTAGCTTCAGCCTTGCCGGAACATACATCACAGGTACACTTCCTTGTGGAATATTTTTCTGGCTCTGTGTAGGTTGTAATCACGCCCTCGTAGTTTCTTAAAATCGCGTTATTCCGCCCTTGGGAAATCAAATAATTGGGCATAACGGGGATTTTCCCGCCGCCGCCGGGAGCGTCCACCACGAAAGTGGGCACGGCAAAGCCGGAAGTATGTCCGCGCAGAGCTTCGATAATTTCAATGCCCTTGGAAATGGGCGTGCGGAAATGACTCAACCCCTGGGAGAGGTCGCATTGATAAATATAATATGGGCGAATCCGCATTTTAACCAGCTTCCGAACCAAATCCTTCATTACATGGACGCAGTCGTTTACGCCGGAAAGCAACACGGACTGATTGCCCAGCGGAATCCCGGCATCGGCCATTTTTTCGCAAGCGGCCACGGCCTCCGATGTAATCTCATTCGGATGGTTAAAATGAGTGTTAATCCAAATGGGATGATATTTTTTTAGCATTTTGCACAAATCGTCCGTGATGCGTTGCGGCAGAACCACCGGCAAACGCGAACCCAACCGGACGATTTCCACATGTTCAATTGCATGTAATTTTTTAATGATATATTCCAGCCTGTCATCCTCCAGCAGCAAGGGGTCGCCGCCGGAAAGCAGCACATCACGAATAACCGGAGTTTTTGCAATATGGGCGATTGCCTCTTCCACCTGCTCCATCGGCAAAGAGTCGTCTTGCTGCCCCGCAAACCGCCGGCGGGTGCAGTGACGGCAATACATTCCGCATTGGTCTGTTATGAACATTAGTGCCCGGTCGGGATAGCGGTGAGTCAGTCCCTTCACGGGGGAGTCCTTGTCCTCGTGAAGGGGGTCGTCTAAATCCTCTGCCATTCTTGACAGCTCATACCCCGTGGGAATGCATTGCAGACGGATTGGGTCATGAGGCTCGTCCAAGTTTACAAGTGACAGATAATAGGGCGTAATTGCCATCCGGAATTCTTTCAGACACGAAGCAATGTCGTCTTCCTCTGTTTTGCTTATGGGAATCAGCTTTTTTAGTTCATCCACAGTGTTTACTTTGTTGCGCAAATGCCATTTCCAGTCGTTCCAGCTTTCCGCCGGAATATCTTTATAAATTGAATTATTCACACATATTTCTCCTCAAAAATTTTTCTTAGTTTTGAGTTTTCGCGAAGCAAAGTTAAGGTGATGTCCGAATGGCCTTTTGTGTAACCGTTGCCTACGATTATGGTGACGTCTTTGCCAACGCCCTCCGCGCCCAGCGCGGCCTTTGTAAAGCTTGTGGCCATCGAGAATAAATAAACAATTCCGTCGTCACGAACCGGCAGAATGCTTGCCATTTCGGTGTTTGCGACGTTTACCACATTGAAGGAAATATCGTATTCGTTGCCGCCGTTTGCCGCTACGGATTTTGCCAGCACCTCCAGAGGCTTTGTGGCGTCCGCCAAAACGGCCTCATGGCAGAGATAATTGGCCTCCAGCTTGATTTTGTCCTCTTCCAAAACGCATATGGCCACAACTCTCCCCGTAGGCCCAACACGCTTCATGGCTTCTGCACAGCATAACATGCCCGACTTTCCGCCGCCGCCAAGAACAAGCACTCTGTCGCCGAGCTTTACAAGCTTTGCGGTTTGCGCTGGCGCGCCCGCAACGTCAAGGGCGGCCAAAGCCAGCTCTTCTGTCATGTCGCCGGGCAGCTTTGCGTAAATTCCCGTTTCGAAGAGGATTGCTTTTGCGTCCACATCCACCCGGTCAATATCCATATGTATGGATTTGATTTCATTGATTTTAAGCGGCGTAAGGGAAAGCGACACCATTGTGGCTATTTTGTCCCCTACCCTAAGGTCGGCGAGTGAAAGCTCTTGGCCAATTTCCGCGATTTTGCCAATAAGCATTCCGCCCGAGCCTGTGACGGGATTTTGCATTTTGCCACGCCGGTTTACGATTTCAAGAATTTGCTTTTTAATTTCATCAGGATTGTCCCGTGCCGCGTTACGAATTTGAGCGAAGGATGCCGAGTCGATGTTTAGTGATTGCACATCGATTAGAACTTCATTGGGGCGGATATTCATGTCATTGTCGATTTTTAACGCAGCCTGGGGCAGAACTCCAAGCGGCTCAATGACTCTGTGAGTCCCATATTTGCAAAATTTTTCTGTCATTGCTGCTCTCCCAATCCCAATATAACTCGTGCCTCGGCGGGGCCGGCGATATCGCGGCCAAGCTCGTTTGCTAGGCGCGTTACTTTTTCCACCAATTCGCCGTTTGACTTTGCCAAAACGCCTTTGGACAGATATATATTATCCTCAAAACCAACACGCACATGCCCGCCGGAGATAATTCCCATAACCGCCATGGGAAACTGAAGCTTTCCTATTCCGCTGACGGTAAAAGTCGAGCCTGCAGGAATGCTTTCCCGCATAAATACAAAATCCCTTGGCGTGGCGGATATGCCGCCCGTTACACCCATCACGAAATTAAAATGCATGGGTGACTTAATAAATCCCTGCTTGTTTAAACGAATGGCGGTGTCTATCATGCCCTTGTCAAAGACCTCAACCTCGGGCTTGATGTTTAGCTCAATCATCCTTTGGCCAAATTCCCTGATTGTATTTTCCGTGTTAATAAAAATTTCGTCGCCACCGAAGTTGCATGTTCCGCAATCCAAGGTGGCCATTTCCGGCTTTAGGTCAAGGGGCTGGATTCTCTCGTTGTTGGCCATACCCACCGCGCCGCCCGTGGACGGCTGAATAATTACATCCGGGCACAGACGTTTAATTTCCGCCATGCATTCGGCAAAACGTTCTTTACTTTGAGTGGGCGTGCCGTCGTCCTCGCGCACATGCAAGTGAATGATGCTTGCGCCGGCCTCATATGCCAGCCGCGCTTCTTGTCCGATTTCCTTAACCGTGTACGGCACGGCCGAGTTATGTTCTTTTGTAACCTCCGCGCCGCAAACGGCGGCGGTGATGATTAGCTTATCCATGGCGTTGGCGTTCCTTGGGCACGACGCAGGTCCCGCTTGCGCGGCAGACGATAACCGGCTCGTCCAACACCTGTGCCGCGCTTACCGCTGCTTCCGGCATGGGGGCGATTACTTTTTTTGCTTGAAAGGTCATTTTGCGCGACGTATTGCCCACGGAAACGATTTCGCCCTCCGCCTCGATGTAATCTCCCGCGTAAACGGGGGCCAGAAATTCCACATTGTCATAGGCCAAAAACAGCCCCTCGTCCCCGTCATGGCGAATCAGCAGCTCCGTGGCTACATCTCCAAAAAGTTGTAGCATTTTCGCCCCGTCAACCAAGCCGCCGGCGTAATGGGCATCATTCGCGCCCATTCTTAATCTAATCATACTTTATTCCACGCCCTCTCCAGACAATTTCCTTAGAAAATATCATAATCGACCGTCGATACTTTGTCTAGGCGATTCTTTTTTATGGTATAATCAAAAAACTTAGAAAAATACATGGAATGAGGACACGGCATGAATATGGTTTCCTGGAATGTAAACGGCCTGCGCGCCTGTATGGTCAAGGGCTTTATGGATTTTTTATCGGGCAACGATTACGACATAGTTGGCCTACAGGAAACGAAAATGCATCCCGAGCAAGCGGATTTCAGCTTTCCGGGATATAAAGCGTATTGGAATTCTGCCGAGAAAAAGGGATATTCAGGCACGCTGGTGCTTTCGAAAAAAGAGCCCCTCAGCGTGCGTTACGGCATGGGTGTGGAAGAGCACGACCGGGAGGGCCGTATCATCGCGCTGGAGCTCCCCGGTTTTTACTATATTAATGTGTACACGCCAAATTCCCAGCGGGAACTGGCGCGTCTGGAATACAGAATGCGCTGGGAGGACTGCTTCCGGGCGTACCTAAACAGCTTTGACAAGCCCGTGGTGGTATGCGGGGATTTAAACGTGGCGCATAAGGAAATTGACCTGAAAAATCCCAAGTCCAATGTAAAAAATGCCGGCTTCACCCCGGAGGAACGAGCAAAAATGACGGAGCTTCTGTCCGCCGGATACGTGGACACCTTTAGGCATCTTTACCCGGATAAAACCGGCGCGTATTCCTGGTGGTCGTACATGGGGCAGGCGCGGCAGAAAAACGTCGGCTGGCGTATTGATTATTTTTTGGTGTCGGAAAGAATAAAAGACACCGTTCGCGAAGCCACAATTCTGCCCGAAATCCACGGCTCGGACCATTGCCCGGTAGGGCTCGTATTGGAGGGGTTTTAGCATGATAAACCAAGTGAATCCATATATGCCGCGCGGAACAACCGGAGTGGAAGCAACGGGTGTAAACGCGGCAGAGGGCCCGGTAGAGAAAGCGGCCAAAGCCCCGGAGGCAGCCGCTCCAAAACCGGAGCTTACCCCCAAGCAAGTTGAACGTCTTGCGGAATTGCTGCGAGGGTACGCGATGAAGGTCACGGAAGAAAACGTAAACCTGTTAAAAATCATGCTGGAAAACGGGATTCCGCTGACCAAGGAAAATATTCTGCATATGAATCACGCCATGAAGCTTGCGGGCTCATCTGAAAACGCAATGTTTATGGTTCAAAATAATGTGAAGCTAACCAAGGCCAACGCTACTCAGCTAAACGGCTTGGTAAGCGGGCAGATGAAAATTACACAGTCATTGAATAACTTAATGGCGGCAATAGACCAACTGACTGATACTAATTTGGCCGCACAGTTGAAGCAAATCTTGGCGGCAAGCGGCGGGCAAAAAACGGCTCAAGGGGCGAGCCAAGCAGCAGAACAAACCGCAACGCCCGCCGGCCCCGCGCAAGCGACAACACAAGCCGCATTCCGTGGGGAAGCCATCGCGCAATCCGCCAACACAACTGCAGACCAAGCTGCCGCATCGCAAAACACACCCCCTACCCCTGGCGCGCAGCAAAGCTCCGCGCAAACCATACAACAAGCAACAGCTCAAGCAGCGGCATCGCCTGAATCAGCACAAGCCGGCACGCAGGGCGTAACGGCAAATCAGTCCGGCGGGCAACCGAACCAAACAACGGCACAAACCCAATCCACCGTCGGTCAAGCGCAGCAAGGGGCACAATCGGCCCAAGGCACGCAACAAGTAGCGGGACAATCCCAGGCGGGGCAACCAGCCCCGGCAGGGCAGCACGCCAACGCCGCAGCCGGACAGACTACCGGACAAAACGCTCAAATGCAGACGGCTCAAGCATTGCAAACCGCGCAATCTGCCGCACGTCAATCCGTTGCTCAACCGGGGGCACAATCTTTGCAGGCCGCTCAATCCGCTGCATCACCGCCGCAAGCTTCACAGGCGTCCCCTGTTTTGCCCCAAAACCTGCTGTTCCACTTGGCGGACAGCAACGCTCAGGATATCGTACGGTATTTAAATAATCTGCGGGATACCATGACGCAAATTCAGCAGACCCTTTCCGGGCGGGAATCTGCCGACGTCTCCCGGGTTTTACAGGAGGCACGTTCGCTGGAAGCTCATATTGATTTCACATCTCAAATAAAAAACCAGACTTTTGTGCAATTACCGATGCTTTACAACGGGCAAGAATCCCTCGCGGCATTACATGTTTACAAGGACGCTAAAAAATCCGGAGGCAGCAGTACGGGCTCGTCCAGCGCGCTGATTGCCCTTGAAACCGCCAGAATGGGCCATTTTGAGACATATGTGCAAAAGAACGCCCGCTCGGTGCATTGCCAGTTCCGGCTGGAAAGCGATAAAATCGCTCAAGCGGTTCGGAACAATATTCACAAGCTGGACGTCTTGCTGAAGCAGTACAACTATACTCTCGACAGCTTTACGTTTCTGCCGCCCGGCGAGCCGTACACCTTGCTGGATAACCCAAAAGCCTTTGAAGACCTCACCCAAGCCCCCGCCAAGGCCGAGGTTCATTATTTCGATAAAAAAGCCTAGGAGGACTGAATGAGAAAAATTGTTCCATTTTTAAAACCTTTTTGGCCGGGCATTGTCCTGATACTTCTGTTGCTGCTGGGGCAATCCATGGCCGAGCTGTACTTACCGACGCTGATGTCGGACATTGTGGAGGACGGCGTGATTTACGCCGCGGTAACGGGCGAGCCGCAAACGGAGTTTATTTTGCGGACGGGCGGCTTTATGCTGCTGATTGCGTTCTTGGCGGGGTCGGCATCCATTGTGGCGGCGTACCTTTCGCCGCGTATCGCCGCCGGGGCCGCGCGGGATTTGCGCCGCGCATTATTCACCAAAGTCGAAAATTTCTCCCAAGCGGAGTTTGATAAATTCTCGTCGGCGTCGCTGATTACGCGCTGCACCAACGACGTAGCTCAAGTGCAAAATCTGGCCAATATTTTCGCACGGATGCTGCTTTACGCGCCGATTATGGCCATCGGCGGCATTACGATGGCCCTTACCCGCTCTGTCAGTATGGCATGGATTATTGTACTGGCGGTAATTGTTCTGCTCGGGCTGGTTATCCTGATAGTGTCAATTGTGATGCCAAAATTTAAAATCGTACAGGAAATGACCGACGGGCTAAATAAAGTCTCCCGGGAAATTCTGCACGGGCTGATGGTAATACGCGCCTTCGGCACCCAAAAGCACGAAAAGGCCCGCTTTGAAAAATCCAACGCCGACCTGCGGGATATCGGCCTGTTCATCGGCCGCGTAATGGCCGTGGTTGGCCCCGCAATCACCTTTATCATGGGCGGCACTCAAATTCTGGTAATTTGGGTGGGGGCGCACCATGTTGCCGACTCCGGATTGCCCATCGGAGACATGATGGCCTTTATGCAGTATGCGATGCAAGTAATCATCGCGTTTATGATGATTTCCATGGTTTTGGTAATGGTGCCCCGCGCACAGGTTTCCGCTGCGAGGATAGCCGAGGTGCTGGATACGGATTTCTCAATCAAGGACCCGGCTAAGCCGTTGAATTTCCCCGCCGGCGGTTCCGGCAAAGGCACGGTCGTTTTCGACAACGTGTCCTTCAACTATCCCGGCGCGGAGGCCAATGTGCTGGAAAACATCAGCTTCACGGCTTTGCCCGGCCAAACTACGGCTATTATCGGCGCGACGGGCTCGGGAAAATCCACGCTTGTTTTGCTTTTGCAGCGTTTTTACGATGTCAGTGAGGGGCGAATCACCGTTGACGGACTGGATATCCGCAATGTCATCCAATCCGACTTGCGCGGAAAAATCGGCTATGTGCCGCAGAAGGGCCAACTTCTTTCGGGCACGGTTGACTCAAATATCCGCTACGGAAGACCTGATATCAGGCCAGAAGATGTGACGAAAATCGCGGAGATTGCCCAAGCAATAGATTTCATCAACGAAAAAGAAGATAAATTTGAATCGGAAATCGCCCAGGGTGGCACGAACGTCTCCGGCGGACAGCGGCAACGGCTTTCCATTGCGCGTGCGCTTGCCAAAAATCCGGAAATCATCGTATTCGACGACAGCTTCTCCGCGCTGGATTTCCAAACCGACGCTAAGCTTCGCAAGGCCCTCAAGGAGCATATCAGCGACGCCACGGTAATCGTAATCGCCCAGCGCGTAGGCACGATTATCAACGCCGAGCAAATTCTCGTTTTGGACGAGGGCAAAATCGTCGGGCGCGGCACTCATGACGAATTGCTAAAAACCTGCCCCGCCTACCACGAAATCGCATCCAGTCAGGGGGTGGGAGTATGACGACGGTATATTTCATACGTCATGCCACGCCGGACAGAAGCTCCGGCAAGGCTGGCAACGATGCTATATTCCCCCTAAGTGAAAAGGGCCTGGCGGACGTGCCTCTGGTAACGGCGTTTTTGTCGGATAAAAAAATTGACGCAGTGTTGTCCAGCCCATTCAAGCGGTCATATGACACCGTGGCGGATTTCGCCCAAAAGGCCGGACTGGAAATTGAAGTAATCCACGACTTCCGCGAACGGGCGATTTCAGACGCTTGGCTGGAGAGTAGCCAGCTTCACAGCTTTGACCTAAATCAATGGGAGGATTTTTCATATAAACTTCCCGGCGGGGAAAATTTCACGGAGACTCAAGCGCGAAACATCGCCGCACTGGAGGATGTTCTTGCGAGATATAAGGGCAAAAATATCGCGGTGGGTACTCACGGTACGGCGTTGTCACTGATTATCAACCACTACGACCGTGATTTCGGTTACGATGCTTCTATGGAAATGTCAAAGATTATGCCGTGGGTGGCGAAGCTTATTTTCGACGGAACGCGCTGCATAGGCATAGAAACCGGGGTGGATTATGCCGGATAAAAAACAGGAAAGACGCCCGCAAGGCGGCGGGCTGGCTTTCGGACGGCGGATGGGCCCCGTGGAGAAAGCCAAGGATTTCAAAGGCTCGATGAAGCAATTGATTTCGTATCTTGGCGTGGAAAAAGTAATTATCGGGATTTCGTCGATTATCGCGGTCGCGGCCACGGTAATGGGCGTTCTCGCGCCTCGGGTTCTGGGCGGTGCTACGGACGAAATTTTCTCAGGGCTGATGCTCATGGGTCAGGGGCTTGGCGGAGTAAATTTCAACCGCGTGGGCATAATCATGCTGCAAATGATGGCTCTGCATGGCGTAAACATCATATTCAGCTACATTCAGGGCTATATTATGGCGGGGGTAAGTATGCGTATTACGTACCGCCTGCGCGACCAAATCAGCGAGAAAATCCATCGCCTGCCTCTGAAATACTTTGACAAAAACGCCCATGGCGACGTCCTATCCCGCATCACAAACGACGTGGACACCCTTTCGAACACGCTCAACTCCGGACTTTCCCAGCTTTTAATAAGCGTCACGGCAGTAATCGGCATTATTATCATGATGCTGACCATCAGCCCATGGCTAACTCTGGCCGCCATGACGATTTTGCCCCTTTCGGCGATTTCCATGGGCGTAATCGTAAAAAAATCCCAAAAGCATTTTAAGGCGCAACAGGAGCACTTGGGCAAATTAAACGGCCATATCGAGGAAATGTTTACCAGCCACGCAATCGTAAAATCCTTCAACGGCGAAAAAGCCTCCGTTGAAGCCTTTGATATTCACAACGAGAAGCTCTACCGCGCCGGATGGAAAGCCAATTTCCTGTCCGGCCTGATGATGCCCATTATCGGGTTTATCAGCAATCTGGGATACGTGGCAATCGTGGTAATTGGCGGGGCGTTGGCCGTTAGCGGACGCCTCACCATCGGCGGAATTCAGGCGTTTATCCAATACACGCGGCAATTCGGCCAGCCCGTGGCTCAGCTTGCCGGAGTGGCCACGCTGTTTCAGCAGACCGCCGCCGCCGCCGAGCGCGTGTTTAAATTTCTGGCCGAAGATGAGGAATCCCCAGAACACGATAGCCCCGTTGACCGCGAGCATGTGAAGGGGAGTGTAGTCTTTGACAAAGTGAATTTTGGATATGACCCGGACGTTCCCGTTATCCGTGACTTCACCGCCGAGGTCGCACCAGGACAGAAAATAGCCATCGTCGGGCACACCGGCGCGGGAAAGACCACCATTGTAAAACTTCTCATGCGTTTCTACGACGTGCAAGACGGCAAAATTTCCGTTGATGGTGACGATATCCGCCACTATACCCGGGACGGCTTGCGCTCTCATTTCGGTATGGTTTTGCAGGATACGTGGCTCTTTAACGGCTCCATCGCCGATAATATCCGCTACGGTAATTTAAGTGCCTCCGACGAGGACATGAAAAAAGCCGCCCAAGCGGCTCAGGCACATCATTTCATTCGCGCCTTACCCGACAGCTATCAGATGCTCATTAACGAGGAGGCCGATAATATCTCCGCCGGGCAGAAGCAGCTTCTCACCATTGCCCGCACAATTCTGGCAGACCCGGATATTCTCATTCTCGACGAGGCCACCTCCAATGTTGACACCCGCACCGAGGTTTTAATTCAACGCGCAATGGACAATCTTATGAAGGGGCGCACCAGCTTTGTTATCGCCCACAGGCTCTCAACCATTCGCAGTGCAGATTTAATCCTCGTCATGCGTGAGGGCGATATCGTAGAGCAGGGCACCCATGAAAACCTGCTTGCACAAAACGGTGTTTATACCAGGCTCTATAACAGCCAGTTTGATGTGGTGGACTGAAGGAGAACCTTATGAGCGAAAAAATCCTACAATTGGTTGAGACGCAGCCGCTTCAGGTGGTGCAGCTGCGCAAGGAACTGTCTGGCATGAATATAGTTGACATTGGCGAAATGTTCGAGGACTTGAGCAAGGAGCAGGCTATTCAGGTGTTCCGGCTGTTGCCGAAGGATATTGCAGCCAATGTTTTTGCGTATATCGAAACGGAAAAGCAACAGATTCTTGTAGAGGCCTTGACAGACAACGAGGTGGGCAAAATCATCGAGGGCCTGTTTGCTGACGATGCGGTGGATTTTATCGAGGAGATGCCTGCAAACGTGGTGAACCGTGTGCTTCGCAGTGTGAACTCGGAGAAACGGGCTACGATAAATCAGCTTTTGCAATATCCCGATGATTCCGTGGGGAGCATCATGACCACAGAGTATATGGCTTTGTGGGAGGATTTTAATATTATCGAAGCCTTTGCGCAGATTCGCAAAATGCGTGTTAAGGGGCTTCAAACATGTTATGTTGTGCGGCGGGACAAGCTTTTGGTGGGCAGCGTTTCCTTGAGAAAGCTTTTGCTGGCCAAGGAACACGAGCGCGTGGGGAATATCATGCGTCCGACGATAATCTCCGCCCAGACACTGGACGACCAGGAAAAAGCGGCACGGCTATTTCGCAAGTACGATTTGCTGTCCTTGCCCGTAGTTGACAAGGAAGGTCGCCTTGTGGGAATTATAACGGTGGACGACGCCGTTGACATCGTAGAAGAAGAAACAACGGAAGACTTCGAGAAAATGGCCGCGATTGTGCCGTCTGAAGACCCGTACATGAAGACGGGTGTATTTCGTCATGCTTTCAGACGGGTGGGCTGGCTTTTTATACTGATGCTGACCGCAATCCTTACGGAAATGATTATCACAGACATGGAGGAAGCTTTAGCGATTTTGCCCGCACTTGCGGCGTTTATGCCCATGCTTATGGACATGGGCGGAAATGTGGGCTCACAGACCTCTACGCTTATCATACGAAGCATGGCCTTGGATGAAATCAAGTTTGCGGATATTTATAAGGTGTGGTGGCGCGAAATCCGTATTGCTTTGCTTTGCGGACTGACATTAAGCGGAGTGAATGCCATGCGGGTGCTGATTTTCAACCCCGACCAGGTTTTGCTCACTCTCACGGTTACACTCACTTTGCTGGCCGTGATAACCATGTCAAAAAGTTTGGGCTGTCTGCTGCCGATGTTCGCAAAAAAATTGAATTTAGACCCCGCAGTACTGGCAACACCGATTATTAAAACTTTAGCGGACGTTGTAGCTTTAGTGCTTTATTTCGGAATTGCGGCAATTCTGCTTCCCGAATTGAGGTAACTTTTAACATGACTGCCCGGCAGCCGCGAAAGGAAACTTAGCATGGACAAAAATATCTTAAGCATTATAAATGAAGGCTTGCACGACGATTTACTGGTGCTTTTCGCCCATATGAACGCCGTGGACATAGCCGATGTGCTGGAACACGCGGAGACCGGCAAAGCCGTCGAGGCATTCCGGCTGTTGGACGACGCACTGGCCGCCGATGTATTTTCATATTTTTCTGTTGAGATACAGCAACTGATTGTAGATTCACTTACAGACACGGAAGTTACGGAAATCATGGAAGACCTTCCCATAGACGATATGGTGGACTTCATAGAAGATGTGCCGGACGACGTGGGCAAACGTGTTCTGGATAGTGTAAGCGCGGAAAAAAGCGAAATCGTAGACCGGATTCTGGACTATCCCGAGGACTCTGTGGGAAGTGTAATGACCACGGAAATTGTGGAGCTGACCCCGGAGCTGACGGTGCGGGAGGCCCTCAACTCCATCCGAGCCTCCGGTGTGGACAAGGAGACGATTTACACCTGCTATGTGGTGGGCTCTGACCGCAAGCTTATCGGCGTGGTGACGGCAGATATTTTGCTATACTCCCAGCTTAGCGAAAAAGTTGGAGACCTGATGGACACAAACGTAATTTACGCCGAGGCCGGGGACGACCGGGAAGAACTGGCAAATAAATTCAGCAAATATGACCTGATTGCCATACCCGTTGTAAGCCGAAGCGGCCAGCTTGTGGGCATCGTAACAATAGATGATATCCTACGTGTCATCACTGAGGAAGATACCGAGGATTTTGCGAGAATCGTGGGTGTCAACCCCTCCGACGCGCCCTATCTGAAAACGGGCGTATTTCGTCATGCCGGAAACCGCATTATCTGGCTATTGGTGCTGATGCTTGCCGCTACTATTGTCGGCGCGATTATCGAAACCTTTGAAGACGCCCTTACCGTTTTGCCCATTCTTATGGCCTTTGTTCCCATGCTTATGGGTGCGGGGGGTAACGCCGGGGCACAGTCCTCCACCATGGTTATCCGCGGCATGTCCTTAGGGGAAATCGACATCCCCGACGTTTTAAAGCTCGTCTGGCGTGAAACCCGCATCGCGATTATTTGCAGTGTGATTTTGGGTATTGCCAATTTTATACGGATTTTTCTTATGTATGACCAAAATCACACCCTTGCGTGGGTGGTATCGCTGAGTCTAACCGTCACACTGGTTGTGGCCAAGGCAATCGGTTGCACATTGCCTATTCTGGCAAAAGTCGCAAAGCTGGACCCCGCCGTCATGGCCGCTCCAATCATCACAACCATTGTGGACGCCACTGCAGTAATCGTATTCTTTGCCATCGCCCGCATGGCTTTTAACATTTAGATGGCAATTCACAAACAAGAGAAACAGCAGTATAATAGATAAAAAAGGAGGTTTTTATATGGATTGGTTAATTTCCATTTTGGTATCGCTGGTGATTGGAGCAATAATAGGTTGGATTGCCGGGATTATCATGGGTAGCGGCGGGTCTTTGTTGCGCAATATCGTCTGCGGTGTTCTGGGCAGCTTTGTCGGTGGCATAATCGGTGGATTGCTTCCCTTTGGAGGCGGATTTATTGTTAATTTCATTTTCGCCGTTATTGGTGCCTGCATTATTATTGCCCTTGCCCGTGCCTTAAAAATCGGAGGCAATTAGTGAGGCATGAGATAAATAATGCTGGATATTCTTTCTATGACTCCGGAGGAAATTTCCGGACTGATAATGGGTCATCCCGTTTACCGGGCACAGCAAATTTTCGAACACCTTCATAAGCGAAATACACAAGCATTTGCGGCAATGAAAAATTTGCCGCTTTCTTTGCGTTCTTTTTTAGAGGAAAATTGCTATATTTCCACAGTTACAACCGTGGAAAAGCATATGTCATCCGACTCCACTGTAAAATTTCTGTCCGCCACCCGGGACAATAATCTTATAGAGTCCGTGTTGATGTCCTATAGGCACGGCCACAGCGTATGTATATCCACCCAAGCGGGATGCCGCATGGGGTGCAAATTCTGTGCTTCGGGGGAAAACGGGCTGGCGCGGAACCTCACCGCCGGTGAATACTGCGCCCAAGTATACAACGTGGCAAACGAAACCGCGACCGGCAGCCGTCCGCGAAGCATCGTCCTGATGGGCTGCGGCGAACCGCTTGATAACTACTCCCCTACTTTGCGCTTCATTGAACTCATCACCCATTCCAGGGGAATGAACATCGGTCAGCGGCATGTTACAATTTCCACCTGCGGACTGGTGCCGGAAATTCTCAAGCTGGCGGAGGAAAAACTGCAAACTACCTTAGCCATATCACTACATGCCCCCGACGACACCACCCGGGAGGCCCTGATGCCCATAAACAAAACCTATCCGCTAAGGGAGCTAATCCCCGCCTGCCGCCATTACGCCGAAAAGACCCGACGACGCCTGACATTCGAATACGCCCTTGCCAAAGGAATAAATTCCACTCCATCCCACGCCACCGCCCTCGCGAAGCTGCTAAAGGGCCTCCTGTGCCACGTGAATCTTATCCCCGTAAACAAAGCCCGTGGGGCATTCTCCCCCGCCCCCCGAAGTGAAATTTTGGCATTTGCCGCCATTTTGCAAGAGAATAATATAACATCAACCATCCGCCGAAGCCTAGGCGACGACGTAGCGGCGGCCTGCGGACAGCTTCGTTTTTTTTCGATACCTTCTGCTTGTAAAAAAACATAAGTTTATGTATTATTAATCTAAGATTTTGTCCGTATTATATATAGGGGATACTTAATGCACTCTACTCTCAATCAAAAGGTAGTAGCTATAGGGGCATCAACAGGCGGGGTAGACGCGCTGGAAAGGGTATTGAGCCAATTTCCCGCGTCTATGCCACCTATTGTATTGGCTGTGCATATGGCGAAGGGAATGACAAAGCTGCTTGCCAACCGTTTTGACGACCAGCTAAAGCTTACGGCTAAAGAGGCTGAAACGGGAGACCTTCTGGAGCGGGGGACAGTGCTAATCGCTCCGGCGGGGAAACATATGAAGGTAATAAACAAAAACGGGCGTCTTGCGGTAGAATGCTTTATTGGGCCAAAGGTGAATCATGTAATACCGTCCGTGGACATATTATTTGAATCGCTCGCCCCTCTGACGGGGAAAAACGCCGTGGGGGTAATACTAACGGGCATAGGCGCGGACGGCGCGAGGGGGCTTGTGGCCATGCGGGACAATGGTGCGGCAACCATCGGCCAGGACGAAAAGACCTGCGTAGTATACGGTATGCCAAAGGTTGCGAAGGATATGGGGGCGGTTCAACATGAGCTTCCCTTAGATTTGATAGCAGGCAAAATTTTATCATTGGTATAAACCAAGGGGGAATTTCATGAATGCAATTCTCAGTGCGGAAGACAAATCCAAAATCCTAGACGCTCTGCCAGGGATGGCCTTTCAATGTCTCTACGACCCGCCTAACTTTCCATTTATATATGCAAGCGAAGGCTGCGAAGCCCTTACAGGCTATACAGCAAACGAATTCGTAGCCAAAAACGGCATAAGATTAATGGACATCGTCCATTTTGCCGACGTCGAAAAGCTGAAAGCCCAACAAGAGGATACGTTGTCAATAGGCGCACCGCTGGAGTCCGCCTTTAACATTAAAGCCAAGGACGGCACACAAAAGTATGTTTTATTGCGCTCCCGTGTCAGCAAAACCAACGAGGTGGGAATGCCTCACATAATAGAAGGTCTTTTTACCGACATTACAAAGCAGATACGCATGGAATCCGCCCGTCAAAACAATCAAGACAGCACGGAATTCTGGGCAAAGATGGGGCATGGCGTACGGACTCCCATGAACGCGATATTGGGACTTACAGAGCTTGGTCTGCGCGGGGATATGCCCGAAACGGTTCGCGAGTACACGCAAACCATTAAAAAAGCGGGCGAGCATCTCATGTCCGTGTTTAATCACATAATGGATTACAAAAAGCTGTCCCAGGGCGAAATGGAAATCATACCGGAGGCCTACAGCCTGCTTTCTTTGGTAAACGACGTGACAAACATCACTTTGTCCCAAATGCAAAACACGGGGCTGGAATTTGTTATATATGTTGACAGCACTATCCCCAACGTGTTAATAGGCGACATGGCAAGAATACGCCAGATTTTATTAAACGTACTTTCCAATGCCATAAAATTCACCGACAAGGGCTACGTATCCCTGTCCATAGACGGAGCGGTTCAAAACGGCACAACCAGCCTTGTAATCACAATAGAAGATACAGGGCGCGGAATTAAGGAAGAAGACATAGGGCTGCTTTTTAAGGAATTCTCCCAGTTCGACGTAAAAAACATCGAAGGCGGCGGCGTGGGTCTGGTCATTGTAAAAAATCTGCTGGACTTAATGAGCGGCGAAATCGAAGTGTCCTCCATGTACGGAGTTGGCAGCGTGTTTACAATCACCATCCCTCAATACAACGACACCTCTTTAAAAGCCCCGGCCGTTAAGGTAAACAACGCGGAAGCCTTGAGCGTTCTGATTTTCGAAAGACGGAAAGCCAACAAGGCCTCTCTTGTGCGCACACTGAAAAATCTGGGCATCCAAAACGAAGCCGTCGCCACAACAGAGGATTTCCATGCCGCCATAACCGGCAACCAATACTCCTTCATATTCGCGGACAACACGCTGTACGAGCAATTTAAGCTCTCGTATCCGGATTATAAGCCTGCCTCTAAAATAGTATTAATGGCTGAATACGGCGAAACGGGCACCTTCAACGACACAATGGCCATTTTAAGCAAGCCGATTTTCTATCTGCCCGTAGTGGATATTTTGAACGAAACCAAAAGCCACAAATACACCCTGCGCGGCGGGGAAACAGCAAGATTCACCGCGCCGAAAGCGCGTGTATTGATAGTGGACGACATCGTATCGAACTTGATGGTAGCCTCAGGGCTTTTACAGCCCTATAAAATGCGCGTGGATTTGTGTGAAACCGGAATGAAAGCGGTAGAGATGGCAAAAAACAACCGCTACGATTTAATATTGATGGATTATCTGATGCCGGTAATGGACGGCATAGAATGCGCGCGTCTCATAAGAAGCAACGGATACACCAAGCCGATAGTAGCCCTTACAGCCAATACGGGGCATTCCTCCAAGGAGCTGTTCCGGCGAAACGGCTTTGACGACTTTTTGCCCAAGCCCATAGAAATGATGAAGCTGGCCTCGGTCATGGAAACATGGATACCCAAAGACAAGTGGGAAAAAGCCCCCGAGGCCGAGGCAATCACAGTCCCCAAGCCGGAATTTGAAATCCAGGGGATAGACGTTAAAAAAGGCATAGCCGGCACCGGTGGCAAATTGGACATCTATCTAAGGGTAATGAGCAAATACTTGGAGGATGGCCGCAGACTGTTGCACGAGCTTGGGGAATGCCTGGAAAACGGCAACATAAATCTCTACCGCATCCGCATACACGCCCTAAGCAGCCTGTCGGCAAGCATAGGTGCGGTAAAGATGGCCAAGGCGGCAAAAGGCTTGGAACTTGCGGTAGAAGAAGGTGACATAGAATTTATACAAAAAAGAAACCCCGAATTTTTGCGGGATTTTGAAATTTTACTGGAGAACATCCGTCCGATTGTTGCCAAGAAGGAGTATGACCAACCAATGAGCCTGGTAGAAAATAAAAAAAACCGGGTTCTGATAGTTGACGACACCGAGGCGTATCTGTTAATTTTAAACGACATTCTCAAAGACGAATATGAAACTATAATCGTCATGGATGGCGAGGATGGCTTGGAAACAGCTAGACTCACCTCCCCCGACATAATTCTCTTAGACATAGTAATGCTTGGCATGTCCGGTTACGATGTTTTGAAGGAGTTGAAGGCCGATAAGCAACTAAAATCCATACCGGTAATCCTGATATCGGGAAAAGCATCTGCCCAGTATGAGGAGAAGGGGTACTCACTCGGTGCGGCAAGCTACATCAGAAAACCGTTTAACAAAGAAGAAGTGCTGCAAAAAATAAAATCCATTCTAGGAGGAAACTAACATGCTCAACAACATGAAAATCAGAAGCAAAATGGTGCTTGGCTTTGCCGTTTTGATTGCGTTCCTTATCGCAGTCATGGTAGTAAGTGTTAGCCAACTAAGCTACATCCGGGATTACCTTACGGGTGTCAACGATTACCTTGCGGGGTACTCCAGTACAGCCTATACGACGGTGCTGGTGCTTGGCATCATCGCAATTGTGATTGGCATTGGCCTTGCCTTCCTTATCTCCGGCTCTATCAGTGGGCCAATTTCGCGGCTTGTCACGCTAGTTAAGGACGTGGCCAGCGGCAATCTCAACGTGAATATAGACCACTCGCTTGTGACCAAGGACGAGGTAGGTATGCTTACCGCAGACGTCTACCAGCTTATAGACACGGTAAAGAACATAAATATTGACATAACCAAGTTCAGCAAAGATATCGGAGAGCTGGGTGACCACGAAGCCAGGTTGGACTACAAAAAATACAAAGGCGCGTTCAGTGACCTGATGAAGGGCATCAACGAATCCCATGACGGCGCGGAAAAAGAAAGCTGGGTAATGATGGACGCCATTCAAAATATCGCCCAGGGTAAGTTTGATATCACACCCGAGCGTCTTCCGGGCAAGCGCGTAGTGGTCAATGAAAAGCTGGATATATTTTTGGACAATCTGCACAATGTAGTACAAGAAATTGACAATATGATAGACGCCGCATCAGTCAAGGGCAACCTGCATTTCCACATTGACACAAAGGGCTTTGAGGGCGGCTGGCTTAGAATTTTGGACGGCTTAAACCGTATCGCCGAAGCCGTTGACGCTCCCATTGCGGAAATAAGGGACGTAATGGCCAGCATAGTAAAAGGAAAATTTGATAAAAAAGTAAACGGCGACTATACCGGGGACTTCCTGCAAATTAAAAATGCGGTAAACAACACAATCAACTTCTTAGAAGGTTATGTATCCGAAATTTCTAAAATTTTGGGCGAATTCGCCGACGGAGACCTGACCCACACTATCAACCGCGAATACATCGGCGAATTTACACAAATCAAGGATTCCATTAACAATATCTCCAAAGTGTTGCACAAGGCTATTTCGGAAATTTCTATGGCTTCCAAGTATGTTCTTGAGGGCGCGAATAAAATCACAACCAACGCCATGGAACTGGCCGACGGTTCATCCACTCAAGCCGCGTCTCTGGAAGAGCTGCACACCTCCGTAGAGCTTATCAATAAGCAGACCAAAAAATTCTCCGACAACGCGCAAGAGGCCAACACCCTTTCTAATACATCCACAACCAATGCCCAAGCCGGCAATGACGCCATGAAGCAAATGCTTGACGCCATGCTCAAAATCAAAGAATCCTCCAACAATATCTCCAGAATCATTAAGGTTATACAGGATATCGCTTTCCAAACCAACCTGTTGGCTCTTAACGCCGCCGTTGAGGCCGCCCGCGCGGGCGAACACGGCCGGGGCTTCGCGGTTGTGGCCGAGGAAGTGCGCTCTTTGGCCGCCAGAAGCCAAGACGCCGCCAGCGAAACCACCACCCTTATTCAAGACTCTATCGTCCGTGTGGAATCCGGTGCGTCTATCGCCGAAACCACATCCGGGTCGCTGGATACCATCGTTTCAAACGCTCACGATGTTCTTGAGCTCATCAATAATATTACCAACGCAGCCACGGCTCAGGCGGAAATGGTTTCCCAAATCAGCACAACTTTGCTGCACACAGCCACTACCGTTCAAAACAACTCCAAATTTGCCCATGAAGCGGCCGCCACTGCCGAAGAGCTGAATTCGCAGTCCGAAATGCTTCAACAATTGGTAGCCTACTTTAAACTGTAGGGAGTTGTTTTTGAATGAGCCCCAAAATCATTCAAGCTAAAGATGTAGCGGCACAAATACGCGAAGTGGAGGAAATGAATGAATTGTTTCTTTCCGCTTCGCCGCTTTTGATGAACATTTGGGGCAAGGACTACAATTGTATTTCCGTAAGCCAGCAAGCTGTAAAAATGTTTGGCCTTTCCAACGCGGAGGAGTATGGCGAAAGATTCTTTGAGCTGTCACCGAAGCTTCAGCCATGCGGCACGTTTTCGGAGGTAAAGGCCAAAAACTACATAGACCAAGGATTTGCCGAGGGCTCGGTAAACTTTGAATGGGTGCATCAGACCCTTGACGGTGACCCCTTTCCGGCGGAGGTTGAATTAGTACGCCTTGTTCGCGGGGGTGAGCAGTGGCTTCTGGCATACGTGATGGATATGCGTCCTGTTAAGGCGGCGTTGCTAATGGATAACGAGCTAAAGCGCGAGATGGAAATAACCGAGGATGTCAAAGCCATTCTTAACGCCGCGCCCATTGCCATCACCATGTACGACGAAAACCATAAGCTCGTCGGTTGTAATCCGGCCCTTGCTGACATGTTCGGTTATGACGACAGGGTGGAATTCATAGAGGACTTTGAAGGGAAGATTGCCAGCGACTTTTCGCCGGAATTTCAGCCCTGCGGCACAAGGTCTACAGACAAACTGACCCAGATTATACAAGAAGCGGTTGAGTTTGGTCATGTGAGCTTTGAGTGGGTGCATCGTGACCGCAAGGGCGAGGAGTTTCCATCGAAAATAACCGTCGTGCGTCTGGATATCAGGGAGTCACATTTGCTGGTGGTGTATCAAATCGACCTGCGCGATATCCGGGCCGCTCAGGAAAAAGAGTCCGAAGTCTACGAGCTTAACCAGGTTATACTGGATTCCTCGCCGTATGTAATAGGATTGTGGGATGATAAGGGCAATGTCATATCCGTCAACGACCAAGCACGGGAATTCTTTGGCATTGACGACCCCATGGAGGTGGGTAGGCGGCTTTATGATTTTTCACCGGCTCTGCAGCCCTGCGGAACGCCCACCCCCAAGCTGGCTGAGTTCTGGGCAAAAAAAGCCTACGCAGAGGGTTATGCCCATTTCGAATGGATGCACAAAACACCGGAGGGTGGCCCATTGCCCGTTGACTGCATCTACAAGGCCTTTACGCACAAGGGCAAACAAATGATGCTAAGCTTCACCCGGGATTTACGCGAAATTAAAGCCGCCCAGGCCAAAGAGCGGGAGGTCAACGAGCGGGCCAAGTTTATGCTGGACGTGGCTCCGCTGATTATTCAGTATTGGGACAGAGAATTCAAACCCATCGACTGTAATCAGATGACCTTGGTTTTTTATGGCTTTAGGGACAAAAATGAATACTTCGAAAAATTTAGAGATGCCTTACCCGACCTTCAGCCTGACGGAACACCCTCTTGGGAAAAATGGACTTTTTTTTTGAAGGATATCTACGAAAAGGGCTTTAACCGTATAGAATTTATGGAAACCAACCTAAACGGCGAGCCCACATTTTTTGAAGTCTTGGGTATGCGAATAAAGTACAATGGCGAAATCGTGATACTAACCTACTCCACCGACATAACCAGCGTTAAAAAAATGGAAATGGAACGCCGCCGTCTGCTGGTGGTCGAGGAGAGCAGCAAGGCAAAAAGCCTCTTCCTGGCCAGAATAAGCCACGAAATCCGCACGCCCATTACGGCGGTTTTAGGCATTTCGGACATTCATCTGCAAAATCCGGACCTCTCCTCGGACATGGTTGCGGCTTTTTACAAAATACAAAATTCCTCAAATCTGCTGTTGGGTATTATCAATGATATCTTGGACCTTTCCCGTATAGAAGCCGGAAAAATGACCGTTTTAAATGAAAGCTATTCCATTGAAAGCCTTGTAAACGATACCGTTCACCTGCATCTGATACGCTTTGAAAACACAAATATCACATTTGAAATTTCCGTAGACGAAAACCTGCCCGATTTTTTATGGGGCGACGTCATACGCATCCAGCAGATTATTAACAATCTGCTGTCAAACGCCTTGAAGTATACGGATTCCGGCAAGGTAAGCATGACCCTGCGCCGTCTGTTTGACGGCAACGGTGACATTCTGCTGCAAATTGTAATCAGCGACACCGGCATGGGTATGACCCAGGAGCAGGTTGACAATATTTACGATGCATACTCGCGCTTCCACGAGGACGTTGACCGCTATATCGGCGGAACAGGGCTGGGAATGCCCATTGTTCACAGCCTGGTTCAGCTTATGGACGCAAAAATTGATATAAGCAGCACCGTAAATAAGGGCACAACCGTTACCGTCACCATTCCACAAAAGGCTGATTCCGACAAAGTGCTGGGCAAGGACGCTGCTTCGCGCTTGGAAAAGTTTGAATCCTACACCCCCGCAAATCAGTTTTCGTTTATGACGGAAAGTATGCCCTATGGAAAAGTACTGGTGGTAGACGATGTCCCGACCAATTTGTATGTAATCAAGGGACTTTTGGGCTTTTACGACCTTACCGTAGAAACCTGCGTCGACGGATATGAGGCCATCGTCAAAATCTCCAAGGGGTATGATTACGACATTATTTTTATGGACCATATGATGCCCGGCATCAACGGCATTGAGACCATGCGGAGAATTCGCAGAATGGGTTATAAAAATCCCATAGTCGCGCTTACGGCCAACGCCATGATTGGCCAGGAGGAGGTCTTTATAAAACACGGGTTTGACGATTTTATTTCAAAGCCCATTCAAACCAAACGGCTTAATGCCATTTTGATAAAGCATATAAAGGACAAGCAGTCACCGGAGACGCTGAAAGCGGTAGCCTTGGAGAATAAGACAAGGCCGACCGTAAGCGGGGCCCGAAATATTGAAAATTTTCAAACGAACGCTTCCGTTCAAAATAAATTAAGGGCGGATTTCTCAAAAAACCAAAGGCATTCCGTGAGAGATATCATCCAAGCCTTGGAGAGCGGCGATACCAACAGTGCGCATCGCTTGACTCATACCCTAAAAGGCTTGGCCGCATTGATTCAAGAGCACACCTTATCCGAAGTGGCTGAACAGGCGGAAAATTGCATTGAAAACGGGGAACGGCTTTCCGATGAGTTACTGACGTTATTGCAGAACGAGCTGGACCGCGTCCTTGAAAACCGGTCTTCCGGGGGCGAGGTCATATCCGTGCCCGGTAATTTTAAGCCCGGCTCCCATGGGGCGAATATCAACGCGGCTCTTAACGAGCTGGATAAACTGAAGCCCTTGCTGGACCTCCGCAAGGCCGAATCCATTTCCGCAATAAATGAATTAAAAAAAGTACCCGAAGCAGCTATTCTGGTGAGACAGGTGGAGAAATTCGAATTCGCCAACGCCGCCAAAAGCCTGGGTATCTTAAGGGATATTTTGGAGGAACATCATATCACAACTCAAAAACTTAATTGACTATGCGATGCAAGCCTTACCAATACCAATAAAAGCACACCATTATCCGATTTGTGATAAATCAGCAAAAAATCGGGCGTGATGTGACATTCCCGGAATCCTTCCCAATTTCCTGACAATGCATGGTCACGATGCTTTGGGGGTAAAGGTTCATCATTAGCAAGCATAGTAATTATTTTTTCGGCTAATCTGACATCCTTGCCTTGTTTTTTTGATTGTTTAAGCTCTTTTCTAAATTTAGATGTACTCCTTACGCGACGCAGCGTGTTTTCAATCATCATCCGATTCTTCCCCCAAGCAGTCTGCAAAAAGCTCTTTTACGTTGTTGTATGTTTTTGCTGTTGGGTCGTTTATTAAGTGGATTGCCTCTTTTAGTGCCTCCATAGATTCATCATCTGTATAGGGTGCGCCTTTCAGTTCAAACGGAAAGCCGCCAACATGACAAGCATGTTTTATGAATACAGAAACGGCCTCGGGCAGGGTTAGCCCATGATAATTAAACACTCTTTCCGCTTCCGCTTTTACCTCGGGAAGCATACGCACATTAATATTTGCGGTTTTAGGGTTATTTGCTATTTTAGGCATATAATCCACCTCCAAGGCTATTTTACTAAACAAATGTTGCACTTGCAACATAATAGTTTATTCTTGTTTCTGTCGAGTTCCTTTTCAGGAACTACCTTCATACTATAAGTGCTAGCAGTTTTGCTTTATCTCAAAAATTTCACTATATCCGTGCCAGCCTCCGCGCCCTCGTATACGGCTTTGGCAATCTGCTTCAGCCCGGCGACGCAGTCCCCGGCCGCCCACAGCCCCGGCACCGTGGTTCTCATGCTTTTGTCAACCAGCACCGAACCCTGTGAATCAAGTGCCGCGCCTATTTTTCTGGCAAGGTCCGTTCCGCCGGCTATACCCACTGCCACAAATAGACCCGAAATTGAAAGCTCTTCTTCGGAGTTCTTGCCCGTTTCAAGGGTTACTCCTTGAAGGGCAATTTTTTGGACAAAGGTTTTTAAGCCCGATGAGCCCGCCGCCCCGGGGGCAGTCCCAACTCTAGCAGGCCCGCCGAAAATTTTTACTATTTTCTCCTTACGAACGATTACGGCCTCCGGGAAGTCCGCTTCCGGCTCTTCCTCATCGGTAAGCAGCGTCACAGACGCCGCCAGAGACAGCAAATCCTCCGCCTCGTGCAGCGCGTACTGGCCGTTTCCCAACACCGCAACATTTTTTCCGCGATAAAAAAAACCGTCGCATATGGCGCAATAGCTCACCCCCCGGCCCTCGTACTCCGACAGTCCGGGGATTTTTGGTGTCACGCGGTTCGCACCCGTCGCCAAGACAACCGCTTTCGCCCGATATTCCGCGCTGGTGGTTTTTACATTAAAACCATTCTCGGTTAAATCTCCGTCTTCGCATTCAAATGTCATAAGCCCAACCACTTCCTCGTTTATGACTTCCGCGCCCGCTTTCCGGGCTTGCTCCAGCCCTGTTGCAACCAGCGCGGCCCCCCCTATTTCCAAATGGCCGTAAAAATTATCCACACGCTCCGCTTTCCCCAACGCGCCCGCGTCCTTACATATAATTATAGTTTTAAATCCCGCCCGGGCGGTATACATAGCTGCCGTTACCCCCGCCGGCCCCCCGCCGATGATTAGTACGTCTGTTGACATTTTAGAGTTCCTTTCCGTGTTTGGAATCATCTTATCACAAAAACGTGATATAATTACCATAAAGAATAACATGAGAGGAAAATTAACAATGAAGCTTGGAATAGTCGGCCTGCCAAACGCCGGAAAAAGTACACTTTACAACGCGATTATGCAAACGGGGGCGGAGGCGTCGAATTATCCCTTTAGCACGGTAAGCCCAAATGTGGGGCGGGTGCCGGTGCCGGACGAGCGTCTGGGGAGGCTGAATGAAATTTACAAGGCTAAGGCCGTGACGCCAACGGCGATTGAAATGGTGGATATCGCGGGGCTTGTAAAAGGCGCGAGCCGTGGCGAGGGGCTGGGGAATCAGTTCCTGTCGTTTATCCGGGAGGTTGACGCGCTGGTTCACGTTGTCCGTTGCTTTGAGGACGAAAACGTAACTCACGTATACGATAGTATTGACCCAGTGAGGGATATCGAAACCATAAATTTAGAGCTGGTCTTCGCGGACTTGGAAATGATAGAACGCCGCTTGCTTAAGGTAGAAAAAACAGCCAGAACGGACAAGTCCTACCGGCGCGAGGAGGAAATTCTGACACGTTTAAAAGCAACCCTTGAGGAAGGGCAAGCCGCCCGAAGCCTCACCTGGGACGATGCCGAGGACCTTAAGCTAGTAGAAAGCCTGACATTAATTACACAAAAGCCCATGCTCTACGCGGCCAACGTAAGCGAAAATGACTTAACCAACCCCAGCGCGCAGCTGCAAGCCCTGAAAAGCTTCGCGGAATCGGATAACTCAAGTCTGTACATTTCCTGCGCCAAGCTTGAGGCCGAAATAGCGTCCTTGGAGCCCGAGGAAAAGGAAATGTTTCTTGAAGACATGGGCATAAAGGAAAACGGCCTGACCAGACTAATCTCCGCAGGGTATGAGTTACTTGGCCTAATCAGCTTCCTGACCGCGGGGCCAAAGGAAGTACGCGCGTGGACGGTTCGCCGCGGCTCAAAAGCCCCTCAGGCCGCCGGGAAAATCCACAGCGACCTAGAGCGCGGTTTTATCCGGGCCGAGGTAGTGGCCTTTGACGACCTCATGGCTGCGGGAACCTATGCCATCGCCAAGGAAAGGGGTCTCGTTCGCATTGAGGGCAAGGAATATGTAGTCCAGGACGGCGACGTGATTTTAGTACGCTTCAATGTGTAAGCCGATTTCTGCCACCACCGTCAGGCGGCATGGATTAAAAATTGTAAATGCGCACGACAATATCCCCATCCGCGTGGCAATATACGAGCCGGACGCCGTTCCTATTGGCGTGCTGCAAATCGTTCATGGTTTTGGCGAGGGAATCGGGCACTACAATGATGTGACGGAATTTTTCACGGGCCATGGTTATGCATGTGTAATGCATGACCAGCGCGGCTTTGGTGAAATGCCGGGGATGACCCCAGAGCAAAGGAAATCTGCGCAGGGCATAGCCCCAAGCTTCGGCCACTTTTTGCACGACATAAAAACCCTTCGCGGCGAAATTGGGCGATGGTATCCCGGCCTACCCATTGTTCTGTTCGGTCACAGCATGGGCGGAAACATCGTGGCAAACTACCTACTTAAGTTTCCGGACATATACCGGTGCGTCTATAAAAAGGCAATAATCGAAGCCCCGTGGCTGCGTCTTTATAAACCGATGCCCAAAGTCGCCGTCGCCTTTGCGAGGGTTATAGGAAAATTAAGCAGCAAGGCCGCCGTAACAGCAAAGCTAAGCACAAGCTATATAACCCGCGATAAGGAGAAGCTCGACTCCCTGTTAAACAGCGGATTTTATCACAGCCGGATATCTCTCCAGCTTTTTGCGGAAATTACCGCCGCCGGGGAGTACGCCATCAAAAACGTAGCGCGAATCACCACGCCCACGCTGCTGCTTTCCCCCGGCGGCGACAGAATCGTCTGCCCAAAGGCCATCCGCGAATTTGCCGTCAATGCCGGAGACAATTTCCACTGCGTCGAATACCCCGACGGCTACCACTGCCTGCATTCCGATACACTAAGCGGGGAAGTCCTAAACACAATGCTGGAGTTTTGCGAAGCTGGTTAAGGGCTAACCCGCGCCCAAACAGTAGGAGCTTCTGCCGGGCTCGGTCTGTTACCACCATCTGCCGTTTCTTCTAAGCTCGGCCAATCTATCATCCCTTATTGCCTGGATTCTTCTGTCCAGCTCGTGGGTTTTTGTGCTTTTTGGTACTTCCAAACCGCTTACCCGTGAAAGGGTGCCTGCCATCAGCTGCATTGCAGGGTCCGCGCATATCGCCATCAAGGCCGATTGCTCAATATCCTTAAACATATTATTCAACTTATCCGGGTCTAATCTAAGGTCTCCGTCCACAATCAGTACAGACAAGCCCTGATAGATTTTAAAGTACATCTCTTTAAACCGCCAAACCCGGATGTGCCTATATATCGCGATTATTTCAAAAACAAGAATACTGAGTGTAAAAAGCACCGGCAAAAACAAGTCTATACCAATAAATCCCAGATAAGCCATTCCAATCAGGCCAAAAGCCCACACCGGCACCAGCATTATAGCCAGAAAAAGCTCCAAGCTGCCATACTGCAAGCATTTGCGCCTATACAGATGGAACATTCTATAGTATGTATCCATCCGGCTTTGGGCTTCTTCGCAAATATCCTCCGCCGCGTGAAGCTTTGAAGCCCGCTCCTCGTCCCGCAGGTTGTCCTTTACATACTTGACGCTGTCAATTTCGGGGGTTGTCATAATAAAATGCTTTTCCAGATTTTTAAACCTGCGGCGATAGTTGTCGATACCTTCTTCACATTCGGTGTCGGCACACATTGCGTGGCGTGAGCCAATCAATGAAGCGATTAGCGGAGGGATAAGCTTTTTCCCGTTTAGCTTGATTTTTTGCCTCACCACCAACGCCATCTCGCCAAAGGCCACCAAGGCGGCACCGGTTGTGAAAAGTATTACCGCTTCTGTTATTGCCCCGGCACTGACTAAGCTGCCCGCACCGGCTATAAACGGAATCAGCAAAAGCAGCCACAAGACCTCGAACCAATAAAATTTGAGGCTACGCCTATGCACTTTCCAAAACTCATCTGTGTATTTCTGGATTTGCTCATTCTTTTCGTGCAGCAGAGTCACCGTGCCCTCGTTTAATTCAGTTGGTTCAAGTGCCAGAACCTCCTCAACAAAAGTCACCAGCCTCATTTTTGCGGCGGCAGAAAGATAGTGAACCCTGGCCCTCCATTTGAAACGCTTCATTTTTTTGCTTATTTTCTTTTTACGCAGATACCTTTCGAAAACCACAGGGTTTTTCTGGGCTAAAGCGGAGGTCGAGTCCAGGATTCCATGAGTTTCTGTGTAGCTGGCCCAAATCAGCCGCCGCAACGCTTTTATTATCGCCCACTCGTCCTCTATAGTATTGCTGTCCTTATACCCCTGCCTGTGTGGTATGTCCGTATTCCAAACCGGCCCGACATTTACTTTGTTTACAAAAACAAATTCTTTTACGGGCTTTACGCCAAAAGTGCTGCGATTGTATTCCGCCATGGCCCTTTCATATCGTATCTCTTCGTCACGTTTTTGTCTTTTCCAGTCCATGAAATGTCCCCAAATCGCCTTTTTAACAAACAATTCGTCGTCATTGGAAAGGAAACGGGTTTCGATTGCTGTAACGGATTTTCTCAACGCATCCAGAGGCCCATCCTTTTTAGCTTTTTTAATTTTACTCTCAACCGCGTCCGCCAGTTGCGTCAACAACTGTGCCGACCTGTTTTCGTGGGTGCTCAGCTTCCAAATTAAAATTGACACGGGTATCAAAATAAGAAAACCAAGAGCCGCTAAAGGGTAAACCTCAAGCAAACCCAAGGGCATTATAACCGCAAAAAACCAGCCAATTACACTAATGAGCAGCAATGTCCGTCTTTTCCTTTTATGAAAACCCGCGCGCTTCCTATACAGTGATATTTGTTCTTGCTTCAAGTCCAGCCAAGCTTGTTTGTCCATGCCTACTCCCTTTCTTCATTATAGTATTTTTCCGCTAATCTGCTGGCCTCGTCGGCCTTGTCGCCTAATGTTTCGAAGCCTTTTCTTAGAAGCTCGTCGGCCTTGTCATCCTCTTCTTTTTGCCTGTCCTTTACTCTGCCTCTCCACATACAAACCGCAACTATTAGGGCAATCGTTGAAATCACCAATATCCCTATCAAAATTTCATTGGGGTACGGCAAAACATCTCCGGGGAAAATCAGCCCCACCAGCGACAAAATCACAACCCCTATCAGGCCCAGCATTATAAAGCTTCCACACCCGGGCGACTGCTTTAATTTTTCCTCTTCAGTCATTACTGTCTCCCTCCTTGTATTGAACCTCTTGCACAACTATGATAACACATTAAGGTAGTCAGCGGAACGTGAGTCTAATTTGGGGTGGGCGGCGGTTGGGGGTGGGCACTCAGATGTGGATTGCGGAACGACTGCGAAGCCAAGCGGTGCATTACATCGGTCAGAAAAACGAGCGTTCGCAACGGCGTCAGCTTTAGGCGAATGCCGATTTTCACCGATGTACCAACTGCGTGAAGGCGTAGCCAGAGTGAAGCAACCACATCTGAGTGCCCACCCCCAACCGCCGCCCACCCCAAATTAGACTCACGTGTGGTCAGTGGAACGCGCCCTAGCCCTTTTTCCAGTGTTCTGGTAAAATGCCCAAGACACTCTTGGAAAGGAAACCATTTTAAATGTTCGTAGACAATGTAAATATAACCATAGAATCCGGTGCGGGGGGGCACGGGCACATAAGCTTTCGGCGAGAGAAATACGTACCCAATGGCGGGCCCGACGGCGGCGACGGCGGGCGGGGCGGTAGCGTTGTATTTGAGGCCTCCGCCGACATGAACACACTGGTGGATTTTAGATATAAGAAAGTTTTCAAGGCCGAGGCTGGTGTAAACGGCGGCAAAAGTAAATGCACGGGCCGAAACGGTGAGGATTTAATATTAAAAGTGCCCGTGGGCACGCTTATTCGATATACCCCAAGCGGCCTGGTAATGGCCGATATGAAAACCAATGGTGAGCGGCGGGTTTTGGCCAAGGGCGGGCGCGGCGGGCGCGGAAACCAGCATTTTGCAACACCGGCGCGACAAGCCCCCAAATTTTCCGAGGATGGCAGGCCCGGCAAAGCTTATCAGGTGACACTGGAATTGAAGCTGATTGCCGACGCCGGCATCATTGGTTTTCCCAATGCGGGTAAATCAACTTTGCTTTCCCGGGTGACAAATGCAAATCCCAAAATCGCCAATTATCAGTTTACGACGCTGTCACCCAATCTTGGCGTGGTTCGTCATGATTATGGTAAGGACTTCGTGTTGGCCGATATTCCCGGCCTTATTGAGGGTGCGAGCCAAGGCGTGGGGCTGGGATTTGACTTTCTGCGTCATATCGAACGCACACGGATACTGGTTCATGTAGTGGACGCGGCGCGGCTGGAGGATGATTTGACGCCTGTCCAAGCAGTGGAAAAAATCAATGCGGAACTGGCCGCATATAATTCCGAGCTGCTTGACCGTCCGCAAATTATAGTGGCCAACAAGACCGACTTGCTTCCGGACGAAAATTATATGGCGGAGCTTGAAGCCTATGCAAAAGAGCGGGGCTGGCCGGTTTTTAAAATTTCCGCCGCAACGAATCAGGGTTTGACGGAATTGATTAAAGGTATTGCAGAAATGTTGGAAACCGCCCCGGCCGCAGTTGATTTTGAAGCGGACTATGAAAACTATTTCGAGCCGGAGCGTGCCGAAGAAAAAATAATCGTGGAAAAAATAAAAGACGGACTCTATCGCGTAGAAGGTTCCAGCATCGAACGTTTGCTGGGTTATACCAACATGGCCGACGAGCGCGGCTTTGCGTTTTTCCAGCGTTTCATGCGCGACAAAGGCATCATCGCCCGCTTGGAAGAGCTGGGTATCGAAGAAAACGACACCGTACAGCTGTATGAATTAGAGTTTGATTATTGGAAGTAGGACGCCCATGAGTTCAAAAGTTTTGGTTGCCATGAGCGGTGGAGTAGATTCCTCTGTGGCGGCATATTTGCTAAAATCTGCCGGGCATGAGCTAATCGGCGCGATGATGAAGCTGTACTCAACGGAGGATATCCATGAAAATTCGACCCACCGCGGCTGTTGCTCCCTTTCTGATGCGGAGGACGCACGGGCGGTGGCGACTTCTATGGATATTCCTTTTTTTGTGTTTAATTTTACGGACACCTTTGGCGCGGAGGTAATAGAACGCTTCGTAAAGGCCTATGAGCAGGGTTTGACGCCTAATCCCTGCATTGATTGCAATAGATTTATGAAATTTAAACGATTGCTCCATCGTTCAACTGAACTGGAATGCGACTATATTTCCACCGGGCACTATGCCAGAATCTCTCGCGAAAATGGCAGATTTCTGCTAAAAACCGGCCTTGACGCCACCAAAGACCAAAGTTATGTACTATATGCCATGACGCAGCCTCAACTTTCAAGAACCCTTCTGCCCCTTGGTGAATTAACCAAGGAGGCCGTTCGGGAAATTGCCGCAGAGCAGGGTTTTATAAATGCCCGCAAAAAGGACAGCCAGGATATCTGCTTTGCCCCTGACGGCGATTACGCCGGATTTATCGAACGTTATACTTTCTGCCCGACAAAAAAAGGCCGCTTTATAAACAAAGACGGCCAAACCTTGGGCGAACACAGGGGCATTATTAATTACACCATCGGGCAAAGAAAAGGGTTGGGGTTGTTCCATCCAGAGCCGCTGTACGTGCTTAATCTTAATGCCAAGGACAACACCGTAACCGTGGGCGCGTCTGATGATTTGTTTGCCACGACTTTACATGCCTGCGATATCAATTTGATTCCGATGGACAAACTGGATGGCCCAATGCGTGTGCAGGCGAAAATCCGTTATTCCCACCCTCCGGCCCCGGCGACCCTTTGGCAACTAGACGATGATACCATCCGCGTGGAATTCGACACGCCGCAACGCGCCATCACCCCCGGTCAAGCGATTGTACTATATGACGGGGAAATTGTAATCGGCGGTGGGACTATTGAAGGCGCAATAAATCGTTCACCTAAAAGCAAATCAGACAGAAATACGTATACCATCTATGATGATAGCTGTGATAGATGCAACATCAATGGGTGATTCCGCTTGCCAGTTTACATTAACTCTTATGTCAGTAAACATTTCCATTTTTTCGGCTACGGTTATATCTCTGGGGTTCCGGCCAGTAGATGCTACATCATTGTTAAGCAGCCCGGGGTCGCCGCTGCTAAGGCAGCCTTGGCAAATGAAGCTAAACTCCTCGTCCCAATTATATAGGGTGGGTGAGCTAAAACTGACCCCCCCACCACCTGCAATCAGAGGGATTAAACCGTCGGGCGTTTCAACATACACATTATGTCGCGCAACAAGCGGTGTCATAAATTTATCTGAACTGGGAGCACCAAATGTTCCGTACATGGATAGCCCCAAGGGCGTAAGCGTCATGCGCTTAATGGCAATAACATCACATAAGAAGAACTCATGAGCGACGGCAATAATATGCTGGCTGGCAGGGCTTCCTGTAGATGCTGTAAGCACCCAATTTCCTGTTACGGCTTGGGGATAAAGTGAGAGTCTGTCAATTTTCAGCGTCAGAGGGGTTGGCAGCTCTTCGCTTTTGGTAATCCGAACTTCCAAATAGGCGGTACTACTGGCTTCATCAAAATAAAGCAGGTTTTGGTCGATGCTGCCGCTCATCCCCTCAATGTGAAGGTTCAAGCCCGGCCACCAATCCATATCTTCCGTTAAACGGTTTTCTTCGGTCAGTTCCTGAACAGACAAGTACACAACCGCCATGGTTTCAAAGTTTTGTGCACCGATGACCGTTATGCGGATTCCCTCATCCTCGGAATAAACCATAACAGGCTCGACCACGCTGGCAAAGTTCGGGTTGAATCTTTGCACAAACCAGTCGAAGCCCCCAACAGAAGCAAAAACGGTGGTGGATACGGCAAGTATCAACGCCATTGCGGCTGCTATAGGGATTAACCTTCTCAACTTCACTGTAGGTCTTACTTCTTGAGAAGCAAACTGCCTGTGGCAGGCCTCCCGTACTTTTTCTATGTCCGGCATTTCATCACGGACGATATGGTTTATTACTTCATGCCCCTTCATAAACATACACCTCTTTCATGATAATAAATTTCGAAGCTCCTTTAGCGTTCGATACAGCTTGTTTTTCACATTGGACTCACTCATGGAAAGTGCCTGCGCGATTTCGGGAATTGTCAAACCAGCGTCATACATAAGGTAAAATACTTTCCGCACATTTGCCGGCTTGGATTTTATGAATTGCCGTGCGTTTTCAAGCATGATGTTGTTTACGGCAAAATCCTCCGTAAAAAAATCATCTGCTTCAAATTCTGCCAAATCGACTTCTTCATCCTCAATAACCGAAGTCATCGAAACGAAATTTTTCAACCGCTCCAATAGCGAATAATGCTTGGAAAGTTTTCGTTTCATTATCCTCATAACAAGTGCTCTCTCATGGGTTACATAATCTGCCCCTCGATTCACAAGTATTTTATACAATTCCACATATGTTTCTTGAAAAATATCGCCAATGTCGTCTGTGCGCCCACACCTTGCCGTAATGTACGCCAATACTTCCTTGCGTGTGGAATCATATATTTCGTCGAACCGAGAAGCGATGTTTTGGCTCGACATCAAATCATCACCTCTAGTATAGTAATGGCCGGTTGCAAGCAAAAAGTTTCACCCCTAAACAGCCCAAAGAGGGTCGCTTTTTTAGGGAGTGGCCCAACCGTGTTGGTAAAGGGCGGCGGCGCGGGGAGTGAGGCGCGCGGCTAGCGAAGTCATGCGATTAGTGACGCATGGCGGGGCTTGTGTCACCGTCGGGCTTGTGTAGCACAAGACCGA
>Ga0209755_10001530_pt1 | contig 35432 bp, 41 predicted proteins | sample TergutCo191P1_FD_187301 | JGI IMG/M metagenome (GOLD analysis project Ga0209755, IMG submission 187301) | Cornitermes sp. P1 segment gut microbial communities from Petit-Saut dam, French Guiana - Co191P1 (SPAdes) (version 2) | ecosystem: Host-associated > Arthropoda: Insects > Digestive system... | reverse complement strand
GCAATACGCGTGAGTAATTGTCGTCAATCTCCATCACGTCGCTGATGCCCATAAACGCTACCAGCAGCAGCGCCGCCAGAAGAATGCCAAACCCTAAAAATAGCTTTCCTCTGATTTTCATGTTCTTTACAAAGCTCATGGTGCAAATCCCTCCCAAGGATAAAATTAAAAGTGCAATAGCGTGGGAAAGTAAAACCCATATTTCGCGATTTGTCAACTTTTTTTACTTGTAACCCCGCGTATTTCGTAGTATATTTCCAAATATCCCCTATAAAGGAGGCAAACAAATGAAAGAGTTAAAAGGGAGCAAAACCGAACACAACCTGCGCGAGGCATTTGCAGGAGAGAGCATGGCACGCAATAAATACACGTATTATGCGGCAAAAGCAAAAAAAGACGGCTACGAACAAGTGGCAGGTATTTTTGAAGAAACCGCGGGCAACGAAAAAGAACATGCAAAAATTTGGTTTAAATTGCTACACGGCGGCGAGGTACCCTCAACCTTGGAAAATTTAAAAGACGCCGCCGCAGGCGAACACGACGAATGGGCCGAAATGTATAAACGCATGGCAATCGAAGCCCGTGAAGAAGGCTTTGACAAAATTGCCACCCTCTTCGAAAAAGTGGGGCAAATTGAAAAAGAACATGAGGAACGCTACCTTACGCTGGTTAATAATATCGAAAGCGGTATTGTTTTCGCCCGTAAGGAAAAGCAAGTATGGATATGCCGCAACTGCGGGCACCTACACGACGCAACAGAAGCGCCCAAGGTATGCCCTGTGTGCATACACCCGCAGTCCTTCTTCGAACTGCGCGCCGTCAACTATTAATTAATTTTGGGGGGAAACATATGAAAATCATCACCGTACAACAAGCGCTCGACTTGGTAAAAGACAACGACCACATCGCATCCGCCCTTGGTGCGGCAGAGGGGCAATTATTTCTAAGTGAGTTGCACACAATAGCAAACCGCGTAAGCAACATTACCCTCACCACCTGCTTAACCCTGCGCAGCTACCCTTTTATGGAAGAGGCGTACCGCGATACCTTTCTAAATGAGAGTATTTTTATGTCGCCGCCCACCCGTGCGGCATTTGCTAACGGAAACGTTTCTTACATTCCTTGTCATTTGCACCTAAGCGGGTTAAAGCGTATGCAACATGTAAAACCCAATATTTACATCGGCGCGGCAACCCCGCCCGACAAGCATGGCTTTATTTCCCTCAGCGTTTCCAATACTTACGAGAAACGCATGATAGCCGAAGCCGACATTGTTATCTTGGAAATTAATCCTAACTTTCCCCGTACCTTCGGCGATTTGGAAATTTCCGTAAACGATGTACACTACGCCATCGAAGCCGACTACCCCGTACCCACCCTTGCCGAGGCCCCCCCCAACGATTTAGATGAAAAAATTGGCAAGCACATTGCCGGGCTTATTAACAATGGCGATTGCTTACAGCTGGGCATCGGCGGCATACCCAATGCCGTAGCCAACGCACTTGCGGATAAAAAAGACTTAGGCATACACACAGAAATGCTTTCCTCGGGGCTGGTTAAACTTGTAAAATCGGGCGTTGTGACCAACCGTTTAAAGACAAAATTCCCGGGCAAAACCGTCGCCACCTTTGCCTTGGGCTCCCAGGAGGTTTACGATTACATTAACGACAATCCCTCCGTTTTACTCTTCGACGCAAATTATGTAAACGACCCTTACGTTATTGCGCAGAACGATAACCAAGTTTCCATCAACACCACCTTGGAAATTGACCTAACGGGGCAATGCTGCTCCGAGGCGATAGGTCCCCGCCAGTACAGCGGAACAGGCGGGCAGGCCGATACCGCCGCAGGTGCGCAGCGCGCTAAAAACGGGCGTTCCTTCATCGCTCTTTATTCCACCGCCATGATAAAGGGAAAGGACGGCAACCGCGCTCCCGCTTCCAAAATCGTGCCCATGCTAAAGCAAGGTGCGACCGTTTCCCTCTCCCGTAACGATGTGGACATGGTTGTTACCGAATACGGCGTGGCGCATTTGCGCGGTACGAGCATAAGGGAACGCGCACAGCGCCTCATCGAAATTGCCCACCCCGATTACCGCGGTGAGTTGCGGGCGGCGGCACGGGAGCTGATGTATTAGAGATTTTGAAAAACCCTGAGGGTTCGCATTTGCGAGCCCTCAGATTTTTTCGACCCTATCTGCACTCTTCAAAGCTGCCGCATTCGGTGTCGCGCTTGTGGTGTGCGGCGGGTGCGGAGCAGCCTACGGTAATGGTATCTTTATTGCAGTGATTTTGCTGGTCATTATAACGGCAATGGGTTACATTGCAGTTGATATCTTGATTAGGCATGGCGTTTCCTCCTTTTTAGGTTATAATGTGTAGTGTTTCCCAAAAAAATTTTTTTATGAGGCGGCGAGAGCATGGATTTTAAAAAAAGCATCCGCGAAATACAAGATTTTCCTATTAAGGGCGTACTTTTTCGTGACATTACAACGCTTTTAAAGGACGCGGCAGCCCTGCGCGCAGGCATAGACGCAATGATGAAAGTCGTGGAAGGGTTGGAATTTGACGCAATATTAGGACCCGAATCGCGCGGCTTTATCTTCGGTATGCCCATGGCATATGCGCTGAATAAGGGATTTATCCCTGTGCGCAAAGCGGGAAAATTGCCCGCCGAGGTAGCAAGCAAAGCCTACGCATTGGAATATGGGACCGCTACCATTGAAATTCATAGGGACGCAATTGTACCCGGCGGAAAGTACATTATCGCAGACGACCTGCTTGCCACGGGCGGCACAGCAAAGGCAATTATAGATTTGGTGCAGGAAATGGGCGGGCAAGTAGTTTCCAGCCTCTTCTTTATCGAGCTGGCAGGGCTAAACGGGCGCGAAATATTGCGCGGGCAAGATGTTCGGTCGGTGCTGGTGTACTAGCAATAACTTCGCTGGCGCAGCACTTCATATAAAAGAATGCTGCCCGCCGCCGAAGCGTTAAGCGATTCGCTTGCTTGTGCCATAGGAAGGCACAGGCGGGCGTCGGCTAGGCGCAACGCTTCGTTTGATAAGCCATGGGCTTCGTTTCCGATAAGGATGCAGAGCCCTTTTTTCATGTCAATATTGTAGGGAGCGTTCCCGTCGTGAGGGTGCGCCGCGTACAGGGCAATGCCCTGCGCCTTTAATCGCGGGAGCGTTCCCATTGTTGAAATGTCGGTAATAATGGGCAGGCGAAATGCGGCACCCGCAGTTGCGCGAAGGGTTTTTGGGTTATACATATCGGCGCAGCCGTTGGAAAGAATAATTCCGTGCGCCCCTGCTGCTGCTGCGGTACGTATAAGTGTGCCGATATTGCCCGGGTCTTGCACATTTTCGCAAAATAATAGGAAAATATCCTTTTTAGAGAAGTCGGAAAGCTGTGCGGGGGCGGGTTTTTCACATATGGCGGCGATGCCCTGCGGCGTTTGCGTATCGGCATAACGGGCAAAAATTTTGTCGGCAATAATTTCCACCGGGGCGCGGGCTTTATAATTTGGGAGCGTTCCCGCCTGCATTTCTGCATAGCTTTGGGAGATGATATACCGCTTCACAGGCACATTATGCGGGATTTCGCTTATAAACTTTTCCCCTTCTATGGAAAACAGACCTGCTTCATCGCGGCCTTTTTTTGTGGATAGCTGCTTTAAAATGTGCATAAATACCCCCAATCGGGTACATAATACCATATGAAAATTTATACGAGGTGATTTTTTATGAGTAATAATAATTATGCACATTCTATTGTGCGGTTTGACTTCCAGTATGCCCATCGTTTTATGAATTACCACGAGGGCGAAGCGCAGTTTTTGCACGGGCACTCCGGCTATATTGAAATGGAAATAGGCGGCGAGGTTGACCCCCGCACGGGCTTCGCCTACCCCTGTAAAGAAGCGCAAAAATTAATTAAAGAAGTGGCAGACAACTTCCACCATGGTACGCTGTTGCAGGAAGGTGACCCCCTGCTGGAGTACTTGTTAAAAGGCTATGAGGAAGCAGGCATACGCCAAGGTGTACCCGAAATTGACGCCGTGCGCCCCAAAAAGCTAAGCCACCCATTGATAACGTCCTACCCCGAATGCCGCGTGAGTGTTACCAAAAAAGTAACCACCTGCGAAAACTTCTGCGAAATATTTTACGAGCTACTAAAGGATAAGCTGGACATTAAGAAGATTACCTTCCGCTCGTCGGCACTAAACGCAGCAACAAGGTGTTATAAATAAATTTAAAGCCCGCGAATATAACCCGCGGGCTTTTGTTTTAATCCTTCACCTTCACCCGCCGAATAATCCAATAATACGCTATCACCAGCAGCGCCGCCGCGCCTACCCAGCCTACTTGGTCGGCAACAATTACGCCCCATTCATCGAAGAAGGGAACAAACACGACTAGCGAAAAAATGCGGAAAGCCAGTTCTGCAAAGCCCGAAAGCGTTGGGATTAGAGGCTTTCCAATGCCTTCCAGTGCAGGGCGGTATAGGAAAATGAGGTATACGATGGGCAATCCCAGCGTCATCCACCTAAGCTGCCATACGCCAATGTCGAGTACAGCCGTAATGGCATACAGGTCGCCCGTAAACATGGCGTTCATGATTAGCCGCCCCGTAAAAAAGGTGATAAGCATAATCACCGCGCCGGATGCCATCATTAGCCAAAAGCCCGTGCGCACGCCCTGCTTTACGCGGTCAATACGCCCCGCGCCAAAGTTTTGCGCCACAAAGGTAGCAATTGCGGCTTCAAGGGTAAGGGCGGCGATAAGGATAAAGGTGTACATGCGCTTGGCTACGGCAACGCCCGCAATAAAGTCTACCCCGTATTCGTTAATATAGCGCTGCATAATTAGCCCGCCGAATTGTATTACAATGTTTCGCATGCCCAGGGGAATGCCCATGTACAGCAACGCTTTTGCACTGTCATTACACCACGCGGTACTTATTCCGCGCAATATGCCCGACCTTCTTAGGGCAAAGTAGCAATAAATCGCCGATGCCCCGTGGGAAATGAGCATCGCAACGGCAGGGCCTGCAATACCCAGCGGGCGCACCAGCGCAATAGAAAGTACGATGTTTAATACCGACATACTCACCATGGCAATGGTGATGGTTTTGCTGTCGCCAACGGCGCGCAACGCAGCATAAATTAGAAAATTTACATAGGTGACAATGACACCGCCCAGCAGCCAACCCAGGTAAATCACCGCTTCGCGCATTAGCTCCTCGGGTGTGTTAAGCAAACGAAGCAGCCACCCGCTGCCGAAAATGCCGAAGGCGCCAATCAGCAGCCCTATCCCTGCGGTAAAGTACAATGCCATCGTAAACGCGCGGCGCATACCTGCTTCGTCATTTGCGCCGAAGCGCTGCGCTAAAATAATGCCAAACCCATGGGTTATCGCTTGCCCGCCCATGGAAATGAGCATGTATGTACTCGCCGTTGCGCCCACGGCGGCAAAAGCCTGTACCCCCAGCATTCGCCCTACGATGGCGCTATCCGCAATTACATACGCCACTTGCAGCGCATTGGCAAGGAATAACGGCAGCGAAAACGCCAACATTAACTTTAACGGGCTGCCCTCGGTCATATTTTTTACTTGGGTCATGTAGCGCTCACTCCCTTTATGGGGTACTATACGCGCAACGGTGCGCAGTGCATATGACACATGGCACACATAACAAATCCCCTCGGGATTTATTTTAGGAGCGATTTATGGACAATCGAATTACTATTCAAGGCGAAAATTTTATGTTAAACGGAAAGCTCGTATGGATAAACGGCGCAAACACACCGTGGAATGTTTGGAACGATTTTGGCGGCGCGTATGACGACACATGGTGGAACACGCACCTCGCCCAATTGCACGAAAGCGGCGCAAACGCAACCCGCGTATGGGTAAACTGCAACAACGAGCAAGGCGCCGTTTTATTGGAAGAAGACGGCACCGTAACGGGCGTTTCGCCAAAGCATTGGGAACATCTTGACCTGTTTTTTGCCGCGGCGGCACGCAATAAAATTTACATTATGGCGACGCTGCTTTCCTTCGACCATTACAAAGACGAAAAAGGCCGCAACGAAGCCCAACGCTGGCGCAACATGCTTGCCTGCGATGCCGCGGTAAATTCGTATTGCGAACACTATGTAATCCCTTTCGTAAACCGCTATAAATCAAACCCCTACCTATGGAGCATTGACCTAATGAACGAACCCGACTGGGTACACGAAAACCCCGAATGCGGCAACCGCCCATGGGAAGATATTTCTCGTCTTTTTGCCCGCGCCGCCGCCGCAATACACGAAAACAGTCCCATTCTTGTGACCGTTGGCATGGCTTCCCCCAAGTACCAATGCAACGGCGAACATTACGAGGGCAACAAGGTAAGTGATGCCTTCCTGCAAAATATTTACCCCAACCCCGGCGCGTATCTCGATTTCTGGTCGCCCCATTATTATGATTGGGTGGGCGAACATTACGGCGTACCCTTCACCGGTAAGCCTTACGGCACGCGTGCCACAGGCGGATGGGGCTTGCAGTGCGGTCGCCCTGCCGTCATAGCCGAATGCCCCGCCCTGGGCTCAAAAAATAGTACCATCACCCAAGACTACACAAATGCACACGCAAACGGCTGGCACGGCGTAATGCCTTGGACGTCCAACGGCGTGGATAAATGCGGGGGCTTTGATGATTTACAGCCGGCACTGCAAAAGATGCTTGTTCCGTAATGGTCGTGTTATATACGCCAACAGGCGGTTAAGGGCGGTATAATCCAAGGCTTGCATGGCTTAGCTCCTCGCTTGGGCTATCATCATTTGCTTTAAATTGTATAATTCCTGCGATAAATCTATGGGCATTAGCTGGGGGAAGGATAGGCGCTTATGCTCGTCCCACAGGGTGTCGCGCTCTGTTTCCGCATAGGTGCGTATTTCATTAACGGAGAGGGTGGGGTATACACATACACCGTCTTTGAAAACGGGCTCCAGCAGCTCGCGCACGGTGTAGGATTTGGCGGGAAGTGTCATACGCTTCCACGTGGCAAGGGGGTCAAAAATTGTTAAATTTTCCATCGGGTTTAGATGTTCGTCCGCCAGCGCAATTAAATCTGCTTTCATTTTTCCCGTTTGGGTGTCGTATAAGCGGAATACTTTTTTTACGCCCGGGTTGGTTACTTTTGCGGGGTTTTCGCTGATTTTTATTTTGGGTACCCATGGTTTGCCGCCTTCGGAGAGCGCTGCCATTTTGTACACGCCGCCAAATGCAGGGTTCTCCTTAGAAGTAATTAGATTTGTACCCACGCCCCATAGGGTAATTTTTGCCCCCTGCGCCTTTAATTCCGTAATAAGATGCTCGTCCAAATCGCTGGACGCGCTAATCATCGCATCGGTAAAGCCTGCTTCGTCCAGCATTATCCGCGCACGCTTGGAAAGATATGCAAGGTCGCCCGAGTCTAGGCGAATGCCGTACATGCTTAGCGGAATATTGCGCGCCTTCATTTCTTCAAAGACCTTAATCGCGTTGGGCACGCCCGATTTTAGCGTGTCGTAGGTATCCACAAGCAGTATGCACGCACCGGGGTACAGGGCGGCGTAGCTGCGGAATGCCGAAAGCTCATCGTCAAAGGACATTATCCAGCTATGGGCGTGGGTGCCGCGCACCGGGACATCAAAAAGCTGTCCCGCAAGCACATTACTTGTACCATGGCAACCGCCAATCATTGCCGCCCGTGCCCCGTAAATGCCCGCATCCGGTCCCTGAGCGCGGCGCAAGCCAAATTCCAGCACCCTGTCGCCTTTTGCCGCCCAGCACACCCGCGCCGCCTTGGTAGCAATTAAACTCTGGTGGTTGATAATATTTAATAACGCCGTTTCAATAAATTGTCCTTCTGCCAGGGGTGCGCTAACCCGCACCAGCGGCTCGTTGGGGAATACCACCGTGCCTTCGGGTACCGCATAAATATCTCCCGTAAAGCGGAAATTGCGCAAATACGCAAGAAACGGCTCGTTAAATGCCCCCGTACTTCGCAAGTATTCGATATCCGCATCTTCGAAGCGGATATTTTTCACATATTCGATTAATTGCGCCAAGCCTGCGGCAACGGCGTAGCTGTTTCCGCTCGGATTTTCGCGGTAAAACATGTCAAAGACCGCCCACTGACCGGTGCCTGTGGTTTCCTGCGCGTGGTGGTAGGCTTGCATCATGGTAAGCTCGTAAAAGTCGGTAAGAAGGGTTAAGTTTCGCATGGTTGCTCCTTATATATATATCAATTAAATTTCATGAATCCACGGATAGTTAGCAAAAACAGCCCGTTGGGCATTCTCTTCATAAGAAAGCAGTGTTAGCCGCCAAAGGGCATAAGATAATGACCGGGGGCGGCTTGTATAACAAAAGCTTCGCCCGGGGAAAGGGTTTTTATAACATGTACAATTTCTCGCGTAAATAAGTAGGGCTGCGGGATTAAATCATTAAACCCAAGCCGAACCAGGGTTAAATCGTATAGGGTGCCCTCTGCCCAAATAACCAGTAGGGCGAAGCAATGGAAACCGCATCAGAAATGTAGACAGTTTCGCAGACACAGGGTTGCTGTAATGCATCGTCAAGGGTAGGAGCATCGTTTTTATCACCGCAAGCGGTTAACAAAGCAAGGAAGCCCCCTGCCGCGGCTATATATTTAAAGATGTACGCTTTTACGTTTTTCATAAGGCTTCCCACAGCGATTGAAAACGCGCCGCCGCTGATGGGGGGTATACCCAATTGAACCATGTATCCTCGTCTTCATCGGGAATGAAAGTGAACTCCAGCTTCTTCGCCAAGGCAACGGAAGGGGCGTTGTCCTTATGAATTTGCATAACAAAAACATTATGACCGTGGTCGATAAGGGCGGGGGCGTGGTTAATGATATCCATAACCACCTTGGCGCCATACCCGCGGTTGCGCAAGGCGGGGTTAATCAGAATTGTCTCAAAGTTTACTATTTCCTCGGTTAAATGTTCCTTGGAAGGGTCATCGTCTATGGTCAGCATAACTAAGGCCACGGGGGTTTCACCCTCCAGTGCTACCTTGCAAAAATAGTTATAGCCCGGCCTGTAGTCCTCGTCCAAATATTCTTGATGCTCCTCGCTTATCGTGTCGTTGTCTAAGGCGAATTCGGTGGCGGCTTTGTCACACCATGTGTCAATTTCTGTTGCGTGTTGTGCGGGGTAGTCTACCCATGTGAATTGCATTGCGGTTATCCCCTTATCATTTGAATTTCACTGTCTGTCCCCGTTGCGTGGAAATTATACTTTGCATACAACCCAATGGCATTTTCGTTTAAAATATCGGCAAGGAGAAAGCCCTTGATTGCACCGTTTTCTGCGCCGTATTGTATCGCTTGCGCTATCAATTTTTTCCCGTAATCCTGTCCTTGGAAGGCGGGGTCGACGGCAATTTCCCGTATCCACAGGGTTGTGCCTTCGTTGTAAATGGAAACACAGCAAAAGCCCGCGAGTGTTGTGCCGTTTCGTACAATAATCACTTTTCCCTCATCCAGCCATTGGGTAAACCATGCTTCCGTTTCCCCTTCGAAGCCGCGGGATTGCAGTCGGCATTTTTGTGACACTTCGGCGGCTACAACGCATTCGTGCTGGCTTAGAAACTCAGGGCGTGCGGGTGTGCTTATTTTTGTTGCGGTTTGGGTTAATTCGTTATTCCAAAAATCCACGTATTCGCCCCATTCGGTGAAGCCCAGCGCTTCCAGCCGTTTTACGTAGGGTCTTGGTACAAAGTGCAAGCGTAATTTATCGGGTATTACTTCAATTACTGCTAGCAGGTCTTCAAAATTATTTGCGGCAAAGTACAGCATATGCGGGGATTTGCTTTTATCACGCAACAAAATAAAATTATCGTTATTGTGCATAATTTCGGCGTTTTTACACTCTTCGAATTCAATATAATTCATGGATGAATAGGCGTAATTTTTTGCTTTTTCGAATATTTCATTGAAATTATTTTCGCTCATCAAAATGTTTCCGCTCCTTTTGCAAGCGTATATTTCTCGTGGAGGGCTTGCAGGGTTAGCAGAATGACTTCGGGGGCTTCCCGCGCGCCTGTTATATCAAACATTGTCGCGGAGAAGCCGTCCCGTTTATTACTTTTTAACAGCCACCGTGCCCAAAAGGAAAGCCGTTGTAAATATACATCCTCGTCTACCAAAATAAGGTCGATTATTTCCGTGCTCATGCCATATTTTGTGTATGTGCGGTGCTGAATGTTTACAATATCCTGCCACGCAATGTTACCTACGGAAAAGCCTTGAAAATCGTTGATGCCGTTTTCATCCGCCGTAAGAATTAAATGCGTTCGAATGCCACGCCCAAGCAAATAAAAACCCGCAAATACAAACACAAACAATAAAAGAAAGCGCAATACAAGTAGGTTGTCGGTAGTGACATTAAACCGCAGCGCGGGAAATAAAAATGACACGCCCATTACAATATATAAACGCGTTAAAAATGAAAAACGTCCCTTCTCCGTTTTTACCAGCACAAGCTTTTCCCGCATTAGGTCACTCCTTTTGGTATGTAATTTCGTATTTACGCCTGCGGTGAAATCTCATCCACGCATTTTTGAAACAGTTCATTTATACGCGTGTGTTCGCCGCGCTCGTATAAATAACCGAAGAGGGTTTCCAGCCCTGTAGCGTGGCGGTAGGCGATGGCGTCTGCGTTTTTTGCGCGGGAAGTGGAATGCAAATTGCGCCCGCGCTTCATTACGGCTTGTTCTTCCTCGGTAAGCGTAGGGAAGAGGGCGTGGTACATCGCCCCTTGGGCAGGGGCGGAAACATACTTGCGTGCCTGTTTGTTAAGCGTATGAATATGCGTGCCGTTGGCGTTTTGCGTCAGCAGCATTTCCCGCACGCGCAATTCGAACACCGCGTCCCCAAGGTAGGCGAGGGATGCCGTGCCGGTGGCTATACCCTTTTCCATATTACGCCCTCGCGGGTATCTTCTAATAGGACACCTTTTTCCGCCAATGCGTTGCGGATTTGGTCAGCTAAGGCGAAGTCGCGGGCTTTTTTTGCGGCGGTACGAGCGGCGATTTGTGTTTCGATGAACGCCTCGTCGGGAGCGTTCCCATCGGTTATGTCGGTGCGTTCTTCCGGCGAAATGCCTAGTAGCCCGCACATGTCGCTTAGTTGCTTTAACAATTCACCCGCCACCGCATCGGAAAGCCCTTCACCCTGCGCCAGTGTCGTATTCACCTGCTTTACCCACTCAAAAATCGCGGTTATCGCATCGGCGGTGTTAAAGTCGTCTCGCATGGAAGCATGAAATTTCTCTACATGGGTTGCGGTGTCGAAGGGTGTGGGAGCATCCCCGCTGCCTGTTGGTGTCGCTCTCGCAAGTGCATTATAACAATTTCGCACCCGCTCCAGCCCCTTCGCCGCCGCTTCAATGAGCGGGAAGCCAAATTCCATGGGCATTCGGTAATGCCCGCTTAGCAGGTAAAAACGAATCACATCGTGGGGGAATTTCTCCGCTACCTGCCGCAGGGTTTGAAAATTTCCGCGGGATTTGCTCATTTTCTTATGGTCAACAGTGATTACGCCGTTGTGCATCCAAAATCGGGCGAAGGTCTTGCCCGTGATGGCCTCCGTTTGGGCAATTTCGTTTTCGTGGTGGGGGAAAATAAGGTCTGTACCGCCGCCGTGTATATCAATTTCTTCGCCAAGGTGTTTGTACGCCATGGCAGAGCATTCAATATGCCAGCCCGGGCGGCCGTTGCTCCAAGGGCTTTCCCAGAAGGGCTCCCCTTCTTTTGCGGGCTTCCATAACACAAAATCGGCGGGGGCGCGTTTGTCGCCGTCTACCTCAACGCGTGCGCCTGCTAATAGGTCGTCTAACTTTTTGCGTGAAAGCTTTCCGTAATCCGAAACGCGGGAAGTATCGAAAAATACCGTACCGTTTTTTTCATATGCAACGCCGTTTTCGATTAAGCGCGAAATCATGTCAATGATGGCGGGCATTTCCTGCGTGGCACGGGGGTTGCGGGTGGTGGGTAACACGTTTAATTTCTCTAAATCTTCTAAGGTGCGCGCAATAAAAGTTTCCGCAATATCGTCTACCGTGCGGTTTTCTTCGATGGCGCGGGCGATGATTTTATCATCAATATCCGTAAAATTTTGCATGTATTGCACGTCGTAACCGCAGTGCGTTAAGTAGCGGCGCACTGCGTCAAAAACGACGTAAAATCGTGCGTTGCCAATATGAATATCGTTGTACACCGTTTGTCCGCAGGTGTACATTTTTACTGTCTTCCCATCGGGCGAAAGCGGCGTAAAAGGCTCTTTTTGGCGGGTTAGCGTGTTGTAAATTTTTATTTCCATTTAAAATCCGTCCTTTTAATTAAGCAGATGGCGTTTGCGGCAATGCCTTCCCCCAAGCCTGTGAAGCCAAGCCCTTCCTCGGTAGTAAATTTTACATTTACCGCGTCGGCGGGCAGGCGCAAAACGCGGGCGATGTTTGCGGTCATTTCCGCGCGGAAGGGCGCAAGCTTGGGTGCTTGGGCAATGACCGTCGCGTCAATATTTTCAATATCGTAGAAGCGGGCGGCTATTTTTTGCCCCACCTTCCCCAGCAATGCAAGACTGTTTGCGTCTGCGAACTGTGGGTCCGTATCCGGGAAATGCTGCCCGATATCTCCCAGCGCCGCCGCGCCAAGCAACGCGTCCATAATGGCGTGGCACAGTACGTCCGCGTCGGAATGCCCAAGCAACCCATGGGTGTGCGCAATTTCCACCCCGCCCAAAATAAGCGGACGGTTTTCAACTAAACGGTGTGCATCGTACCCCAAGCCCGTGCGAAATGGCATAAAATCAGTCCTTTCCCGCCGATTATACCCCCATTTTGCTTGTTGTGCTACCTCACACGTTTACTACATAAATGTGTTCGTATATACTCCCCTCATGAATATTGTCCTGCACTGGCCCGAAATCCCCCACAACACGGGGGCAATTGGTCGCACCTGTTTAATGACGGGGGCGGCGCTGCACCTCATCCACCCGCTGGGGTTTTATTTAGATGAAAAATCCCTACGGCGGTCGGGCTTGGATTATTGGCATAAGCTAAACGTACGGGAATACGACAGCTTCGCCCACTTTGCGGAGCAAAATGCGAGCGGGCGCTTCTTCTTTGTGGAAACGGACGGGAGCGTTCCCTATACGCAAATGGCATATGCGCCCGGCGATTATTTCATCTTTGGCAGCGAAACCTGCGGGTTACCGCCTGCGCTAATGGAAGCGTTCCCACAGCAGATTATCCGCATACCCATGATAGGAGACGAGCGGTCGTTAAATTTGTCGGTTTCTGTAGGCATTGTGCTGTATGAAGCGTTGCGGCAAGTGGGGTTTGGTAATTATCCCGCAATACCCAGCACCCGTATGGCGTAGATAATCAAGGTTAGTGTAAAGGCGGAAACCAGCGTACTCAGTACCACAATGGTACTTGCTACATAGCCGTCGCCCCCCATTTCCACCACCATTGCATAACCTGCGATAGCCGACGGCACGCCCCCCATTATCGCCATTGCGGCAAGGTCATACCCGCGGAAGCCCAGCAAATACCCAAGCCCCGCAAACGCAACAGGCAGGATTAATACCTTCACCGCCACCGCTGCCAGCGCGTAGTTAAATTTCCTGTCAAACCCTTCAAAGCGCATACTTGCGCCAATGCACAGGAGTGCCAGCGGGGTTGCCATTTCTGCAAGGTAATCTATTGTCACTTCCCCCACTGCGGGCAGGCGCAAATTAAACAGTGCCAGTGCTAAACCCAGCGATGTCATTATAATTACGGGGTTTTTTACAATCGTAAGTCCGATATATGCGGGGCTTATTTTTTTGTCCGTTCTTCCGTTAAACGCCATCACAAAAATGGAAAGCACATTGGAAAAGGGCAACACAAAGGTAACCACCATCGTTGCCCGCAGCAGCCCCGCGTCCCCTGCAAGGCTCATCATTAATGGTATACCCAGAAATGCTTGGTTGCCCCTAAACGCGCTGGAAACAAACGCCCCGCGCACGGGCTTCTCCTTAATAAACGGCGTAGAAAAAAGCCAAATCCCAAGCCCCGTAACCAGCGTTATGCCTACCATGGCAAGCACAAAGCGCGTGTCAAAAACTTCTCGTATATCCGCCCTGTAAATACTGCGAAAAACAATAATCGGCAAGCCAATATAGAACATTAATTTATTCCCCATACGCGCAAAGGCGTCGTCTATCATGCCGATATGCTTCAAGCCGAAGCCCAGCAGCAGCAGCGCAAATAACGGCATAACAATGCCCAAACTAAATAATAGGTCAGATAAGATATGTACCACTTCCTTTTAATCCTTTAATCTTCCCCGCATTATACACCAACTCCGCGCATAAACTATAAACATGAAAACTACAGCCAAAACACTCGCCCGCCAGCGTATGGTGCTTGGGGGTCTACTTATAGTAAGCGTGGTCTTGTTTATGTGGACACGCACCCACGCGGCCGGCCAAAACGGTGCGCCGCGCTTTGGGTATGACGTGAATTATGCCCTTCCCGGGGTGGACGAGCGCGTAGACGAAACGCACCATTACGAGCCGCTTCCCCTGCCGTATATCGACCCCGACTATATCTTCACGCGGATACAAGATGCCATGCTGTTTCCGCCGGCACAAACGCCGCCCGGTACAAGTTACAACGACCGCCCGTACATTCCCATGGCGTATATCGAAGCGATGGACTTCCAATATATACGCACCCACCTTTTTTTGGAAGACCCCTCTACGCTGTTGCTGGAAAGCGACATTGACCCCATTGCGTTTTTTAACGCCGATTTAACCATTGACCCCTCTGCGCCCGGGCCGCATGTGCTAATTTTTCACACCCATTCTACGGAATGGTTTATCGACACAAATCCCAGCGACCCCATGACAGGTATTATAGGCGTTGGACGGTATTTGGCGGAGGTCCTTTCCGAGCAATTCGGCTTAGAAGTACTGCATTATACGGGAAGGTTTGACGTAGTAAACGGTCGCCCGCAAATCATGGGTAGTTATGAGCGAATGGAACCCGTAATCACCGCGTTGCTTGCGGAAAACCCGCAAATTCAACTGGTCATTGACCTGCACCGCGACGGCGTGCGTACAGGCGTCGGGCCGTTTACCCGCATAGTAAACGGCAAACCCACGGCGCGGATTATGTTTTTTAACGGGCTAACGCGGCGCAATGTGAACGGCGAAGCCGTCCCCACCGCGTGGCTGCACAACCCGTATTTGCAGGAGAATCTGCAATTTAGCTTCCAGGCCCAGCTTGCGGCGAATGCACGCTTCCCCGGTTTTAACCGCCGTGTATATTTACGGGCGTACCGCTTTAGCACGCATATGCACCCGCGTTCCATTTTCGTGGAAGTGGGCAACCAATACAATACCTTGCAGGAAGCAAAAAACGCCATGCATCCGCTGGCGTTGATTTTAAGTGATGTGTTGTTAAAAGAATAAGCTACAGCCTAATCCCAAACTCCCGCATGAGCAATTTTTCATACGCCTTTTCCGTTGCGGGGGTGTACCCCGTTATGCCCGCGGCAGAAAAATGCTTATACTCGCGACCAAAAACAGATTTGCGCCCGTCGGGGGTAAAGATATGCACCATATCCTTGGTACGGAAAACCGAGTCTGCGTGGTTTTCACAATAATATGAAATGGCGGTAAAATCCTCGGGCAATGCAGGTTCATGTGTAAACGAATACACATTCCGCCACTCGCCCTTATACTGCTCTGTTAACACGTACCCCAAAAATTCGTCCTTCATGATTTTATAGCGCTCGCCATTCTGCACTTGTACACAGCCCGCGCGTAACTGTATGGGCGTGAGCAGTATCGGCTCACCCACACCTACGTCGCACAGGTAAAACTTGCCTTCGCATTCCACCCGCAGGGTACGGTGGCGGCGTTTGGGCACGCTGCTTTCCCCCCGCAAATACCGTGCAAAATATTCCGTTACATTAAACCCAAGCCTGCGCAATAACCATGCGAACAGGGCATTCAACTCAAAGCAATATCCGCCCCGCCCGCGCGTGACAATCTTGTCGTAGAGGGCAGGTATTTCCAGCGAAAGCGGAACATTGCGTACAATGTCCAAGTTTTCCCACGGGACGCTAAGCAAATGTTTTCGCTGCAATTGGCATAACGTAGCATACGTAGGCGTTGCTTCGCCTTCAAACCGAATGCGGGACAAATAAGAAGCTACCTGCATTTGCTAGCCTTTCTTCGCCAAAATTGCCGCTTTGCAAGCCGCCGCAGCGCTTGCCGCATCTGCCGTATAAATGTCTGCGCCAATCGTTTCTTTAAACGCTTCCGAAATTGGCGCACCGCCTACTAGGAATGTCACTTCGTCCCGACAGCCTGCCTCCGTAAACGCTTCAATGATGTGCTTCATTTCCTGCATCGTGGTTGTCAACAATGCAGAAAGCGCAATCGCATCTGCCTTATGCTCCCTATGCGCTGTAAGAAATTGCTCCGCGGAAACGTCCACCCCTAAATCCAGCACGTCCAGCCCTTTACCTTCGAGCATCAGCTTCACCAGATTTTTACCGATATCGTGCAAGTCACCTTTTACCGTGCCAATCAGCACTTTACCGCACGCCACCGCGCCCGCTTCCGCAAGCAAAGGCTTTAATAGTGCCGCGCCCGCGTTCATGGCTCGTGCCGCGACCAAAACCTCGGGCACATAGGCTTCTCCATTTGTAAACTGCTCGGAAATTACGTCCATTCCCGCCAGCAGTCCCTTGTCCAAAATCTCCTGTGCGGGGAGTTTTTCCGCGATGGCTTTTTCCACCAGCTCCGCCACAATTTTTTGTTTCCCGTTTTGCAGTGCTTCGGAAATTTCGTTGTACAGTGGATTCATTTTGGTTGCCTCCTAAATATAAGTTCAAAAGATTAAATGCGAGAGATTAAAGCCGCCCAAACAGCCTCTCCTTCTCGTCCAAATAAAACATATAATTTTCCCACGTTACATCGGGCAGGCAACGATGGTCGCAAAAAGGGATAAAACCGCCGCGCCTTACGTAGGGTACAAGGGTTTCGAGGTAAGACGTAAGCGCCGTACCGCCCTCAATCATCTTCATTTTATCTACACCGCCCATGATTTTTAAGCTTGGGTGGGCATCGAGGAGTTCGCTTGGGTGCGCGCAGGAATTTACTTCGTAAGGGAAAAGACAGTTTATGCCCGCGTCCAGAAAAATGGGCAAAAGCGGGCGCACATCGCCGTCGCAGTCGGTATACCATAGGTCAATGCCGTAATTGTGCAGTTTTTTTGCAATGCGTTTGTAGCGCGGGGCAACCACTTCGCGGAAGAATTTTGGCGGAAGAATAGGCCCGTGGTTAAAGCAAATATCCTCCCACCCACTGGCAAAGTCGAATTCGATTTTACCTAAAAGTGCGTCTATGTGGTTTTCTACCAACGCGCAACAGGTTTCTACCATGTCGTCCAGCATTTCCGGATAGTCTGCCCATGCGTAGCAAATACCTTCAAAGGTAAGCATATCACGGATTTTACCAATCATCGAGCCTGCGTCAATACCCAGCGGGTAATCGCGGTTATTCGGGTGACGGGCGAGAATTTCCTCCACGTTAGGCTTGCGCGTGGGGGATGCGGGGTTAAACCGCTCCGCCTTTATCTTTGCCCAGTCGTCGGGCGTTTCGATAGCAGACTTGGTGTAATGGGGAATGGTAGAAGCGCTCCCGGCAAAAACCTCTGCCGTTAAGCCATTGCAATCCTGCATGGTAATTTTATTGCCCGCGCGGGCAATTTCGCGCTCGGGAAAATGCGGTTCCATCCACACGTTACCAAAAACGAGGTGAATCGGGTCGAAGGAGAATGCTTCGTTTGCCATGGCTTCGGTGGTTATGCCGTTTTCTGCAAATGGCTTCCACACCGTGTAATTTTCTTCCCAATAGCCAAATTCCATGTTAAAAGAACGGTCTATCGCTTCGCCGCGCATTTGCCGTTGGAGGCGCTCCCGTGCCGTTATTTCAGCCTTCCATGGCTTGCGGAATTTTACAGACATGCGAAATACGCCTTCTGATGTTCACGCAGCAGCGCGGAAACGTCCAGCTCATACGGGCAGTGGGCTTTGCAATGCCCGCAATCGGTACAGTCGTCGATTTTGCGCATGTTTTGCTGCCAATTTTCCGCAAGCAGCACGTCGCGCCTCATGCGCCCAAGCAGAAACTGCATACGCGCCGCCATGGGTATAGGAATTTCCGCAGGGCAGGGCAGGCAATACCCGCATGCGCGGCAAAACGCACCCGCCAAGGCTTCGCGGTCGGCTTCAATAACGGCTTTTAATTCGCTGTCCAGCGTTGGCGCGTTTTTTTCATATGCCAAAAATTCATCTAACTGCGCTGTTTCCTGTATGCCCCATATCGGCACGATATTTGCATACGGGCGCAGAAAAGCAAACGCCGCCTTTGCGTTCGTTAAAATTCCCCCGCACAGTGCCTTCATACCCAGCACACCCACATTATGCGTACGGCACAAATCCGCTATCGCCAATTCCTCCTTCGTAGAAAGATAGGAAAACGGAAACTGCAGCACGTCATAAAAACCCGAACTTACCGCCGTAACCGCCACTTCCTGCTTATGCGCAGAAATGCCGATAAACCGTACCTTGCCCGCCTTCTGTGCCGCCGCAAGCGCGTCGTACAGTCCATCGTCCCCGCTTGGCATGGGAACGCGCGCAGGGTTATGGAATTGAAAAACGTCTATATAGTCCGTTTGCATCATTTTCAAGCTATTATCCAAGTGCGTCATCAACTCCGCAGGCGTACCCGCGCCGGATTTTGTACAAAGCACCACGTCTTTGCGCACCGCCTTTAATGCAATCCCAATACGCTCCTCGCTTGTAGTATACCCATTTGCCGTGTCATACACCGTCACGCCGCCGTCAAACGCCCATCGTAGCAGCGCCGTGCTCTCGTCATACGAAATCCGCTGTATCGGGATACACCCAAACCCCGTGCGCCCAACAGATAAATTCGTTTTACCAAAAATTATTTTTTCCATGATGTTTTCTCCTTTAGGGTCAAAAAATTAACTCTCTACAGCGAATGCGCGGTAAAGCCCTCGCCCAATACCTCGCGCACCTCGGAAACGATGATAAACGCATCTCTGTCTTGCCTGTACACGACCTGCTTTAACTGCACCAGCTCCCTGCCCGAAATCACGCACATGAGCATGGGGCGGGGCGTTTTTGTGTACATGCCGCGGGCGGAAATTTCCGTCGCACCGCGGTTCATTTGACGCATAATTTCTTCGGCAATTTCTTCGTTTTTATCGGAAATAATATACGCCGCGCGGGCAGAGGAAAAGCCTTCCAATACGGCGTCAACTACCTTTGAGTAAACAAAAACGGCAACAACGGCGTACATGGCGCTTTCCAGGCCAAAAACCACCATGCCGATGATAATTATTGCGGAATCCAGCCCAAAAATGATTTTGCCAACGGAAAAATGCTTGAGCAATGTATTATGCAAAAACGCGCCGAAAAGTAACGTGCCGCCTGTGCTGGACATTGCCTTCACTATCATTGCCGCGCCAATGCCGCAAAAAACACCGCCAAAAATAGCGCCCATAAGCAAATCGCTGGGAATTGGCGGCAAATAGGTTAGGTTATGCATTGCTACAGAGAATAAAATGGTGGTGAATAACGAACGGACAAAGAATGTCTTCCCCATAGTGCGGAAGCCGAGCAGGAAAAGCGGAACGTTAAGTACAAGATTGGTAAGCCAAATGGGAATGCCCCGTTCCATCATACGGCTTGTAACGTCTTCTATAATAATGGCAAGACCGCTAACGCCGCCCGTAACCATACTGTGCGGCATCCAAAAAGAAATAACGGCAAACGCCATTAAATATACGCCGACAACTATCATCGCGTAGTCGCGCAGTTTTTCGTTACGGGTTTGGATAATGCCCATGTGTACCCCCTATTGGGTAATTACTGTTTTTATAAAACGCGGAATGTCTAACATTCGTCGTGCGCGGGCAGGCTGTGAGAGTAAGCGGTACAACCATTCCAAGCCCATTGCACGCCACGCAGCGGGTGCAAGCTTTACATTGCCTGCCATAATATCCAGCGTACCGCCTAAGCACAAGGTAATTTTTACGGGCAAATCACGGTGCGTTGTTGCCCAAATTTCTTGGCGGGGCATACCCAGACACACGAGTAAAATATCGGGCTTTTTTTCCTGTATCTGCGCCAAAACTTCTGCCTCTTCTTCGGCGGAGAAAAAACCATGATGTGTACCGACAACCTGCAAGCCTGCGTATTTTTCCTCCATGCGGCGCTTCGCTTCTTCCGCGATACCTTGCGCCCCCCCCAGAAAATACGCCGTAACTGTACCCTTTTTTGCCAGCCGTTCAAACAACGCGAAGGTGATGTCTACTCCCCGCACGCGTTGGGGCAACGGCGTTTTATTATACCGTGCCGCAAGCACAATACCCGTACCGTCGGCAAGGCGCAAATCGGCTTGCGCGAAGGCGTTTGCAACCAGCGGGTTGCGGCGTGCCTGCATCACCCCTTCGGGGTTTGGGGTAACAACGATATGGTTGCGCGGTTCGTTAAGGTACGTTTCCAACAGTTGAAGCGCTCCGTCAAAGGTTAGCGATGCGAAATCAACGCCAAGGACATTTACAGTTTTCACGCCTTGGCTTTCCGTTTGGCGGGCGCTTTAGCGACGGGCTTTGCAGATACCTTAGTGGGTGATTTTGCAGCGGGCTTTTTGGGTGCCGCTTTTTTAACGGGCGAAGCGGGTTCATCTATTTGAGCTTCCGCTAGGCGCTGGCGGTTAAGTTCTTTTTGCCGTTGCAGGTCGTTTTGTATATTTTCGAAGCATTCTTCGCGGTAGGCTTCTAAATATTCTTCCAACTCTTTCATCTTGTCAATTTTCATTTTTGCCAGCATGTCCATAAATTCGGCTTTTTCGGCAAGCATTGCGTCCAAGAGCTCGCTTTTTTGCTTCTCAATTTCCGCCAATTCTATAAATTGCGCGGCACGCATTTTTGCCATATCCGCTTGCGCCTTGCGCCAAAGGTCGCTGCCCTCGGGCGGTTGGTTGGGGCTTTCCCCTTTACGCGGGCGGCCCCGTTTGCGCTTTGCGGGGGCGTCGCTTTCATCACCAGCGATTGAAATGGGCATAGCAAGCGCTGCGGCTTCCTGCTCGGTAAGGCGCGTTTCGCGCCCAATTAGCTGTGCTTCGCGCTCTTCTAACCGCGTGCGCATTGCGTCAAGCTCCATTTTTTCGCGCCGTAACTGCTCTATACGGTCGTCAACAATTTTTGATATCCCGGCCATAGTGCGCTCCTTTGTCGTTTTTGTGATTTTATATTAACATATTATTAATTAAAACTCGATAAAGATTATGAAAGGGTGGCGAAAAATGATTATCCAATGGAATAAAAACGAAAACAAGCAGCAAAAGCGCGGCGGAATTACGGCGCAGTTATTTGAAGCGCATAACAAAGCACAACAAGCGCAGCAAAACCAGCGGCGCAATAATAAACCGCGCGTGGGTACGGTTCGGTTAAGCAATACGGATACACTGCGTACCGCACTTGCCATGCGGCGGCGGGTAATGGCAAAATTGGCAGAAGTCGCCGCCGTCACAGACGTTGAACCGCGCACGCGGGACGCAATGCTTGCAACGGTAAAGATGCAAATTGACAAAATTGACCGACAAATTACGGCAATACGGCGGCGTGAGCGCGCAGTGGAAGAAGAGCGCCGCGCACGGCGTGACGAATGCCGTCAAGAACGGCGCCGCCGCCAACGGGATATGCAAGAAAATTCCGTACGCATTCGGCGCGACATGTTATACCCCGCCGGCGAAGGCGGGTTTAACCCGCACCACCCGCTGGGGCTACCTTCTTCGCCCGCACCTATGCCTAATATCGCGGGGCTTGGCGCAGCGGTTTCCTTTGATGTAGGCGGCGTTGCAGGTACAATGGGCGATGCTTCCGGCGGCGCACCCGCTATGGACGTAGTGCTATGAAAGGCACGCTGTATGTAGTGGCAACGCCCATCGGCAATTTGCAAGAAATGACACCCCGCGCCATCACCACGCTAAGCGAGGCCGACCTTGCCGCGGCGGAAGATACGCGTCATAGCCGTGCGTTATTTTCGCACTTTGGTATAAAAACCCCCCTGTATTCCTGCCATACGTTTAACGAGGAAAAGCAAGGGGATTTTTTTATCCGCGCGTTGGAATGCGGGCAAACTGTGGCGCTTATCAGCGACGCGGGTACGCCCTGCATATCCGACCCCGGGTATAAGCTAATACGCAAAGCCGCCGATGCGGGCATTTCCGTCAATCCCGTTTGCGGGGCAAGTGCTGTGGTTGCTGCAATGTCTGTCTCGGGGTTTGATGCAACGCGGTTTGCTTTTGTCGGCTTTTTTCCGCGGAAGAAGACCGAGCAGCTTGCTATGCTTGCCGACATTACCACGTGGGCGCACCCCGCCGTTTTTTACGAATCGCCCAAGCGCATTACCGCAACGCTTGCGTTCTTAGAAGAAAACGCCCCCACCGCACAGTTATGTCTGTGCAACGACCTTACCAAAAAATTTGAACGCACCTACCGCGGTACACCCACACAAGTTTGCGCTTTGCTAAACGAAAACCCCGCTGCGCAAAAGGGCGAATACACCTGCGTAATTGTACCCCCGCCATTACAAACCGAAGCCCCGCCGCAAGACGAGTTATCCTTAGAAGCACAGCTTATTGATATTATGGTAAAACAAGGCTGCGACCTAAAAAACGCATCGGCACAACTCCGAGCCATGCCCGAACGGCGAAAGAAAAAAGATATATACAACGCCGCACTGCGGTTAAAAGAATTATTAATTTTACCGTAGCCCTAACAGATGCTCCGGCACATTTACATTCGCCATATCGCCTAACTCCACAGCGGTTAGGCGTTTTTCTTTGCCTTTTTCATCTTTCCCGAACAGGACAAAACTATAGTTAATTAACGTGAAATTAGTCTATCATTTTGATGTAACCATCGCATGACATATAGTGTGGATTTAAGAAAAAAGGTAATGAACTACATCGGTGAGGGACTAAACCAAACGTAAACCACAGCGAGCTTGTATCCCCGCCTTGTATGAAGGCGTTAATTTCATCGAAATACAGGGCTTGGGTGCGGTTGCCGTGCCGCGATTATTAATAATGGCACAGCAACCAATAGCATCTTTGCGGTGCTTGGGTAGGTTTGTAAAACGATGTTTCCGAGTAAGCGTCAAATAACATGCCAAGCGCAACGTCAAAGTTTTTGCCCCGTTTTTTCAAAAAAGCGGGTCGCCGAAGGCGGTCTTCGCCACTGCCGAAGGCGCTCTTGTATTTAATCCTTTGACCCCACCCTGAAATAAAACTGCTACCTGCTCGCCTTTACATAATGAAAGGAGCCGCACGGTATGGAAAATATAAGTGACCTTCGGGCAAAGCTCATCGCGTATGTACGCAAAAAATTTTATACGCGGCAAGGTATCGGCAATGTTGCGGAGGATATCGTAAACCAAGCGTTTTTAGATGTTGCAAATTCGCCGAAATTTGCATCTGCGTTGTATAACTTTGGCTATTTATCTGCGGCGTGCATTCGCGGGGCTTATAAAATTTTTCATAAGCATGACAATGAAGGCAATATTTGCATTGCTTTAACACCCGATATCCCGCTTATTGACGAAAGCGATTTCGTAGAAGAAATAACGCGCGCCGAAGATACGGCGGCAATTATAGCATCGCTGCAAACGCTGAAAGAAATGGAGCGCACCATTGTGCACGAGCGCTATTACGGCGATTATACCTTCCGCGAAATAAGCGAACGCCATGGGATTAAATTAAATACCGTGCTTACGCATCACCGCAGGGCGTTGGAAAAGCTGCGCCCCCTATTTATGGATTGGAGGAACTAACATGAAAACCGAGAAAAAAATTTGGCTCATCGACCGCTACGCACAAAAATTGTGGACACTATCAACCACCCTGCGCCAAGAAGCTGCCCGCGCGGGAGAACACGGGCGCGGTTACGCCATGGTAGCCCATGAAGCACGATTGGTAGCAAATACGCTGGAGGACTTAACCGCCCGCTTGCTTTTTGATAACGGCGAAAGCGACCTTGCCGACCTTGCAAAGCTGGCGTTACAGTTGAAATTCCTGTCTGTTAACGCGTATCTTGAAACGATTCACGGCGTGAAAAAAAGCATGGAATTTAATATTCCAAAGAGCATGGCGGTTTTCACCGATGACCTGCGTACCATTGCCAATGCATTGGAAGCGCTCACCGACAATTTTGCCAGACAAGCCCCAATTCCCGAGCTTGCCCAACCGCTGAAAGCCGAATCCTGCGAAAATTTCCTGCTATTCAAAATCGGCGACCGGTGGCTCATCGAAAATATGTATAATATAGCCGAAGTTTCCTACCAATACGCATCGGCATCAGAAGCCCCAAGCCTTACTTTGCGCGGCGTAGAAATCCCCATAATCAACGTACACAAAAAACTGCACCTCACCGCGCCGCCCACCCGGTTTAACATCGCGCCCGAAGGCGAAACGTGGCGCCCTGTAATTATTTTCGATTTAGGCGAAAAAAATTGGCGCGCTATCCCAATTGATGATTTGACGCTCGGTTTATTATATTCCCCCAAGGGAACGCCCGTAACACCCGATGAATGCCATCCCTTTCATGCATATATCCGCGAATGCTGGGAACTTGTCGGCGGGGAACGCGTCGTTTTTGTAGATTGGGATGGATTGAAAGATTAAAGCCCTACTTCAACGTCACTACCGTAACCCCCGTTTCGCCCTCGCCGTATTTCCCTAAGCGGAAATCCTTTACGTGAGCGTGGCGCTTTAAAAGCACATGCACGGCATTGCGTACCGCGCCGGTACCTTTTCCGTGAATGACGGTGACCTGTGATAAGCTTGCAAGGAAGGCATCGTCGAGGTATTTGTCGGTTTTCTCCGTGGCTTCCTCGGGGGTCATGCCCCGCAGGTCAATTTCGGGGGAAATGGTGCGCGACTTTGCCGTGCGTGAAAGTGTTCCGCCTTCGCGGGCTTTTACAAACGATTTGCCGCTGCTGTCATCTACCAGCGACAGGTCGTTAAGCTGTACCTTCATTTGCATGATGCCCGCTTGAATAAGGACTTCGCCCGTTGCGTTGGGGGGTACCAGCACCGTGCCGTCTTGGTTAATGGAATGCACGTGTACCTTGTCTCCCTTGCGCAAATTGGCGGGCGGAGTGCGCCGGGGTTTGTCTGCCGCGCCCAAAGAAGCGGAAAGATTTGCCTCCATTTCGCTAAGCGCGTTGCGCATTGCGTTGCGCGTTCCCTCAATGTCCTTCGCGGAATTGAGGGATTTTTTCATTTCAACGAGCAATGCCTCGGCGTCTATTTTCGCCCTGCGTAAGGTTTCCTGTGCCTCGGCGCGGGCGGCGTTAAGGATTTTTTCGCGCTGCGTGTTTAATTTTTCCTGCTGGCGCTCCGTGTCGGCGCGCAGTCGTTCTGCGTCACGGCGGAAGGACTCTGCACGTTCCTGTTCTATGATGGCTTGTTTTTTGCCCGCTTCCAGGTCGGTGATTAAATCTTCGAAGCGCGCGTCCTTCTGCGAAAGTACGCCCCGCGCGCCGTCGATAATATCTGCGGAAAGTCCCAACCGTCGGGCAATGGCAAAGGCATTCGACTTGCCCGGAATGCCAATGAGTAAGCGATAGGTGGGGCGCAGGGTTTCCACATCAAATTCGCAGCTTGCGTTTTCTACCCCCGCTGTAGAAAGCGCATACAGCTTTAACTCGCTGTAATGGGTGGTCACCACCGTGCGGATACCATAGGTGTGCAGATATTGCAAAATAGAAATGGCAAGCGCCGCGCCCTCCGTTGGGTCTGTACCCGCGCCAAGTTCGTCCATTAATACCAGCGAGTTAGGGGCTTTCGCCGAAGAAATTTCCTTCAAAATGCCCACGATATTGCTCAAATGTGAGGAGAAGGTACTTAAGCTCTGCTCAATGGATTGCTCGTCGCCGATATCGGCAAAAACTTCATCAAAAACCGCAAGCTCGCTATTGTCAAAGGCGGGGATATGCAGCCCCGCTTGCCCCATACAGGTAAAAAGCCCAACGGTTTTAAGCGTTACCGTTTTGCCCCCCGTATTTGGTCCTGTAATGAGCAGCATGGAAAATTCGTTGCCTAAATAAATATCCGTGGGTACTACGCGGTCGGGGTTTAACAAGGGGTGCCGCCCCTTGCGGATATTAATGTAGCCATTGCTGTTAAACTTTGGTTCACTTGCCTTCATGGCTAGGGCAAGCTCGCCTTTGGCAAACACAAAATCGAGATGCGTGAGCAGCCCCATGTTGGCGTTAAGCAATTCCGCCTCGCCCGCGACCAAGCCCGACAATTTTGCCAGAATGCGTTCTTCTTCCCGTTTTTCTTCAAAATGCAATTCCTTAATTTTGTTATTGCGCTCTACCACGCTCAGCGGTTCCATGAAAAGCGTTTGCCCGCTGGATGACTGGTCATGCACCATACCCGGAAACGCCGTGCGGTGTTCCGCCTTTACAGGTACGCAGAAGCGGTCGCCCCGCAGGGTAACAATGGGGTCTTGCAGCATATTTTTATATTGCTCGCTGCGAATAATGCCCTGTAATTGCTCGCGCACTTTGTCGTGGGACTGCTTGATATTGCGCCGAATGTCTGCCAGCTTAGGCGAGGCAGAATCCGCAATTTCCGTAGCCGATTTTATACAGCGGCTAATTTCGCGCTCTACGGTGTCCGCCGTTTGAATGCCGTCAAAATAAGGGGCTAGGCAGGTTTCCGCTCCCTTTTCATTGCCATACGTAATTACTTTGCCGCATACGTATAAAAAATCGCACACGTGAAGCAAATCTTCAATAAATAATGTGCCGCCCGCCGCTGCCCGTGTTACCGATGTGCGGATATCCGCAAGCCCGCCTAAAGGAAGACTGCCCTTGCGCAAAATAAAACCCGTTGCCGCGGTGGTCTGCTCCTGCGCTATGTGAATGTCCGATATATCATTGGAAGGCACTAGTTCCGCTGCCATTTTTTTGCCCATTGGCGAAACCGCACGCGCGCTGAGCATCTCCGTTATTTTATAAAATTCCAGTGTATTTAAGGCTTTTGCGTTCATATAAAACACGTCCTTTTTGTTGCTTTTTCTAAGAAATCTGCGCCCATTATACTGCAATACCACAAAAGTGTTAAATTCTACGCAAAAAATGCCGATAACCAAGTTGAGATAGTCTGATATTGCGAATTACCCTAAGTGACATATTTATAATTTGAAGGAGCGTTTGCCATGTTTGGTAATCAAATTCGTTTCACAGGAATGTCTTCGGGGATGGATACCCAAACCATCGTAACCCAACTTATGCGCGCCGAATCTATGCGTATGGATAGGCTTACCCGCCGCAGGCAGCTAGCCACCTGGCGGCAAGAGCAGTTTAGGGGTTTTGCAACCACTATGCAAACGTTCCGTCAGGAACAATTGCAAGTAGGTACGACGGGGAATTGGAACGTGGCCCGTACAAGTTCTTTCCGCGCGATAGACACGACAGTAACCCCTCAAGGCAGTGCAACTGCAGGCGGCATTAATGTAACCAGTACCTCTGATGCTCGCCCGGGTCAATTTACTGTTAGGGTTGGGCAACAGGCGCAAAATGCTTCCGTGTGGGGGCATCAGCAAACGGGCGTAACAGGTAGCTCTACATTAACAAGTATGGGGCGTTTCACCCCTGCTCCCCCGGCGGCTAACCCCAACACAGGTGCGCCCTCTATCGTCACTAATTCCCGTACGCCCAATATTTCACTGACGCAAGCGCGAGAAGCTGGTTGGACACTTACCCACCAGGGCTGGTCATCTGTTACGGGTGGCGGCGTACGTACTACAGTGGAAGCTGTTGCGGGTTCCGGCGCACTATTTGAAGGCGCTCAAGTACAAGCAGCAACCATTCGCGTTGGTAATCAAAACCGCGAAGTTTATTTTGCTAATGTGGGCGGTACACAATATCAATTACAGCGTACCGATACCGGGTTTGAACGTATGCTGGTTGACCCGGAAGACAACGCTTCGGGTTACCGTACGCTTAATATTATGGTGGGTGCAAACAATGCATCCCCCGTAACCGTGCCACGCAATGAATATTTTGAATATGGAACAAATTTTGAACAAATTAGAACTTTCGACGATGGCGGCAACCAACGCTTTTTTATTAACACGGCCGGAGGTGCAATGGAATTATGGCGCAATGCAAACGGCACATTTACCAGCCAAGACCCCACCGACGGCGCACCCGTGGGTACAACCATTATTGACGAAAGTGACCCCGCTATAGCAGATGCGGTAGCAAATGCAAGCTTTTTCCAGGGCGAAGCGCCCCTTACCTTCCGTAATGGTAACCAAGACTTGCAAGTGCAATCCTTTAACCATAACGGAACAGATATTATGTTTGTTACCATTAATGGAGTAAATCGTGAATTAACAGGCACACCTGGAAATTTAACACTTACACCACTTGCGGATAATCCAAGCATTATTAATGAATCTGCTGTGCGCGATGTGCATACAGAGTACCGTCACACCCAACATTTTGTAGAAGCTCCCACCAATGTAATCCGCACAGGGTCAAGTGCACCGTTGAATACAACTAACCCCCCGGGTATGCCATGGGCGAATTGGGGTGATAATCCCCCCGATGGTTGGCGTGCAGTAGATGCTAACGGCAACTTGTTCACGACAACCACAACGCAAAACGCGACCTACGACGGTCACCAAGTAATGCAATTTAGGGCAGGCGGACAAACCATTCATTTTGTCAATATTGACGATACTGCTTTTGTTGTAGAGCGAAATTTAGCAACGGGCGTGTTTGAACGAGTAACGCATGAAGATTTCTTTGGTGCGGGCACACCCAACCCCAACGATACCCCATGGGCAGTTGTTGCTCCGCAGGGTGCGGTATCTAACACCGTTGACCACATTCACACCCAGCGCTTTCAAAGCACAATCACAATTAATGGCGCAAACATTAATATTTATTCCAATTTCACTGCAAATGATATAATGAATGCGATAAATCGTTCGGGCGCGGGAGTAGATATGCGCTTACAGGATGGTGTATTCTCCCTTACCGCACGTAACTCGGGTGCATCAATTAACATCACCAACGACGAAGCTGGATTTATGGCAATGGCGCTGGGGTTGGACGGCAATCTTGAAGCAGGCGTTGACCGTTCAAGAGAAGGGCAAAATGCAACAATTTACATTTATTCTGATGCATCCAGCGAGCCGAGAAGGCTGGAATCCACCGCTGCACGTCCGGGCGTTTTCACGTATAACCACCATACCATATCCATCGCGAACGCAGCCGTAGGCGATGAGTTTGTAATAAATACCACCCGTAACACCGAACAAGCGGTTGAACGCGCTATGGAAGCGGTGCAAAACTTTGTAGAACAATACAATGCATTGGTGCTCATGCTGCAAAATGCGCATTCAACGAACCGCCCCCGTACTACATCCGGCGGACAGCGCTCTTTCTTTGAGCCGCTCACAGACGCAGAGCGCAGGGATATGAGCGACCGCGAAATTGAACGCTGGGAAGAGCAGGCACAAAAAGGTCTCCTGCACCGCGATAGCACCTTGCGTAATATCCAAGCACAAATGCGCCGCCAAATGAGCGAAGGTGTATTGCTGGAGGACGGCTCCCGCGTATTCTTGCATCAACTGGGCATCACTTCCGATGGTACTGTACCCGGTCAAGCGGGTAGTCGTAATATGGGTTTACTGCGTATCGACGAAGAACGTTTAAAATCGGTACTCAATAGCCAACCCGAACTGGTAGAAGGCATGTTTGCCCAACGCCCCTTAAATACCGCAGGCATGAGTGCTTCCGAAGTACGTGACCGTACAGGGCTTGCACACCGTTTGGGCGATTTGCTTCATAGCTTCTCTAACCCCGCAAACGACAATGCGGCACTTACTCGCATGGCGGGTAATGACAGATGGCAGCAAGACCGTCTTTCCTTACAAATCCGCACGTATGACCGCCGCATGGATAGAATGCAAGACTTTTTAATCCGCCGTGAAAACCAACTGTTCCGCCAATTTTCCATGATGGAACAGGCTATGTCGCGTTCACATTCACAAATGGATGCACTGTTCATGTTTGGTGGCGGTTGATGACTACTTTAGAACAGGCACAAGCGCTTGTTGACAGATTATATGAAATGACTTCGGCATTGGACTATACAGGGGAAGAAGAGAACGAAGAGGCGGAAATTGCCGCTTATATCGCATTGGTCGATGCACGCGAGCCGTTAGTGAAAGAGCTAACGGCATTGCATTCTACGCTGGATACAGGTATACTTTCTTCCACTGAATTTGCCGAAATAAAGAAATGCATTGCGGACATTGCAGATATGGACCGTTCCCATACGATGTATTTCACGCAATTGCAGGACGAATTGCGCGGTTCGATTAGAGAAATAAAAAAAGGCCGCCAAATTAATTCCGCATACAATGTGGATGTCAATTATGACGATGCCGCATATGTAGATACAAAAAAATGAAAAATGTAAGGAGCGTTGGTATTTTTGCCTTCGGCAAAAAACGCTCCGTAAAAATCGCAAAAAAATCCGCGATTTTTACTACGCTAAGAGGAGGAATTTGACATGGATGTTAATCGAGTAGGTTACTCTGCGCCGCCCCCACCTTCTACGCCGGCAACCACACCCGTTGTTGCAGATGCTACCCCCGTTGCCGTGCCTATGGATGCGGGTGCCCCTGCCTACGTACCTGTGGCGAATGGTGTAGATGGAAACGGTCAACAACCGCAAGAGCGCGCCATGGAGCAGCGTTTGGAGGGTGCCGTAACGGCACTAAACCAATCCCTTGCGCCGCACCAACGGCATATGTCTGTTGACACGCACAGGGCAACAGGGCGTATTATGGTGGCGGTGTACGACACCGAAACGCGTGAACTGATACGCGAAATCCCCCCCGAGCGTGTTTTGGACGCGCACGCAAGCTTGATGGAAATGGCAGGTCTATTTATGGACAGAAGAGGGTAGAGCTGCGTGATAAAACCGAATCCTTATGCAAAAATGCAAGAAGACTCGATTTTTACCGCGTCTAAGGAGGAGCTTACGCTCATGCTATACGAGGGTGGTATTAAATTTTGCAATTTAGCCCTTACGGACATAGAAAAAAAAGACACGGTAAAAGCGAACGAGCATATACAGCGCGTGCAGGATATTATACGGGAATTTCAAATTACGTTAGATTTTAAGTATCCCATTTCTAACGAGTTAAATACGCTGTACGATTATATGCACCGCCGCATGGTTTCTGCCAATATTCGTAAAGATGCCACCATCGTAAAAGAAGTGCTTGGCATGTTTCGTTCCCTGCGTGATACATGGAAGGAAGCGATGAAAATAGCGCGTGCGGGTTAAAGAGGCTTTGTAAGGCTTACGTTATCTGAAATATTTTCATATCCCAGTTTACGATAAAAATAGTAGGCTGGGATTATTTTTGATGTTTCCAGCGCGACGGCAACATACCCTGTTTTGGCAAGCTCCGCTTCCACCGCCTGCATGGCGGCGCGTCCAACGCCTTTACCGTGCAAATTAGGGTGTACGGCAAGTTCATTTACTACATACTGCGGCGCATGAAAATAATCTTCTGTTTTGCCAAAACAAAACGCCGCCGCTTCACCTTCAAATTCATATATATATCCTGCAAAGCCGGGGGTATTTATCAAATCCCGCAGGTACCTTCGCACCTTTTCTTCCGTTAAAAAGTCATAGGAAAGGGGCGGTGCGCTAAACGCGGCGATAAATAAATTCACACAAGCGTTAAAATCTTTTTTACGGTAAGGGGATAACATAGGGACTCTCCTTTTTTTGACCTTGCACTTCTTAGCCTCATAAGGTATAACTGAATCATTCTTTTTTATCGGAGGCGTATATGACAGAGCATATTCTACTAAATACGGGTGCATTTATCCATACAGCAATAAAAGAGGACTTGGCAGGGCATACAAGCGACCTGCGCACGCGCTTCCCGCCCGAGCCGGGTGGCTTTTTGCACATCGGCAACGCCAAGGCGGTGTATATCAACTTTGAGCTTGCTAAGATTTACGGCGGAACGTGCAAGTTGCGCATGGACGACACAAACCCCGTGAAGGAAGAAGCTGCGTATGTAAACGCCATTCAAGACGAAATTCGCTGGCTGGGGTACGAATGGGACGGTGAGGTTCGGCTTGCATCCAATTATTTTGACAAATTTTATGAATGCGCGGTGTCGCTGATTAAGCAAGGTGTTGCCTTTGTGTGCGATTTAAGCGCGGAAGAAGTACGCGCCACCTTTGGCAGTGTAGATAAGGCAGGCACGGAGAGCCCCTTCCGCGGACGCACGGTTGAGGAGAACTTGGACTTGTTTGCCCGTATGAAAGCAGGGGAGTTTAAGGACGGTGAAAAAACACTCCGCGCAAAAATTGACATGGCTTCATCCAACTTAAATATGCGCGACCCCATTATTTATCGTATCGCCCACAAAACCCACTCCAATACGGGGGACGCGTGGTGCATTTACCCCATGTACGACTTTGCGCATCCGCTGGAGGACGCCATCGAAGGCATTACCCACTCCCTGTGCAACGTAGAATTTGAGGACCACCGCCCCATCTACGAATGGTATGTAAATAATTTAGACTGCTTCCCCGTAAAGCCACGGCAAATCGAGTTTGCCTCCCTTGCCGTTACCAATACGGTGATGGGCAAACGGCATATCCGCAAGCTGGTGGCGGAAGGAAAAATTGACGGCTGGGACGACCCCCGTCTGGTAACCATTAGCGGAATGCGCCGCCGCGGCTACCCCGCCGCGGCCATACGGGAATTTTTGGGGCAAACAGGGGTGGCAAAGGCACAAAGCACCGTAGATTTTGCCATGCTTGAGCATTTTGTGCGCGAGCATTTAAAAAATGAGGCGCGCTTGGTAATGGCGGTACTGGACCCCGTGAAGGTGATAATCGAAAACTTCCCGGAAGGCGAAACAGAGATGCTGGACATACCGTACAATATTGACGACCCCGCCGCAGGCAGCCGAAAAGTTCCCTTTACGCGGGAAATTTTCATCGAGCGCAGTGACTTTATGGAAGAACCCGAAAAAAAATTCTTCCGTTTAGCGCCCGATAAAGAAGTGCGCTTAAAAGGCGCGTACCTTATCCTTTGTACGGGTGTGGAAAAAGACGGCAGCGGCAATATCACCGCTATCCGCTGTACCTATGACCCCAATACCAAAAGCGGAATGGGCGAAACGCGCAAGGTGAAGGGCATTTTGCACTGGGTGAGCGCGGAATACGCCTGCCCCGTCACCGCCCGTTTATACGAAACGCTGGTGCTGGACGACCCAAATGCAGAAGGCGGCGTAGCTTTTAACCCCAACTCGCTCACCATTATGGACGGCGCCCTTGCCGAGCCTTCCCTTGCCGGCGCGAAGGAAAACGAACGCTTCCAATTTATGCGGCAGGGTTATTTCTGTTTAGATGCAAAAGCCACCGAAGCGGGCGGGAAAATGGCATTTAACCGAACGGTGGGGCTAAAGAGTTCATATAAGGGGTGATTACGATGTATGATGAACGGGAGCGGATTACGTATTATGATTTGGATGGGAATGGTGTGCTAAAATTCTCGGCGTTTTTGCGCATGGTTCATAATGCGGCGGATATTAATGCCGGTGTGTTGGGGGTTGGCTTTACGCAGCTTTCGCCCCTCGGCATGAGTTTTGTTTTGCAACGATTTAGCGCGGATGCTACGCGCTTGCCCGCTTATGGCGAAGAAGTGCGGATTCGCACATGGCCAGCGGCACTGGAACGGGGTACGTTTATCCGCAAAGGTGAAATGCTGGACACAGCGGGAAACAAACTCATCGAATGGGCAAGCCTATGGTTGCTTTTTGATATTAACGAGCGGAAAATTCTGCGTCCGTCTGCGTTGCCCGTTACCCTTGTTGGCATCGGCGACGAAGGCGTGTTGTTCGCGCCCCAAAAAATTGAACCCCTCGCCGATGCACGCCCATTTTCTTCGCACACGCATATTATACGCTTCGCCGATATCGACACCAACGCCCACACCAATAATGCAATCTATGGTGATATGATTAATAATGCTGCCCACGCGCCCAACCGCGAAGCCCCGTGGAAACAACTCCACATCAATTACCTCGCCGAAACACGGTTGGGTGATGAAATAAATATAGTTGCCACTAAATCAGAAAGTACCATCCACATCACAGGCGCAGTTGACACGGATAATGGACTTCTTGCAAAACAGGTGTTTTCTTCACGGGTTGTCTTATTATGATTTATAGGCTCACAGCGGAAAATGATGCTACTTGTTTGGCTGAACTGTTTTGGGCGCATACTGATGAATTTGAGCCGCGGAGTTCCGTTGATAAAACGAAATAACGCGAAGGGGGCTGTTCATTTTGAACAGCCCCCAGTTTCGCTACATCGTATTCACGAGTTTTATGCACTTATTTAAGTCTTCTGTCTGCTTATTCAAGTCGGCGCGTTTTAGGTTATAAGCCGCTTGGCTTATCGTCTTCTTAGTAAGCTCTACCACTATTGCCGCACCCGTTTTTGTTAGCTCTGTCTGCCATACACGGCAGTAATTGTGGGCGGCGGCTTTGCCTTTTTTCGCCTCGTTGTTAAAGCCCGCTACGCTAAAAACCATGGCTCGCTACCCCTTACACCACTTTCTTATCATGCGTATTACCAAAAGTGCGGCAATAATACCCATTACGGTCATGACTATTTTTGTGAAATAGCGCATGGTCTCGTCGCTGGGCCACATGGTGAAGCCGGGCATTCCTACTACGCCTGCGCCGCCATTTACTTTCACGTTCCAATCCTTAAAATACTCGTAATGCGAGGTCTGCTTGAAGGCGGCAATACTCTCCGCCTCCGCCAAAGAAAGTAAGCCCGCAAACATGCGCCCAACGAAGGGCAACGTGGTTAAATCCACATGGGCAGAAGCCTCTGCAAAGCCGTCTTTTAACTCGGCAAGGGATGCGAAAAATTCTTCCTCGCGGTCTGTGCCTTCCAAAAATTCCATATACGTTGAAAATAACATGTGTGTGCCTCCCTTTTTGTACGCCACAACTACTCTAACGCCCCTGCGCTTTTGCAAGGGCGTTCATAATAACTACTACGGAGATGAGAGGATTTGAATTGCTCAACAGTAATAAATCGCTTGACATTCAATCCTTTTATATCCCGAAAACCCTTTGTTTTAAACGGTTTTTGTTAATTGCATATTTTTATAAGCAAAGGGTAT
>Ga0209755_10001529_pt1 | contig 35459 bp, 31 predicted proteins | sample TergutCo191P1_FD_187301 | JGI IMG/M metagenome (GOLD analysis project Ga0209755, IMG submission 187301) | Cornitermes sp. P1 segment gut microbial communities from Petit-Saut dam, French Guiana - Co191P1 (SPAdes) (version 2) | ecosystem: Host-associated > Arthropoda: Insects > Digestive system... | reverse complement strand
TAGGAGTCTGGGCCGTATCTCAGTCCCAGTGTGGCCGTTCACCCTCTCAGGCCGGCTACCCATCTTCGCCTTGGTAAGCCTTTACCTTACCAACTAGCTAATGGGACGCGGGCCCATCTTAAGGCGACGCCTAAGCGCCTTTCCTGAAATCACCATTGCAACTCCAGCTTATTCGGTATTATCCGTTATTTCTAACGGCTATCCCCATCCTCAAGGTAGGTCTCCCACGCGTTACTCACCAGTCCGCCGCTCTAGGGTCTATTGCTAGACCTTGCCGCTCGACTTGCATGCTTAAGACGCGCCGCCAGCGTTCGTTCTGAGCCAGGATCAAACTCTCCATGATATTATTTCTATCTGGCCGAAGCCAAACAGATTCTCTCACTTCAAGCACCTGACCTCTTCGGCCTTTCGGCCGTCTTCTTTAATTGTCAAGGTCCTTCGGCCGCTTCTCTTTCACGGCCGCTTCGCATATACAGGCACCCCTGTATCTGCTCCTCCAATTTTACGCTTGCTGCTTCTTCTGACCGCTCTTTATTTCTCTTGCGGCCAGGCTTCGAATATAAACATTTGCAACAAATGTCTACATCCCCTTCCTTCGCTTCCCCGGTCTCCCGGTTCAGCTTCTCTCCCCTTCCCTTATGCCCTCAGCTTCTTCACCTCAGGCTCGTTGCCAAATATCTTCCACCCCCTTCAGGGCGGCGTTCGCTCCTTGACGCAAAAATAATTTTGCGCAAGTCCTTAGAAACTACTATTTTCTTCTGTACTTTGTCAAGTACTTTTCAGAAAAAAATAATCTTTTTTGTGGTTAAAGCGCCTGGAAAAACACCCATAACTTATTTCTGAAAACAGGGTGTGCGCTATTTCAAAGACAATTCTCTGAAGAATTTTAAAATCGGATAATTTATTATCCCGTTAATAATATAGTAACTTATCAAATTATTGTCAAGTAAATAATGAAAAAAAAATATTTTTCAAATGTCACTTATAACATAAATGTAGACTGGACAGCTAAACCAACAGTTACCGGAATTGCAAGATTATCAAAATCATCCAGAGGAAGGGCTTCTACGATTGTTGCGGTAAATGCCGCTACAAAAGCAATGTGTATGCTGCCTGAAACCGCATAAGCGGAAATCAGTACAGCGGAAAAGCAGGCGAGAGAACCTTCTACGCTTTTTCCATAAAGGACAGCCGGCCTTACTCTGCCAAAAAATTTTCCAACCAGGCTTGCAAAACCATCACCAAACGCAAGAGCGTAAATTGAGATAGCTGCAACCGGAGACGGATACAAAAGAAGCGCAAGAAGAGCGCCTAAACTCAAAGTGACAGGTCCCAATACAAAATGACCCATATCCCGTGATCTGGAAGCCATACTGGTTAAAGATGATATAACCGGAACTCTGATACCGGAAAGACGGAAATGTTCCATCAATGTGTAGCCTAAAGTTCCCATAATAAGAATAAACACAGTAGCCGATCTGTTTACAGCAGCCATGGAAGGACTAAGAGCTATAAGAAAGTGAATTGACTTTCTAATAATCTCAGTTTTTAATTCATAAATATCTTTAGTTTTTAATGTATTCGCACTGGTAAAATTATAAGTGGAAAGCCTCATCCCATCCATACATAACCATCAGCAAAAACCATGCCAAGCCGATATATAATCGATTTTAGGTCTCGTAAGTCTATATAATATATAGACTTACGAGAAAAACACAAAAAATGAAAAAACATTTATATATCAAAAAGTGTACAAAAAATTATACTAGTCATATACTAAATTTACTAATATTAATCTATGGTAGCTGTTCCAAAAACGCGAACCTGCGGTTCGAAAGTTTTGGAATAACCTTAAATAATATTTTCTTTACTGGGTGATTCTTCAGTGTTATTGCAAGCCAAAAAAATTGTGCAAATCATTCTTTTATGTCCGCAGAATACCCTCTATCATTTTCAGTTCTTCATCTGAAAGAGCTGGCTGTGCGATGGCTGTTAAATTCTCCTTTAACTGAGTAGAAGAGCTTGCACCTATCAGTACACTGGTATTGCGTTTATCGCGCAGTATCCACAGAATCGCCAGAGCGCTCAGGGACATGCCTCTTTGTTTCGCGATGTCATTTAATGTGTTTAATTTTTTTACCAGTTGAGGAGTTATGGAAGACGCTTTTAAGAAATTATTTTTTGATGCGCGGGAGCCCTGCGGAACAGTGCCGTCCAGATATCTTCCCGTTAGAAGTCCCTGAGCAAGCGGAGAAAAACAAATACAGCCAGCTCCCTCTTTTTCAAGTAAGTCCAGTAAACCGTCCTCGGTCCACCGGTTCAGCATGGAATAATTTGCCTGATGAATTAGACATGGCGCGCCAAGCGCTCGTAACACGGAAACCGCCTGTTTGCTTTGATCGGCATTATAATTGGAAATGCCGGCATACAGCGCCTTACCCTGGCGTACTATGTCCGCGAGAGCTGACATTGTCTCTTCGACAGGAGTATCAGGATCGAAACGGTGGCTGTAAAAAATATCTACATAATCAAGCCCCATACGTTTAAGGCTTGCATCCAGACTGGCAATTAAATACTTTCTGCTTCCCCATTCACCGTAAGGCCCGGGCCACATTAAATAACCGGCCTTTGTGGAAACAATAATTTCATCACGATAAGGTAAAAGATTTTCTTTAAAAATACGGCCGAAAGTAATTTCCGCCGATCCCGGCGGCGGACCGTAATTATTAGCAAGATCAAAATGGCACACGCCCATATCAAATGCGTTTAAAACTGTTTCGCGCCCTGTTTCATAATTATCAACGCCGCCAAAGTTATGCCACAACCCAAGTGAAATCTCAGGTAACCTTATGCCGCTTCTGCCGCATCTGCGGTATTTCATAACCTCATACCGGTTCTCATTTGCTTTGAAAATCATTTATTTCTCCTTAATTCAGTATATTTGATAATAAGAAAAATATGCAAATAGTTTTAAACTTAATGAACATACAGTAACCTTCTTTTATACATTATTAATAACTGAAAAACATTCATTGTTCCTTGTTCTTCCCCCATTCCTCTTTTCTCTTTTCTTTTCCTGCTATATAATGCCATTATGCTGCCAAAACTCATTAAATACATTCTTTCGGAAAACCCGCAGTCTCAGGAAACAGAAGTTTCAGGATGGGTCAGAACCAAGAGAGAAATGAAAAATCTGATCTTTGTGGAAATAAATGACGGTTCCTGTTTTGCGGGTATTCAATGCACATTTGATCGAAGCGCGGGAATTGACAAACAGACAGAAGACTCTCTTTCTTCTCTTACAACCGGCGCTTCGGTAAAAATAAAAGGAAAACTGATACCTTCTCCTGCATCGGGACAGTCTGTTGAAATAGCGGCATCATCGCTATTGGTGCTTGGTCAGGCTCCGGCGGAAAATATTAGCGGAAAAAATCCGGCTCTGGATATCCAGGCATATCCGCTTCAAAAGAAAAGGCATTCTCTTGAATTTCTGCGGGAAATTGCGCATTTAAGGCCGAGAACCAATACATTCAGTGCAGTCGCGCGTATTCGAAGCCGCATGGCTTATGCCATTCACAGGTATTTCAAGGAGAATGATTTCTTTTATCTTCATACGCCCATTATCACAGCAGGAGACTGCGAAGGAGCTGGCGCAATGTTTCAGGTAACAACTCTGGAACCTTCCGGTGAAATTGACTATTCAAAAGATTTTTTCGGAAAGAAAACATACCTTACGGTTTCTGGCCAACTGGAAGCGGAAACCTACGCGACGGCAATATCGCGCGTATATACCTTCGGCCCCACTTTCAGGGCGGAAAATTCCAATACGGTTCGGCATTTGGCGGAATTCTGGATGGTAGAACCGGAAGTAGCTTTCGCAGAACTTGAAGACGATATGGCGTTAGCTGAAGATTTCCTGAAATATATTTTCAGCTCTGTTCTTGAAGAATGCGCCGACGAGTTGAAATTTTTCGACTCTCATGTTGAAAAGGGGATAATTGAAAATCTTAAAGGCGTGGCGGAAGCGAAATTTTCGCATATCACCTACACAGACGCCGTTAAGGAACTGGAAAAAGCGTCCGCAGGCAATAAAAATCTTTTTGAATTCAAACCAGGCTGGGGCTGCGATCTTCAGAGCGAACATGAAAAATTCCTGACTGAAAAAATCGCGGGCGGTCCTGTAATTGTTACCGATTATCCGAAAGAGATAAAAGCTTTTTACATGAAACTTAACGATGACGGCAAAACGGTACGCGCCATGGATGTGCTGGTTCCAAGGTTAGGTGAAATTATAGGCGGCTCTCAGCGCGAAGATAATCTGGAAAAATTAAGCGGCCGCATTGTAGAGACAGGTATGAAAACCGAAGACTACAGCTGGTATCTTGATCTCCGCCGTTACGGCACAGTTCCTCACGCCGGATTCGGTCTTGGTTTTGAACGATTGATCCAATACGTCACCGGCATGGCGAATATTCGCGATGTAATTCCATATCCGCGCGCGGTGGGACAAGCCGGGTTTTAAAACTTGAGTTGTCCGGAAGCATCAGTTTCTGAGCCAAATTAAGTTTTAAACCTGCATATAAACCTTTTTTTACAGGGCTTAGGCCTTTAAAAATACAGCGCTATGCGTTCATATATATGGACAAACTCTTAAAACAGCCAGGAAAAAGCATTATGTACAGGAAATTCATATTATTTATTTTAGCTTTTAATTTACAAAACATTCTTTATGCGCAGTATTTTACCCCGTCTCAACTGCTTTATCCTTATACCATTTATCCCCCGCAGATTGTAAGCCGGTCTGCAATAATGATTGACGCTCACACGGGAACGCTTTTGTATTCTAAAAATCCGGATCTGGAAATACCTCCCGCATCCCTTACCAAACTAATGACAATGCATCTTGTTATGAATGAGATAGAGGCAGGAAGGGCCTCATTGGAAGAAATTGTTCCTTTAACTGTGGATAGCTGGGCTCAAAGACAGCCTGAAGGATCCAGCCTTATGTTCCTGGAACCCAGGCAAATTGTAACGTTACGCGAAATAATGCTCGGAATGTCAATATCTTCAGGCAATGACGCTGCGGTCGCAGCGGCGCTGCGTTTTGCTCCCACCATGGAAGAATTCGCCGCCATGATGACATCCGAGGCTCGCCGCATGGGACTTCATGTTACGCGCTTTGTGGAATCATCTGGCATATCGGAACTCAATGTTACAAACGCAGAAGAATACGCCCATTTTTGCCGTCAGTATCTGGAACTGCATCCGCAGAGCCTCAATGATTTTCACTCCGTGGAGGTCTTTTATTACCCGATGGCGCATAACGTACCCGAGCATTTGCGCAGAAATCTTATAACATACACCCACTATAACAGGAACAATCTGTTAAGGATATTTTCCGGTACAGACGGTTTAAAAACTGGTTTTATTGACGAATCGGGCTATAATATCGCTGTTACCGCGCAAAGGGATCAGACACGCATTATCGCAGTCCTTATGGGCGCTCCTTCTCAGCGCGGAGGAGATCGCATCCGCGACGCGGACACGGAACGGCTTTTAACATGGGCTTTTGAAAATTTTAAAACAATCCGTCCTGAAATAGACCCGATTGAAAATCCCCGCCTCTGGAAAGGCAGGGAAAAAACGGTTAAACTGGTGTTTTCAGAGCCGCCTGATTTTACATCTCCAATTGATCGCGCTGAAAAACTTTTTTTTACGACCTTTATCCCAAACCCATTGATAGCCCCTCTTCAGGCCGGTTATACAGCAGGCTACTATATAATTTCCGATGAACTTGGAGAACTAAGACGCATTCCTTTAATAACTGCGGAAGCGTACGAGAGGGGAAATATTTTCAGGCGTATTTGGCATTCTTTCCTGCTTTTATTCAATAAAAATAAATAGAGTCTGTTTACAAAGCGGACACATTACCAAAAAAAGGGAAATAACTATTACTTTTAGGACTTTAGTCCAGGACAATTAACCATTCTGTCGAACAAGTCTAATATCAGAACAATCCTGAAATTTTTCCGTTACTGTCAACATTGATTTTTTCGGCGGACGGAACGGGAGGCAGGCCGGGCATTGTCATTATCTCTCCAGTGAAGACAACAATAAAACCTGCGCCAGAAGAAATTTTCACGTCTCTTACATTTAACGTCCAGCCTTTTGGGGCTCCCAGCAGCGAAGCGTCGTCTGAAAAACTGTACTGTGTCTTTGCCATGCAAATTGGAACTTTATCAAGTCCCATCTTTTCTATTTGTTTGATCTTTCTCTGAGCGTCGCGCTGAATTTCAACGCCGCTAGCGTGATATATCTTTTTGGCGATAGCCTCTATCTTCTCATTAACTGAAAGATTAACATCGTAGGAAAAGTTAAAATTATTCGGCTCTTCGCACAGACGCACAGCTTCTTCGGCGAGTTTAACGCCTCCCTCGCCGCCTTTTGCCCAAACTTCCGAAAGCACGGCATTTACGCCTGACTCTCTGCACTTTTTTTCTACAAGTTCAAGTTCAGCGGGAGTATCATTGGGGAAAGCGTTAATCGCAACAACCGCGGGCAGTTTGTAAACTTGTGTAATGTTTTCAACATGCTGCAAAAGATTGGGTAGACCTGCTTCAACAGCAGCAGGGTTTTCTTTATCAAGTTCGTTTTTCTGAACGCCTCCGTGAGACTTCAGGGCGCGGACAGTAGCCACAATAATTACCGCAGACGGCTTCAGATTCGCGAAACGGCATTTAATATCAAGAAATTTTTCCGCGCCCAAATCCGCGCCGAAACCCGCTTCTGTAACCACATAGTCGGCGCACTTAAGCGCAAGACGCGTAGCCATAATTGAATTACACCCGTGCGCGATATTGGCGAAAGGCCCGCCGTGAATAAAAGCGGGAGTGCCTTCCAGCGTCTGCACAAGATTTGGTTTTAACGCGTCTTTAAGAAGAGCCGCCAATGCTCCGTGAGCGTTAAGCTGAAACGCGGTAACAGGCCGCTCTTCGCTTTGCTTGCCGTATGTGTAACCCGTGATAATACGGCCAAGTCTTTCCTTTAGATCATCAATACCGGATGCAAGGCAGAGGATTGCCATAATTTCGGATGCAACCGTTATGTCAAACCCGTCTTCACGCGGGAAACCGTTTGCCTTTCCGCCTAGACCGCTGTTAATAAAACGCAGCTGGCGATCATTCATGTCCATACACCGGCGCCAGATGATCTTTCTCGGATCGATATTGAGTTTATTACCCTGATAAATATGGTTATCAATCATCGCGGCCAGAAGATTATTCGCGGCTCCTATGGCGTGAAAATCGCCTGTAAAGTGCAGATTGATATCTTCCATGGGAATAACCTGCGCCCATCCTCCGCCTGCGGCTCCGCCTTTAACGCCGAAGACTGGTCCAAGAGAAGGCTCCCTTAAAGCGACCATAACATTCTTGCCAATGCGCGAAAGGCTGTCCGCGACTCCTACAGTTGTAGTGGTTTTTCCTTCACCCGCCGGAGTCGGATTGATTGCCGTTACAAGAATTAATTTACCGTCTTTTTTATCCTGGTTTTTAAGGAGGTAATTATAATCAACTTTTGCCTTATAATTCCCGTAATATTCAATGTATTCTCCGGGAATACCCGCTTTTTCCGCTATATCTTTAACTTTTAACGCGTGTTCAGGATATACAGCCTGCGCTATTTCAATATCGCTGCCAGAAAATCTTTTAATATTTAACATAATTAATAGTGCAATGGTAATTGCATAATGTCAACAACGCCTGCTCCCTTACTTAACCACACAAAACGCGGTAAAAAAATGGAAAGTACACGGACATGGCGCGTGAGATATTGATTAACAGATAATTAAATCAGTCCGGCTGTTTGAGGAACAACTTAAACATACAGATAACGTTTAATTTTCATTGTAGGCGTTTTTTCAAATGGCTCATAACGTATTTCAATTCTGCTCAAGCGGGAGAAGACCGCGAGCTTTTTGTTCGCCCATTGGCGAAGTTCTTCAAGCGCGTGTTCAATCGCGCCTGCCGCCGCTTTCGCGGCTTCGCTCAGGCGGACAAGGGCAACAAGCTCCCCTTTTTCTCCCGAGTAAACAAGCGCGTCTTCTATGAGCTGGGATGTGCCAAGAAGACCTTCAATTTCTTCCGGATAGATATTTTCTCCCGACGGGCTTAATATCAGCGTTTTCAGCCTTCCCCTGATATGAAGCCTGCCTTTTTTATCAAGTTTGCCGAGATCGCCCGTGCGAAGCCAGCCATCACGCGTGATTGTTTCTGATGTCCGATCTTTATCCTTGTAGTAGCCCAGCATAACATTCGGACCTTTAACCTCTATTTCGCCTTCACCGCCGGCATGAACGCCGCTGGCATGGATGCTGCCGTTAGCTGCACATCCTGAGACGCGGAATTTAACTCCGCGGGCGGGAATGCTTCCTGAGTTTAACCTGAAACTGTTTGGCTTGTTACCAGCGACAAGGGGAGCGGCTTCTGTAAGACCGTAACCTACAGCGTATGGAAACCCGGCGCGGTGCAGAAATTTTTCCACTTCAGCGGAAAGCGGCGCACCGCCAATGCCGAAGAAACGTATGCGTCCGCCCAGCGCGGAAACAAGTTTTAATCCCGCCGCTTTAATTGCCAGAGGACGGGTAAGCAGAAATTTATATAATTTATTGTCACGTAACTTTGGAGCGATTGAGTTCCTGTAAATTTTTTCAATTAAAAGAGGAACGGATGTCATTACAGTCGGGCGCACAATTTTTAAAGCGGGAAGCAGCACAGAAGGCGAAGGAGGCTTGTCAAGGAATGTAATGCATGCGCCGTTTATAACTGGAGCCAGAAAACCCAGGCAGCACTCATAGGAGTGGGCAAGAGGCAATACAGAAAGCAGCCTGTCGCGGGGTAATATTTTTATAAACGCCACAGATGAAAGAGCGCTGGAAATTATGTTTTTTCCGGAAAGCATTACGCCTTTGCTGTTTCCCTGGGTTCCGCTGGTGTAAATGATTGTCGCAAGATCATCCTGCTTTAATTCAGGAACCGAATCTTCCTTTTCAGGCAGGGAAAAACGCATCCGCTTTTCTTCCCCTCCGAGAGAAACGGTAACTTCGCCTCCTGAAATACTGTCGATAAAAATAAACGGCGTTTGAGAAGAATTAAAATTATCTGTCCTGCCCTCAAATTTTTCCATCATAGGCCGGCTCAGGCAAACCGCGCGAACTCCTGCGTGAGCTGCAATGTTCTGAATCTGTTCACCTGAAAAACCGGTAAGCAAAGGAACAGAAACCGCTCCTGCAAACGCAATGCCAAAATAAGCCAAAGGCCACTCGGGACAATTATCTGAAAGAAGCATTACCTTGCCGCCTCTTTCCACACCCAGTTGTTTTAAAAGAAAACCAATCTGTCTTGCGTTTATCACCATCTGATTGTAAGTAATTTGCCTGCAAACCTGCCCATCACATAGCATGGAAAAAACAATACGGTTTTTATATTTCTCCGATGACTCCAGGCACAAATTGATCAATGTTTTTTCATCTAATTTTATCATTGTAAGTTTAGAGTGAATTTCTCTGAAAAAGTTGCATATACGCGCGTTTGTGTTTCGCTTTGGTTATGAAATAATATCAGTTGCCAAATGAAAGATAATATGAAAATATTGACACAGGAGCGTTTATGCGTATCTTTATCGTTTATGCCCATCCATCCGATGATTCCTTTACACGGGAAGCGCTGGACAGTTTTATCGAAGGATTAAAAAGCGCCGGACACAGTTATGTGATATCAGATCTTTACAGGATGAACTTTATTTCCGACTTGAGCGAGGCTGAATACCGGCGGGAAGCGTTTTATAAAAAGGATTATCCTGTTCCAGATGATGTTGTCTGTGAACAGGAAAAGATCAATGCCTGCGACGCGATTGCGTTTATTTTTCCGCTATTCTGGTCAGATGCGCCGGCTAAACTGGTTGGCTGGTTTGACCGCGTGTGGACTTATGGTTTCGCTTACGGCGAAAGGCGCGCGATGAAGAAACTGGAAAAAGGACTTGTATTATGCAGCGCCGGAAACACGATGGAATATTTTCACAATACAGGAATTCTGGGCGCGCTTGAAAAGGTATTTCTGGAAGATCGTCTTTTTGACAGGGTAAAAGAAAAAGAATTAATAATTCTTGATGGAACCAGCCGCGAAAGCCCGTTACGTGAACAGAACAGGCGCAGACATCTTGAACGTGCGTTTCTTGCCGCCGCCCAGCTTGGCATGGCGTAAAGCTGCATAATTTACAATTTTCTGAATTCGCAGGAAATACCGGCGGTATTTACGGAAACAATACAATAGACTTTATCAGCAATATAATCATCAAGGACCACATACATAACATTACCCGCTTCATTAACCGATCCTTCATGCGAATGCCCCATAAACATGATGTCGCATTTATTACGCAGCAAGGACATAACGCGCGCGCGTTCCCTTGTATCGGTAAAATGCTGAAACTCTGTAAGATTATTCACAAAAAGATTGGCGTGCGAGAAGACGAAAACACGGCCGCTTGCGTTTTCCAGTTCCCGCTGGAGCCAGCTTATCTGTCCGTTTCCAAAATAGGCATTGGCGGAATCCATTATTAAAAGCGTTGTTCCGCCGCCATTTATCCTGAAATTTGTAGATCCGATTAGCCTCTTCCATTCCGGCCAGTTGCCGAAATAGACATCATGATTTCCGATAACGGGATAACAGGGTACTTCAAAAGATGCGGCAATATCAATGAATTTTTGTATATCATGAGCGCTGCCGTATTGTGTAATGTCACCTGTGATAACAACAAATTTTATTTCATTGCTGTCTATCACGTTCTTCAGGTTTTCAAGACCATGAGCATTGCCGTCTTCAATATGGGTATCAGCAAGCACAATAAATGAGTACTCATCGCCAAGGGAAATGTTTCGCATGTCATCAGTTAAAAAATTAAAGGTATCCCGTTCTGCAAGACGGTCATTTAAATCTGTAGACCCGAATAACCCCAAAAGATCAACTGTGCATCCGCATAAAAAAAACACAACGCTCAAAAACAGAGCGTGAAAAAAATATTTTACCATGTTAATTTCGCTCCTGTACGCCAGGCAATTCCATAAAAATTAGAGCTAAGGCCCACGCTTCCGCTCTGCATCAATTCTATGTCATTAATGATTGACCAGTTACTGTTAATATTAACCTCGCTGTTCACAGCAAGAGAATATGATCCCATATTCCCTGCGCTGAAATCATTAAAATTGGCGCAGCTTATTCCAATGCGAAGAGACTCGTTGTTAATGAAATTATAATAAACGGAAAAAGACAGTATTGATTCAAAGAGGGCAGACTCTCCGTAAAATGATGAAAAACGCAAACTGACACCGGCGGCTATTCCAGCTCTGTCAGTGTTGTATGAAATAACCGGCTGGATTGTATGCGTATGGGCTTCATATTCAGGCAGTCCGTTATAATTCCAGGCGAGGGAAAATTTTAACGGTATTATTTCAAAAGGCTCAATGCCGGTATTGGTGAATATTTTAATATCAGTAATGCCTTGTGCAAACCCGGCGGAAAAACCGCTTTTAACTGTAAAACTGTTATTTAGTTCCAGACAACCCGCAGCTGACAACTCTCCATAATAGCTGAAACTCCGGTTGTATTCATTTTTATAATAAACTTCAATTTCCTTCCCTGTTATTTCAATATCCAGAGCGGAAATTTTCTGCGTAAAAGACAATGCGGCAACAGTTAAAAGAAAAAGAACAAAACGCTGCTTATTCATATAAAATCCTTATATGAACAATATATCACAATTATGAAATTTTATAAGACATTAAAATAAATTCCATTCTGTTTAGCAGGTAAAACATGTCTTCCTATTCACCGCCGCTATCCGTTATAATGAAGCCATGAAAATAAAAAGCGGCCATTGGGCTGATGAAGCTGCGGCAAAAATAATTTATGAAAAAGGTGAAAAAGAACTCTACACATGCGCGTCCGGGATTACGCCTTCGGGAACTGTCCATATCGGAAATTTCAGGGAAATTATCTCTGTAGAGCTTGTAGTCCGCGCATTGCGGGATATAGGCAAAAATGTCAGATTTATCTATTCATGGGATGATTACGATGTGTTCCGTAAAGTTCCGGCGAATATGCCAAAAAAAGATGAACTTAAAAAATATCTTCGCTTTCCAATAACCATGGTTCCGGATCCCTGGGATAGGGATTCAAATTACGCCCGCCATCATGAAGTTGAAGTGGAGAACTCTCTTCCCAAAGTGGGAATTTTTCCGGAATTTATTTACCAGGCGGAGCGGTACCGTTCTTCGCGTTACGCGCAGAGCATCCGCAGGGCGCTGGAAAAGCGTGATGAGCTAAAAACAATCCTGGATAAATACCGGGACGAAGATCACAAGATAAAGGGCGAATGGTGGCCTGTCAGCGTTTTTTGCGAAGAATGCAGCAGAGATGAAACTGAAATTGAAAGCTGGGACGGCGAATGGGGTTTAAGCTACAGATGTATAAACTGCGGGTGCATAGAAAAACTGAATATTCAGAAAGCGAAGGGAATAAAACTTTCATGGCGGGTCGACTGGCCGATGCGCTGGGAATATGAAAAAGTTGATTTTGAGCCTGCCGGAAAAGAACATCACAGCTCCGGAGGAAGTTTTGATACCGCAAGACATGTATGCAAGGAAGTGTACAACTGGGACGCGCCTGTTACCTTCCGTTATGATTTTATCGGCTTAAAGGGAACGCCGGGAAAAATGTCAAGCTCAAAAGGACAGGTGGTTGATCTGTCTGAAGTGCTAAGAGTCTATACTCCGGAACTGACCCGCTACCTCTTTGCCGGAACAAGACCCAATACCGAATTTACAATATCATTCGATCTTGATGTCATAAAAATTTATGAAGACTACGATAAAACCGAACGCATCGCGTGGAAGATTGAAGATGCAAAAGATGAAGCATCTTATGAAAAAGAGAAACGCATTTATGAACTTTCACAGATCGGCTCAGACGGAAAAACTCCATGCTTAAAAGACCGGCCTGTGCCATATCAGGTTCCTTTCAGGCATCTATGCAATTTAATTCAAATCGCAGACGGCGATATTGAAAAAGCTCTTATGGATCTGGCTTCCGGCAATCCCGGTTTAAAAGATGAACATCTTCCGGCTCTGCGCTCAAGGGCAGTTTGCGCCAAATACTGGGTGGAAAATTGCGCTCCCGATGAGTTCTGTTTCCGCCTGCTGCCGGAAGGGGGAATAAACTCACTTGCGCAGGGTGAAAGAAAAAAAATAAAACAGCTTACAGACATTGAGAAAAAATCCGTCTGTATTCTGCGTGAAGAAGTAATCAGTAAGATAGAAGATTACACCGATGACAAATCCTGCGCGACTGCGATATACGCCGCTGCGGAAAAAGCCGGAGTTGACGGAAAAACCCTCTTCGCTGCAGCCTACAAGGCATTAATCGGCAAAGACCAGGGGCCGCGGCTTGCCAGCTTCCTGAGATCGATAAAAAAAGACAGATTACTGGCGATTTTGAAAGATTATTAACAGCGGCTGATGGGAGTCGCTTAAAGGTACATTTAGCGGCTGATGGGAGTCGAACCCACGTCTCCAGCTTGGAAGGCTGGGGTAATAGCCGTTATACGACAGCCGCCTGATTTTGTGATTTTCTCAAAAATAGTGTAATTTGTCAAGGGATTTTTAACTTATATTCTGTCAGCATATCCGTGTAAAACTTTTAAAAAAACCATTTTACTTGCGCAATATTTTTCTAATCTCCTAAAACTTGAAAAATATTACAAATAATGTTACCATGTATATTACCTCAATTATAAAAAGGAAAATCTTATGAGTAAAGTAAATTACACGGTAAATGATAATGAGTTTATTATCGAAGATTATAACAACGCGCGCGCTTTTGCCAGTTTTCTGCCCGCCATAGCCGGTTTATGGGGTAAGCCAATGTGGGCGTATTATGTAAACCGCGGACAGGCTATTTCCAATTTCGGAGTCAAGGACAAGGACGGCGCGATTCTGGAATTTGTTGCAGCTAACAAAGCGTGGCGGCTGACCTCTTCGCATGGTTTCAGAACCTTCTATAAAATAAACGGAAATTTTTCTGAGCCTTTCCGCAATTCGCCTTGTTTAAAAGCCAGGCAGACCATGTATATAAAGCCCCATTCAATACGATTGAAAGATCGCAATGAGGAAACTGGTATTGAAACAGAAGCTCTCTTTTGTACGCTGCCAGATGAAAGTTTTTCTGCGCTCCTTAGGCGGCTTACAATTAAAAATATTTCCGCCGGTGAATTAAAAATTGAATGCCTGGACGGGCTTCCGGTACTGCATCCCTTCGGAACCCGAAACTGGATGTTAAAGGATTTATCCCGTCTTGCCGAGGGATGGTGCGCAGGCGTAAATTTTTCACCTAACGGCATACCGTATTATAAACTGCCTGTGGAAGCGCTTGACAGACCGGAAGTGGTCCCGATTACGGGAACGCATTTTTACTGCGGCGCAGTAAAAGACAATTGTACAGAAAGCATCGCAGCAAGCGCGCATGCAAACAAGCCGCCTGCGCTCTATTGCATAGATCCTGATACAGTATTCGGCGAACAGAAGGACTTTGACTTCCCGGCTGAATTTATCAAGTCCAGATCGCCATTTTTAGTAAATAAAAATTTCAGCGGTAAAAATAAAACCCCTTCAGCTTTTGGATATTTTTCCCTTTCCCTGCCGGCCGGAAAAGAAGCCGTATACTATTCAATGACAGGACACTGCAATAACTATAAAAATGTTGACAGCGCGGCGTCACTGCTTTTGCGAAAAGACTTCTTTGAAAAAAAGGAAGAAGAAAACGAAGAACTTCTGGACGGCATAGCATCCTGCGCTTACACAGAATCGGCCTATAAACAGTTTGATAACTACTGCGCGCAGAACTTTATTGATAACGCTTTGCGAGGCGGCTTTTCGGTTACAATCGGAGAAAACACCCACTATTACGCATACTCGCGGGTTCACGGCGATATGGAACGCGAATACAATAACTTTGTTGTACTGGACGAATATTTTTCGCAGGGTAACGGTAATTACCGCGACGTGAATCAAAACCGGCGCAGTGATATTTTCTTTAACAGGGACATAGGCGATGATAACATTCACTTTTTCATGAATCTGATTCAAAGCGACGGTTTTAACCCGCTTAAGGTGCTTGGAGTCCGTTTCATTTTTGAAACCGAAGAAAACAGGCAGCGTTTTATGAGTGATTTTTCACATAATGTAATAAACAAAGACATATTATCGCATATAAAAGAAAAACTGTCAGCGTATATTAAAGAGCCTCTTACCATAGGCGCTCTTTTTAATTTTATCGAAGAAAACGATATCGTTCTTTCCGGCAGACAGAAACTTCTGGACTCGCTTCTTGCGAACGCAAAAAAGGAAAGCCTTTCCGCACACGGCGAAGGCTACTGGTCCGATCACTGGCATTACAATACGGATTTAATTGAAAATTATCTTGCGGTTTATCCGGATCGCTTTGAGCGGCTGCTTCTGGGCAGAAGAGACTATACATATTACGATGATTGTTACTTTGTCGAACCGCGCAGTGTCAAGTATGTGTTGTTTCGCGAAAAACCAATTCAGATTCGCGCTGTAAGAAAAGACAGTAAAAAGGCGGCGCTTATTTCTTCCCGCAGGAGCAGGCCAAACATAACACGGACGGAGTACGGAAAAGGTGAAGTGTACCGCACTACCCTGCTCGGTAAACTTTTGGGCATTATCGCCAATAAATACGCGTCCCTTGATCCTGAATGCCTGGGTGTGGAAATGGAAACAGATAAACCCAACTGGTGCGACGCCCTGAACGGTCTTCCGGGACTCTTTGGCTCTTCCAGCGCTGAAAGCCTTGAATTGCTGCGTCTGGTTTCATTCCTGAGCCAGGGCATGGCGGATATCGCGCCTGACACAAAGGTTTCCGTTACCGCCGAAATATCAGACATGCTGGCGGAACTGGTAAATATAACAAAAACTGTTAAAGATGATTATAATTTCTGGGATCGAACGCATACTGTAAAAGAGAAGTTCCGTAAAAAAACATTCTTTGGAATTTCAGGCGGCGATGAAGCCTTCACCATAAAACAAATACAGGAAATGCTTTCCGTAATTGAGGATAAACTCATCAAAAGCCGCGCAAAAATCGAAAGTCTTGCGGTTAACGGCGTTATACCAACATGCTTTGCTTTTACTCCGGATTCCTATGATATTGATGAAAAAGCCGAAGAGCGGATGTCGCCCGAAGCAAAAGCCCGCGCAAGACCTTCCGCAGACGACCATCAGGCCGGAGCGACAGAAGCGATGCAGGCAATGGCGGAAGAGAAAACACCTGCCATTATTGTCCGTTCATTCAGGCGCGTAGATCTTCCCCTCTTTCTTGAAGGGCCAGTGCATTACCTCAGGTTATGCCCGGGAAAACATGAAGCCGGGATTTTCCACCGCAAAATGCTTGAAAGCCCCTTATACGACAAGAAATTGGGCATGATAAAAATTAACGCGCCAATCGCGTCCGCAGGTCATGGCATCGGAAGGATCACAATATTCACTCCCGGCTGGCTGGAAAATGAATCAATATGGCTTCACATGGAATATAAGTACCTTCTTGAACTGCTCCGCAATAATTTGGCGGACGAATTCTACGCCTGCGCAAAAACCATGTTGGTCCCATTCATGGATCCGGCCCAATACGGACGCAGTGTATTTGAAAATTCTTCATTTATCGCAAGCTCCGCGCATCCTGAAGAAGCGGTGCACGGTCAGGGTTTTGTCGCCCGCCTTTCCGGCGCTACTGCTGAATTTATCTCAATATGGATAGCAATGACATCCGGTCTGAAACCTTTCTCCCTGTGCGGCAAAAACCGCGATGAACTCTGCTTCGCGCTTAAACCCTGTCTTGCATCTGATTTCTTCACAGACGCCAACACATTTACTTTTGATTTCATGGGCGCTAAAACGGTTTACCGCAATAATTCGCGGAAAAACACATTCGGCGGACACGGAGCGCAGATAAAATCGTACCGCATAATATTTAAAGACGGCTCTGTACAGGAAATTCAAGGTTCATGCGTATGCGGAGAAAGCGCTCACGCTGTCAGGGACGGAAAAGCAGACATGATTGAAGTAAATCTCTGTTAGATGAAATTTAATACGGCGCTATAAATCTGCGCGGCGTATGGTCCTTATTTATAACTCTTTTATTTTGGAAATTATCATACCGGTGATTTCCTGCGGAGAAATATTATCGGCGTCTACTATTAAATCCGCAAAGCTGTAATCATCGGTGTTTATGCCATAAATGCGCAGATAACGGTCGTGATCCTGTTTGTCCCTTTCCACCGTAAATTCCGAGACTTCAGCATGGTTTCCCCCTTCCCTCTCTACAATGCGTTCCACCCTGACCTTATGGCTTACGTTAAGATAAACTTTTAAATCAGCGTCATTGAGCATCCATATCGCGAGCCGCGAACCAAGCACGCAGCCGCCTTCTTCGCGCGCGATCTTCACCTGACGGGTATCAACCTCTTTGTCCCAGAAATCATCGGATGCGGCAAGTTCCAGTATTTTTTTCAGATCAATATTATGCTCAATTGCAAGAGAGCGAAAAGTAAAATTAATAAAGCGCAGATTCAGGGTGTCCGCCAACATTTTGCTAATCGTGGTATTTCCGCATCCGCTTCTGCCTGAAATCGCGATCCTGATGTCCTTTTTCATCCCCGCTTCTCCTGACTATTCGACATTTCTCAATTGTTCCCTGATATTTTCAAGCGCTTCTTTCATTTTGACAACTTCGCCGCTTACTTCAATTATAGCGCTTTTTGAACCGATTGTATTTATTTCGCGGTTGATTTCCTGGGACAGAAAATCGCATTTTTTCCCGGCTTTTGGATTTTTGTCAATTTCAGCCCTGAATTCGTTTAAATGTGAATTAAGACGCGAAATTTCTTCAGAAATTGTATATTTTAAAAGGAGAGACGCGATCTCAACAAGCACCCTGTTTTCATCAATCTGAGCGCCTAACATTTCAGTAAAGCGCGTTCTGATATTATCCTTTATTGCCTGTTCAATGGCGGGAACAAAGACAGTAATTTTTTCCAGTGAAGATTCGATCTTGTAAAGATTTGCAAGTATATCTTCTTCTGTGTGTTTTCCCTCTCTTTCACGTTCGGCGAGAAAACCAGCGACTGCCTCTTTTAACAGCGGTTCAATCTCCAGGCAGTAGCGTTCATCATCCCTGTTTTTTTCAATTTCAAGAACGCCTTCCATTTCAAGTAATGTTTTTAGGCTGCACTTTTCATCAAGCCCGAGATCTTCTGCCAATTTATTAATCGAATTAAGATATGCTTTCGCGGCGTTTGAATTAACGCTGATATTGACAGGAGTATTGTGTTCCCTAAGGCGGATAAAGACTTCCACCTTTCCCCTGCTGCAGCAGGAACTAATATACTCGCGGACTTTCATTTCAAGAGATGACAGCCACGGCGGAAGGTTTACATATATTTCCAGATAACGGTTATTGTAGCTTTTTATTTCTACGGAAACCGACAAATCCTGTCCTGTTTTTTCACGGTACGCGTAACCTGTCATACTAATCATGATTGCTCTCCGTCTATGGATTTAAAATGATTAAAAAGTTTTTCTCCCAGTGGCCAGTTGTTTCCCGCGCCAAGAGTCACAAAAATATCTCCCGGTTTCAGTATTTCACATAACGGTTTAACAGCGTCATCGTACTCATCAATATAGAAAATACTGCTATCTTCGCGCATGGCCGCGGTTTTTTCAAATAACGTTCTTCCATTAACGCCGCCCTTATAATTTTCCCTGGCGGAAGCGTAAATTTTATGCAGAATAAGAATATCCGCGCCGTTCAATGATTGGGCGAAATCTTCAAGGAGGGCGGATGTCCGCGTGTAGGTATGCGACATAAAACTGACTATGAGCCTGCGGTCAGGATAAAAACTTTTAATTCCCTCTAGCGTTGTTTTAATTGCGGTGGGATGATGGGCGTAATCATCCATAAAAATTATCCCGTGCGCTTCGCCCAAAATTTCACTGCGGCGTTTCGAGCTTTTAAAATTTTCCAACCCTGTTTTTATTGATTGAATCTTCTCTTCGCTGAACGGAAAAATACCGTCTTCTATTTTGCCGTTCGCGGCGCTGTCATGAGCCTCTTTTTGGGCTAAAAATGACAAAAGAGCGAGCGCCGCCGCGGTATTTAACGCTTCATGGCGGCCCGGTATTCTTAATTTAATAACACCGGGAATGCCCGCGACAGTAAATACGGATCTTTCATTTTCTGTCTTGTATGAAAGCACCTTCCAGTCTCCTGACGCCGAAAAACCATAGGGAATAAGCTCTATCCTGCGGTCCTCTTTTCCGACGTTATGCGCAACTTCGCACGCTCCCCTGTCGTCGGCGCAGTAGATTAGCTTCCCTCCCGCGGGAAGCAGTCTGCAGTACTCCATAAACGCGTCACGGATTGAATTATAATCCGGAAAAAAATCCTGATGATCGCTTTCCACAGATGTTAAAATAATATATTTGGGACGAAATGATAAAAAATGTTTGCGGTATTCACATGTTTCTGCGATAAAATATTTATCACCCAGGTTTAATGTAGACCTTGATCCGAAATCCGCTACGGCGCTGCCAGTGAGAATTTGGGCAGGAATCCCGGCGGCGCGGCAGAGTATGCCCGCAATCGCTGTTGTAGTGGTTTTTCCGTGAACGCCGCAGACTCCGCAGGATTCAAACCTTGCCGACCACTCCCCCAGGGCATCCGTGTATTTTAAAACGGGAATGTTCAGTTTCTGCGCCTGCGCAAGTTCGCAGTTTGTATCTGCGCTGTACGCCGCAGAATGGATTACCATGTCAATGCCGCAGGTAATGCGCGAAGGATCAAAATTATTGTAATAGGGAATATTAAGTTCTTTTAAAATTGTGTCGGTATAAAAAACTTCGTCTATGTCGCTTCCTGAAACTTTTATTCCCGCGTTGTGCATTAATTCAGCTAGGGCGCAGACGCCGGTCCCCTTAATCCCGATAAAATAAACAGTTGAGAGCGGCTGTTTTGATGCTTCATTCACCATAATTTATTTTACACCTAAATGCTGTATTTTGGAAATACAATACTCCCGGCTCCTGCCGTTCGCGGGGTCAATAAAAAAAAGAGCGTGCGCCCTAAGGGCAAGAGAGTCAGAAAATAATAACGGATTCGCTGCAAACGCGCCATTTGAATACAGCGGATCGTTCTGTATCGGATAACCAATCCAGCTGAGATGGCAGCGTATCTGATGCCTAAATCCGCGTTTTATCCGCGCGGTAAAAATATTATTGTTAACATTAACAATTTCGGTTTTATAAAAACCGTTTGTGTCTTTGGCAACTTCCATGCCCTTTTTTTGCGCATCAATTACAGGGCGTACCTGTTTCCTGCCAGGTCCGTAAGGACGGAAATAACTCATAATTATCAGGGGCTTTCCGGCTGAAGGTTTCATGTCCTGAATATTTATTTTATGATCCGGAAACCCTTCGATATTATTAGTATTGTCAGGAACACAAACAGCAGAATATTCCTTTATAAATTCCCCATTATCCTGCAAAGTTTTAAAAAAATTAAAGCTTTTTTCGTTCTTCGCGATTAAAACAAGCCCATGAGTTTCATAATCCAGCCGGTGAACTAAATCATACACAACAGCGGAATTTTCCGTAAACCATTCAAAAATGGTATTCACAGCCGGATGCTCATTGTTCTTTGAAACTGGGACACAGTGCATTTTAGGCGGTTTGTAAACAACGGCGAAATCATCCGTTTCATCAAGAATATAGGGATTGTTATCCATGCGCACCTTCTGTTCTGTCTAGTTTTTCAATTATTTTTAAGAAACGTTCAGGCATGGATGATGAAAAAATACTTTCCTGTGTTTCACCCGGTAAAGTAATCGCAAGGCTTTTTGAATGCAGCATAAGACCCGCGCAGGGAAAATTTTTATCACTGTAACCGTAAACAGGATCTCCGAGTATTGGGTGTCCCATGAATTTTAAATGAACGCGCAGTTGATGAGTGCGGCCTGTTCCCGGACGGAGCGAAACAAGCGAATAATTTTTCCAGCTTTTTATTACCTTATAAAAGGTGATCGCGTATTTTCCGCGGGGAGCCACGGCAAACCGTTTTCTGTCACGCGCATCCCGCGCGATAAATGTTTCTATACGGCCTTTTATTTCATTTGGCTTTCCGCAGACAATCGCCATATATTTTTTTTTTACTTTTCGATCCTTGAACTGCCGCGATAAAAAAGCATGGGCTTCATCATCGTAGGCCGCTATGATGACTCCTGATGTCTCTTTGTCCAGACGGTGAACAATACCCGCGCGCCAGTTTGTTTCCCCGGGAGAATCTTCGATCTTCCCGCACGGCGGAGTTTCAGATAATTTATTCAGCATTCTGAAATAGAGAGCGTTGGCGAGAGTGCCGCGCCTGTTGCCGGCTCCCGGATGCACCACCATCCCCTGAGCCTTGTTTATTACAATGCACCTGTCATCCTCCCGGATTATATCAAGAGGAATATCTTCAGGTATTATGTGAAATGGCTGCGCGTCATCCCATATTAGATCGAGCATGTCACCCTGTTTTACAATCCTGGAGAGTTTAACATCTTTCCCGTTAATTTTTGCTTTAAGGTTTCTTGCTTTTATCTGGGAACGGGAAAACAGGCGCAAAAATTCTGACACGTAACGGTCCAGCCGCATATCTTGCGGGATTATCTCTTCAATTTTAAAGTTACGGGAGACAGGCATTATTCTGAAGCTTGCCCGCCTGAAAATATTTCACTGCCTTCTTTGGAAGATTCAAGCGGTTCCCTGTTAATAATTACCGATCCTGAAGGAACGCCTTCAATCCTGCGGCGTTCCTTTCGATCCCTGATTTTTACAATGATAAGGTCTGCAATTGCGATTGACACAGACAGGCCGGCCGCGATTAGTATGGTCCTCTCATACTCTTCCTTTGACATGTCAATCGCGCCCGCGGATTTAAACGGCCATGGCGCATAACGCCGTCCGCCTGAGGAAAAGTCCATGCTGTTCGCGTTATTCCAGCGGGCAAGATCCGAAAAAAATGTTACGGCAAACATGGTAAAGGGAAATGATCCAAAGGCGATTATATCCCAGCGGCGCATGTCTTTGGCCCATTGAGGAAAACCTGTCATGTTAAAAGTTTGGGAAGACGCGGAGGAACTCTGGGCCGGCGCCTGAATTACAGGAGCCAGTAAAAGAAAGAAAAAAATAACAGACGGGAAAATATATTTCATCATTCTTTAAAAATTAAACTGCCAATCCTGAGCATTGTAGAGCCTTCTTCAACCGCTGTTTCAAAGTCGTTTGACATCCCCATGGAAAGACAGACCCAGCTTCCGTTCATTTTACAGGAGGGGAAACGCTTTTCCAGTTCTCCCTGCGCCTTAACAAGACGCCTGAAAGAACTGCGAATAATGTCTTTATCCGCGGTAAAGGGCGCCATTGTCATAAGGCCCAGCGGTTTCAGGTTTCCACTCTCCAAAACCGACTGCGCCGCTTTAAAGAGTCCGTCAAAATCTGAAAATCCGCTCTTTGACTCTTCTCCTGTGTGAAGCTCAAGTAAAATCTCAAGCGGCGTTTCGCGTCCGGCTGAATGCTTAACAAGCTCATGTATCAATTCCAGCCTGTCAACAGACTGAACACAATCAAAAAAAAGCGCCGCCTGTTTAGCCTTGTTGCGCTGCAATGAACCAATCAGGTGGAGCGCAGCAGGATACTCATCCCTGAAATTTTCAAACTTGGTAACCGCTTCCTTTACCCTGCTTTCACCAAAACACCGGATACCTGAGCGAAAAGCCTCTTCCGCTTTATTTACCGGCTCAAACTTGGACACCCCCATCAGGGTAATTTCACTTCGTTTTCTGCCGGAAACATCACAAGCCTTTTGAATCCTCTCTTCAATTCTGGCTATATTATCAGCAATTGACATCCTTGTTTTAATATTCGCACATTCTGAAATATCTGTCCATAATACAGCCCTATTTGTTGTTTTTATCCTGTCTTTTTAACAGATTACGCGCCATATCCAGGATAAACTCCTGGGTATCGGCGGTCAATTTGCCAAAAATTTCAAGCAATTCATTTTCATAAGGCGAAGCAGGGCCAAACATCTCCCCTTTTCCCGTTCGCAGCCAAGTCTCGTCCACAGCAAATGTAGCGCATATCAATTTTATATTTTTATCGGTTAAAGCCACTTTTTCCAGTTCAATCATTGACATAGCAGTTTGAGTTAGACCGATTTGCTTGGCAAATTCACCCTGTTTCAGACCTAAAGCCTTACGGATTTGCCTAATCCGGTCGAGAATATTCATTTCCACTAAATTTCAGCATATCTACAACATATAAAATATTCAATAAAAATTTAGCATTAACTTTATAAAATCTTGACATAATTATAATTCAATGATATATTTATAACATCTATTTATATTGGGAGAATGAAAATTTGTCAAACAATGAACAAGAAATCCTAAAAATATCCCGTTTATTGGAACCAAAATATCAGGATGATTTACTTTGTTGGGTAAATTTGGCGTTTGTATCGGAAAATTCAATAAGGAAATCATTGGGTTTAAATGTTCCGGAAAGCGAATCCTCCCTAACAAAGCAGGATTGTTCCTGTAAAAAAAATTAAAAGGAGATAGAAATGATAAAAGTAATGAGATTTTTTATGCTTATATTGACTGTAGGGCTGATGTACGGCCTTACCGGATGCACTGAGGATGATAATGATACTGTGAAAAGTGAAATAGATTATACAAATTATACTGATTCATCTGTTAGAGTGACAAACGATACAGACCAAAAAATGGTAGCGTTTAAAGGAGAAGTAAACGAAAGCAATCTTATCGGCGGTATTCCGCCCTTTACCTTGAATCATGGCCTTAAACGCGATCCCGCCCTTTTCAACTTTACCGGAGATTTTATTCTGACAATCATAACAGAAGCCGAATATAACGCGCAAAAAAATATCTCCAGGGCGGTTGTATTTGCAAGAATCTACGCGTTTTACAGTAATAATGCGGTAAACAATTATGTGTATATAATAGACTCCCGCCTTGGAGGGAAGGGGCAGCTTATAGTTAAAAATCCAACGCCATTTACTGTTATGCTTCATATCGGCGATCCGCGGCACGTAGCTTTCGGTTATGCTCCGCCGCAGACGGCGGAGGTTATTTTTAATCTGAAAACGGTGGAAGATTTAAATCTGAGAACGCCGGAAGAATATTGCATTTTTCCTTTAGTCAAATTCTATAATCCTGCGTCAGGAGAACTAATTACAATAATACCCTTGCGTGAAAATAATATTCCTGTTCATTTTTCTTTCTTATTATCTGACGATAATCCGGAATATACATTTGATCTGCGGGAGTTAGGCGATATTGATGTCAGACCGGTATCCGGCGGCGCGTTTATCAGGGTAATTAACAATACAGAAACAGGCGTACATTTGTGGGAAGGCACTCAAATTATGTTAACTTCAACCGGAAAGAGCATGATCAATCCTGGGAACAGCACGACTTTTTTTTATCATTTCACCGCCTACCCTGATGGTAAGTATCCAGAATCCCAATACTTTGGGAACTTTAGAATAGGCGCTCTGGATCCTGTACCTGTTAGGGAATATATTTATGATCTTGATTATTTATATGAGATTGAAGTAACCGGTTCCAATGGCGTTTTACAGCTTGGAACGATTGATAAAAAAGATAAAGTAAAATTTGAGCGGTTTTAATGTTTGAAATTAGCGTATTTACGTTACCATAAATTTCTGGCGCTGATAATAAAAATGACACAATAATCCTCTGTTGAAAAAAACAATGTTACTGTATATAATAATCAACATGTAATTGTTTACATTGGAAACACAATCAAACGCACAGTTCCTAACGGAAGCCATACATTTTAAATACGAACAGGAACTTATATTGAAAAAACCAGGGAATATTCGGAAGATTTAAATTCAACAAAAGAATTATCTATAGATACAAATAACAATGCTGTTTCTGTAAATATTGTTGCCAGAATAATAAGGTCAAAAACTGTCTTCAGGGAATTTAACATTACAGATGTAAAAGAAACACAGGCTGTTATTGCGCAAAGAGAGCGAGAAAAAAGGCAAGGCGCTGAACGCAGAGAACGGGAGGAAAGAGAAGCTTCAGCTCAAAGAGAATTTGAGCTTGCTGTATCATTTAGGAATAGCGAAGATATTGAAAATGCAATAAGCAGTTACCGCGAGTCAATCAGATTAAATTTTAACAATCAAAGAGCGAGGGATGGTTATATTTCTCTCCTTGGTGAATTGGTAAACAATAATCGTTTCGAGAGTGCAATTGTAAACGGAACAAAATTATTCCATGATTTGAGCATACAGAATTTAATGAATCAAGGATTGGAAAACAATTATAAATCGGTTCTGTCTTTATTATTTGAGCAGTATATATATAAACAATACAGCATCAATTAACTATGTAAATGAAAGAAGAAGTGAATTTAACTCAATTTATTCAAAAGGTAAACTTACAGAAAATGATATAAATAGATTGGACAATATTTTTATTAACACCCATAATAGAAGTATTATGATAAATTCCCCTTTTGATTATGCAATTATTATTATTTATACTTCCAAAATAACTCAGCATCTTTGCGGTTTTGTGAGAACTCCTCATTCAATTCGCAGTTTCATACATTTGTTGTCCATAAAATATGTCATTTTATGGGGTTTTAACCCGAAAAATACAGGACTTTTAAGACAACTGACTGAGTTGCCGAACAGGTCTTTTATATAATATACTGTTATTATGGGTGAAATAACCAAAACGGAACCGGAAAAATTTAGGGTGAATATATGTTAAAAAGATTATCAATAAAGAATTTTAAAATTATCCAGGATATGACTATTGAATTAACGCCGTTTACAGTTTTTATTGGAGAAAACAGTTGCGGAAAAAGTACAATTCTTCAGGTATTGGATTTTTTACGTTCTGCTGCTTTTCGCGATATCCCTGAGTATCTCCGCGAAAGAGGATGGTCGTATGAAGAATTATTATCTGACAGCTTGTTAAATAAACCTGTTGAACTTGTAACTACATGGAATTTCCTGATTAATGGAAGCATTGAAACAATTGAATGGACTTTATCTGTTAATTATATAAATGGATGGATAATAAAAGAGAAGATAATCAGACATTCTGATAAAAAAATAATATTATCTTACAATAATGAAGGTTTAGATAATATTCCTTCTTCCCTTGGACAATTAAACATTCAATCATCTGCATTGAAATATATCTCCGGTTCAGCAGTTATATCTGAAGAGATTAACAAACTTATTTATTTCCTGGGATGTTCAACAAACCTGGAGTTATTATCTCCTGAGAAAATGCGAAGCGGAAAGAAAACAACATTTGCACAAAATATTGGTATTGGCGGAGAAACATTGGCTTATGTTATAAATAACATGAGTAATTCGGATAAACAGCGATTAAATGAAATTGTTTCCGATTTAGCCGGTTCAAATATTGAAATTCTAACATCTGATCTTGGTAATAAAATTAAATTATCTATAATAATAAAAACAAAAAACAATTCACAGCCAATAGATTCTATACATATAAGCGATGGATTATTGCGAATTATTGCGTTTGTAGTTATTACAATGGAAGAAAAAACAATATTTATTTCTACAGATGATGGTTCGCTTCTTGTAACAGATTCAAATGAATTTATAGTGGCAGATAGCGGTGTTGTAAGAAATGGAATGATTTTGCTTGATGAAATTGAAAATGGAATTAATCCATATATTACAGATAAAATAATTGCATTGTTGTATAATCTAAAAGAAGAAAAAATTCGGCAGGTAATAGTAACAACTCATAGTCCCATTATTTTAAATGAAGTTAAACCGGAAGATATAGTCTTCTTATGGAAAGATGAAAATGGCAGGGTTTTTTCAAAAAAATTCTTTGATACAGAAGAAATGCGCGAAGCTCTTGCTTTTCTTAATCCCGGTGAAATATGGGAGAACTTTGGTAAAGAAGCAATTTTAAGCAAATTAGGCGTAAAACCGGAGAACTGAAAATGACCATATATTTGCACTGCGAAGGTATTACCGATTATGCCGTTATTCCTCATTTAATAAAAAAAGTATTAAAAAATAATAATTTGGATATTCAATGGGTTAAACGTGATGTACTTAAAAAAATCAGGACATATCGCAAGAGTAATATATCTATATCAGGTCATTACAAATTCATAAAATCGCTTGCAACATACTCTCTTCTTAATAAATCCAAATATATCGCATACCATCAGGACGGTGATGGTAAATACGGTGAAAACTATAATAATATTATCTGTGAATTTATTCCTTTAAAACAAAATGGTATTCGCTGTCTTGCTATTGTCCCAAAAGAAACAATTGAAAGTTGGCTTTTAGCTGATGAAAAAGCTTTCCCTTCAAAACCAAGTAATCCAAAGTTACCGTTAAAACCGGAAGAATTATGGGGGCAAAGAAACGACAGTTATTCAAATCATCCAAAAAATGTTTTATTAAGAGTTTTAAATCAATTTAATTTAATTGACAATAGTGATACTTATGCTCAAATTGCAGAAAGCGCAGATATAAAAGCATTAGAAAGCAGATGTCCGATTAGTTTTCGCAAATTTATTAAAGATACGCAGGAATTTTTATTATAAAGGGTATCAATACCGCAGGACAAGTCCTGCACCTGCCATAACTAACCTGAGTTTTGGAACAGCCTCAACTGTCCACGGAAATCAATTTTCATTTTTTTCAATATGATTTTGAAGCAAAAACAACCACTTTTACCCTGTGGAGGTATGTTTTTGTAGCCAAATTACTAAGTTAATTACTGAAAATTGATTTCCGTGCTCAACTGTCTTTAAATACTTGACAATATAATTAAATTATAACTAATATGTGTTTATAAAGAATATTTATGAAATACTGGGTTATATTTGTTATTATTATCATTTGTATTGGCGGCGGGGTATTTTTGGGAACCAGGCTGGATTCCAATATACTCAAACAGGAAAATAAAATAGATATTACCTACACTGTTAAGGAAATATTACCTATCGCGGAATACGCGAGTCTGGTATATCACTACAGCACAGTAATAACAGAATCTGATGTAAGAAGATTATTCGGCATAAGCATACCATTAACAGACAGAAGGGCAATTTATACAATAGACGGAACCATAAAACTTGGATTTAGCGGCAGGGATATCACAATCACAAATCAGAATAATATTATTATTGTACACATGCCGAAGATTAAAATATTATCCCATGAAATATACCCTGAAACATTCAGCCTCTATGATGAGAGAACAAGTCTGTTTAACCGGTACAGCCTTCAGGACGCGAATAATTTACAAATGGAGCATAAAAGGGAATTTGAGCGAAAAGTGAATGAAAATGAAGGCTTATTTTTCCAGGCGCAGCAATCAGCGGAACAGCAATTCAGATTTTTTTTGGAAAATATTCCTGAAGTAAAGGAAAAGTACAGAATTGTTTTTGAATGGGAAATGTAATCTGAAAGGAAAAATCAGCATATTAACGGAAACTCTCAAAGCTATTACAGACTAATAAATCATTTTCCCAAAATGCTCTCCACCGATCTTGCCAGGGACAGAAACACGTCAAATTCCAGCGTTTCCGCGCGTTCGCCGCCTGATAGTTTGTTTTCTTTTAATAAAGCTCCGCATAAATCGCCGGGTGATGTTCCCGCGCGGCCATAGCGGGAGGATAAAAAGTTAAGCAGGTTATTTTTAATTGTTTTGCGTCTTGATGCGAACAGGGAGCGGACAAGAGGATAGAACGCCTGCGGATAATAATCAGAATTTTTATTTTCAAGAAGAAGACCCATGCTGTCAACATTCGGCTGAGGATAAAATGATGAAGGGCGGATTAACATTAAAGGTTTTACTTTGTAAACGGAAGCGCATAACAGCGAAAACGAGGAATAATTCGCATCTCCCGCGGCTGCGGTCATGCGAAGGGCGACCTCTTTCTGCACTGTAACAACCATGCGGGTAAAAAGGCGTCTTTTTTCAATCATGTCAGCAAGGAATGCTGCGGCAATATTGTAGGGCAGATTTCCAAGCAGGAAGAGCGCGTGTTTATTTTCTGCATCCGCATCCGGCTTACCACATGAAAACTGACTCTGCCAGGTTTTCATTACATCGCCTTCTATCAGGTGAAAATTATTATTGTCAGCAAACAACTGTTTTAAAACGCGGATAAATCCTGAATCAATTTCAAATGCCTTTACAGTCAGCCCTTTTTCAAGAAGCGCGGAAGTCATGGCTCCAAGCCCGGGTCCTATTTCCCATACCTCATCTCCTGCATTTGCGCCTAACGCTTGCGCGAGGGATTTTCTGGTTTCAGGATTGATTAAAAAGTTCTGCCCGAATTTTTTCCGCATTCCCAGATTTTCCTGTTCAAGGAAAACTTTTAAAGCGGCGGCGGAATTGTAGTTAATGGCGCTGACCATAAATGATTTTACCACATTTATTTTTCATTGGAACATCGCCATAAACTTCAACTTTAATGATAAACCGCTCATTCAAAAGGTTTGACTTTTAACAGAGCGGCGCGGCGTCTGTATTCAAGGACTATAACCGCCAATGATAATGCTATGGAAACTATTAAAGTAACAGAAAGATTTATAGCGGTAATACCAGGCACATTGACAGCAACCGAGACTATTTTTTCCTTTAACTGATAAAGCATCTCCATGGGAAGATTAAGGAAACCGGAGAGCGAAAAAATATCCAGGATAAACCAGATCATTGAACCTATCATAAATACTGTAGTCAGCGGAACCAGAATAAGGCCTGTGATAATTCCCATGGGGATAAGAACACCGAAGAAAAAACAGGTAATGGCCGCTGTTGCGAGAAACGCTCCGCAGGACGCCGCAATGGGCTGAAGCAGGAAATCGGGCGCTTTACCGGAAAGAAGCGCGATTATGGGCTGCCCGATTATAAAAATACCCGCCAGCGCAAGGTAGGATAAAATAAAAGAAATTGTGTTACCTTCCGCAGGAGCGATAATAATTTGCAATAAAAATGACAGGGCCAATATTGACATGGGATCTTTGGGGAGGGCGCCGAGTATTACAAAAACTCCAAGGAAATACATAAGCGCGGAACGGTTAAGGCTCGGCATTGGACCGACTAGGAAACAGTAAAGGAAAATAATCACAGCCCCGATTACGGCTGACAATTTCAGGCCCAGCGGTTTTTTCAAAAGGAAAGCTATTATCGAAGCCAATACCGCAAGGTGCATCCCGGACAGCGCTAGAATGTGTGAAAGACCAGTATCCCGGTACAAGACCGCGAGACTTGTATCCAGATTGTCCCTTATGCCGACAAGTAAAGCAAGGGCAAGCCCTCCCCAGGATTTTCCTTCAAAGCGGCTAATTAAATTCAGCCTAACGCCTGTGCGCATCCGATCAACCGCGCCAGAGCGTTTCACAATGTGCATTGATTTTGCGCTGTATACCCATCCTGTATCAGTTTCACGCAAAACGCCTTCCGTAAAAACCGATGTTCCCCGCCCGAACTGACGAAGGGTAAGCGCGTTGTCTTCCGGAAAGAAAACCGTAATCCTGCCGCCTGAGCTTACGCGCAGAGCGCCTGACGCAGAGGATTTACGCAGGGAAAGAACCGCCATTGCCCTTCCGCCTGATATAACTCTTGGATCTTCCAGAAGTACGCCTTCAATAGCGGTTACTTTATCATGCGGAATTCCGAAATTAACATTATTCCGCCCGGCGCCTGCGGCGCTAATTCCCATTACAAAGCCTGCAGCCGCCGCGATGATGAAAATTTTTGTTAGCTGCAATTTCCGGGGTTTCCTTTCAAGCAGCGCAAGCGAATTTACAAAGCTAACCGCTGAAAATAAAATAATTACGGTAAATAACAACCATTCGGGTTTAAATAAACCGTAACAATAAAAACCTGCCGCCGCCGCTACAGCGGCGCATAACACAGGAGTAAATTTAAAATAATTAATCACATTTAAAACAATCTACCACCTTAAGTGGTCAATTGCCTCCCTAGCCGCAGCCTGAATGTCTTCGCCGTACGATAGAGTGCTGATATTCAATAGATGATCAAAGGCGTCCTTGTCGCCGATTTGACCCAGTGATCTGACAATCGCCAAAGTTACTTCTTCATCAAACTCGCCTGTCCTGTCCACTCTGGCGTTTATAAGACCAAGATGCAGTCCCAGAATCAAGGCGGCGTCTGAATTTCCAACAGCGCCAAGTAATTCAATCGCCTCTATAAAGCGGTTTTTGGCGACAACATGGTGCTGAAAATCAGTTTGTACGCGGTAATAATGCCTGATTGCAAGCGCGTTCGCCCTTGTCCACCTGAGAGGAGTAAGCGCCAAAGCCGCTTCATAGCGCAAATCGGCGGAATCCGCGTTTTCCGCGTAACGCGAAGTAAGGCCCTGTTCAAGCGCAAGCTCGGAAAGCAGCCCGATATCCGCTAAATTTAATTTTTTATTATGTATTCCCAGCCTGAAAGCTGTAAGTTTTCCGTCGGGCGGTTTGTTTTCAATCGCGTCCAGCAGAAACAGAACAGGGTCCGAGGGCAATAATTCAAAAGCTCCTTCAGCTTCAAACGCGATTACTTCCGGGTATCCCGCGCACATAATGTCAAAAAGCGCCGGATACGAAGAAATGTCACCTAACTCCATAATCGCAGAGATACACGCCGAAATCACCGCGTAATTCACGTTTTCCCCGGATCTGTACAACATATTTTTGCTTAATAGGAAATTATTGATATTATCGATAATAACTTTGTTTCCCTTCCCGAGTTTGCCGAGGGTAATCAGGGTCTCGATGCCGATGGCAGAATCTGGATATTCAAGAAAAAGATTCCACAAATCGCCTGAACTTTTATTGTATCCGGAATTGCGGAGACCGTTTACAACAAGACCTGCCAGTCTTAACATATCGGGATCATCCCTGAAAAGAGCCGCGTTATCCAGTACAAACCTAAGGCCGTATTCAAACAACTGGCCAGAAAATTCATATATTTCATTATCAGAAACGGCTTTTTCAAGAATTTGCGCCTTGGCCGCGAGATCAGCTCTGGAAAACTGCTGCATATACGTCTGCAGCACCGTATTTACGGCGGAACTTCCCGCGCCGTTCTGCGGTATTGAATTTAAAGCGGAGCTTGTGCTTTGCGCCGTCTGCGGATCGCAGAAAGCGTATACAGCGAGAAAAACAAGCAAGAAAACAATACTCACCTGTTTATTCATTCATTACCTCCTGAAAACTCCGCGGTATTTCGCCGGTTCCGGTTCCGGCTAATATTTCTTCTTCCATAATGCGGAACGGCAGTTCATCATCATCTTCATCCGACAGCAAATCAAAAATTTCGCTCATTATCTGATTTCGTGTAATCAGCGGAAGAGGTTCGGCTTCCATGTGTACCCGGGAAACATTGGTTTCAGGTTTATAGTCCACAGAACGAACCGTGCCTGGTATGCAAAGCGGAATATTATTCAGAGAGAATTGAATTTTCAGACGCAGGCCGCTGTCAGCCTTCCCCTTCACCCTGAAAGCGCAGCCTGTATCGGAAATGTCTTCCAGCATACATTTAAGCCCTTCGGATGTTTCCAGGTTATGAACATCGCCTTCACTGAGCATATAAACAAAAGCCGGTTTACTCAGTTTTACGCGCAGTGATTTTCGTTTTTGAGTTCTAAAAAGCGAATCGTTATGCTCAACCTTAATTGAAGAGATGCCTTTGGAAAAAACCTCGTCAGCTACGCTGGTATCAAATACATATCCGGCGTCTCCTTCACGCCAGAAGTAAACCGATAAACTGATTCCGTTCCATTGCATAGTGGAAGTTATTTTCGCGTTTACAGGACGGGAAATTGTAAGGTGATTGGAATTGTTCTTTATTACTTCAGATTTAAAAACTCCGGTACCCGGCACCAAAATACGTAATGCCTGGCCTTCGCTTATCAGGCGGGAATTGGTAATGGTGGTTTTTTTCTCTGAATTTCTCATTTCAACTTTTTTATAGTAGTCAAAAAGCCTGGAAAGAAATTCCTGCGTTAGCGGATTATTGCTCTCTCCTGAAATACGCATGGCGTTTACAATGGAACGTATACAGTTTTCCAGATCTTTTTGGGAAGAAAATATTGATACAGGGTCCTTGATATTGCTGTTTACCATAAAACGTCTTATCTGTTCCAGTTCTTTTATGGTAAAACCTTCATCTTTTCCTTTGGAAAAAAACTGAAGCCAGCTTCCGCCGGATTTTTCCTTTGAAGAACGCGTAAAAAGATAGACACAGAGTATCAATAAACCAATAATAAGTAAAAAAATTGTCAACCTTTTACCTCAATTCGGAGATTAATTTCGTTATTTTAATTATAATACAGAAATATCATTATGGGTATATATATTGAAGCTCTAATAATATACGCGGTATTGTTTTTTTCAGGCTCTACGGGTCTTTTTATAAGGGGAGTTGAGGGCTTTTCAAATACAGCGGAGCTAACCCGTTTATTGACATATACAATCCCTTCGCTCGCGCTGATCTGGTATCTGCTGCTGAAAGTAAAAAAAATAAAGGACTGGAATATAAAGCCGTGTTTCAATGATCTGGTTTCCGGTATTATAACATTTCCGTGCCTATTGATAACCGGTTTCGCCGTCGCGGTCATGGCATCCAACCTGAGCGGAAATTCAGCGTATATATCGCCATATTTCCCTTCGAGCGTACCGGGGTGGGCGATATTGAGCGTTTCCTGTATTGTAAGCGCGTACCTGGAGGAAAGTTTCTTCCGTTTTTATATCCTGTCACGCAGGGAAGAGATGCATCTTAACTCCGCCATGGCGCTTGTTTTTTCTGTGGCGCTGTTTTCAATCTGCCATATTTATGAAGGCCCCTGGGGATTTTTGAATTCAGTCTTTGCAGGAACGATACTCGCTTTTATTTTTCTGCGGTACAATTCCCTTCACGGAGCCGCCATCGCTCATGGGTTTTACAATATTGCGGTGTACGCGATTTACGCAATTTTGAATTAACAGCCGGACTGCGCCGTTACCTCGCTGCCGCCCAGACAACTGTTCCGCTAATCAGCGCTGTTACCGGAATCGCTATTAACGTAAAAGTTTTCCAGAACTTTGAGCTTCGCTCGTATTTCGCCGATAAGTCTGATTGCATCCTGTAGGTTTCGGACATTTCGTTCAGACGTATCTGCAAGTCCTTCAGCAATTTCTCTTGCTCTTGTATTATGTTCCCGTAACTGTCGATTAATATCCCGCTCTCGTCCAAGTTCACCTTCAAGCTGTCCAATAATCTCTGTTGCTCTTCCGTGCTGGAGATTGTATCTGCTATCAAGCTCTCCAAAATCAATAGATCTCTGTCTATTGAAGAAAAGTCCTGACAATAAACAGCCGGCGGAAAAAGCAAGCAGCATAAAAAGCAAAAGACGAATAATCGGTTTGATGTTTTTAAAATTTTCATGCAAAATGGCAACTCTTTAATTTATGCATAATAAAATCGCCGTGAACTCCCGCAAGTTCCCTGCGGGGATTGATTGTCAGATCCATGGCTTCAAGAGGAATTACGCCAAGCAATACATCATCAGCGTCGGGCAGAACCAAAGCGTCGCATGTAACGCGGCGGTTCTTCCACCTTATCTCCACAGGCCCTGCAATGCTGTACTCCGCTACTGCGCCGTTGGCAAGCGACTGAAGTTCCATGCCCAATATTTTAAGCCCAAGTTTGTCGCGGATATATTCATTAATCACAAGCGTCCACGCGCCGGTATCAATTATCGCGTTAACAGTAACTTTTCTGATATTAGTTTCTTTAATTAAGCCTTCTTCTGCTCTTATCTTGTCGCTTATATTTTTTATTGTAATTTCTGTTTGAATAATGGACATGTAAACCTCCTGTATTTAAAATATAAGAACATAGACATACAGAGTCCAGAAAATTCGTAAAGCGGAACAGGATACTAGTTTTTTACGTTATTTACGGTTATACTGAGCTTATGCGAAGCGGTATTGAAGGCGTAGCGTTTGATCTCGACGGCACCCTGTATCCCAATTACCGCCTGCATGTCAGACTTGTTCCCTTTTTGCTGAAAGAATGGCGGCTGACCAGCGCTTTTGGAAAGGCAAGGAACATAATCCGCAAAAAACAGGAAACGCTGAGCCATTCAGGCGGTCCTGTGGGTGGCTTTTATGAAAATCAGGCTGCCATAACAGCCGAAATTCTGGGCGTGCAGCCTGCCG
>Ga0209755_10001528_pt1 | contig 35485 bp, 34 predicted proteins | sample TergutCo191P1_FD_187301 | JGI IMG/M metagenome (GOLD analysis project Ga0209755, IMG submission 187301) | Cornitermes sp. P1 segment gut microbial communities from Petit-Saut dam, French Guiana - Co191P1 (SPAdes) (version 2) | ecosystem: Host-associated > Arthropoda: Insects > Digestive system... | reverse complement strand
TTGCCTGTGCGTGTTTTTCTACATTTGTTAAGGCTTCCTGTATTATTCGATAAACCTGTAATTGTTTTTCTTCATTATAAATATCAGTCTGTAAATCTCCTGTTATATCGATACGGCAGTCTATTCCTGTTCGATTGCCGAACGTAAGGCACAAATTACGAAGTGCGTCAGGCAATCCCTGAAAGCGAAAATCGGGCGGTACAAGATAATCGCAAATATCACGCACTTTGCGGATTAGATCCGAATGAAACTCTGCCGCATTAGCGCAGAGTTTTTCCCTTTCGGCGGTTTCCTGTGTCCCTGCTATTTTGCTCATCTCTAAAGAAAGGTAACGTAAATCCTGCGCTATTGTATCGTGCAGTTCACGGCTGAGTCTTGATCTTTCATCTTCCTGCGCCAAAAGAACGGCTCGTGAAAAATTATAACTTTCCTTTACCTTTCTTATTGAACGATTGAGTTCCCTGCTGAGATAATAAATTAAAATAAACGTAAAGGCGATAAAAAAGACAAGCACAAATATCAGTGTAAAATACGCCCCTGCCGCGTAATGTCCTGCTTCCATATCACTATTATATGCAGATAATATTTTTTATGATAGACTTTCTACCATGCTGAATATGACCGCAAAACGGTTTCTTGTAATTTCCCTGCTTTGCGTTTTAGCGGCGGTCATTAACCGCTTCTTAAGCCTTTTTGCCGTATTTGAATTAAAGATACCATTATTTATCGATACAATATTTACTGCCGCCGTGACATTCTCGTTTGGATTAATTCCAGGTCTTGTTACCGCTTTTCTGACATGGGTACTGGGTTTTATCGGGACACACGAACCTTCACCTTTTATAATTTGCAGTATAGCGGAAGTGTTTATCATCTGGCTGTTAAAACCTTCAACCCGATTAAAATTAAACCGCACAAATGACGATATTGTTCTCGCTGAAAATCTTAGCGTTCTCGCGCGGCTTATGCTTTTATATATTTCCGCCAGTGTTCTTGTAAGCGTTCTTGGAGGTTTGGTCGATTACTTTTATTTTACGGTATTACCAATTTCCAAAGCTCATATCAGCGCAGAAGATGTTTACAAGGCTGGTATTCAGCAAAATCTTTTTCCTGTACCAATAATGAATATTTTATCACGAATTCCTGTTAATCTGGTTGACCGCTTCATAGTGATCTTCGGCGGATATTTTATATCGATTCCAATTGGAAAATACTGGCTAAAACTGATACAACTTAAAACGAAGCCGGCTCAATCCGCTTCGTAATTTACGCCTTCAACATCAAAGCCGTGCACTTCTAAAAAGTCGTGTTTAACGCCTGCGATGTCGGTTTCCGCGTAGACATTTTCCGCTGTTACCTTATTCATCTTTTCTACAACGGCTTTTTGTACATCGTCGCGCATTTCCCAGTCGTCAATGCGGATGCGGTTTTCGCTGTCTGTCGGCACTTTGCCGTCGGCGGTATAGAGGCGGTCGCGGTAGAGCCTTTCAATCTGTTCTATGCAGCCTTCGTGCAGTTTCATGTCTTTCATTACTTTGAAAAGCGATGAAATGTACAGCGGAATAATTGGAATAACCGCGCTGGCGCGGGTTACCAGAGCCTTGTTCACGGAGACCCATGCGCCTAATATTTTTTTTGTTTCTGTAAATTTTTTATTGATCGCGCAGCAGGCTCTTTCCAAATCTTCTTTTGCCTTACCGATTGTGCCGTTTTTGTAAATTGCCCATGACAATTCAGGACCGATGTAAGTGTAAGCGACAGCGCGTGTCTGCGTATCAAGTAAACCTTCTTTATCAAGCGCGTCCATCCACAATTCCCAATCTTCGCCGCCCATGACTTTTACCGTGTTGGAAATTTCTTCGGGTGTTGCAGGCTCAATATTAAAATTGTTAAAGGTTCCGTCCATGAAATTGAGCGACCTTCCTGACTGTGCCGCTCCTATCGGTTTAATAACCGACTTATACATAACGCCGTCTTTAGGATCTGTTCTTACAGGCGAAGCGAGAGAATAAACAAATAAATTGATCTTTGCGGGGATTCCCGCTTTTGCCGCGGCTTGTTTTACAGCTTCGGCAGTTTTTGTTTTCATTTCGTTGGAGAAAGCGTCGCCGTTTAACGTAATGGAAACAAGTCCGTCTTTCGCGGCTTGCTTGTCAAACTCTTCGTTGTTGTAGTAACCTGCGGTGCCGCTTCTTTTTTCTGACGGCTCGTTTTCAAAAGACAAACCAACTGTAACAGCTTTATACCCAAATGCGGCGCCGATTCTGCTTGCAAGCCCGTATCCGTTGGAACAGCCAACAACCAGCGCCAATTTCGGCGCTTTATCAGTTTTTGATAGATGAGCTTTTGTATACTCGATCTGTTTTCGCACACTCGCGGCGCATCCCGCAGGGTGCGCGTTTAGACAGATATTACTTCTAACCATTGGTTTAATTGGCATTTGATTACTCCTTTATTATGTTAAATTACTTGGCTCTTCACCGCGGCGCGCACGGCTGGATAAAACCAGCCTACTTTCATTACAACAAATGGGATTTCACTGCGCCGGAACCTGCCGCATTATTCATCCACGCCCCTTGACGGGGCGCTGTTATTTGTTCCCCACTAAACACATCCACTCGGCTTCAGCGGCGACTTCGTCACCAACATAAGCCTTGCCGCTTTGCTTGATCATTTTTGGAGAGACGCGAAGGTTTTCTATCTCGCAGCGAACTTCATCGCCGGGACGAACCTGGCGGCGGAACTTTACCTTGTCTACAGTCGCAAAAAAGAACAACGCATCATCGCCCAGCACACCGAGTTTGCGCAAACCTGCGCCGCCGCACTGAGCCATTGTTTCAACGAGGATCACTCCCGGTACCACAGGGTACTCGGGAAAATGTCCTTTAAAGAAATATTCTTTCTCCGAGAACAGCCGCTTTGCGACAATTTTCTCTTTGCTTGCTTCGATAATTTCATCAACAAATAAAAATGGCTCGCGATGCGGTAACAAATTTTCTATTTCGCTCATTAACTTAACCCCTATTCATATTTCCTAAAAACAACCACGCCGTTGTGTCCGCCGAAACCAAGCGAGCCTGAAGCGGCGGCTTTTATTTCACCGTACTGCGCCTTGTTAGGTACATAATCCAAATCACATTCGGGAGCGGGATTATCAAGATTGATTGTCGGCGGGAAAAATCCATCGCGCATCGCAAGAAGGCAGACGATGGCTTCGACGCCGCCTGCGCCGGCGATACAGTGACCGTGCATGCTCTTTGTGCTGGAAACTTTCATTTTGTAGGCATGATCCCCAAAAGCCATTTTGATCATTTTTGTTTCTGTTGGATCGTTAATCTCGGTTGACGTTCCGTGCGCGTTGTAGTATTGAATCTCTTCCGGTTTCATTTCCGCGTCTGCAAGGGCAAGCCTTACAGCGTTGGCTCCGCCGTTTCCTTCAGGATCGGGCGATGTTATGTGATACGCGTCCGCTGTCGCACCGTATCCGGCAAGTTCCGCGAGTATTTTCGCGCCGCGGGCTTTTGCGTGTTCTTCGCTTTCAAGAATCAAAATGCCTGAACCTTCGGCGATTACAAAGCCGTCGCGATCAGCGTCAAACGGGCGGGAAGCCTTTTCCGGCTCATTGCAGCGTTTTGTAGAAAGCGCTTTAAGCATTTGGAAACCGCCGATTGCAAACGGAACAATTGTCGCTTCTGTGCCGCCGGCGATGGCAACATCACATCTGCCGCTTCGGATTAAATCCAGCGCCTGACCCAATGCGTCAGTGCCTGCCGCGCATGCTGTAACCTGAGTATACGCGGGACCTTTAGTTCCGAATATCATGGAAATATTTCCGGCGGCTTCATTGGAAATCATCATAGGGACTGTTAAAGGAAGCATCCTCTTGGGACCGTCGGTAAAAAGTTTTTTCATTGATTCGCTGACAACTTCAAATCCGCCGATTCCATTACCGATTACAATACCTGTTTTTTCGGCTGAACATTTTATCGGGCGTTTTCCGTCAGCTTCTGCATCACCTACTAACCCTGCTTGAATTAAAGCCTGAGTTGTAGCGGCTACAGCAAACTGCGTAAAGCGGCACATCTTGCGCGCTTCTTTTCTGTCAATCCAGATAGTCGGATCAAAATTTTTGACTTCTCCGGCTATCTTTACATCGAAATCGGTTGTGTCAAAAGTTGTAATCGGACCGATACCGCTTTTTCCCTCTTTTAATGCCGTGCAAAAATCCTCGACATTGTTTCCGATGGGAGTAACTGCTCCCATTCCTGTTACTACTACTTTCTTTTTCATTTATTACTCCTCCACTTTTAAAATATAATACTTAAAAATACATTCCGCCGTCTACAGGCAATACCTGCCCTGTAATATACGACGAATCATCAGACGCGAAAAATAATACTGCTTTCGCGACATCTTCCTGCTTTCCCGGGCGTTTAAGCGGAACGCCGTCCAGCATTTTTTTCTTTACTTCTTCCGGTAAAACAGCAGTCATGTCTGTTTCGATATAACCGGGAGCGATTGCGTTTGCGCGAACTCCGCGCGACGCTACTTCGTTGGCGATACTTTTTGTAACTGCGATAAGACCGGATTTACTTGCGGCATAATTTGCCTGTCCGCCGTTGCCGTGAATGCCGACGATACTTGCCATATTGATAATAGAACCGGTTCGTCTTCTAATCATGTCTCTAGCAACGGTGCGTGATACAAAAAACGCCGCGGAAAGATTGATGTCAATTACTTTCTGCCATTCTTCTACCGACATTCTGAAAGAAAGATTGTCTTTTGTAATACCTGCATTGTTAACGAGAACATCAAAACCGCCGGATTCTTTTACCGCGTTTTCGATTGCTCCGTCTATTTCCGAAAGCTGGGAAAGATCTAACTGCACCCAATGAAGTTTTCCTTTCGCCGCGGCTGTTCTGTCCGCAAGATCTTCGGGTGTTTTATAATCCAGTCCCCAAACTTCGGCTCCTTCGGCAATAAACAAATCGGCTATTGTTTTTCCGATTCCCCTTAAAGCGCCTGTAACTAACGCTTTTTTGTTTTCAAGTCTCATACCAACTCCTTATCATTAGACGCCAATTTTGGCGATGTCTTCTTTTGTTCCGGCGGTATATACAGGAATCTCGCTTCCTGAATCTTTCCATAAACCTTGCAGAACTTTTCCGGGACCTGCTTCCAGGCACGCTTCGGCGCCGCATGCCGCGATCGACGCTTGTTCATCTACCCAGCGAACCGGGTTTGTTATCTGCTTTACGGCGAGTTCCTTTGCTTCCGCGCCGGTAGAAATTTTCTTGCCGGTTACGTTAGAAAAAATTGTTACACTTGGGTTATTGAATGTGATTTTATCCAGAACCGGCATAAAACCTTCAAGGGCATCCGCCATCAGCGGAGAATGGAAGGGACCGGCTACCTGCAGACGAATTACGCGTTTTGCTCCGGCTTCTTTAAAACGGTTTTCCGCTTCTGTTAACGCCGCCGCTGTTCCGCTTACAACCAGCTGCTTGGGCGAGTTGATGTTAGCCGCATATAAATCTTTTAATCCTTCGCCTTTCCATTTTGCGATTAATTCTTCTACCTGATCAGGAGCAAGACCGACGATCGCCGCCATTCCCGGTGCGGCTGACGCATCTCCGCCTGCGTTGTTACGGAGTTTATCCGCTGTGTGCTGCATTGCCTCGCCTCTTGCTTTTACAAGACGCAGACAATCTTCCGTAGTGACAATTCCCGCGCACACAAGAGCGGCATATTCACCAAGGCTGAAACCTGCGCAGGCGGCGGGTTTATATCCCTGATCGCCGAGGAAAGCCGCTGCCGCCAGATTGGCAACTGTTATTACAGGCTGTGAAACGTCTGTGCGCTTAAGGTTGTCGGCGTCAGACTGAAGAAGATCTTTCACATCCTTACCGAAAATTTCTGACGCTTTGTCAAAGAGTGATTTTACAGCGGCGGATTCAAGCAAATCCATCGCCATACCGGAATACTGGGCTCCCTGACCGGGAAACAAATACACAACATTTTGTTTGTTCATTTTTTCTACCTTTATCCTTACCAAATTATTATATTTCCGCCGTAGGTCAGGCCGCCGCCGAACCCTACAGTCAGGATTAAATCGCCTTTTTTTAACAATCCGCCGCGGTTCATTTCGTCTAACGCAAGAGGAATTGTCGCGCCGGATGTATTGGCATATTCTTCGATGTTCATATAAAATTTTTCTTCTGGAATGCGCAGCCTGATTCTTGCCGCTTTTACAATCCGCGCGTTTGCCTGATGCGGAACAATCCACGCAACATCGTCGATACCGATATTTGCGGATTCCATAAGCGCTTTGATTGTATCGGACATTGCTCCAACCGCGAAGTTGTATACTTCCTGTCCGTTCATCTCTACGCAGATTGGCGTTTCGATAACTTCGCCTTTCTTAAATGGGTTTCGCGTACCGCCTCTTCGCATAACAAGACTGTCGGCGCCCGAACCATCGGCATATATGAGGGTCTTTAAAAGACCTGCTTTACCCTGAGTTTCCGTTTTTTCAATAACAGCCGCTCCCGCGCCGTCGCCGAAAAGGACGCATGTTTTTCTGTCATCCCAATTCATCACTTTACTGAGAATTTCGGCGCCGATAATAAGGGCGCGTTTGCGCTGTGAATCAATATTTAAAAGCCCCGCGGCAGTCTCCAGCCCGTAAACAAATCCTGTACAACCTGCGATAATATCCATCGCGGCTGCTTTTTTCGCTCCGATTTTATGCTGCACGAGACAAGCCGTAGACGGAGTACCGTAATAATCCGCTGTAACTGTCGCGACAATGATTAAATCGATGGTTTCTGCCATTTCGGCGGCTGCCTTATCCCTTTGCGCAGGGTCATCGCCGGTGTAACCGGCTGCCATTGCAAGGGCATTTATAGCCGCTTCGGCAGCCAAATCGCTGCAAGCGACAGATTCCTCCGCAAAATAGCGGTTTCCAATCCCTGTGTGAGACCTGATCCACTCGTCTGTGGTGTCAATAAGAGTCGATAATTCATCGTTACTAACTTTTTTTGGCGGTAAAGCCCGCCCTGTTCCAATAATTTCTATAGCCATAATACCTTTTATGACAAATTCATAGTATCTGTCATGCTCCTATTTTTTACAAATTTCTCATCTTTGTCAAGAGGGGAACCTTCACCCACCAGGCTCGGTTGAGGTTCAAGAGGGGAACCTTTGCCCACCTACGATGGGCTCGGTTGAGGTTCAAGATGTTTTTTTGACACTAAAGGACTTTTTTTGGTTGCAAATGGTATACTTCTTCAATGCTGGACCTCTATAAATCCTGCAATTTATGCCCCAAAAACTGCGGTGTTAACCGGCTTGCGGGAGAAATCGGTTTTTGCGGTGAAACTGGCGAACTTAGGATTGGGTCGGCTGTTATTCATAAAGGCGAGGAACCGCCGCTGGTGGGGACGGGCGGCTCTGGGACGATTTTTGTTACAGGGTGCAATCTGGGCTGCGTTTTTTGCCAGAATTACCAGCTTTCCAAAGGAGGGCAGGCTGGTTTGGGTAAAGCGGTTTCTGCCGATGGATTTGCGGAAATTTGTTCTCTGCTGCAAGGCAAGGGTGCTGAGAATATTAACATTGTGACGGGAAGCCATGCTGTGCCGGCGCTTGTTGAAGGGTTTGACGCGGCGCGAAAGGCAGGTGTGGAAATTCCAATACTTTGGAATTCCTCGGGCTATGAAAGTACGCAGACGCTTGAAATTTTAAAAGATTATATCGATATTTATTTGCCGGATTTAAAAACGCTTGACTCAAACGTTGCGCAAAAATATTTTAACGCGCCTGATTATCCCGAAACAGCGAAGGCGGCAATTTTAAAAATGATCGATATATTAAAAGAAAAAATGTTAAATGAAAAACCGCTGAACGGCGCGCGCGGAAAAATTATTATACGCCACCTTGTTCTGCCGGGACTGCTTGAATCTACGCGTTCTGTGCTGCGATGGTTTTCAGAAAATATAAAAGAGCACGTTTTACTTTCGCTGATGACTCAATATACTCCAATACCAAACAGGAATGCTGAAATGCCCGATCGCTTTTTATCGGAAGAAGAATATAAAATTGTTTTAGAATGGCTGGAAGAATTCGAAATTGATGACGGATTTTGCCAGGAGCTTGTTACAGGCAGCGATTGGCTGCCTGATTTCAAACTTAATAATCCATTTTCATCGGAACTATCGGTTCCTGTGTGGCATTTTTCTACCAGCCGAATTTAAATCCTACATTAAGCCCAAAGCCGGCACCTGTCCAGCTTTTGGTTATATCCTGCGACCTGAGATCTGCGCCGATATTAAACTCAAACGCTCTTACATTTAACGCAAGACCGAGACTGTAAACATGCATACGATTTGTATAATTAAAACCGAGAGTCGCAATAAAGAAATTGGCAAGATTCAATCTGCCGTTTAATCCGGCTTCTATGGAACCTCTGTTGCCTTCCGCGTATAGTTCATTAACGCAGAAACCAAACACCGGTGTTATTGTAATCAATTTGCTTCCGAACAACGGGCGCCAATCAAGGCTTAACAGCATTTTAAACGGGCGCCTTACTTTTGCTTCTGTATCGTTGCTGTAAACCGGATCGCCGTTTGCGTTGTCAAAAAAATCTTCCAGCCTTGTAAAATCTATTGCGCTTCCGCTGCCAATGCTCCCTGAAATCTGCATTCGATCATACATTTTTGAAGCTGCGATTGGAACATTTATAAAATCTAAAGAAACATCAAAATCAAGGAACGGCAGTATTTTTGTTAACCCGATTTCTTTGGCAAGCGGATATTCAACTCCTGCGCAGAAATCGAAACCCGGTTTTGCGGTAAGAGAAAGATTTTCGCCGAAATTTTCCAGAGGGACGGCGGCATAAACCTGCAGATCGTAGCCCAAATTCAATATTGTTCCATTGCTGTTTGACATTGTGTAAGTAAGCGCCGGCGGTTTAACATACAAAAGAGAGTAGAACAGAGAAGGATTAAACTTAACCTTGAACTTCTGCACATTAAAAGACGTATTAACACCCACTGACGCAAATACAGCGCCTGACATTTCTGACAATTCTTTTGAAGCTTCATTTAACGCAAGCATATTGCCGGAAAGGTTTAAAATGCCGATGCCTTCGATATCTGTAGAAAAGCCGATTGTATACCCCTTTTTGGCTTTAAAATTGAAATATATCGGCGTCATGTCAAACCCAATGTTGATTTTAAAACCTTTGGATAATTCATCCAGATTGATATAAACGGTATCCTGAAATACATCCTTGATTGAAAGGAAATTATTTGCAAAGTGTACGTTAATATTTGCGATACCGATTTCAAAGCGGCGTTCGTGGATTATAAACGGCTTTATGCCGCCGACATCCAGGGGATCCTCGCCAAATGGTTCTTCAATCGCAAAAACGCCGAAAGGAAGCGCGAACATTAATATGAATAAAACAACTGCGAATTTTTTCATGCTGCTCTCCTAAAATTCCAGTCTCATGGAAAAACCGGCTTCAAATTCCAGTTTGGTTATTTCCAATTCTCTTGGTATTTCTATTACCGCGCCGTTGTCATACACAATTTCGATCTTTGGCGCGAAGGGATATGTATTCATAATCCGGTTCATTTTCTCGGAACTGAAACTAAGACTGAGCGTCCTGTTTTTTAAAGGAATTATTTCTTCAAAATAATTCAAGCTGAGTGCTTCGCCGCTTGAAATTTTTATTGAGGATTTTTGAAAAGGAATATCTTTGCCGGTTGTTACCCTAAGAGTTAAATTTTTAAGCTCCAATGAATTGTCCATTAAGCCGCCTGGTTCGGTTCTGCCTAAAACATCTTCAATTTCCAGTTCTACAATTGTCGACCCGCAGGTACAATCATATTCTTGTTCACCGCAAATATCACAAATTCCGTCCTCATTATCGTCTTTATAATTGCTTACTTCCTCTTCGTTTTTGCCAAAATCGAATAATTCAAAATTACCTGCTTCTGACGCTGTCAGCTTAAGCGGCAGCCAAACAGCGAGAACAACTTTTATATCTGCATCTGTTTCTACCATTTCGCGGGTTATTAATGCGTCATTTTTAATTCCAAAATTAATAGTAAAATTTTCCAAACCATCATCTTTAATCAAGCTGGTCATGTCATGCCCGGATGTTGGTTTAACACCCAAATATTCAGTTGGGTATTTTCCATCTGAATCCAGTGTTAAAAGAGGATCAAACTGAGTCGGTTTTGTGTTCGGTGTTAATTCGTTGATGCTATCTTTATCCAGCTTTATCGATAAAACATTAAGAATAGGATGACCATAAATATAAAGCCTTCCCTCTAATCCGTCAAATTTAAATTTACCTAAAATGTCATCTAAATCGAGAGACGGCATTTGTATTACACTTTCGGGATCAGGGTCGGTAACAGGAAATTCAAATTCAGGGTAATCAATTCCCAAAAAAACAATATTATCATGTTCAATTTCTTCAGGTTGACCTAATAAACTTTTTGCATCCATCGCTGCTAAAATAACATCCTTGTTAGTAAAGTGAAAATTTTCTGTAAGCAGTTCGATATAAACCAACATTGTATAAACGGGTTCATTTACACAATCATATATTTTAACAGGTCCATCGTTATCATAACCAGCAAAGAGTTCGTCTATCATTTCTTTGAACATGGGACCAGTGTTGTAGTTTCCTGTCAGGGTGAAATCGGGGTTTCCTTCAATTACTATTGCGGTCGGTATCGTAAATTCACACGTGGAAAAATTGAAAATTAATACGGCTAAAGCCAGTAAAACGATAAGTCTTTTCATTATATGCCTCCTATTAAAATATAGTGCAATACTGTTTGAATGTCCATATTTGTCATTATAAGGCTGCATTTTCGATTTTTTGGAGCAATTCACCCCTATCAATACCCCAATTTCTGCCGAAATGAGCGTAAAGTTCATCTGATAATGTCAGGAAATTATGAAAAACCGGCTTTTTTGGCGGATTTAACAGCCCGTGATCCACAATCTGCGCCCAAAAGCGCGCAAAATTCTTTAGTCTAAGCATATTAACGGCATTTATTTGGACATTTTCCTCGATTTCGTATGGCGGCAGGGCGCAAAAACGCATTCCATACGCTTCATTATGCCGTGAAATCGGTGTTCCGGGGAGCTGTTTAAGCATACCAAGTTGAATTTCAGCGCGCAGGTGACCGTTAATTCGCGTTATGCCAGCGCCGCTGAGCGCCAGCCAAAGTTTGTCGAAGCCCTCTCCGAAGGATTCAAAGGTTTCGCCCGGAAGCCCTGCGATTAAATCTGCATGGATTATTGCGTTGGTTTTTTTTATCAGGAGGCTGAGTGTTTCCAGTTCTTTTTCCGGGTTGGAAGAGCGGTTAATCCGCGCGCAGACTTCGGGGTCTAAGGTTTGGATACCGATTTCAAGGCGCAGGGTTCCGGGCGGGAAACGTGATAACGCGTCTATTAGCTCATCGGTGAACAGAGAGGGAACCATCTCGAAGTGGACTGTGAATGCGGGTGATTGCTCTGTTTTGTTTATGAAAAAGTTAATTATTTTTAACGCTCTTTTGATGTTGGTATTAAAGGAGCGATCCAGGAATTTTATGGTTTTTACGCCGCGTTGGATTAATGTATCCATGTCGTTTAGAAACGGTTCCAATGGGAATTCGTATATTTTTTCATCTAACGCGCTTTGGCAAAAATCGCATTTAAAAGGGCAGCCGCGGCTCGACTCTGCATAAATTAATTTTTTTGCTATATCTTCATCAGTGTAAAGATGATACGCGTTTTTTAAATTCTTTTCTTCTTCTTCGTGTTCTCTGTGCTTTTGTGTGATTTCTTTTTCTAACAATCTTTCGCATAACTCACGAAAAGCGGTCTCGCCTTCGCCGCGGATAATATGATCTGCATACTTAAAAATTTCCGCGTCAGCCGGTAAATGAGTCACTTCGGGACCGCCAAGAACAATTACAGGTTTTACGCCGCCGCTGTTATCCCATTCTTTTTTTAAATATTCCAGCAATTCAATCGTTGCAAGGTGGTTCCAGATGGAAACGGATATTCCTAATATTTTTGGATTGGCGGCTAACAAAGGCTCTGATTTTTCGTGTAACGGCTGGCGGAGGTTGAATTCGATAATTTTACAGTTTGGTTCAAGATCGCCAAGGTTGGCTTTTAATAAACGAAGAGCAAGTGACGGATGTATCCACTTGGCGTTGATTGTTGTTAAAACAATATTAATCACTTCGTGATTGATCACTTCGCGTCAAACAACCCGACAGTGCCCGTTCGCCACTCTTCGCGGGCTTCCATTACCATGCGTTCTACTTCTTCCCAGTTATCCGCTCTGGGCCCCGGCAGTTCGCGGTTGGTGGAGTTTGTAAATACAATGGTATTGCATCCAATCTTGCGAAGATTTATCACATTCTCGGGAGTGTCATCAATATAAATATGCGCGCCCACAGCTCCTTTATCTTTCATGAAGCAGATGTCCCAATACGGAATGTCGTAATTGTCCAGCCAGTCTACGGTTTGCTTGATCGTGGCAGAGTGTGAATATTTTAAAAAAAGGCGGTGCGTAATTATGCGGATGCGGATTCCCTGATTGGATAATTTTCTAAGAATTGAAGGAGCATGAAGGATTGGTTCCATGTCGCCGAAAATGCTGCGCTGTGTTACGGCGTAACGGTGCAGCCTGTCATAGCCGCCGAACTCGTCTATGCCCCATTCACCGAAACCATAGGAGACTTCGGTTGTTAAAGATTCAACAGGTCTGTTCAGCCATTCGGCGGCGATCTTTCTGATTGCGCCGTAAAAATCGCCGACAACGCCGTCCAGATCAACGCCGAAAATAAAACTGCTGTTATCCATTTTACGCCTCTTTGGAAATCAATATTACAATACTGCGGGCTTTTACAGGATAAGCGCGCTGAGAAACAAGAGATTCTTCTTTACCCGGCTGTAGTATGTCGTTAGGTGAAGATATCCCTGTGTCCACGGCGCGCAGCCATTTTTTCTTGGGCGGCGGTTCGGCAAGGGTAAAATTCTTTAAATCAACGTCCGGATTGAACATAATGTAAAAATCGCTGTCATCGCGGTCGGCTAATGTATCGGCTTTACTGCCAAGAAGGCGCAGAGCCAGGTAATGACCGGCCACTTCCCAGTTAATCGAATGACCGTATTCATCGAACCAGCTAATATCGGGAATCGCTTTGTAAAAACCGCCTCTGCCTGTAAAAAATTCAGGGCGCATAAAACCGGGATGCCGGAGACGGAAGGCGATCATCTCTTTTACAAAACGGTAAAGCTCCTTATTCTTTTCAAATAGAGACCAGTCGTACCATGAAATTTCATTATCCTGGCAATACGCGTTGTTGTTGCCGTTCTGAGTGCGCCCAAACTCGTCACCGCCAAGAATCATCGGCGTGCCGAGCGAAACCATCATTGTAGCGATAAAGTTTTTTAACAGCCTTTGGCGCATGATTTTTAAAACTGGATCATTTGTATGTCCTTCCGCGCCGTAGTTATAACTAAGGTTATTATCGGAACCGTCGCCGTTGTTTTCTCCGTTTTCTTCGTTGTGCTTGCCGTTATACGAAACTAAATCCTTTAATGTGAAACCGTCATGACTTGTAATAAAATTTATCGAATGGAAAGGTTTACGCCCGTCGCGCAGGTACAAATCGGAACTGCCGGCAATGCGGGTTGCAAGGAATCTTGTTTCTTTTGGATCGCCTCTCCAATACTTGCGCACATCGTCGCGGTACTTGTCGTTCCATTCAGCCCAGCGTCCGCCGGGGAACCAGCCAACCTGATAAGCGCCGCCGGCATCCCACGCTTCCGCGATAATTTTTGTCGAGCTAAGAATCGGGTCCTCCGCGATTTGTTCAAGCGTCGGCGGATTTTCCATTATCCTTCCTGATTGATCGCGCCCGAGTATTGAGCCCAGATCGAAGCGGAATCCGTCTACATGCATTTCCATAACCCAGTAACGAAGGCAGTCCATAATAAATGTGCGCACAACAGGATGATTGCAATTAACAGTGTTTCCGCAGCCTGAATAATTTTGATAATAACGTTTATTCTCGTTGAGTATGTAGTAAACTGAATTATCAAGTCCGCGGAATGAAAAAGTAGGTCCCTGCTCATTGCCTTCGGCGGTATGATTAAACACGATGTCAAGAATTACCTCGATTCCGGCTTTGTGAAGCTCCCTTACCATTTCTTTAAATTCATTAACCTGCCCTCCTGGGGTTTTATCCGCGGCGTACGAACCTTTCGGCGCGAAAAACGCGGCTGTGGAATAACCCCAGTAATTGGTTAATTTTTCTCCGGTGCGCGGGTTAATGCGCGTAATTTCATTTTCGTTAAATTCCTGAACAGGCAAAAATTCTATGCTTGTTATGCCCAAATCTTTAAAGAAAGGAATTTTTTCGATTACACCTTTATAAGTTCCCGGATGTTTAACTTTCGAATTGGGATGAGCAGTAAGCCCTTTTACATGGGTTTCGTAAATTACGCTGAAACGCAAAGGATAATTTATCGGCGTATCGCCCTGCCAGTCAAAATCATTGTTAACTACAATACAACGCGGCTGATTCATTACATCATCTTCATAAGAAAAAGATAAATCGCGTCCGGGTTTGGTGGGATCGTAACCTGAACATATTGTATAATCCCAGCCGCTTACGTCGGTAATCGCCTTTGCGTACGGATCAAACAAAGTTTTATATGGATTAAAACGGTGCCCTTTTTCCGGGAAATAAGGTCCGTCTACCCGGTACAGATAACAGGTTCCGGCTTCGAGCCCTTTGACGAAACAATGCCAGATATTTCCGGTTTTATGTTCTCTTTTATCGAGGGGGATTTCCACCCATGAGCAGTCTTTGTCGGCAGACTCAAAAATAATCAGAGTAACAGCAGTAGCATTTCGGGAGAAGATAGCAAAATTAACACCTCCGTGAGTCAAAGATGCCCCAAGAGGCAGCGCTTTCCCTGTCTCCGCCGTTAGATTCATAAGAGTCATAGCCCCATTATAACATAAAATTGTAAAAAAGAAAGGCGATAAGCGTTAGTCACCCAAGCCGGATATTTTACAGGTGACAGGTACCATTTTTATTGATTAATCGATATTACCATGATAGAATGATTTAGAAAATCTATTTTAAGGAGAATCTTATGAAGAAACTGGGATTTATTATCGGTATCGTGGCTCTGATGTCGGTTATCACACTGACTGCTTGTTCGAGCTCAGGTGGCGGAGGCGGCAACGCAGAACCAAGAGTTGACAGGTATGCAATGATAGCACCTCCTCCGGGAACTGAAAGGCTTAGGTTAGCAAACGCGGCTCTCGCGATGTACAAATTTGTACTTCCCGCAGGTCAGACATGGGGAAACTACAATAAGCTGACCGCCGAATACATGGTAGACGAGGAAAATATCACAAAATCATTACGCAGCGGTGCAATTCGTCTTTATGGTAATTATAAGGAAGAAGAATTTATTCCTGACAGCGGCAACACAGTGGTCAGTCTTAGCACGGACGCTATGTTCGCTCATAAGATTATTTTCCAGAAAAGTACCAACTGGGCAGGCTTGGGAGCAGTCGCGAATGAATGGTTTACCATTGAATACGACATTTCTGGTTCAAGCGGACACGGCCAGTTCAAGAAAGAAAATGTTCCAGCTGCTGATGCGGTAGGTCCGTTTTATTTTGCATTGGGTATAACAAGCCAGGACGAAGGAAGAATTAACGCGATTAATCAGTTAGTTAAAAATGTTACTCTTCATCATAGATCAGATCCTTCGAAAAATGTTGTAACAATGGACGGAGGTTTCCCTGGGATTACTTCCGCGTCATACATGATTGGAAATATTCAGCGCTTAAGCACCCCCGCGCAGTGAACCGCTGATTTTTAATTAATTAAAAGATGGGGACAATCATTAAAGATGAATGTCCCCGTTTTTTTTTTACTTTTATTATTTTTTTAAAATCTGTTCAAGATCTTTTTCCGGCGTACTGATAACATGTAAATTGAATTTTTCGGCAATTACTTTGAGTATTGCTTCGGAAAAAAACGCAGGAATGCCAGGGCCAATGTAAATATTTTTTATTCCAAGCGAAAGCAGTGTAAGCAGTATGCAGACCGCTTTTTGCTCATACCACGACAACACGAATGTTAACGGCAGATCGTTTATAGTGCAGTTAAATGCTTCGGCTAACGCTACAGCGATTTCCGCGGCGCCGTAAGCGTCATTGCACTGCCCCATGTCTAAAATGCGAGGAAACGGCCCGATGTGACCAGCGTCAATATCGTTAAAACGGAATTTTCCGCAGGCTAGAGTGAGCACAATTGTATCCGGCGGTGTTTGCTTTACAAAGTCGGTGTAATAACAGCGGGAATTTTGCGCTCCGTTGCAGCCGCCGACAAGGAAGAAGTGTTTAATCTCTCCGGCTTTTACCGCGTCGATGATAGCAGGCGCGTTATTCAAAACTGTCTGCCGCCCGAAACCTGTTGTTATTGCCAATCCGCCGTTCATCCCCGTAAATTGCATATTTTCACTGAAGCCGCCCAGCTTTACGGCGCGTTCTATCATTTCAGAAAAATCTTTATAACCGTTTGCGTCTTCTTCTATGTGAGTTATTCCAGGGTAATGTACTGCCGATGTTGTATAAACTTTGCCGGCATAACTTTCCCTTGGCGGCATTATACAGTTTGCTGTAAATAAAATAGGTGCCGGCAGATTTTTAAATTCATTCTGCTGATTCTGCCACGCTGTTCCAAAATGCCCTTTTAAATGCGGATACTTTCTTAGTTCCGGGTATCCATGCGCCGGCAGCATCTCGCCGTGAGTGTAAATATTAACACCCTTGCCGTCGGTCTGTTCAAGCAGCATTTGCAGATCATGCAGATCGTGTCCCGATATTACAATGAAAGGCCCTTTATCTACCTGCAGAGAAACCTGCGCTGGTTCAGGATTCCCGTAAGCGCCTGTGTTTGCGGCGTCTAAAACTTCCATACATTTTAGATTTATTCCTCCAAACTCCATCAGCAGCCCAAGCCATTCATTCGCCGTATGCTCCATTCCAAGCGCTGACATTCCTTTAATAAACCAATTATCCACAATCCTGTCGCGTCTGCCTAAAACTCTCGCGTGATGCGCATACGCCGCCATACCTCGTAATCCAAAAAGAAGAGTTGATCGCAAAGAACGTATATTTTCATCTCCGCTGAAAAGTTCGTTTTGTTTAATTATTTCGATACCGCCAAGCCTTTCTCTGTTCGCGTTTGCCTTTGCAGATAACAATGCAATATTTTTTGGGTCGAAATTTACATTTGTAATGCATGTAAACAATCCGTCTACGATTAAATCGATTAACTCCGATACCGCGGAATAATCCAGATATTTTTCCTGAATGGCAACCGCAAGCGAAATTAATTCGCAGGTAAGTATATCCTGACTAAGAGCGGTATCAGATTTTTTATCGCATACACCTGTCATCGTGCAGCCGGTGCCTTTCGCTGTTTGCTGACATTGAAAGCAAAACATTTGTCTGTACTTTACATTCTCCCGGTAATCGCTGTACAACAATGTTTTTTCTCCGCTGATAACCTCTGCGCTCTGTATTTCTCCGCGGAACAGCGTGTGGGTTCCGGCGTCTATAGCATCGATAACCTTGCCGGAAAAAATGGCATTTACATATTTTGTTAAATGGTAAATGCCGTTATCGCTTCGTTTTGCGTCCGGGAACTCGCCGAATTTTGCGATACATCTGCCTGATTTTGCGCTGAACAGCTGGAACAGTTCTTTCGGCGCTTCTTCGGTAAGTACCGATATGTTGAATTCTTTTGTGTTTAAAATCATGTCATGCGTCATGTTTACTTTATTGACGGAAAACGCAACCACTGGCGGTTCGTCTGTTAGCTGCATCAGCGCGTCTATAACGCAGCCATTATCATTGTTTTCATCTTTCGATGTAATGACATAAAGCCCGTTATTGATTTTTAAAAACGCTTCTTTAAAATCGTGGGAAAGAATTTCAAACTTATTTTTTTCCACTCCGCAGATTGGACATATATAATCATCCTGCAATTCATTAAAAGGCAGTGCTCCGTTGTAAACATAACCGCAAATAATACATATATGTTTTTTCATAATAATACTCCTCTTAAAATAATTTGTTTAATAATAAAATGCTTCATTGCTTTAAAATATTAAATGTAATAAATTTTAAAAAATATTCTGTGGTTATAACCACAAAAGAGAAAAAGTTTGAAGAATTTTGAAAATTATTTAGACATTATTGAAATGACAGGTATATTCAAAGACATCAATGAGACAGAGCGGCATGCTCTGCTTGAATGTATGAATGCAGGAACAATAAATGTAAAAAAAGGACAAATTATTCTTCTTGCAGGAAATAAACTCGAGTTTTTTGGTATTGTTCTTGGCGGACAATTTCATATTATACGAGAAAATTACGAAGGCAACCGTACGCTGGTCGCCGCGATAACGCCCGGCATTGTTTTCGCGGAAGCGTTATGCTGCGCGGGAGTTACAACAAGCCCCGTTACGGTTATTGCCGCTGAAGATTCATGTTTTATGAAATTATATTTTTCACGTTTTTTAGAAACCTGTTCCAGTTCCTGCTCCTTCCGCGTAAGATTGATAGAAAACATGACCGGCATAATGGCAAAAAAAAATCTTATGATGCAGAATAAAATGGAAATTCTTGAATTAAAAACCATCAGAGAAAAAGTTATGCGCTACCTTGAATCATTCAGTGTGCATGTTATTACAGTACCTTTTAACCGTGAAGAAATGGCAGAATTCCTTTGCGTTGAAAGAAGCGCGCTTTCGCATGAACTGATAAAAATGAAAAAAGACGGGTTGATTGATTATAAAAAGAATAAATTTTTGCTGTTATGATTAATATTTTAATAAGTGGAAAAAAATCATTAAATAGTCTATAATATTTTGGTATGGATTATAAATTGAACTGGTCGCTGCAGGACGGAAAACTTGATTATTATACAGGCCGCATAGTAATTTATGATAATAAGGGAATAAAAAGCAACGGACCTTCATTGGACCATGTAGATTTAATAGCCGCTTTTTCCAGACGAAACGGAATCGACAGATCATTGGTAATGAGCAGGGCATATAGATTTTACTGGAAACCCGAAACATTGGACGTAATAATTATCAGCCCTGTCAGAAAGCTGGATGAAGAATGGGTTTTAAGCGATGTAGCAAACTTTGACAAAATAATCGATGATTTGTTTGATTCGATTTAGATACGGATAAATATTATATTTTAAGAGTATACAATAGGAGAATTAAAAAACCGCCCCTCTCGTGAAGGACGGTAGCGTTATCCCCTTACTCTGTTATTGCCACAATCCTGCTTGCGTACGCCCTCCAATGCGTTGCCGCTTTGTACGCTTCTACACTGTCCGCCGGGACATAGATTTGCCGGGAAGCATTAAAGAAATTATTAATAAAATTAGCGTGTTAATATCAGATTTTTTTTAAACGCTCAAGCGCGTTTTCTAAAACAGAACGGGGACAGGCGGCATTCATCCGCTGAAAGCCGCTTCCTCCCCTTCCGAACATTACGCCGTCATTCAGCCATAACTTGCATTTTTTTGTAATGGCGGTATCTAAATCTTTTGCGGACAATTTTAAACTGGAGCAGTCAAGCCACGCGAGGTATGTTCCTTCCGGTTTTACAAGTTTGATTTTTGGGATTTGTTTTTTTAAATAATTGTCAAGAAACAGCATATTGTCCGCGATATAATCAATCAATTCATCGAGCCACTGCGCTCCGCCATTGTACGCGGCTTCACAGGAAATTATTCCCATAATGTTTGGCTGGCTCAAACCGCAGCGTTCATACTCCTGTTTAAAAAGATCGCGCAGGTTTTTGTTGGAAATAAAAATATTAGCGTGCTGAAGCCCCGCGAGATTAAAAGTTTTAGATGGAGATGTGCAGGTGATTGTAATATCGGCAAACCGGGCATCAAGCCCTGCAAATACAAGATGTTTAAACGGCGGAAAAACAATGTCCTGATGGATTTCATCGGAGATAACAATAACGCCGTGACGCAGACAAATCTCTCCCATGCGAAGAAGCTCATCGCGAGTCCATACTCTGCCGGCAGGATTATGCGGATTGCATAAAATAAATAGTTTTGCTTCTTTTATTTTATTTTCAAAATCTTCAAAGTCTATCGTGTAACTGCCGTCTTTATAAACAAGTTCATTAACAAGCAGCTTCCGCCCTGTTTTTATCGCGGAGGAACCAAAGGGATAATACACAGGCTGTTGAATAAGAATCGCGTCCTCAGGTTTTGTTAAAGCGCGAACAGCGATATACAAAGCGTTTACAACTCCGGGAGTTATAAACAGCCATTCTTTTTGAGTTTCCCATTCAAAGCGGTTTTTATACCATTCCTGCACAGCAGTCCAATATGACGCATCAGGCTCGCTGTAGCCGAAAATCCCATGCCGGGCGCGTGAAACAAGCGCATCCTGCACACAAGGCGGCGTTGCAAAATCCATATCGGCAACCCACAGCGGCAATACGTCTTCCGGCTTCCCCCTGGAGACAGGATCGTATTTAATGCTGTTTGTGTTCCTTCTCTCGATTACCGTGTTAAAATCGTACATCATTTGCCGCCGTCAATCGCCTGTTTTAAATCACTTATAATGTCGTCTAACGATTCAAGACCGACCGACAGGCGCAGAAGGCAGCCATCTATACCGCGCGCTTCACGCTCGTTCTGCGGAAGATCGGCGTGAGTCTGCAAAATGGGATAGGTAATAAGGCTTTCTGTACCGCCAAGGCTCTCGGCGTATTTTATAATTTTAACATTTTCTAAAATTGATGCTGCTGTTTGTTCATTGTCGACAGAAAAAGAAATCATTCCGCCGAAGCCGCTTGCCTGACGGCAGGAGATTTCATAATCGGGATGATCCTGTAAACCGATGTAATAAACTTTTTTTACTTTTTTTTGCTCTGTCAGCCACTTTGCGGCGGCAAGCGCGGTTTTATTGTGGCGTTCCATTCTTACCGCGAGAGTTTTAATTCCGCGGACGATTAAAAAACTTTCAAAAGGCGAAAGACTTGCGCCTGTTGTTTTTGAGATAAAGCGCAGCTTTTCGGACAGTACACTGTCTTTCACAGTCAACATTCCGGCAAGCGCGTCGTTATGACCTCCGAGATATTTTGTGCCGCTGTGTAAGACTATATCCGCGCTTAAAGCCAAAGGCCTTTGAAAAACGGGAGTAAGAAAAGTGTTATCAACAATTAAAAGCAGATTTTTATTTTTTGTGACTTTAGCAACAGCCGCAATATCAATAACATTCATCATCGGATTAGTCGGCGTTTCAATAAAAACCGCTTTTGTCGCAGACGTAACTTTCGCGGCAACTTCCTCTGTGTTTGCGGCATAAGAAAATTTAATCCCGTTTTTTTCCGAGATATGAGTGAAAAGGCGAAAAGTGCCGCCGTACAAATCATAAGACGCGACAATGTGATCGCCCGGTAAAAATAATTCCATGAGCGCAGAAACAGCCGTCATCCCGGATGAAAACGCGATTGTATCCGCGCCGCCTTCAAGCGCAGTAACAGTTTGTTCCAAATGCTCCCTTGTAGGATTCTGTGTGCGCGAATAGTCAAACCCCGTACTTTGTCCCACACCAGGATGCGCAAAAGTTGAAGAAGCAAAAATAGGAACCGAAACTGCGCCTGTCGTGTCATATTTTTTGTTACAGCCATGTACGCATATAGTGCTAATATCCATAACCGAATAATACTATATGTTTAGTATGTATTCAAGAGGGAGTGCCGTTTTAGGCTAACTGCTTGCTTAATACATCAATACACGTTATATTGATACCAGAGGTAATTGAATGGCGGCTTGCAAAGTAAAACCCGTCCAGCCAACGGAGATAAAAGACAAAAAAATTATCCGCGAAGTTATTGAACAAATCCGTAGACCTATACCTGCGGCAGCCTTAAAGCGTCATAAGGAACAAGAAGAAGCACTTATGAGGCTGCTTAAAAAATGAAATCAAACATAAAAATTAATATCGTCAATGGTGATAAATATTTCTACATTGAGCAATTAGCGTCTGATACAGTTTTTAGCGGTTTTTCATGTACAATAAAGGAGTATAACGATTATCTTTTCGATGATGCTCTTCGCTCCCAGAAAGATCATATTGCGTTAACATGGCTGCTTCGTGAAAGAGATACTAAAACCGTCATTTCATATATGTCGCTCATTGCTGATGCAATAAAATTATCCGCGACTGAGAAAGAATTACATAACCTTAATTATCCTTTTAAAACAATACCAGCGATAAAAATTGCAAAATTAGCCGTTTCCAAGCCTGCTCAGGAAAAATATAAAGGACTTGGAACATATATGATAAATATCGCCGCATCATTTGCTTTGATTTGTAACAATCAGCTATTAGCCGCCCGTTTTTTAACCGTAGACGCTGACATTGAACACGACGAAGGTGTTTTTGCTTTCTATCAGAAAAACGGTTTTATCCCAAATGCTGAACTTTTTAATAAAAACAGAAAAACGATCAGCATGAGGAAAGATATTTATCAGTAGTTTTGCTGATTATTTATTCCGCAATCGCTTCAATTTCAACCAGCGCGCCTTTAGGTAAAGCGCGTACTGCTACGCAGGAGCGGGCGGGCTTGTTTGTAAAGTGCGCGGCGTATACTTCGTTAAACGCGCCAAAGTTTGCCATATCTGTTAAAAAGCATGTTGTTTTTATAACGTGATCAAGATCGCTGCCTGCTGAAGCTAATACTGCTTTCAGGTTTTTTATAACCTGTTCGGCTTGTTCTTTAATTCCGCCGTCAACTAACTCGCCTGTTGCAGGCAGAATTGGAATTTGCCCTGATGTAAATATTGTGTTGTCTGTTATAACCGCGTGGGAATAAGGACCAATCGCGGCAGGAGCTTCATTCGATATTATTGTTTTCATTATTTAATAATAAAAAATGTTTAAAATGTATTCAAGAGGTTTTATCGCCGCGCTAAAAGTTTTCTGCTTATAATCGTGCCTGTCATCTGCACTGCTTCGACAAGAATCAATATGATGATTACGGCGGCGATTGTTACGTCAACTTGAAAACGGTAGTAGCCGTAGCGGATGGCGAGATCTCCGAGTCCTCCGCCGCCAAGAGCGCCTGCCATCGCGGAATATCCGATAAGGTTTATGATTGTCAGAGCAAGACCGGAAATGAGAGCGGGTAATGCTTCGGGTATAAGCACTTTAAAAATGATTTGCATAATGGTAGAACCCATTGCTCTTGCCGCGGTTATTACGCCTTTATCAACTTCTTCAAGAGCGGATTCTACAACGCGCGCGACAAAAGGAGCCGCTGCAATTGAAAGCGGAATGATTACTGCGGTCGGGCCGATGCTCGTTTTTATAATCATCCGTGTGAACGGAATTAACAAAATCATCAATATAATAAAAGGAAGGGAACGAAGCAGATTTACAATGCGGGAAACTACATTGTATGTAATTCGCTTCGGTGCAAGCCCTGCGAGAGATGTGACAAAAAGATAAGTGCCAAGAGGAAAGCCAAGAAGAGAAGCAAGAACAGCCGAGGCAAATGTCATAAAAACGGTTTCAAGTGTCGCCTGCGGAAGCATCGACAGGACTTCTATTAATCTTTCGCTACCCATGAATCAATTCCTTTGCGGCTTGCGTTTTAGGCGCATCAAAAATTTCCGAGACTGTTCCATGTTCTACGGATACTCCTTTTTCCAGAACAGCGACCTGCTGGCATACTTCGCGGATTACTTCCATCTGATGCGTAATTAAAAAAACTGTAATAGAAAGCCTTGAATGTAGATCTTTTATAAGCGCCAAAATAGAACGCGTTGTCTGCGGATCGAGAGAACTTGTCGCTTCGTCGCAGAAAAGCACCTGCGGATTTGCGGCTAACGCTCTTGCGATTGCCACCCTCTGTTTTTGCCCGCCTGAAAGTTCGCTCATTCTTGCGTTGCGCTTATCTTTGATATCTACCATCTCTAAAAGTTCATCAACTCTTTTTGCGATCTGCTTTTTCTGCATTCCGGCAATTTCGAGGGGATACGCGATATTTTCCGCCGCGTTACGCGAACCTAAAAGATTAAAATTTTGAAATATCATTCCCATTTTTCTGCGCCGCTCAAGAAGAAGCCGCCCTTTCAATGTATCGACTCTATCAGAATCGTAGATAACTTCTCCTGAGTCAGGTTTTTCAAGAAGGCTGGCTATTCGCAGTAACGTAGATTTACCGGCGCCGCTTTTGCCGATTATTCCAAAAATAGTGTTGTCAGGAATTACAATATCGACGCTTCGAAGCACGGTGATGCCGGGATATACCTTGCAGATGTTTTTAAGAACAATCATTTATATAGAGTACCATTAATTTTACAATAAGGAAATAGCTGTAAGACATGAAGAAGAGTATCCGCAGAGTTTCACATAGAAAAAAGATTTTTATATATGAAACCCCGCGTTACTCTGCAGTCAAATTCATTCAATTAAAAAATCGCAATTACTCCGCCTGAGTAGGTGTTATTAATATAATCTTTTACTTTCTGGCTTAACAGGGCGTTTTTAAGGGCAAGAATTTTCGGTTCCTGTTCTTTGCCTTTTTGTACGACTATAATATTTACATAAGGGGAATCAGCGCCTTCTATTATGAGAGAATCGCCGATGGGATTAAATCCTGCCTGAAGCGCGAAATTACCGTTTATCGCCGCGGCGTCAACATCATTCAATGAACGCGGAAGCAGTGCTGCTTCGAGTTCGCGGAAGCGGAGGTTTTTAGGATTACTGATTATATCGCGGGAAGTTGCGTTCAATCCTGCGTCATCTCTCAATTTAATTAATCCATTAGATTGAAGAAGAAGCAAAGCGCGTCCGCCGTTTGTCGGATCATTTGGAATTGCGATGGAAGCGCCGTTCGGCAAATCATTAACGTTAACAAATTTTTCTGAGTACAAACCGAAAGGTTCGATATGAACGCCGAAAGCCGAGCTAAGTTTTGCTGTCCAATCGTCGTTTGAATTTAAATAGGGAATATGCTGAAAGAAATTCGCGTCGATATCCCCTGAGATTAACGCTGAATTAGGCTGCACATAATCAGTAAACTCTAAAATTTTTAATGTGATTCCCTGTTCCGCTAAATCGCTTTTGATAAGATTAAGCAATTCCGCGTGCGGAACCGGCGTTGCTCCCACAACAAGTTCTGAACCTGCTTTCCCTGATTTACACCCCATTACAAGTACCGTAAACAGTACGCTTGCAATCAGTAACCCAAAAAATAATTTTTTCATTTTATCCTCCAATGAAGTTGAATTTTATAAACACATATATGTTTACTATGTGTTAAGATATTACAATGCGTGTTTTATGTCAATACACCGGCATCGAATTATCGACATCTCTTACCCAAGCGTTTAGGCCGTCCTGAAAAAATAAGAGAGCGGATTTATCGCGCTGTTGAACGGTAAGATTAAGAAATTAATATTTGTTAAATATTTCATCACTAAGCGCGTTTAGCGTTCCTTTTTTTGACATAATTTGCTCCTTGTCTAGTGTAGTCGTTTAAACATATCTGATTACTATGTATTAGATTAATGTTTTTCAAGGGAGTTGTTAATAGGGATTTTGGGAAATTATTAAAGAGATACGATAAAACTTTTTTATAAATATTGTAATAAAGATAAACTATAAAATTTATAGAAATAATCTACAAATTTATTTATAATTAGGTTATAATACTAATATACACTAAAAAAGAGGTAAAGAATGAAACTTAAATTAAGATTGAGTATTATGGTTATTGCCATATTGATTGTCGTTATTGCGACAATTTCGATCATCCTGCTTAACAGTTCGTCAGAAATTGCAATCAAGCTGAACAGAGATGTAATTCATTTAATTGCAGACAAAGAGGCTAGTTTCTGGGAAGGCAGGCAAAATGCCCGTTTTACGATGCTTGGTACCCTTGAGAACATATTTTCTCAGTTCGAGAGATTCGCGGCGGAAGAACGGCGGGACCGTTTTGACGAAATGATATTAGCGGTCATGGAAGCCAATCCTGAGTATCTGCAGATTTATACGGTTTGGAGACCCAACGCCCTTGACGGCTTGGACGCGCGGATGATCGGCAGGACGGGTTCCGGTCCCACAGGGCAGTACGCGGCGAGTTATACAAGGGAAACCGGCGACATACGTCCAAGAGTTAATACTGATATAGACGCCACATATGCATACCTGAACAGTCTCAGCATCAACAATATAAGAGACAGGGTAGAACCTCCCATCGCGAGACAAATTCTCGGGAGGGACGGGTATGTGGTTAGAATGATGAGACCTATTGTTGATGATAATGCAAGGCAGATTGTAGGAGCTGTCGGATATCTTGTAAATATCGAGCAAATGCAGGATGTATTGGAGAAAACCGTCAAAGAGAACGATGAAATATCACTGATGGCTATTTATGCGAACGACGGAACAGTACTGGCGCATACATTCAAGGATCGTATCGGTAAAAACATGAAAGATACGGAAGGATTTTTGGGCGATGACCTGCAGAGCGCAATTAAAGCCACTATGGAAGGAACCAATCTTCACAGCTCTTCGTATTCCCCTGCAATGCATACAACTTTGGAAACTTTCTTTGCGCCCGCGCGTATCGGCAATTCAAACGTGTTCTGGTCTGTCATGGTTGCGGCAAGAGAAGACTATATTTTATCCGAAGTAAACCATATGACAAAGCTGACCATCGTTATCGCGCTTGTAATCGCCGCGATAGTAGCGGTAGTAATATACTTTGTCCTTCATTTTACGATGATGCCGGTTGTAAAGGTAGCCGAGACATTAAAGGATATAGCGCAGGGCGAAGGCGATCTTACGGTAAAGATTCCGGAAAAAGGAAAAGATGAAATTACGGAGCTTTCCCGTTACTTCAACCAGACAATAGAGAAGATAAAGAAATTGATTTTAATAATCAAAAAGGAAGCCGAAATATTATCCGGTATCGGAAACGAACTGGCAAGCAACATGAACGAAACGGCCGCTGCCGTGAACGAAATAACCGCCAACATCCAGAGCATCAAAGGCAGGGTTATAAACCAGAGCGCGAGCGTAACCGAAACCAATGCCACAATGGAACAGGTTACAATTAATATCAAGAAATTAAATACAAATGTTGAGGAACAGAATACTCATGTATCGAAGGCATCAGCCGCTATCGAAGAAATGGTAGCCAACATAGCGTCTGTCACCAACACGCTGGAAAAGAACAGCTCCAACGTGAAGAACCTGACGAACGCGTCTGAAGACGGGCGTTCAGGTCTTCAGGAAGTCGCGGCTGATATTCAGGAGATATCAAGGGAATCCGAAGGTCTTTTGGAAATTAACTCCGTCATGCAGAACATCTCCAGCCAGACAAACCTCCTCTCGATGAACGCCGCTATCGAAGCGGCCCATGCCGGTGAATCGGGCAAGGGCTTTGCCGTTGTCGCCGACGAAATCCGAAAGCTCGCGGAAAGTTCCAGCGAACAATCCAAAACAATCAGCACGGTGCTTAAGAAGATTAAAGAATCCATCGACAAGATCTCCAATTCCACCGAAAACGTGCTTAACAAATTTGAGTCGATTGATACAAACGTAAGAACTGTAGCACAGCAGGAAGACAATATACTGCATGCCATGGAAGAACAAGGAGAGGGCTCCAAGCAGATTCTGGAAGGAATAGGCAATGTAAACAAGATTACAAACCAGGTAAGAACCGGCTCGTCAGAAATGCTTGAAGGCTCGCAGGAAGTTATAAAAGAAAGCCTGAACCTTGAAAAAGTGACGCAGGAGATATCTTCCGGTATGGGCGAAATGGCTACAGGCGCGGATCAAATCAACATCGCCGTAACTCAGGTTAATGACATCAGCACCAAGAACAGGGACGCTATAGCTAAGTTGATTAAAGAAGTAAACAGATTTAAGGTTGAATAGAAAAAATTAAGTTGTAAGCAGCTAAGTTGAGCTTAGTTGCTTACACTTACCTGCCTTACTTGGAAACAACAGTTCCTTTTTCCGCGTATTTTCCCAACTGCATCAGGGCAACTTTTGGATTGGTAACCACCAAAGGTCCTGAGATGCAGCCACCCTGACAGGACATTACCTCAACAAGATTCGGTGTGTCTGCTGTATGCGGAAGTTCTCCTGCGTTTATTTTACCAAGCTCGGCGAGGCGTTTCATGCCTGCTTTATCAAGACCGTCAATAACTGCTTCCTTTAAGATTGAGGGGTCTTTAAGCCGCGCCTTTACCGCCTGCGCTACGCCGCCTGATTTGGCAAAGTTTCTTCCGCTTGAAGTGGGCAGTTTTTTCCCCGGAGCGGATTCCGCTTTTGCCACGTCAATATTTTTAGCAACAAAAAGAGAACCAATCTCCTCGATAGTAATAACGTAATCAACAAGATCATCGTCCATACCCTCCTGCCGTTTGGCAAGACAGGGGCCGATAAAAACTGTAATGCAATTCGGGTATTCTTTTTTAGCGATTTCAGCGGCGTAGTGCATCGGTGTAGAGGTGGTGGAAATACAATCCGCAAGCTGCGGCACATGAAGGCGCACTGCTCTTACATAGGCGGGGCAGCATGAAGTAGTCATCATCTTATCACCCTGTTTTGCGCGCTCTTCGAATTCTTCAGATTCCTTATCTGCTGTGATGTCCGCGCCAAGCGCTACTTCTACAACGCCGGAAAAACCGCATGCGAGCAGTGCGCCTTCAAGCTGACCGCTTTCGACACGGAATTGAGCTGCGGCGGCGGGAGCGTACATGGCGACAACGGTCTTGCCTGCCATAATGTGCTTTACAACGTCAACGAGCTGGCTCTTGTCTACCAACGCGCCAAAGGGACATTCTCTCATACAGTTGCCGCAGCTAATACATTTATGGTAATCAATGCGTTCTTTGCCGCTATCGTTTTTGGTAATAGCTCCCACAGGACATGCTTCCTCGCAGGGAACTGGAATTTTAATGATTGCTTTGTAAGGACAATTTTGCAGACATAAACCGCAGCTTACACATTTGCTGCCGTCAATCCAGGATCGGCCGTCTTTTATCTCAATCGCTTTCTTGCCGCAGTTTGTAAGACATGGACGCGCAAGGCAAGCCTGACAAGCGTTCGTTACCATAAAGTGCGAGCGAACGCAGGCATTGCAAGCTTCGTCAATAACTGTATGAATAGGCCATATAGGTTTCTCACGCGCAAGAGCTTCTTTCGCGTATTCAGAAATCCGTTTGTTATCATCGTAATCTTCAAGGCTCCATCCAAGCCGGGCGATTACACGCTGGCGGATTATTTCTCTGTCATGATAGATACAGCAACGGATTGACGTGCTCCCAAGCGGAGCAAATTCTTTTGGTATGTTATCAACTTCTTCATTAAATTTACTTTCAAGCTGAATCTTTGTAAGGCGGACCAGTATTTCACGTTTAAGACGATGAGCGTTGTTGTTCATGTTAAGCATAATTAACCTTCCAATGTTCTAAGGCATTCTATAATTTTTTGGATGCTTGCCTGTTCAATTATTTTTCCGTCAACCTGCGCGAAGGGCGCGTGGTCAGCCTGTACGCCTGAGTATTCGCTGCGGTTGCAAATGCCGCTGCAGGGAGAGCCTTCTATTTCTGTAACCGCTTTAAGATCATCAGGAAGCTCTTCTTCCAAAAGCAGCAGTTCCGAGCCGCCCATTACAAAACAGGCAGTACCGGTGCATATTGTTACTTTGTGTTTTTTCATGTTTCACCCTTTCAAAAATATTTAATTATTATCTCTTTACGGAATTTATCTTTTAACAATGCGGCTATTCGTTTTACTACATTGCGTCTTATATCAAGCTCCACAGGCATGTTGGGGTCTTGGTGGGCTTCGTTGATTGCGGTTCCTACGATAAAAGTAATCCGGTCGCTTTCCATAAATAAATTCACCATGCGGGTTGCGGCGTTCTGTTTTAAGGAGTAAGTATCAATCTCACCGTAATGCTCTAGCATTTCTGAAACCGCTCCCAGAGTGATAATACCTTCTGTAACCAAATCCGCGCCTTCCATGTCCGACCACGGCGGAATGTATTTGTCGTAGCTTTTCATGTTGACTTTAATTTCTTTTCCAAGCTGTTCGCTTATGATGTTAGCGGTAGTTCCCCCTGACAATATTTTTTTACCGTTAAACGAGGCAAATATGCCTGCCATCTCCGAAACGCTCTCGCGGTGCATCGGAGGACCTGTAAGCACCATCATGTCTCTGGGTTTTCGGAAATACACAACGCCGCAGGAAATATCATCTTTTGGTTTTCCGATGTCGAATAACGAAGCCTGTTGGACAATTGAGTAGGAAAGGTCTCTCGCACTTATTTCCGGGTTTCGCATCACTTGTTCAAGGGCGAAATTGTGCGCCTTTTTCGCAGTCCAGCCGAAGGGATTTACTTTTGTACCCATACCTGCCTGGCTTACGCCGTCGGAAAAATAAATCAATCTGTCGCCGTGCTGGGCGGTAAAGCGTGAGTAAAAAACCGCTGTGTCGTTTTTCGGTCCTGTTGTCTTATCCTGCCGGTTGAAAGCGTTTTTTTCTTTTTCCAGATCCACAACTGTTTTTTGACGGATAAGTATGCAGGGCGGGTTGTCGTACTCCAAAACTTTAACTGTCGCGTCCTGTGAAATATCAATCAAAGTGAATGTGGCGTAACTGATTCCGCGCTCGCTGCACACAGGCAAAGTGTTCATTATAATTTCAGACGCACGTTTAATGGGAATGTTAAAGGAAATAAATTTAACCGCCATTGTCGCTGTAAGACATGCAAGAACTCCGGCTTTTATCCCCGAACCAAGACCGTCAGAAAGGGCTGTAATCACCCTGCCGTCACTAGGGTTTTTTTGCGTAATGAACATATCTCCGGGCGAGCTTTGTTTATGTTTGCATAGCTGGGAGTACTCAACCTCAATGAAGGTATCTTTGATCATTAAATTGGCGGCGTTATCGGTTAAGCTGCCGCGGGAACCTTCGGCTACCGATGTTTCAGGCATCGTGATCTTCCTCTTCCGCAGTGTACGATTCGATGATGGAGTTTAAAATTGCTTCCGATTCCGCCGCGTTTTCACCTAACAGGAAGGCGATTTGCTGGGTAACGGCGGCGTTTTTCTTGATAACTTCCTGCGCCCGTTCAACAGTTTTGTCGATGCGCACTCTTGGTTCTGTGATGTCGTCCACAATGCCTGCCGCAGTTTCGCCTTTTTCTATAGCAAATACTTTTATATGGTATATTTTTTTTCCTTCCCTGACATCGCACTGCACCTGATCGGGACCATTCGGTTCTATAACAGATTTAAAATGAGACGCAAAGGGGGCGATTTTGGTTAAGTCCGCTCCTTCAAGCCCCGGTTTGTCGGCATATAGTTTTTCTGTCTCCTCTCCCATGATTCGGGCAAAGGGTTCATTGCAATCGATAATCAAAAGTTCCTTGTTTACAATGACCGCCCCGGACGGAGTTGATTTCATAATTCCGTTTGCAGTTTGACTTGCAAGATGGCGCATATATGAAGCGCACATTGATTTTTCCGCCCAGCCGTTAAGGAGAGCTACGGCTAAATCGCGGCAGGTTTCATAACCGCAGCTTCCGCAGTTTCGCCTGTCGTCAAGGTTAGACTTGCCGACCAACTGGAGAGCTTCTGCAATTTCCTGTTCTGAATAAACTGTTTTAGGCAGTGCGGAAAGAGGGTAATTCGCTTCAATTATAGGTGATTTTGAAAGAGTGGAATCGTCAAGTGTGCTGTCTGCTGTGCCGGCGTAACTTTGCAGGCGGGTATTGCGGATAATTCCTGGCAATGCGGCGGACATACCGGGGCCGTTTATACAGCCGCCGGAACAAGCCAATAGTTCTAAAAATAAAGGCTTTTCAATTGTCTCAGGTTCAAAACCTGCTAATAATCTCTTTACAGCCCGAATACCGGATGTGGAAATAGTGTCGATTTTCTGTCCGGCTGCCGCCGCATTGGATACTGCTTTGGACATGTAGGCGCTAAAGGCAGTTACCTCTCCATTTTCGATTGGGAAAAACGCGCCTTTTGCGCTGCGGCGAGGCTGGAACACACAATCGGGTGTAACTAAACTTGCAACACTTTCAAGTGTTATGTGCTCTTTTTCAAGCCATTCGGCAAGCTCCTGAAATGTAATCGCGGCGTCAATATCGTTTTCATACAGATCGGATTCCTGCTTTTTGGCAAAACAGGGGCCGATAAACACTACAGCGGTTTCTTTTCCGTAATGGGAATGTAAAAATCTTGAGTGTGTTAACAACGGCGACGCATGAGAGGAAATGAATGGCGCAAGTTCCGGTCTGTAGAGTTTGATATAAGCGACAATGGCAGGACAAGCAGAAGAGATCATAAGGCGCGATTTATCGCCGCCATTTACAAGATCTTTCGCTATTTGAGCTGAAACAAAATCTGCGCCGAGTGCAGTTTCAGAAATGGCATGAAAACCAAGTTTTTTAAGAGCGGCAATAATTGTCTCGCTTGTCCAACCGGGAAGGTCAGAAACAAAAGAGGGAGCAAGTGAAACCACTGCCTTTTTGCCCCCGGATAAAAGCAGCTTTACTGTTTCAACATCGCTTCTGTAGCGCTTCGCCTGAGTGGGGCAATTTGTAACGCAGCGTCCGCAGCAGATACAGTGCTCGTACATGATATGAGCCTGCCCTTTAACAACTTTGATCGCTTTTACAGGGCACATACGGATGCACTTGTAACAGTCAAGACATTTTTCATATACCGTGTGAACCGGTGCTTTTTTCTTTAACAGGCTCATAACGCAAGCCCCAGTTCCTGCGCGATAACTGCGCCTATGCTCTGCTCAGAAACGCCGGAAACGAGTTTGTCATTTACCATTATATTAGGACCTTTGGCACAATGGCCGCTGCAAAGGCAGCCTGCCACTTCTATTTTATCTTCGAGCTTATGCTCCTCAACAAACTGTGTAACCGCTTCGGCAGTGGCTTGATTTCCCTTGCCGAAACAGGAACTCCCCATGCAGACAGTAATTTTGTCCATATCCGCATCCCCTTTTTACTTCAGCTTTTTCGCGACTTGTTCCTCAAAAAATTTTTTAGTGTCTTCCGGTTTGAGCGAGTGGTAGGTGTCGTCTACTGTAACAGAAACGCCTGTTTGGCACTTGCCCATGCAGAACGCGCCTGCCAGCTCGACTTTATCACCGCAATTTTTCTGGGCTATAAGATATTGCAATTCATCAACTATTTTCGCCGCGCCTTTCACATGGCAGGCGCTGCCGATACATACTGTTACTTTCATAGTTTTAACCCCTCTTATTGATATTCAGCTACATTTGCCCAGCTTAAAAGGAATTCTTTTTCTTCATTCCTTGCGCTGGGAAGGCGCGAAGCCGCGACAATGGAAAGCCATTTCTGCACGAGCTGTTTCGGTGTGTCGCTCTTTTTGCAAAAGAGCGCGAGATACTTCTCCGCCATGTTGATATTACCAGACAGCCAGAACAACATATATGTATGCGCTGCGTCCGCCAGAGGTTCACCCTGAGCGGCGTGAGACCAGTCGATTATGTACACCTCGTCCTTATCGGTTATAACAATATTACTGGGATTAAAGTCACCGTGGCAGAGTTTTGCGTTTTTCGGCATACCGGCAAGTCTTCCGAGCAGCTCATAACGGCAGGTAGCGTCAATCCCAGAGGCTTTGATCTTCCTTTCCATTTTTTCGGCAAGGAGCGGAAGCCAGCTTGCGCTGTATTTGTGCATGTCAATTTGAATATCCACAAATCGTTCAAGATATGCTTGAGCCTTGTCTTTATTTTTTTCCATAAGGATGTCAAGAGAAGTGCCTTCAACATAGTCCCAAACTATAGCCCACTTGCCGTTGATTTGCGTAACCTCATACAGTTTGGGAACTTTCAATTTTGTTTCGCCAACTGCGGCAAAGTTCAGGGCTTCGGACATTGCGCGGGGAGCTGTGTATTCTTCGCCTAAAAGTTTGATAACCTTGTCACCGTCCCGGTAGATTGTCTTTGAGGTACGGACTGAGATTACTTTATCAAGTTTATAGTTACCCATTACACCTTCTCCTTCTTTCCGTAGAAAGCGTTAAGATACATCTTTTTGATTTCTTCGATTAACGGATAACGCGGATTCGCGCCTGTACATTGATCGTCAAAAGCCTGCTCGCTCATCTCGTCTAAACGCGCAAGAAAATCTTTTTCGTCTATGTCGTAATCCTTGATTGTCTTTTTGATGCCGATAGCGTCTTTAAGTTTTTCAACAGCCTCAATAAGTTTGTCGAGTTTTTCCTCGTCATTCTTTCCGCCAAGCCCCATAGCTTCCGCAATTTCCGCGTAACGTCTCAAAGTTTTGGGATGATCATATTGGGGGAAGGTTCCCATTTTGGGAGGAACTTCAACAGCGTTAAAGCGAAGAACCTCCGAAATCATCAACGCGTTTGCTACTCCGTGGGGCAGATGGTGGAACGCGCCGAGTTTGTGCGCCATCGAGTGACACACTCCCAAGAATGCATTGGCGAAAGCCATACCTGCGATTGTAGCGGCGTTTGCCATTTTCTCGCGGGCAACAGCGTTTGCCGCGCCTTCGTTATACGCAATAGGCAGCCACTCAAAAATTACTTTTAACGCCTGAATAGCCAAGCCGTCTGTATAGTCGGTTGCCATCACCGAAGCGTAAGCTTCAAGAGCGTGTGTTACAGCGTCGATACCGGATGCGGATGTTAAACCTTTGGGGGCGTTCATCTGCATGTCAGCGTCTACGATTGCCATGTCAGGCATGAGTTCGTAATCCGCGAGCGGATATTTCATTCCAACAGTTTCGTCGGTGATAACAGCGAAAGGAGTTACTTCGCTTCCTGTTCCGGCGGAAGTTGGAATCGCGATAAAGTATGCCTTCTCGCCCATTCTGGGGAAAGTGTACACGCGCTTGCGAATGTCCGCGAAGCGCATTGCCATATCGGCGAAGTCTACATCCGGGTGCTCATACAGGACCCACATGATCTTTGCCGCATCCATGGCAGAACCGCCGCCGAGGGCGATAATTACATCGGGTTTAAACGTGCTCATTTGAGCAGCACCGATTTTTGCGCAGCCTAAAGTCGGATCCGGGGCTACGTCAAAGAACGTATCGTGAGCTATGCCCATCTCGTCAAGTTTAGCGGTGATGGGTTTGGTATAACCGTTACTATAGAGGAATTGGTCGGTTACGATGAACGCGCGTTTTTTCCCCAATACATTTTTTAATTCATCAAGAGCTACAGGTAAGCAGCCCTTCTTTATATACACCTTTTCAGGAGCGCGGAACCAAAGCATATTTTCCCTCCTTGCCGCCAGCGTTTTGATATTAAGCAGATGCTTC
>Ga0209755_10001527_pt1 | contig 35506 bp, 27 predicted proteins | sample TergutCo191P1_FD_187301 | JGI IMG/M metagenome (GOLD analysis project Ga0209755, IMG submission 187301) | Cornitermes sp. P1 segment gut microbial communities from Petit-Saut dam, French Guiana - Co191P1 (SPAdes) (version 2) | ecosystem: Host-associated > Arthropoda: Insects > Digestive system... | reverse complement strand
GGTCTTGTGTTCATCATTGTTATTCCCATTCCCGGGTGCGGCTGATTGCCTGTCATTGCTGTTGTGGAATTGTCGAGTATAACTACGATGATATCAGTTTGATTATAAACAGCGTTGATAACTCCGGGAATTCCGGTGTGAAAAAACGTTGAATCGCCGATAAAAGCAAAATGATGTTTATCAGACTCAACTCTTTGCAGACCTTGCGCAACCGTGATGCTTGCGCCCATGCAGACACAGGTGTCTACCATGTTGAGCGGAACAGCGTTGCCAAGCGTATAACAGCCGATGTCGCCGGAAAAAACAGACGGTTTACCCATTGCCGCTTCCTTGACCGCGAAAAAAGAAGCTCGATGCGGACAACCTGCGCATAACACCGGAGGACGGACAGGTAAAGCAGGAAATGAGGAATTTGTGATTGCGGGTTTTGAGCTTATATCTGATGGTTCGCAAGCCTGCAAGATGTCAAAGAATTTTTTGATTGCGTTTAACACACTGTCCGGCGTGTTTTCACCGGCTGTCTGGATGCACCCGCTTCCTTTGCCCATTATTTTTACTTTTAATTGATGAAGACCGCAAAGGCGGACAAGCTCATTTTCGATTACAGGATCGAGCTCTTCAACAACAAGGACTTCATCCAAATTACGCAGAAACTGAAGAGCTAATTTTTCAGGGAATGGATATGTTGATATTTTTAATAATATATAATCAATGTTTTTTATTTCGCCGGAATTGAGCGCCTCGCGCGCGTACGCGTAACTTACTCCGCCTGCGGCTATTCCTCTTCTCTGCGAAGCGGCAGAGCGTACTCTTTCACCGTCAGTTTCAAAGTAAATGTTTTTATTGTAAGCGGAAAACTCATCGCTCATCTTTTTTAATTTTTCTTCGATTTTAAATTTATTCGCGTAAGCAAGTCGCGGAAAAATTACCCAGCCGGGATCTTTTATAAAACCTGCGGGTTTTGTTTTTGGAAGATTTTCCAGCAGATCAACAGATGCGCAGGAGTGGCAGACGCGGGTCGTTGGACGAAACAATACAGGTTCGCCGTATTTTTCCGAATGGGCAAACGCATCTGCGATCATTGTGTAGGCTTCCTCGGGCGTTGAAGGATCGAAGAGCGCCAGTTTGGCGTACTTCGCGAAATGGCGCGTATCCTGCTCTGTCTGCGATGAAATCGGTCCCGGATCATCAGCGACAACGATAACCATGCCGCCCTTTACGCCTATATAATTTAAGCTCATCAGCGGATCGGACGCTACATTAAGACCGACCTGCTTCATTGTCACCATAACTCGTGCGCCGGCAAACGCCGCGCCGGATGCTACTTCCAGCGCTGTCTTTTCGTTCACCGACCATTCAACATAAATGCTGCCGTCGTTGTTTTTCGCAACAGTCTCCAGCGCTTCTGTCGAAGGAGTTCCGGGGTATCCTGTAACAACGCTGACACCTGCGCGTATTGCGCCGAGGGCAATGGCTTCATTGCCCATCAGCAGTTTTTTAGGCATTACTTTCCTCAAATTTTTTCTTTGACATCATCAGCAGAATTATCAGTATAACTCCCACCGCTGCCATTGCCGAAAGAGCGACAAACTTCATCGTATCGTTTTGTATCAGTCCGATAATTATCGGAAAGGTGAGAGCCGAGAAGGCAAAGCCCATCATGACAGCGCCGTAATTCGCGCCGGCGTTTTTAATGCCGAAATAATCCGAAGCGAGAACCGCGTATAATCCCGGTAGTCCGCCGAAACAGAAAGCGGTTGCCAAAACCGCCGCGATAAACGCGGCTCCCTGGACAAATGTTAAAAACAACGCGCAGATTGATGTAACAAAAATTACTGTAAACGCTGCTTTTTCACGTCCGATTCTATCAGATAACAGAGGAACAGTAAGACGCCCGCACGCGTTGGCAACGCCTGTCAGCATGACGATAATTGTTCCAAACTCGGGAACGCCGCGCGCTTCAGCGTATGTTATAAACGAAGGATTTAAAATAAAGAAAGGAGCTGTGGCGACCGCAAGAGAGAAAGCGATTAAATAGTATTGCTTTGTCTTTATCGTTTCGGTTAAAACATACTGCCGCTTTGCGAGTAACGCCGTCACTGCCGCGTTAGCTGAAGGAGCGGAAGACGAAGTGTTTTCATCCGGCAGGCGAATTAATCTGAACAACACAATTGTCGCTATAAAAAAAGCCGCCGCAAGAATCAGAAATGTAGGTCTAAGCTGAAACCTTTCTATCAATGTTCTGATTATCGGCGCGAAAATAACCGTTGATAATCCGAACGCGCAGACAACAATGCCTGTTACAAGACCGCGTTTTTGCACAAACCATTTTTGCGCGGCGCAGATGATTGCGTTATAAGCCGAGCCTACTCCAAATCCTCCGATAATTCCGTAGGTGATGTACATAAGCCACGCGGCGCTCTGCGGTAAAAAAGAAGTTGCAAGCATGCCTGAAGCAAGCAAGAGTCCTCCCATAAGAACAACTTTGTCGGAGCCTATTTTAAGATGCAATTTGCCGCCGGCAATTATTCCGACAACAAAAAAACAAAGCATAAATGAAGATGTAAGTTTTACGCTTTCAATCTGCCAGCCAAATACCTCATGAACAGGCTTTACAAAAACACTCCATACATAAAGGATTCCCAGAAACAACTGCATAATACTCCCTGCAATGAGGACTGTCACTCCGCGAACCAAATGTTCGTTTTTTACTTTTGAATCGTCCGGCATAGATTACTCCTTGTATTATCAGCATACATGAAAAACTTTATCGTGTCACCAGGAGAAAATAAAAAAAATTATTTTAAATACAAATTTTAAAACTTATGCAAACGAATTGAAATTTTTCCGGTTGCGTTATTTACAGGAACTTTTAATTTATTAAAGTCCCGCGAAGGAATGCCTCTTCCGGAAAAATTCGACAATGCGACCAGCTCTTTTGGAATGCCTAAAAATCCAAAATCACATTCTCCGTTTTTATTGCTGTCCTGAAATGCCGTAAACAGATATTCACCCTGCACAAGCTCCATATCGTGATTTAAAACAGCGCCGGTGCTCTCCAGAATAAAAGATACAGACGGTATTTCTTTTTTAAATTCACCAGCGGTAAAAAAAATCGCTACATGAACCTGTCCGCCATTAACTGAAACATTGTTAATTTCCAGAGTAAACTTAGAAGTCTGCGCTGTTAAAAAAGCGGGCGTAAAATAAAACACGGCAAAAAACACAATGACAAACAATAAAAAAGTAATCTTCCTCATTTTATCATTTAATCATTTATTCAAATTTTTGTCAATGTTAAAACACGCTCCTGTCATTGACAAACCGTCAATAAAGAGTATATTAAAAAAATGATTAAAATTAAAATAACATATCTTATAACAATTGCGGTTTCCGTACTGCTTTTAATAATCGGACACAATATTGCATCCAGAAACATGATTAGTTATCAAAACCATTCGCTTGAAGTTGTAAGGGCAAAAGTGCGGACAGTAGTTGAACGGGTTCAGCCGAACTTTGATTTCATTGATAATTTTGATGATTTTGAAACTTTCGCGCCGATAATGCAGGGCGAAAAAATAATTTTTGAAGCGCAGATAACAAAGGGAAACCGCAAGGGCGAGATCGTAACAGCGGAACAAAGCTTCAGTTCCATGTTAAAAGGAAGATTAAAAGAAATTGAAAAGGGCGATAATATTCATTTGATTAAGATTGAAACAGGCTGGTCATTTGACGGATATACAAGGATAAACAAACTGATAATTCTCGGAGCGCTGTTTGTAGTCTGCCTGATAATTTTCGGCGGCAAAAAAGGCTTTAACACAATTCTATCTCTCGGTTTTACATGCACCGCAATTTTTTCGGTTTTTATTCCCGCTATTTTATCAGGTAAAAATATTTATGTTATGTCGGTGATTGTCTGCATCTACACAATCGCAATGGTGAATTTAATCGTGATTGGTTACAACAAAAAAGCTTTCGCGTCAATGGCAGGCTGCGCGGGAGGAGTTATAATCGCTGGAATTACCGCAGTTGTCATGGATAAGGTTCTTTATTTAACGGGAATTGTCGATGAACATTCGCGTTATCTGATAAATCTTGGAGGTGATTTTCAGCTTAACTTAAACGCTGTTGTTTTTGCGGGAATCATTATCGGAGCCATGGGCGCAATAATGGACGTATCAATATCAATTTCTTCCTCGTTGTGGGAAGTAAAAGAAAAAGCTAAAACTATTTCTTTTAAAGAACTTCTGCAGTCCGGCATTACAATCGGACGCGACATAATGGGCAGCATGGCAGACACGCTGATTCTCGCGTATATAGGAAGCTCGCTTTCTGTTGTTTTAATACTGACTGTATTTTCAAGTTCTCTATTGGGTCTGTTTAACAGCGAAATGTTTGCGGTGGAAGTTTTACAGGCAATGGCAGGAAGCCTTGGAATTTTATTCGCAATGCCTTTAACCGCGCTTTTCAGCTCGGTAATTTATCTGAAGGAAAAACAATAACGGACTTGAGAGGCGGCATGCCCGTTTACTTCGTTTCGTTTAACGCGGCAAGCTCTTTTAAAACGGTATTTAGTTCTGTCTCCAGGGTTATTAACAGATCTTCTGTTACATTGTTTTTCCCGTCTCTAAGACTGCGCTCAACATCTACTGCGGCTTTCTGCAAATCAGCTCTTTCAATCTGACCTGCGTTGCCTTTCAGGGAATGTACAAGACGGTGCGCGGCGCTGATTTCGCCGGTATCAAGTAATTTTTTAATGTCTGCAAACAGATTTTTATAATTTTTTACAAAAAACATTTGCAGAGTTTTAATAAATTCCAAATCTGTTTCCAGCAGATCGTCCGATTCCGAATAATCATTTTCCTGCAGAGTGTCTTCGTTACTCATAATTTATTTATTCTCCGCCACAGGGGTAAAATATTTCAGCAGGCAGTGCCATAACTCCTGAGACGTAAAAGGTTTGCCCAAACAATCATCCATCCCGCACGATTTATAAATCTCTAAATCGTCAGACATAATATTGGCTGTCATTGCCACCATTGGAATTCCGGCATTCAGTTTTAAAATTTCCAGCGACGCTTCAATGCCGTCCATTACCGGCATGTGCATATCCATAAAAATTAGATCGAATAATTTCTCACCTTTCTCCAGGCGTTCTTTAACCAGATCTACGCCGATTTTTCCGTTTTCCGCGATGATTGTCTCAATTCCAACTCTGGAAAGATGTTCGCAAAGAACCATCTGATTCATCGCATTATCTTCACATAACAAAATCTCGCCTTTCAGCGAAGGTTTCTTGATATTTTTACGCGAACTTTTCACCTCGGTTTTCTTTTCTTCTACAATATCGATTGTATCAAAGACAAGATCAAAACTGAATTTACTGCCGACGCCGAGCACGCTTTCGACGGACAGAATGCCGCCCATCATTTCTACAATGTTTTTGGTTATGGGAAGACCAAGACCTGTTCCGCCGTATTGACGGGTAGTTCCTGTTTCGGCCTGCGTAAACGGATCAAATACTTTTTTAATTTGCTCGTCCGACATGCCGATGCCGGAATCTTTTACCTCAAAATGCATGGTAATTGATTTAGGACTTTCAGCCGTTATCGCCGCATGAACCTTAATCATTCCGGTATTTGTAAATTTTATCGCGTTGGATAAAAGGTTTACAAGAATCTGGCGAAGCCTTGTAGGATCGCCTAACGGCATCTTTCCAATGCTGGGTTCGGCGTAAAAATAAATCGCAAGTCCTTTTTCGACCGCTTTTGGCATAACAAACATGCGGCAGCTTGCGAATAACTCATGCATGTTAAACGGAATTTTTTCAAGCTCCATTTTGCCGGATTCAATTTTGGAGATATCAAGAATATCGTTGATAATCTGCAAGAGCCACTCTGTATTCATTTTAATATTACCAAGATATTCCGTGGTTCTTTCAGGAATTTTATCGTCAAGGGCAAGTTCGGAAAAACCAAGTATACTGTTCATCGGAGTGCGGATCTCATGGCTCATATTCGCCAAAAACGCCGTCTTTGCGCGGTTTGCCGCCTGAGCGTTTTCCAAAGCCGACTGCAGTTCCTTTTTGGATTCATGAAGTTCTGCTGTGCGCTCTTTTACAAGTTTTTCCAGCAGTATTCCTTCGGAACGTTTTTTCTGCAATAAAATAAAAAGCAGAATCAGCATTATTAAAAACATGACAGAAACAACGATAAGCAGCGGCGTGCGCGCTTCGACCAATTTGCGCCTGTAATCATAAGTTTTGGTCATCCATTGTTCCGTGATTGCCGAAGTATTAATTAAATTAAGCGCTTTATCAACTATAGAACAAAGAACAGCTTCGTTTTTATAAAAACCAAATGTTGATTCAAACGGATAATCAAAAATTATATTTGCCTTATAACCTGCCTGCTCATGAAAATGCGTATACATCAGAAGCCTGCTGTGAGATAACATTAATAAATCAATATCGCCTTTTCCCAATGCGCTGAAACCTGAATTCATGTCAGTATAGACAACAGTGTTCATGTGGTTTGGAAACCAGCTTCTGAACATCGCGCTCTGCCCTGTTTGTTCAAGCAAACCCACTTTTAAGAATAATACTTCGTTTATTTTAACGCTGCGGAAATCCATTCTGGAAAGGAGCGCAGGATGATCGGTAAAAACCGAATTCTTCGGCCAGGTAAAACGTCCGTTTCTTTCTTCTGTATAAATCAACTCCGAGATCATCGACGCATGTCCGTCTTCCAGCATTTTTAAAAGAACCGGCCACTGCGTATTGGGCTTGTTTACAATTTTAAACTCAAGACCTGTCAGCAGACCAATTTCGTCCAACACATCAAAGGCGATTCCCTGCCATTTTCTTTCATACGTATCGTAAAAACTGATGGGATATGTGTCGTATTCGGCGGCGAATGAAATAACAGGATTATTTTTAATATATAAACGCTCTTCGTCATTAAGCCGCATAAATAATTTATGCCTCATATAATCCATCTCGCCTTTATTATAAAGTTCTGTCAGATAACGAATGCCTCCGGATTCAAGAACCTTTTGCACGACAGATACAACAGGCGCAAGTTCCGCTTTGTACGCCGCAAGCGAAACCGGTCCGTGAATGAGGGGAAAAACATCATAGGAAACTATATCGATATAGGCGTCAAAAAAAGCTTCCACTCCTTCGCCGAAGAAAGCGTCAATTTCGCCGTTTTTCAGCATCTCATAAGCCATTTCGCAGTTGCTGACAAGAATAGTTTCATATCTCTCTGTTCTTAAATTATTAAAGACTTCTTCTATTGTCGTAGAGTCTTCCAAAAACGCGTAACGCAGCGGACGCAGAGACGCTATCACCTGAAGCGGCAGACTGTTTTCCAGCCGCATATATTTCACCGAACGTTCCGCGATAGCGCTTGTCATGTAATAATTTATCCGCCGCGCGTCTGTAGCGGTTAATTCGCCGGTAAAATCAATTTCGCCCGAATAAAGCCCGTTACGCAGATCAGACCAAAGATAAATAACAGGTTTAAAAGGAATCCCGAACAGCTCCGAAAGCCAGCTGCATATATAAGCCGAAAATCCTCCTATTTCACCGTCTTCGCCGTAGAACGCTTCTTTAGTCATTAACATTCCGTATATAAAAAAGTCGGTGCTTTTCTGCAGCGCTTCAATCGCCTTTATCTCCTCATCTGTTACACCTGGAACATCCCGGAATGATTTATAATAAAACGGCTGATTACCGGAATGATTTAAAGAATTGGAACAGGAAGAAAATAAAATCGGCAGGATCATAACTATAAAAAGCGTACAAGCTACCGGGTAAATTTTGCGCATAAACATTTCCTTTTTTTAATAAAGATGTCAGGAAGCGTCGGTTTCCAAACAACTTCTTTATTTTGATTAATCCGCATAATTAAGCGGCTTAAAATACCTAAGAAGACACCGCCACAATTCCTGAGAAGTGAACGGTTTACCCAAACAATCAAGCAGTCCGCTTGCCTTGTAAATCTCCAAGTCATCCAGCATAACGTTAGCTGTCATTGCCACCATCGGGATATCCGCATTAAGTTTGGCGATTTCCGCAGACGCTTCAAAACCGTCCATAACAGGCATGTGCATATCCATAAAAATTAAATCGAACAATTTTTCTCCGTTCTCCATGCGTTTTCTGATATGCTCCATGCAGACCTTTCCGTTTTCCGCCACGACGGTTTTTAATCCAACCCTTTTTAAATGTTCGGAAATAACAAACTGGTTCATATCGTTGTCTTCGCATATCATAACTTCGCCTTCAAAAACCGGCTTTTCAATTTCGTTGTAAGTCAGTTTCTTTTCCAGCAGTTCATTCTCGGTTATGGGAACTGTTTCAAATGTTATATCAAAACTGAACTTGCTGCCTATCCCCGGAGTGCTTTCTACAAAAAGTTTTCCTCCCATCATTTCTACAATATTTTTAGTTATCGCAAGACCAAGACCGGAACCGCCGTACTTTCTCGTGATATTGGTTTCGCCCTGCGTGAACGGCTCAAATATTTTTTCGATCTGTTCGCTTGTCATTCCAATACCGCTGTCTTTAATCTCAAAATGCATTGTTATAAAATCATCCCCTGCGCTTGTAACATCAGAAAGAAGTTTTACCATTCCGGAATTTGTAAATTTTATAGCGTTGGAAAGCAGATTAACAAATATCTGACGCAGCCTTGTCGGATCGCCAAGCGGTCTTTTGCCAACGCTTGGTTCTGCGTAAAAGTGCAGAATAATGCCTTTCTCTACCGCTTTAGGCATTACAAGAGTTCTGCAGTTAACAAAAAGTTCATGGATATCAAACGGAATTTTTTCAAGTTCCATTTTACCGGATTCGATTTTTGTTATATCAAGAATGTCGTTGATTATCTGCAGAAGCCATTCAATATTTGCCCTGATTTTATCAAGGTAATCCTTGGTTACAGGAGATGTTTCGCTGGCAAACGCAAGTTCGGAAAAACCCATGATGCTGTTCATCGGCGTCCGTATTTCGTGGCTCATGTTTGCAAGAAAAACAGTTTTTGAATTGTTTGCCGCTTTCGCGTTTTCCAGCGCATGTTCAAGCTCATTTTTGTATTTGTTTAATTTTGCCGTGCGTTCCTGAACAAGACCTTCCAGCTTTATTCCTTCCCTGCGGTACTTCATAATTAAAATAAATAATAACGCGAGCACAGATAACAACAAAACAGAAGATCCTAAAAGCCACGGGAAACGCGCCTGCGCTACTTTTATTCTGTAATCATAAGTCTGGCGCATCCAGTGGTTTGATATCATTTCGGTATCTATAATTCCAAGCGCTTTATCTATAACGGAGCATAAAATATTCTCTTTTATGTTAATACCGAAATTTGTATTGATGTCATAATCAAAAACAATGTTTGTTTTATAGTAGGGCAGCTCAAGATAATGAGTAAGATATAAAATCCTTTTTTGATTTGCAAGAACCATTTCGACTTCGCCGCGGCGAAGGGCTTTAAGCGCATCTTCCATGGTTTCATATTCTTTTGTATTCATGTGGTTCGGAAACCATTTATTAAAAATGGATTGATAAGCTGTATCCTTCGCAAGTCCTACATTTACATATAAAATTTCGTTTTCTTTTATATCAGGATAATCGGAGCGTGAAATCAGCGCGTAATAATCTTTCATTTGCGCCGAAGCAGGCCAAAGGAAAAGCCCCGCGCGATCATGCGTTGGAATCAATTCGGAAATCAGCGCAATATCGCCGTTTATCAGCATTTCATATATTTCCGGCCAGCCTGTTTTTTCATCATTTACACGCTGAAATCTTATGCCGGTAAGGGACTCAATTTCGTTTAAAATATCAAGAGAGATTCCCTTCCATTCACCTTCGCGGGTATCATAAAAACTGCCCGGATAATTTCCCGGATCAATGCCGACTGGAATAAACGGCTTACTGTTTATATAGGAAAGTTCTTCCTCTGTTAACTGTAATATAAATTTCCGGCTCATGTATTCACGATGCCCCTGATTGTACATCAAGGTTAAATAACGAATGCCGCCGTTTTCCAGCAGTTTTTCCATGATAGAAATGACAGGCAGCAAAGCGGGATCCTGAGTGCTTAGCGAAACCGGACGATATGTTAGAGGATAAAAATGATTTGCGGTAATATCACTGTACTGCAAAAAATTGGCTTCCGCGGCGCCGCTGTAATAAAAAACATCTATCGAGCCGCTCTTTAAAGCATCATAAACAAGGCTTATATCGCTTAACATGACAGTTTCATAAGAGCCTCTTTCAAATTCGGCAGTAACTGTATTGATTGTATTGGCGCCTTCTATGAAACCGCAGCGCGGCAGACGCTCACGGCGGATTTCATCCAGAGTACGGCTGCCGCTGAGACGGTAATATTTAATCGGACGCGAAGCGATATCACTTGTCATATAGTAAATCTGCAAACGCTCAAGAGTTTTCGTCAACTCTCCAGTAAAAGAAACCTCTCCTGTTTCCAGACCTTCGATTAAATCCGGCCATTCCATCAGCCGCGGCTGAAACGTCAACCCGAAAAAATCCGACATCCAACTGCAAAGGATTGCCGTAAAACCCCTGACATTGCCGTTTTCATCTTCAAACGCCTCTGTGCTAAGAGGCATACCGTAAATAAATGTCCGGTTCTGGTTTTGCAATGCCTTGATGGCTTTTATTTCATCATCAGTTATTCCGTGAACATCCATGAATGAATCAGGCATACGATCAAGTCCGGATAAAACCGCGGAAAAACTGTTTTGCTCGTTTGTAAAATTATTTTTACAGCCGGAGATCATAAAGAGAACAATAATTATATGGATTAATATTTTGGGGGAAGAATAAAGCCGCTTTCCAAGACGCATAAAAAACCCTTTGAGAAACCCGGAATTAATAAAAACCAAAATTCCTTTTAAATTATACCTTGATAGCAAGTGAAAAACAAGTAATTATGCAATAATCTAAAAAATACACTAATTTCCTGACAAATAATGAAAATTTGTTGAATTAAATCAAAAATATTATATAATATTAAGAAATTTTGATGAAAATGCTAATATTAACAGAAATAATTGAGCTTTTCCCAAAACATAATTAATTTTGAGAAAGCCTCGCTTAATTATCTTCTATATATAATAGCATTTTTTATTATCCATTGTACATTTGTTGCTTTTTATCATATATGACGATAGTATTATAAAACGCCGGCAAGCGTATTATTGATAGAGGTACTAATGCAGAAAACCATCTTCGTTATAGATGACAGCAAAATGAATCTGATAGTGGTAAAAGACGCCCTGAAGGATCAATACAGGGTAATACCCCTGCCTTCCGCCGCGAAAATGTTCAGTCTAATGGAAAAGCTGACGCCGGATATAATACTGCTTGATATTCTCATGCCGGAAATGGACGGATATGAGGCAATTAAACTATTAAAAAGAAACAGCGCACATGCAAACATCCCTGTCATATTCCTGACAAGCACAATTGACGAATCAACAAAAGAACAGGGTTACCAGCTTGGCGCATCTGACTTTGTTCTAAAACCGTTTGAAAAGACTGAACTGCTGGAGAAAATTGCGCGTGCGCTGGAGTGACGGGATGGGAGATTTATTTCTGGCAATATCGCATGGACAACCTCCTTTTTTGCAAATAGACGCAATATTGCAATTGCATGATCTAGTGTCCTGTAATATTCGGTTTCCAATATAACTGCATTAATTCCTTTTTTCATGATGGATTAACTTAACTTTTATCGTATCATTTGATTATTACAGGACACTAAATCAATCTCGAAAAACTCCCCTATTGTGTTTACTCTATTTGGATAAAATGCCTCATTCGGAGCGTTTTCCACAACTTTGCAATCGTATACTTCACAGGCTAAAAGACACTCAAACGGCAATGGAACACCCGTGGTGTTTAGTTCGTTCATACGGCTTGTTATCTCGTTGGTTGTCTGACCTATTTTTACCAATCCGGGCATTGCGGGGTTGGCTGGAAATATAGACTTTATTGGAAGGTGGGCATGGGAGATGCCTCCTTTTGTTTACTGTAGTGAAAATACTTAATGTTGTCTAGAAAGAGAAGTATATAAATATTATTTTTCTATTTATATTGGGGTAATCTATATATACCTAGAATGTTATTTATTGTGTTTTTATAATTAAATTTTGTAATAACACAATTATATTTTTCAAATATTTTACCTAGGATGTCTTTTTTATTTCTGTATATTTTCCTGTTCTTAATAGCTTCTTCAGTTTTTTCCAATGTTATTTTACAACCATTTATAAAATTCATGCCTGCTTCGAATAATAATTCTATCTCGTTTTCTGAATCTGTCTTTATATATTTATACATTTATATAAATAATCAATAAGAACATCTATTATTCCATTCTTTTCCCATTGAGAATCAATATAATTAACGTCTTTTAAAACTATAACAGTCGATGCTGATAATAAAAATAATTGCTTTTTTATTCTTTCATGAAAATTACATTCAGGATCATTTACGTACTCCCATGTAGAATATCCATTAATAAGTACATTACATGGCAGATTATGAGCCGCTTCCGTTCTTAAATCCTTACTTCCTCTGCCATCTTGAATCTTTGCTCCATTAAAATCTATTTTTATCTCTGCGATTCGTTTCTTCTCTACTATCTTTCTTAAAATTAATCCCATAGTCAGCATTATTCTTATTCTTTTATGACAATGGATACTGATACTCGATTCATCCGGCGTATTACTTTTAAATAATCTATGTACTGGAGAATAAATTTGTTTTCTTGCCATTAAATAATTCTCAATTTTTTATAAGTAATCATCTCCCGAATTACCCCACAAAAGTATAAGTTTCATTGTAATAAGTATTAAGCGATTTCCCTTCATAACTCCAATATCTTGTAGGTTGTATATTATAATCTATATCAAGAATCTCTCTTGTAACCTGAGTTAAGGATTTTTCTTCATCGCTGTCTGCTGTTTTTACTTTTCTATCGGATGACACAAACACTTCCGCTGATGTTTCGCCGTAAGTAAAAACCAGTTTAGCGCCTATAGGCACACCCATCTCGGCAAAATTTAACGGCGGCCGTCTTTTTTTATAATTTTCAGAGGCCTCTTTTTCTGCTGTGGAAACAGATTTATTAATTTCTGCAGTTATTGCAGGGGTAACATCCTTTTTCGCAAATAGCCGCAATATAGCAATTGCCTGATCCGGATCAATCTCAAAAAACTCCCTTCTTGGGTTTATTCTATTGGGATAAAATGCTTTATGTAGGGCGTTTTCCACTACTTTACAATCATCTACTTCACAGGCAAAAAGACATTCAAAAGGCAATGGAACACCTGTGGTGTTTAATTCGTTCATACGGCTTGTTATCTCGTTGGTTGTTTGTCCGATTTTTACCAATCCGGGCATTGCGGGATTAGATAGGACATATACGAGACCTTTTTGTGGGTTAGACATGTTTTGGCTCCTTGAGGAGTAATAAAAAGGATTAGTACGACTACAAGCTATCGTGTGTGGTGTGTTAATGAAAACACTCAAAAACAATTATCTTTTTAAAATACATGTATTTTAAAATATTCACCGTTTCTGTATTCAACTTTTTCATGCCGTTACGTTTACGGAATTCAAAATTTTCTCCCTTGTAGTGTACTAATCCATAATTTAATAAGAACTCCCCCACTCTTTTTTCTTTAGAATCTTTTCAAGATCAATCTCATTATTCCAATCTATAAACCATTTCTTAAATACAGAGATTTCTTTAATTTTACTCTCAATACTTTCTCCTTTATTACAATATTTTGTTATATTAATCAAGTATCTTTTAACTCTTTCTTCTATAAAAGGACAGCAAATTATGTCAAAAAACAGTAAAACTAATTCAGATTTTACAAACATATCATTATCGTCTTCAAATTTTCTCATTATTGTTTTCTCTATGGTCACTTTAATTTTTGAATAATCATTTTTATTCTCTATATAATATAGTAATATTACTATTTGAAAATAATTTAATTTATTGTAATCCTCTTCTTTTTCTAAATTAAATAAATTCTCAATTCGCTTCTCTGTTAATAAATAACTCTCTCCTAATTTCTTTAATGCAATTAGGATATTTAAAATATCCACATTTATCATTTCCCTATTCTTTCTTTGATTATCTGTTAAGATATTATCAATATCTTTAGCTATTTTAGAATATATCATATGTTTGCTTGAATTATTTTTATTTTTCTCAAAGTATTTACATATGATTACTATTAATTGAGATACTTTAAAAGTTGTATTTGCAGTTATATTCATAGAGTAACAATATAGAGTTATATCAATAATTGCTATTAAGAAATTTTCAAAATCATTTTTTATTATATTAACATCTTTTAATATTTTACTTACTTTTCTATTCATAAAACGAACTACTTCTTTACTTATAATATCATAGGTTAAATTATTTCTCTTTGCTATACATTGAAAATCTGATAAAAATTCTTGTGATATTTTATATGGTTTCTTTACTAGAATTCTTGCAACTTGATCTGTTTCGTCATTTTTAATCAGTATTTTATTAATAAATGCATATAATAATTTTTTAATTTCTTGCTTAGCAACATGAATATTACTAATAAATGGTGAAGTAATAATATTTGTTTTATCTTTATTTATATATAATTTATAATATGATAATTTTTCCTGAAAAACATCTTTAATAACTTGCAGATTTTTATATTCATTACAAAATATAAAATAATCATCTATATATCTACGCATTTCATAATCAATACCATATTTAAGATTATGTAATCTTTCTAATATCTTTACTGAATCTACATCTATTCTTTGTAATATAATTTCAGCAAATATTCTAGAAATTTCTGGACCGACTACAATTCCATTTGTTTCATTATAATTTGATTTCTGCATATATTCATCAAACTCGTTTTCAAATGATTTTCTATCAGCATTTCTTTTTGCGCTTGCCTTATCCTTAATTGCCCAACAAATTGAATGAGAATATATATGGTAAAAACATTTGCTTATATCAAAAGTCATCATATAAATAAATCTTTGTTCCAATCTTCTAAATTCCATTTTATCATAAAATTTATATATTAAATCTATCGGTTTATATGTAAAATAAGATTTAATATATTTAGTTTCATTATCCAAAATATCTGGTTCTATTTCCACTTCTTCATCTTTAAGCGCACTCTCTTCTTCAAAAACAGAATTCGATGAGTAATAATATCTTGCAACTTTTGAAATTCTACGTAACGATATTTGACTTTTAGAACATAGATGTATCATTAAAGAATTATATTTTTCATATAATTCAACAAATTTTAATTGAAAATATGGATGTATAACACTTAAAACTCTTGTATCTTTTTCAAGATTTTTTCCTATTTCAAAATTAAATGGTATTCCATAATATTTTTTTAATAAGTCTTTAATTCTAAAAATAAGATGTTTATATTTCTCACTCCTCGCAATTGAGTAGAACCCTTCATTTGAAAATATAATAGGAACTTCATATGGTAATATTTCTGTAAGCAGAACGCGATACTTATCGTCTTTTTTTATCTTTATTTTTGACATAATTACCAAATCCCAACAATTTCTTTCATCTTTGAAAAAGAGAAGTATTTATATATTCTCTTGTTAAATCCATCTACAAAGTTATATTTCTTTAATTTATTTCTTTGCCCTAATGATAAACGAGCCAGAGCCATACCTATCTTTCCTCTTTTACAGAATAATATTCTTCTATAAAATGTTGTTAATTCAATTAATTGCATTTTATTATTTAAATTTGGATAATTAAAAAAAATACCTGATTTTAAGGTGTTTCCTTCTGCTGTTTTTTTTATTCCATAATTTCCAGTTAAAAATAATATTCTATTATTTAATAAATTAAAATTGTTATTTTTAATAAAATCTAAAAAGGAAAATGTTATTCTAGTTTTCATTTTTTTTATTTTTTTATCTGCAATAGTAATTAAAAGCTCCTTCTGATTCTTAGCAAATCTATAACCTAAATATTCAAGAAATGATTTTTTATTATTTTCATTTTCACCCTTTATATTTATTTGTTCTATTATTAATCCATTAAATAATTGCGTTTTCTCTTGATTTATAGTAAGTCCAGATGCTAATTCTTTTAGTTTTATATCGATATTCTCAATTATATATTTTGCATCAAATAATGTATTAATAAATATAATAATATCATCTACAAAACGAGCATAGAAGAAAACTCCTTCAGATTCTCTAATCCATCTGTCAAATTTTCGCATATATATTTCGGATAATGTTGCACTTATGTTCATTCCTCTTGGAACACCAGTAGATAGAGAAATAGTAATATTTGAAAATAATTTATTTAATAAAAACATCGAATAATGGGATAACATTGAATCATCTTTAAACTTTAATAACAATTTATTCCTATCAATACTCTCATAAAATTTTTTTATATCTGTCTTTATAATCCAACATGGACAAGTCTCTTCCAATAATACTTTAATTTGAGAAATTATTATTCTTCTATTAGCTTGTTCTGCTTTATAAAGTCTTTTTATATTATCATTTAACTTTCGCAGAATAAGTTTATTTTCTAATGTTTCTGTTAAAAAATATGAACCTATCTGTTTTATATTAAAATTAAAAGTTTCATTTAATATATCTTCACAGATAGGAGTAAGCATTGCTTCTAACGAAGTAACAGATAAACTATTTTCAATATATTCATTTTGTTTACAAAGTCTTCTTAGTTCTTTTATTTCAAATGATTGATTCATCCTACCCCTTCCCCCTCTTCTTACCCTCTACAAACAACTCCCCAGACAGCTTCTGATACAACTCAAACAAGAATGCAACACGCTGACCGTCATCGTCAAAAGAGCGGCCATAAGCAGTTTCTACTGCCTTATCAAGCTTCTGATGTGCTTTAACTAAAGCAGGAGGCATAGCAATAGGATCGTATAAATCTGCGAGGCTGGCTTCTGGGAATTTTGCACGAGTATCAAGAACATTCTGTGCAGCTTTTTCTATTGCCTCTTTCTGCTTTTCTGTTGGATTAGGCCACGGGAAATTATTGTAAACAATATCTTTTGAATAACGATAACGCATTTCAAGCCGACCGCAAACATAACGAGTCCACGCCATATGCATCGTTGATGTTAATATGCCAAAATTAAATACTGTACCATTCGGAATTATCATACAAGTATCACTTGCAATAGAATTATGATCAAAAAAACCCATCGGTATATATTTTCTAGTTTCAGACGATACACGAGGAATGACAATAAATGAATCTGGATGATTCTTATCCCTAAATAAAGATGGTGTTACTGCATGATCGCGTGTTGAAGGCGCAATACTAGCCAATCTGAATTCCTTAACAGCTTCAACGCGTTTTAATACTTCTGGCATTTTTCTAAGTTCACTTGGATCTATACCAACAAGCCATATACACCAACGCTTCATTCCATTAATAAATTCTCGTGCAGAAATAAGCGGTTTTATATATTTTTCAGCTTTAGGTTCATTTTTTATGAAATCATTTTTCTCATCATCCGATAAAATTAAATTACCGCCGTCAAGCGGCATATTTCCAAAATTCATTGGAGGAACACTACATAATGGCTTTGATCTACTTGTAATAAAAATAGAATTAAAATCCACTAAATAGGCATTTACTTGTTTAACTGTAGTTTCAACAGGTTCACTTGTAACAGCAGAATATTGATATAACTTCTTTACATCTCTATCAGAAAGACTAAAACCAATTATAACACAATAAACAGCCGCTTTCCCTCGAGCTTCATTACTCCACTTGAATGTCTGATGAGCAAAATTTATCTTTATATTGTGTTTATTCATCAATTCAGGCCATAAAACAGGAACTTGTTCGCCTTGACAAATACTGTTAGTCGAAACAAAGGCAGCTTCAATTTCCGTTCCTTGAATATACTGAGCCGCTTTTCTATACCAACAAGTAACATAATCGAGAATTGCACAATTTTTAATATTTGAAAATATTGTGGTTACCTCTTTTCTTTGTAGGTCATTCATTACTTTTGAACCCAAAAACGGCGGATTACCCAAAATGTAATCCAATTTCGTCTTTGGAATAATAGTCTCCCAATCAATCGACAGAGCGTTTCCATGATAAATCGAAGCGGAAGCCTTGAGCGGTATACGCATAAAATAAGTTCCAAAGCGTTCACGAACAAGCAAATTCATCTGATGATCGACAAGCCAAAGCGCAACCTGCGCTATCTGCGCCGGAAACTCCTCAATTTCTATTCCGAAAAATTGATTTACATTTACTTTAATTTCATCATGAATATCAAGAACCTTATCTTTACCCAGCAGCAATTCCAAAACATCAAGTTCAAGCATGCGCAGTTCACGATAACTGATAACAAGAAAGTTACCGCATCCGCAGGCAGGATCAAGAAAAGTCATTGAAGCTAATTTGTCATGAAATTTGATTAACCGCTCCCGCCGTGACGAAGGAGAGAGCTTTTTAATTTTTTCAAACTCTTCACGCAAGCTGTCAAGAAAAAGCGGATGAATTAATTTTAGTATATTTTCTTCGCTTGTGTAGTGAGCGCCTATATCGTGCCTTGCTTCATCATCCATTACACTTTGAAACATCGCGCCGAAAATTGCAGGAGAAATTTTGCTCCAATCAAGCGTGCAGCTTCCAATTAACGCATCTCTCATGGAACGATCAAAGTCGGCTGTTTCTATTGTTTCTTCAAACAATTGCCCATTTACATAAGGGAATTGGTTTAATTGTTCGTCTATAGTTTTGAGACGTTTTTCTTTGGGTTTATTTAACACTTCAAATATTTTCTGAATATGAAGAGCAAGGTCGCTTCCATCTTCGTTTGTGCGTTCAAGAATATATCTGTTAAACAAATTTGGCGGCTCGAATATGCCTGTATCATCTGCAAACAAACAAAACATAAGACGCACAAGATACAATTCAAGTTGATGTCCAGAATAGCCGATTTCTTTTAAACGATTGTGGAGTTTTCCCATTTCTTCCGCTGCATGAATATTGACAGGGTCCCATTGTTTAAATGAATCTATTTCTTTATAACCTGCAAGATGTCCAAACAATTCCACATTAGCAGGTAGTTCATCAAGCCGAAAACTGTAACACTTGGCATCATCCTCCAAATCGTAATATTGAAAATTAAGAAAATCGCAGGTTAAAATACATTTAGGTATATCTTTCTGCGGCAGACTTAAAGCATAAGTCTTCGCCTGTTCAAAAGCCTTATCCAAATCCTTACCGGGAGTTTTCATTTCGATAATGATTTGACCTTTCCAGAAAAGATCGATATAGCCTTTATCTGTTGTGTTTTCTTTTATTACTTCTTTCTCAAAGAGCGCAACCTTTTTCCTGTCTACTCCGAATATTTTTAAGAACTCGGTTTCAAATGTCTGCGCTTCTGCTTTTTCTTTTACTGTTGCGGCATTATCTTTCCATTCAAGTACGAATGAGGATGCTCTTGTTTTTATGTCGTTCCAGGATAAGGGCATGGGTAATTTTAACATATAATCTTGACACTTGTACAGTAGTATGATAGCTTACTATTTGTAGTTATAAATATTAATATTAAAAGAAAGAACGAACTAAATGCTAGAAAAGCAATTTTTTGAAAAACAAATTGCTTCCTCAAAAGTAAAAGCTAGTATTGTATCAGAGTACTTTCCAAAATATTGTAAAATCATTGTCAGTAAAAACAAGCCAAAAGCAATAAGATATATTGATTTATTTGCCGGACCTGGCTATTATGAAGATGGGAATCCATCTACACCTATTCTCATTGGAAAACATTGTAAAAACAATGATTTTCTACGAGAAAATGTTGAAATGTTCTTTAATGACAAGGAATTCGCAGATACATTAAAAAATAATTTTAATAAAGAATTTCCAGATGGAACATTCCAACATAAACCATATTTTGCAGATAGAACAGTTGGAGAAGAAGAAAGAATTACAACATTTTTATGTAGAAGTACAATTAACTCAAAAGGAAAAAATGATTTCCCTTCTTTGCTCTTTATTGATCCTTTTGGATATAAAGGTATTGAAACTGCTGTTCTTGCCGAATTTCTTTCTTTTTGGGGAAATGAAATATTTCTTTTTGTTAATACGAAAAGAATTCAACCAGCTTTGGAAAACGAGAAATTTGAACCATTAATGAAAGATCTATTTCCTACGACTTTTGAAAAAGTAAGAAATGATATAAATTATAGATCAAGCGTATCTGAACGATTACAATTAATAATAGATAATTTGGGGCAAGAGTATAAAAACAAATTAAAATGTGATGTTTATTATACCGCGTTTAAATTTAAAGAAGAAGATATTGATGCTACAAGTCATTATATTTTACACTTCACTAAAGGTCCAAGAGGATTTGATTTAATAAAAACTATTTACAATGATTTTGCTAATGTTGGTACTGTTTTTGATGGAAATAATACTTATACATTTGATGCAAAATTAATTGATAATCCAAATGATGATATGTTTGATTTAAATTCTGAAAATATTGATAAATTAAAAGAAGAATTGTATTATACTTACACACATAAGAAAATTACTGCGAAAGATTTATTCGATGAACATCAAGTGAATAATCTATATAGTAAAAAACATTATACTGAAGCATTAAGAAAATTAAAAACAGAAAACAAGTTAACGGCAACATACACAGATACTATTAATCATAATGTTACCGTATTAATATCCCCTTATTGTTTACTAGAGTTTAAATAATGGCGATTTCTTCAATTGAATGGACAGAAATGACGTGGAACCCTACTACTGGTTGCACAAAGATCTCATCAGGATGTAAAAACTGTTATGCAGAGATTATGACACGTAGATTAATTGCTATGGGACAAAAAAAATATGCTGCTGGTTTTAATAAAATTGTAACACATCACAACACATTATTAGTACCATATAAATGGAAAACTAGTAAAATGATCTTTGTAAATTCAATGAGTGATTTATTTCACAAAGATGTACCGATAAATTTTATCAAACAAGTTTTTAAAGTTATGAACGAAAATCCTCAACACATTTTTCAGATATTAACAAAAAGAGCGAAAAGACTATTTGAATTACATGAGAAATTGAATTGGACCGATAATATATGGATGGGTGTTACAATTGAAAACAAGGATGTTATTGACAGACTTGAATATCTAAGAAAAATAAATGCAAAAATAAAATTTATATCATTAGAACCACTATTAGATTCTTTGGGAAAATTAAATTTAAGTAAAGTTGACTGGGTAATTGTAGGTGGAGAAAGTGGCTTCAATTCACGTCTAATAAATTCAGAATGGGTAAAAGATATAAAAGAGCAATGCAAGCAAAAAAATATTCCATTTTTCTTTAAACAATGGGGTGGAAAAAATAAAAAAGCTGCTGGTCGATTATTAAATGGTAAAATTTATAGTGAAATGCCAAAATGTTTTTCCAGTCAGTTTTCTTAGGATAAAGTCTTCTAATTATTTCTATTAATTTCTCAAAACTGCCTTTCTTCCAACTGTGATATGAATTATAAAAATATGATTTAATATCAAGTTTTTTATTTGTATGTTTGTTTAACGCATTTTTCATCCATCGAATAACGTACCCTTTCGAAGAGTTGCAGACCGACCAATTTTCTTAGTAAACTGTATTAGATTGCCGCGGCGAAAGATGCTGGTATGCGTTGCAGACCGACCAATTTTCTTAGTAAACTGTATTTAATATTGCCGTCTTCGTCACACATATTTGGTTGCAGACCGACCAATTTTCTTAGTAAACTGTATTTTGTGGTTGCCGCTAAAGGGTTAATGAACGGTTGCAGATCGACCAATTTTCTTAGTAAACTGTATTCTGTCCATGTTTTTCTATTTCTTCTTTCTTGTTGCAGATCGACCAATTTTCTTAGTAAACTGTATTACCTTTTGCAATATCAGCGTATAACATTGTGTTGCAGATCGACCAATTTTCTTAGTAAACTGTATTAGAACAAAGTCGAGGAAGCACTCGGAACAGGTTGCAGATCGACCAATTTTCTTAGTAAACTGTATTTAAGCGTCCATACACCTAGAACGCCCATTGGTTGCAGATCGACCAATTTTCTTAGTAAACTGTATTAGATATTCGGAAAAACAATAACCATTGACGGTTGCAGATCGACCAATTTTCTTAGTAAACTGTATTTGTCAAAAGATATTCCACGGTAGTTTCTAAGTTGCAGATCGACCAATTTTCTTAGTAAACTGTATTCGCGGCAAAACAAAAAGAGAGCGTAAGTGGTTGCAGATCGACCAATTTTCTTAGTAAACTGTATTTTTTCCGCATCGCTGGCAGATAATCCATAGGTTGCAGATCGACCAATTTTCTTAGTAAACTGTATTGGGCGATTAAATATAAATTGTGTGGCATGGGTTGCAGATCGACCAATTTTCTTAGTAAACTGTATTAGTATAAATCAAATCCGACGCCGTCGCCGTGTTGCAGATCGACCAATTTTCTTAGTAAACTGTATTGGCTGGCTGAATATCAAAATAACCCGCTTTGTTGCAGATCGACCAATTTTCTTAGTAAACTGTATTAGGTGTTGGCTAATTCCTTACAAGATAAGGGGTTAGCCAACAAGGTCTGCAAAAAAAGCGTGTCAATAGAGCAATAATTGGGAGGGTTTTTGCCTGCTTTTTTCTTTGTTTTTTCCGGAAAATGAAATAATTCCCTCATATTGTTTGTCCGTAATAGTAAGAATATCAACCTTGCCCTTTGGCGGAAGTTTATCTTGAATACCTCTAATATATCCATCAAAAGCCTCTTTACCAGGCAACAATCTATAATATACCGAAAATTGGCTCATATGGAACCCCTGATCAAGAAGTGATTTTCTAAAAACAGTCGCTATTTTCCTTTCTGCGGGAGTAATAACAGGTAAATCAAAAAGCACTATCATCCACATAAGTTTATATGAACTAAGAGTTGTCATTTTTTGATAATAATAAACTGGCTATCTCAATCTGAGGAGCTTTTGCTTTAAAAGAGCTTACCAATGAGAATGCTAGCCTTTCCATAGCTGCATAAAATGGAGTAGTTTCAGTATTAAAATGAAGATCTGCCCATAGGAAAGTACTGATAGTTTGTTTAACAGTTGCATTCATTTCCTTTATATCGGATTCAATAACCTGTTTTGCATAAAAATCAACAAGTGGCCGATAAGGCTCCATAATATCATCAGCTAGAGGAAAAGGATTGGTACTGTTTTCATGATGTATGCCAAAAATAGGATTTAACCCTGCCGCACAAATAACTCTGGCTGCGTACGCTCTGAGTAAAGCGTATCCATAATTCAAGAGAGCATTTGGCCAGACGCCGTCAGGATGCCGAGAAAATTCCTCTCCAAATAATGTCTTCCAATAAACCCTTGCACCGCTGGCTTCGCGATTCTGCGGATCTCCAGATTGAACCTTTTTTGCGTACACTCCTATTTGATTCGCTTTTTCATGTTTCCCGTAAAATTTAAGAACCTCACTTTGATGTTTAAGTTTTGCTATTACAATTGATTGCCAAAGACGTTTTTTCAACGGCTGGCTGGCTAGAGTTTGCAGCCTTACGCGTAAAGCAGTTTCATAATTTGCATTTACTGGAAGAACCAGAGCAGAAGGCATTCCCCTGGAACCGCAAAGAACTGTAACTGCTCCCCGTTCAGCAAGACTGACAAGCGCTTCCTTTGTACAAGTCGCTCCAAAAGCCGAAATCATTAACACACCAATATCATCAAGCGGCACTTCTCCGAAAAACTCATCTCCTTTTTTTATGGTGATAAATCCGCGGCTCTTGGAAATAAAACGACCGTTTTCACTCACATCTACAATTCTTGGTATCATTGTTATTATGATCGGTTAAAAATTTTACCATCAACAGTGATTTTTACCAGTTTTATCTCATACTCATTAAATAATACATTAATGGATTTAAAATTTTGGCTCTCAATGTCTGGAGACCAAAAAGCAGTGGTAAGATTTATATTTGTATTTTTCTTCCATGAGGCTATAGTATCACTGGCATACAGAGGACGTATATCAATTAAATTTCGAGTAGTAGAAAATCCTGCAATGCGACAGAATACTTGATCTACATCATTAGATAAAAGAATAATATCGTTTTTACAAAGCCGCATTATAAATTTTGCTGCCGGATGATCATGTCTCTTAGCTTTCTTCTCACCTAGTAATTGCTGCCGCATTGCTTCAGGACGCGAAATAAAAACACCTTCATACTTACATTTCCCCTTTGATTGAGGGATTTTCCAAACATCTACCTGATAATAATCACCCGGCATATAAGCTTTGTTATCACAAGAGTTAATAGAAACAGGTACTTGATCTTTTGGAAAGTACCGAATCGAAAAAACACCTGTTTTGTTACTGAACTTATTTAATACATCTTGCAGTTTCTGTCCTGTTTTAACAGGATTAGATGTAATATATTTTTGAATTTTTTCACGTAAAAGTACATTTGCTATATTTGGAATATCTCTTTCAGATAATGATTCAAGAGGCGCGCGTGTCACCCATTTATCTTGGAATACTCGTAAATATTTATATTTCTTTTGAAAAATTATTTTCGCCTTTCTAAAACCTTCTTTCTGAACCATCTGAGATATATCGTTCTGTACTGTCTTTGGAACGATTCGGCAAATTTCATTTTCTTTAAGTTCATCTGAACTAATCTGTTCTATATAAGAATGCTTTGACAATGCGGTCTCGGCATAAAGTTTTCCTTCTTTGCCGTGATCCAATTTATAAGAAACAATAATTAATTTCAGCCGTTCCTCAATTTCATTTCTCTTTATGGGACACGAAGGAGCGTCTATTTCTCTGTAACCTCTTCCGCTGTTAATTCCGGCGGCTTCCGATAAAAGGTTACGATCGCACAAACCAATAACAAGCGCGTCAAGCGCGTGATGACGATGATCACTTCTGTTTTTGTACCAGGTATCATGTCCGCGATTTAACAAAGTATTTAATCCCCAAAAGCCGCGGAGTAAAGCTGTAAGTCTGCCTGGTGTAACCCAAATATTTTTGTTATTGCAAATAACAGAGAGATATTCCTTACTTGCTTTTGAAAGATACGCGGTATCAGTTATTTGCCTGTCTAAAAAACCTCCTTCTTCTTCATTAAACTTTTTCATCGCATCGGGGTAAAACTTGCGTCTTTTGTTAAAAGGTAATTTTGCCGCAAGTTCCATAATACGATTCCAGTCATATCCTTTAGGATTATTTCCAAAAGCTTCAAAAGGACTCTGGTTTTTCTTTATTTGATTACACTGCCGGTGTGCTACTGTTAAATTATCACGTGAATTAAGCAAAGTTCTGGAATAAGGAAGAATGTGATCTATCTCTACATTACCGGAAATTATTTGCTTTGCGGAAATTGTTTTACCGCAATAAGGACAAAGCCTTGCTATTCCTTCAACCGCAAGTTCTTCCCATAATTTATATTTTTTTATATCTTCGCTGCCTACTTTTATTAAACCAAGATCAGTCAGTTCTTTTTTTATCCGCTCATTATCCTTTTGGTTTTTTGTCTGCTCTCTAAATAGTTCATCTTTTCTTGTTTTGCTTAACTTAAGATCCCTGCTTACCTCCATTATAATTTGATTAGGATTTCCATAACGGCGAATCAGCGCGTTAACAAGTTTTCGTAATTGATTCAAAGCAATATGCACAGTTGGATTTGGAATGTAACCAAATTGCTTTTCATCATTTCCTTTAAAACTTTCACCTCTGGCTCCGTTTACCTGCCCGACAAGCACCTCCCCGTAATAAGGAAGGGAGCGCCGTAATTCTTTTTGTTCTTTTTTTGAATGATGTAAACCCATGTGTTTTACCGCTTCAGAATATTGCATCCATTCTTTTAACATTACTTCAGAACAATCAATCATAAAACGGGACGAAAGCATTGTTGTTCCCACAGGAATATTACAACCGGAAATTTTTTGTACTTGTTCGTCAGTAAGTCCAAAAGGTTTTAAAAAATCATAAATTACACTTTCATCATCTTCAATCATCAATTTTTCAATAATCTCATCTTGTTTCTTTATATCCTGCTCATCCCACAATTTACCAAAGTACTCAGGTTTACGAAATTCGACTGATGTTTCATTACCTTTAAGTTTATCCCTTTTGTTGTCTTCAAGATTAAATGAACCTGTGTAACTTTCTCCAAACTTTTTTCTTATTTCATTAAATGTTATAGATTTTTGTGTATTTAAAATATTGAATAATTTTATTTTCAATTCTGAATGGATTTGTTCTTCTATATTTTCATCATTGTAATATCTTAGGTTAGTAATATCCTGTAATATTCTAAAACGATGAGCCGAAGGAAAAGCCTTGTAGCCGCGATCTTCATCGGTGTAAAATTGACATCGCCCTCGTTCCGGCCGCTTAAGAGGCCGCTGGAAGAAGATTAACCAATGAAGCCTGTCCCAATTAATATCTTTATAATATGTTTCCTGTTTCTTCCTAATTGCGGCAAATTCATCTTCATACATTTCTCTTGAAGGGTAAATAGTATAAATGATTTTTGTCTTTTCTGTTGTCGCTTTAAACCGCACAGAATTACCTGCTTCACGATGTTTACAAAGCCATTGCCCAAGAGTAAGCCCTTTAGATTTTGTCTTAAGAGCTTCTATTCCTCCTAACATTCCTTCTTTTTCCGCATTGTTTTCCGTCTGTTGAGCTTTGCGCCCTGATTTAAAACCGCGGCGTACAGAAAATTGCATCATTATTCTGCCCAGTTCAAAAGGTTTTAACTTCCTTTCCAGAGCAGCCGCGCGGAGAATGTAAGGATCCATCTGAGCAATAGAATGTTGTTCTTCTCTTTCTTTAGGCATTAGTTTATTATTAACAAGAAAGTTGAGCATTGCATTTTTTCGTCTGATTTTTCTGTCCCGTTGACGGCGCATTTGCCGGGCATTTCGCCTTGCCTCATTAAGAGGCGTTCCGGTTTTAGCTTCCCTGCCATCAGAGAAAATTCTCACTCCCATGTCAAGAATTTTAATTGGTTTAGGCTTGGCTTCATTATCCAGCTCTAAAGCGGTCCAACCTATCGAATTTGTGCCAAGATCAAGCGCTAAACGCCACATAGAAACCTCCACGTTATAGAAGACAATGCCCACTTAAGATTAATCATTTTTATTGACAATTATCTATAAAAAAGACCAAGCAGAAAGGGGCATGAAATAATGATAATATAATTATTTAAAAATGTAAAGTGTTTTTGCAATCTACAAACTTATTTCACACAAACTAACATGCCAGTATATACAGTGTATATACTGGCATGTTAAAGCGACACTTTGCACTTCCTTACATATTCACAAAGAACTAGTTTATTAAGAAAATTGGTCGATCTGCAACACAAACTTATTAATTCGCATTTAATGAGTTTGTTATTGACTAATAATAACATACATGGTATAATTTTGCTACAGTTTATTAAGAAAATTGATCGGTCGGTTAACAAGACCTCCCGAAAGGGTTGTGTCACAAAATGACGCTGTTAAGCGTGGAGAAAGGAGGGTACGCCCTCCTTTTTTTATGAAAAAATTAAGGTATTACTTAATCTGCTGCTCATCTTGCCTCGAATTCTGTTGTTTCCATTGTCAAATCGTTTTTAATTTTCTGGCTCTGTTCTTTCATTCCTGGAAGAGTTTACAGATTATCTTGTAGTACTTATTTAATGAAACAAAGCAAACAGAAACAGCATACAGAAGATGATATGGATTATACCTTCCCCTTCCCCGCTTCATCCAAATTCCACCTAACGTGCTCCCTCAAATCTTTCTGACTGTCAAACGAAAAACCGAAGTCTCTCTCCATTTTTTTAACATTATAAAGGACAGGTGTTTCGCTCCAGTTCAAATCGGTAAATACAATTTCCGATTTTGATTCAGGGTAAAGTTCAAGCGCAATCTTTGCAATTTGTTCCCAGCTTGTAAAAATATTTCCAAGCGCAAGATAAATCTCGCCGTCTTTATCGCTTTCCAAAAGTTTTACATAAAGCTGCGCGATTTCGCCTGAAGAAATAAACTGTGTTCCGTCATATTTGATAAGTTCAACAGGTTTATTATTAATAACAGATTCCGCGATTTTACGAAAACGAACGTCAGACTGCGAAGAGCCGCCGGGGAACGGAGGATTTGAATAGGTGTAACCGGGACGTATAATATTTCGTTTCATGCGCACTTCGTTTCCGCCGCTTCTCGCTTCGCCGTAATATTTTGTAAAACCCAGCACATAAGCTTCGCTTGCGGATTTTGTGCTGCCGTAAAGATCAATCGGAAGATTTACGGCTGTCTCGTCCATGCCGTTACGCATGTGCCCCATCGCAGCCGTGCTGCTTGTGTAAATAAATTTTTTCACTCCGGCTCTTTCGGCAATTTCCAGCAAATTGACTATCGCGGCTGTGTCGTTTAACAACATCGAAACAGGTTCGTTGCCCCAGCCAAGAGCGATATGAATAACAGCATCGCAGCCTTTTACATAATCTTGCAAAAGATTGTAATCGGTTATCGTTCCTTTGACCAATGATGCTTTTGCAGCTAACTCCGCATACTTTGCATACGCTTGATGTTTTTCAGGGTTACGCGACAATACTACCGCTTCATGTCCTGCCGCAGTAACAGCTAACGTTACATACTGCCCGATGTTTCCTGTTCCGCCTGTAATAAATACTTTCATGTTTTTCTCCTTTATTTACTTAATAGTTTCTCAGCTTCTTCCATGTTTTCTATAATTTTTACATCAAACGGACAACGCTTTTCGCAGTCTCCGCATTTGATACATTCACTTCCATTGTGCGCAAGATTTTGATAATGACTTCGGACAGAAGGCGGAACATTAGCAGCGTCCAGCTTCGCTATATCAAGATATTTATTAACTGCGGCGATATCAATCTGCGAAGGACACGGCTGACAGTGGCTGCAATAAAAACAGCTTCCATGCAGACTGCGTTTTCCGTTTTCTGCTCCGAGAGAACTTAAAACATCGGTATAATCGCGTTCTGCTTCATCCATATCAAGATACTTTACAGCTTCGTGAATTTCTTCCGGCGATTTGCAGCCAAGCAGCACGCTTGTAACAGCAGGTCTTGAAAGCGCGTAATGAGCGCACTGCGCGACTGTAAGCGGCCTGTAAAACGGCGTATGTTCTTTAGAAATTAATTTACCTCCGCCAAGCGCTTTCATTACCGTTATGCCGATGTTTTTCCGCTCGCAGAGCCTGTAAAGTTCCGCGCGTTTTGGTTCTACAGCAGTAAAACTTTTTGTGTTAAAACCGTTATCAAGATGGGTAAAAATGCTGTCTTCTGTAGGAATGATGTCAAATGCCGGATTTATGCTGAACATCATTAATTCGGGAACTCCTGCATTAACAGCTTTAATCGCGGTAACAGGATTGTGCGAGCTGAAGCCGATGTGTCCGATATCTCCGTTTTGTTTTAATTTTTGCGCGTAACTTAATATTTCTGTTTCAAAAACATTTTTATAATCATCATCGGAATCGATAAAAAAGAGCATTCCTAAATCGATATATCCTCCGCATAACCGTAAAAGGTTTTCGAAATATTTTTTTGCTGTCGACATATCGCGGCTAATATCATACTGCTGCCCGACATCTGTCGAACAAATATGCCCCTGAATCAAAACGTCCTTTCGCCTTGAGCCGAGCGCCTTTAAAATATTTTTACGAACTTCTGCTCCCGGCATAAAAATATCAAAAATATTAATACCGCATTCAAGCGCGGCATTAATTACGCATTCTGTCTGCTTGTAAGGTTTACCATCCAAATGCTCGCAGCCAAGTCCGATAAGACTCGCCTTTTTACCGGTTTTTCCCAATTCACGAAAAATCAATGTTAACTCCTATCAGCTAAATATATTTTAACTTTACAGCTTCAGCAGTATTCCCGCGGCAGCTCCGATAACAATATAAATTACCGGATGCCCCTTAAATTTAAAAATCACCAAAAACAAAATTATAAATATTATACCTTCTTTTACGCGGATTGAACTATACCATACCGCGGCGCCGCTTACAAAAAGCGCAAGTTTTAAAGCGCCGAAACCTGCAGCCGCAAGCAAACCGGCGGATGCGGGACGCAGACCGGAAAAAACTGACAATACTATTTTATTTTCCTTAAAGGATTTTAGTATAAAAGATATTGATATAATAACAATTATTGCGGGGCTTACAAGCCCGAGAGCGGCGACATAACTTCCTGCGACACCTGCCGCCTGAAAACCAGCCTGCGAAGCCATATTAACGCCGATAGCTCCCGGAGCGGACTGCGCAACTGCAAGAAAATTTCCCACAATTTCATAATCCAGCCAATCGTACTTATCCGCCAGTTGAAACAGGAACGGCAGCGTCGCAAGTCCGCCGCCTACAGCAAATAATCCAATTTTGAAAAATTCCAGATACAAAAAAAACAAATTCATTTTTCACTCTCTTGCGCAGGGAGCTTCGCTACGTTATCCGCTTTTTCTGCATCAATTTCAGGTTTTGGATTTTTATCTTTCTTCGGACGAAAGAAAATAAAACCTGCAAGCGCACTGCCGATTATAAGATAAACAGGAGATATGCCGAACACGGCAGACAGAACAAAAACACAGACAAGAATGATTATGGATTTAAAGTTTTGTATAACGCCCTTTTGAAGTTTAATTAAAGTATCAAAAATAAGCGCGCAGACGGCGATTCTGATTCCTGCAAAAGCATGGCGTATAACATCATTATCGGAAAAATGCCTTATAAATATCGAGAAAAGCATCATAAGGCTTACTCCCGGCAGAATAAGTCCGATGGTGGCTAATATTCCGCCTGCAAGCCCAAGCCGCTTGAAGCCTACAAAAGTCGCGACATTAACCGCTATTATTCCGGGAGTTATCTGCGCGATGGCGTAATAATCCATCACTTCATCCATCGTTATCCAGCCGCGTTTTTTTATAAGTTCGCGCTGAAGAACCGGCATCATCGCGTAACCACCGCCGAAAACAGACGCGCCTATAATCATAAAAACCAAAAATAATTCAAGGAGACTTTTTATATTTAATGAAAATTTTGAAATGCTTTTTCTCCTTAATCAAGAGGTTTTTGCGCTGCTAAACTAAATTCTTTTAAAAACTTTTCTGATTCATCATCAGCTTTAACAGCGCGGATAACCTCGGCAAGATTTTCGCAGACAAAATCAAAATAAATTTTTCCCAATTCCGGAGTTGCAGGGCTTGGGTCTCCTGCGAAATGATAAGGATACTCGGAGTACCAGTTAAAACCTGTAAAAACTCCTTTTTCTCTTAACTGCGCAAGACGGTCTTTGCTCCTGCTCTCGCTTACATCCTGCGCTTTCATATCAACCAAATCAGGACGCAGGTGCATGATCGCCGCAGTTTCAGTTAAGCCCGCATGAAAACCCATATCGTCCGTACCGGCTTTATCAGAAATTATTTTAACCTGTTCTTTTTTAAGATTGGGAATAAAATATGTATAAGCGTTATACGATCTGTTGAGCCTGGGCATTTCCTGCAGAAAGAATGGAAGAAAATGTCCGTTTCCTCCGTGGCTTGAAGCAATAACAATCTTGTTAAAACCGTTACGCGCAATCTCATCGCACATTTCAAGCAGCGCTTTCATTATCAATTTATGGGAAGCCGCGATACATCCCGGGTAATGTTTCGCTTCGGCAATCTGTCCAAGAAGATAATACGGAAAAACAACCGCCTTCTCAATCTCGGCAGCCTTTTTGCAAACCGCCTGTCCGATAAACATATCGGTTCCTACAGGCAAATGATTCCCGTGTTTCTCCAGAACTCCAATCGGCAGAAGACACACTCCGCCACTCTCCTTTACACTCTTTGGAAAATTCTTTGCATTTAATTCTTCCCACAGCATAATTTACTCCATAAAAAATAATAGAATTATTCGGAACCTTTTATTCCTGAACTACTCTATTATATGATATAATAATAAACATGTCCAAAGCAAATTCGCAAATAGAAGAACTATTCACTCTCATTAAACAAGCAAAACATCTTACAGCACTTACGGGTGCGGGAGTCAGCACGCTTTCGGGGATACGCGATTTTCGCGGAAAAAACGGGCTTTACAACGAAATGGACGCGGAAAAAATTTTTGACATAAATTATTTTGAACAATATCCGTCTTTTTATTATAGTCAGGCAGGCTCGTTTATTTATAATCTTGATGAAAAAGAAGCGTCGGTTGTTCATATTGTGTTAGGTGAACTTGAGAAGCAGGGTTATCTGAAAGCGCTGATTACGCAAAACATCGATCTTCTGCATCAAAAAGGCGGGAGCAAAAACGTTATCGAAATTCACGGATCGCCTGTAGTGCATTACTGCATGAGGTGCGCGGGAATCAGGGTAAGTTACGAAGAAGCGGCGGCGGCTGTAAAAAAAAGAGAGATGCCCAAGTGTCCGCAGTGCGGCAGAGTTTTAAAACCCGCGATTACATTTTTCGGCGAAAGCCTTCCTGCGCAGGCTTTAAAAGACGCTGTAACAGAATCGCAGAGAGCCGATTTAATGCTTGTCCTAGGAACAAGCCTGACTGTCTATCCTGCAGCCGGTATGCCTGAATATACTCTGCGAAACGGCGGAAAAATTGTGATTGTGAATAACATGCCCACTCCTCTTGACAGCAAAGCGATCCTGCATTTTGACGATTTAGGTTTTGTTTTTGAACAGTTAAAAAAATATCTGTTAAAATCAGGTTAACTTTTTTAACGCATTCTGCACCCGCTGTAAAGACCGCTTCGCGCCAAGGAGCCTAAGCGATCCAAAAAGAGGCGGACTTACGCGGCTGCCTGTAATTGCCACGCGCAGAGGCATCATTAAATCGCCGAGTTTTACCTGCCGCTTTTCAGCCTCCGCTTTAATGAAATTTTCCGCCTGCTCATCATCAGGCATTTCAGCTAACACACCGGCGATTTCCAGTCCAATCTTTAAAAGATCGACAGTTTTTGCCAAGACACCCTTTTTGGGAATAAATTCTTCCGCCGCTGGAATTTCAGGTTCTTTAAATAAATAGGCGATTTTCTCCGGCATTTCACTTAAAAATATCAGTCTTTCTTTAACTAACGCCATCGAAGCTGCGAAAGTTTTTAATTGTTCTTCCTCAGGCTCTTTTCCAAAAAGTCCTGCGTTAAGCGCATAAGGCAGACATAATTTCGCAAGCTCATCATCGCTCATCATTCTGATATACTGACCATTGTACCATTCAAGTTTTTTATAATCAAAAACAGCGGGAGCCTTGTTCAGTTTCTCAAGACTGAACCTCTGCGCCAATTCGTCTAACGTATAAATTTCCGGATGCTTCGCATCCGTTCCTTCTTCGTAAGAGGCGCCAAGAAGCGCGACATAATTTATCAGCGCGGCGGGAAGATATCCCTGCTTGCGAAATTCATCTAAACTTGTCGCGCCGTGGCGTTTGGAAAGTTTTTTTCCGTCCTGCCCCATCACCATCGGAAGATGACAGAACTCAGGCGGCTCCCAGCCGAACGCGCGGTACATGATCACATGAAGCGGCGTTGAGGCAAGCCATTCCTGCGCGCGCAAAACGTGGCTGATTTCCATCAGGTGATCATCAACTACATTGGCAAGATGATAAGTAGGAAAGCCGTCTGATTTTAAAAGCACGGGATCAGGATTTACATCATCATTCTTCCATTCAATATCACCTAACAGATGATCGCGAAAACGCGTTGTCTCGCCAAGAGGAATTTTCAGCCTGACAGTGCAGCTCTCGCCTGATGCAGCTCTCTTTGCCGCTTCCTGCGGATCAATTCCGCGGCAAAGACGATCGTAACCAGTTTCAGAAGAATGAGATTCCTCTCTTTGCCTGCGCACTTCATCGATCCTTTCCGGCGAACAAAAACAATAATAAGCCTTATTTTTATCGAGAAGCTCCTGCGCGTATTTTTTATAAAGAGTTGTGCGCTCGGATTGAATGTAAGGAGCAAAAGCGCCGCCAATGTCCGCGCCTTCGTCCCATTTAAAACCAAGCCAGTTAAAAGTGTCGTAAAGATTTTGCACATAACTTTCGTCGAAGCGCGTCCTGTCGGTATCTTCCAGCCGAAGGATAAATTTGCCGCCCGTTTCCTTAGATGCGCAATTTCGCGCAAACAGATAATTAAAAAGCGCAGTCCTTATTCCGCCTACATGCTGCAAGCCGGTCGGAGAAGGCGCGTAGCGCACTCGAATATTCATGAGAAATATTGTAACATTAAACTAGGTAATGGAAAAGGTGACTGAAACCATATTAACTCCCCGCGAACAGGAAATATTTAACCTCCTGCTTGAAGGCGTATCATCCAAAGATATTATATACAAGTTAAATGTTACAGAAAAAACATTGGAATTTCATAAAAGAAATATTTTTCGTAAATATGGCGTTAAAAACAGCAAAGAATTAATCGAAAAGAAATCATTTGTTCCTGTTTTTACGGATCATACTTATGACGCTGTGCATTTAAGGGCTAACAGATGGAGTAATACTGATAACGGTAACTACGGACAATGTTATGCTTCATTTGATGATATAAAATTAAGGGATTTTTACAACGGTTCAATTGATGATCTTTTACCGAAAGCATTCGATTGGTATACAGTAAGAATATCGGGAACAGCAGAAATAGAACTCAAATATGTTAAAATTAATTTATCGCTAATTCCGTACGGTATTGGCGAATGGATATATTTAGGCGGCGGCGTAAATAGATATGCCACTATCAATCCGGGTTATTTTTCGGTAGAAACGCAATTTCAAAAGATTTACAATAAAATATCTGAGCTGCCGTCAGGTGAAATCCTTTTATTTCTGGTATCTGATTTATTTCTTACAGTCCCAAAAAATCCAGTATTCAATATTGATACCGGTTTGAGAATACCTGACAACATACCGGATCATACTGTTGTAACAACTATCCGTAATTTTAAAATTGAACCTGTTGTATAGGAAAATTAAATACTAGGGTAATACTAGGGTATTTTTTCTGTATCAATCATATAATTTATTATTTTTTATGTTAAAATACTTTAATTTTATTTATTCCAGGAGAAAAAATGAAAAAATTTGTTTTATTTGCAGTATTAATAATTATGTTTTTGCTTTTTACATCGCAGTCAATACCAAACAATGTTAACGGCTTTACCGCCGATCCCGGTTCATTTGAAATTTTAAGCAGTTATCAGGGAAGGAACAATGTCTTAAAAGTAGACAAGTCAAAAACAAATTGGTTTATAACAAGGTATTCTTTGGCTCAATACAGGGGAAAAGAGATTTTTATAGAGTTCTCTGCGGATGTAAGGCGTGAAGGTTCGGCAGGATCGTTTAATTGGCAGG
>Ga0209755_10001526_pt1 | contig 35522 bp, 27 predicted proteins | sample TergutCo191P1_FD_187301 | JGI IMG/M metagenome (GOLD analysis project Ga0209755, IMG submission 187301) | Cornitermes sp. P1 segment gut microbial communities from Petit-Saut dam, French Guiana - Co191P1 (SPAdes) (version 2) | ecosystem: Host-associated > Arthropoda: Insects > Digestive system... | reverse complement strand
TTATACCATATCGCAATGCATTACGCAACTATTATTCGCAAATATTTGACAAAAATATTTGCCCCTCGGACATTGAAATATCTATGTTATTGTTTATTCTTGCCTCAGTGGGGTAGCAGAACAAACGAGGTCACAAGCCGTCTACCACACATTATCTGTCGGTGGGTCTTGTAATGTAAGTATACCACATTTTATTTGCTAATTGTAATATATATGGTAGAATAGTTTGAAAATTATGAAAAGTTCCGGCAAAGGAGACAAAGTATGAAGTATTATGTGGGAATCGACCTTGGCGGCACAAACATAGTGGCAGGAGTAGTGGATGAAAACTACAAAATTATTGCCAAATATAGTGAACCGACAAATGCGAGCAGGACATTTGAAGAAGTCTGCGCATCAATTGCAAATGCCGCTTTTGAAGCAACAAAAAAAGCAAATCTCGACATGGGGGATATTGAAGCGGTAGGTGTTGGCTCACCGGGGTGCGTAAACCGCAAAACAAATCTACTCGTATTTTCAAATAATTTAGGCTGGGAAAACGTGCCGTTTCAGGATGAACTTGAAAAGCACTTTGCTATGCCTGTATATATTGAAAACGATGCAAACTGCGCCGCACTCGGAGAAGTTCTTGTAGGAGCAGCACGAGACTATGAAAATGCGTGTATGATAACACTGGGTACCGGAGTCGGTGGCGGCATAATTATTGACAAAAAAATATTCAGCGGCAGCGACAGACTTGGTGCCGAAATAGGGCACACAACTCTATTATATGGCGGTGAAATATGCTCTTGCGGACTAAAAGGCTGCTTTGAAGCATACGCATCTGCGACTGCACTGATTAGGCAGATAAAACAGGCGATAAAGCAGCATCCGGAAAGCCTGCTAAACAAGCTGTGCGAAGGGAATCTCGACAAAGTAGAAGCCAAGACCGCCTTTGATGCAATGGACAAGGGAGATGACGTTGCAATAAAAGTTGTGGATCAGTACATATCATATGTAGCAGCAGGAGTCGGGTCAATGATGTCGCTATTTCGCCCGGAGGTAGTCATAGTCGGCGGCGGAGTCAGCAATGCGGGCGACAAATTGATGAAACCACTAACAGAAAAGACAAAACATCTGACATTTACAAGAAATCAAGCAGAAAACCCACCAATAGTCCTCGCAGAGCTCGGAAATGATGCGGGAATCATCGGAGCAGCAATGCTGGCAAAAATGTAGAAGATGGGCCCTGCCCGTCCCGCCACCGCAGATGATGGGCAATTTGCTCCGCTTTTTTGCGAGCCAGAGAGCATTGCGCCACTGTTCTCGCAAAAAAGACTCCGCAAACCGCCCGTCATCTGCATAACATAAAGAGGAGACAAAAATGCTAAAACCTGTGAAACTGGCGCCGCACTATGCAAACTACATATGGGGCGGCAGCGTTTTAGAAACTTACTACGGCAAAGACGGTGCAGGCGACATAATAGCCGAAAGCTGGGAACTCTCCACACACAAAGATGGCGGCAGCAAAATAGCAGATGGTGAAAATGCGGGAAAAACACTTGAGCAATACCTAATAGACCTCGAAAAAGAAACCGGAGAAAATCCGCTCGGAACTAAAGCAAAAACAAAAAACGGACAGCTTCCGATACTTATTAAGTTCATAGATGCAAGGGATGACCTGTCAATCCAGGTTCACCCCGGCGATGAATATGCAAAAATAAACGAGGGAGACAACGGCAAAACCGAAATGTGGCTGATATTAGAAAGCGAGCCGGGGTCTTATTTATACTACGGGGTGAGCAAAAAAACCACTCGCTCTGAGATTGAAGAAAAAATAAAAACAGACGATATGGAAACCATTCTGAGAAAAGTACCCGTAAAAAAAGGGGAAATCTACTTCATCCCGGCAGGAACCATACACGCCATCGGAAAAGGCATAGTAATCTGCGAGATTCAGCAAAGCTCAAACGTGACCTACAGACTCTACGACTACGGCAGAACTGATAAAGAGGGCAATAAACGCCCTTTACACATAAAAAAAGGTCTGGACGTAGCAACGCCCGAACCTCAAAACCTAAACACCGCACCTGAGCAAATCCTCGACGACAGCTCGGTGAGACAGATAGCTTTGCTCCGCTCATGCCCCTACTTCACCACATACAGCTACAAACTAAAAAATTCCACAGTGGATATAACGGGCAGCAAAGAAAGCTTCATATCCATAATTTGCATAGATGGTGCAGGAACAATTAAGGCTCAAAGCGAGTCGTTTACCATAAAAAAGGGCGAAACCCTATTCATTCCGGCAGGTGAGCAGGTTTACACCGTAACTGGAACAAACGAATTTCTGACAGTAACCCTTTAGGAAACCCGGGAGTTCCAAACCTCCTGAAAACGCTCACTCAATAGGCTCATCACCTTCTATGTCACCAAGACCTTGCTCAGTAGAGTCAATATATTCAAGAACAAGCTGCTTTATTACAACAGTGAGGGGCACGGCGAGAAACATTCCGACGATTCCAAAATAGGCACCACCGGCGACGACAGCAACAATAACAAGGATAGGGCTTATCTTAAGCGAAGACTTCATAATACGCGGCTCGATGTAGTTAGCATCAAGCTGATTGAAGACGATTAGAGCAATTGCAACCGGAAGCGCAACACCAACATCCCGAGTAACCAGTGCAATCAAGCTGATGAGAACAGCAGAGAAAAAAGATCCGATAAACGGAATAAAGTTAAAAGCTCCCGCAATAAGACCAAGCAGCAAAGAGTAAGGAACATCAAAAATAAGCAAAACGGTAGTGGCAACTACAAAGTTAATCAAGCTGTCAAGACCCTTGCTGGCGATGAAAGTGAAAAGCACCTTGTTAACTTGTCCAAAATACCTTGCAGACCGCACCCGCCTGGATTCGCTCTTAAAAATAGCACTATTCAGTCTGAGAAAAAATTCAGAAATCCGATCCCTGTCCATTAAAATATAAAGCGAAATTATAAGACCGAGAACAATACTGAAAAGTCCACCGGCAAATCCAATAACGGCTCCCGCGGCTTGCCCGAGTCCTTCGGCATTTAATATGGTAACCATCAACTGGGAGGAAAATGCATTAATAGTTCCTGCAATATCAAAATCGGCCCAAAAAGACTCTGAGGGGAGATTGTCGAGATAATTGAGAAGTTCGGTAACGTAAATGGGGATACTGTTCGCCAGATTAACGGTACTGGTAAATAAAATAGGAATCACAAAACTGACAATAACAACTATTAGGATGAGCAGCAAAATAAATATTATTATGGTGCTAAAGCCACGGGCACGACTTGAAATGAATCTAATCTTAACTTTTTTGAGCAATTTTTCAACAGCATGATGCGGAGGATATATAAAATATGCAAACAAAATACCATACAGTAAAGGAGCAATAACGGAAAAAAACTGCAAAATAATAGAAGTGATAAGCCCGACATTACCCAGAGCATACCAAATAAGCATAAGAATAACAGCCGTTATAATAATAGGAACCCACTTGGCTTTATCAAAGTTATCCTTGTTCATTACAGATACTCCTATTTCTTTTCGCAAAAGAATTTTTTGCTTACCTGTTCCTCTCAGAGCTACAAAATTGGGTACTTTTCTAATAGAATCAGTTCCCAAAACAATTGTATCATGTGAGAGTGAAATCTAAAAGTTACAAAAAGTTTCAATTTAACAACAAAAATGGTTGACATAATTAATTATGTGTGGTAAACTGACCTAACTTACACGATATTACTTGTAACTTTTTTTGTAAACAGCAATGACAAGGGAGAAAATAAATGAAACGCACTTTAAACGCAATTACATATCTGGCAGTCATATTGAGTTTATTGTTCGGTATGCCTTTTGCAATGGATGCCGAAGCCTCGGGCGCTACATTTCGCACAACTGCCGGAGTAAACCTAAGGGCAGAAGCAAACACAAACGCAGCCGTTGTCAGAACAGTCAATGTCGATACAGACGTGACAATGCTCAGTCACAATCCATCGGGTTGGTCCAGAGTTCAAATCGGAGACTCCGTTGGATTTATCAGGTCAGATTTTCTGAGATTGACAAATAACGGTATGTTTAGCACAACAGCCGGAGTTAACGTTAGGGAAAGAGCCTCAACGGATTCCGGTGTTGTCAGAACAGTCAATGTAGGGGCAGACATAGAAGTAGTTGAGCACAATCCGGCAGGATGGTCTCGTGTCAGAGTGGGTGATGCTGTTGGTTATGTCAGGTCTGATTTTCTGAAATTCAGCAGTGTCAGTGGTGAAACAATACCGGAAACCGGCTCGGAAGCCCCACCCCCTGCGGACAGCACAGTGATAGCAACGATGTGGACAACGGGTAATGTGAATTTCAGGTCAGAAGGTTCAGCGAGCGCAAACATCATAAGCACACTGAGCCGTGGTACAAGCGTAGAAGTGCTTGAAAATCAGTCAAACGGCTGGTCAAGGGTCAGGCACGGCGGCACGGTCGGTTTCGTCAGCAGCAACTTAATTTCAGAATCCGCGCCGACATCAGGCAGTGCAACAACACTCAGAACCAGAGGTTCGGTAAATCTCAGAGCGAGTGCATCAGCATCCTCCAGTCTCATCAGACTATTGGCGAGAGGCACAAGTGTAGAAGTGCTTGAAAATCAGTCAAACGGCTGGTCAAGAGTTAGACATGACGGAAGAGAAGGCTTCATCAGAAGTGACTTGCTCACAGACGGAGAGGTATCCGGCACTACAACACTCAGAACAAACGGTTCTGTCAACTTCAGAACAGAGCCATCTGCAAATTCAACAAGAATAGACCTGCTCTCGCCGCGCACCAGCGTAGAAGTCATAGCTCAAAACGCAAACGGTTGGTCAAGAGTCAGGCATAACGGAAGAGAGGGCTTTATACGCTCTGATTTACTTAGTGTAGAAGGCGGCGGAGGCGTTGGTAGCGTTGAGCTCCTTACTTGGCAGCAAGTCCGCTCGCTCATTCCGATGAGAACCGATATGCGCGTTGTGGATGTACGAACAGGCATCACATTTAATCTCAGAGCATTTTCTCTGGGTGGACATGCAGATGTTGAACCGCCCACCAGAGCGGACACTGATGCAATATTCAGAAGCCGAAACGGCGTATGGGCATGGTCGCCCCGACCGGTATGGGTAACAATCGGCAACCGCACATTCGCTGCAGCTCTCAACGGTATGCCGCACGCCGGAAGCACAATCAGCGGCAATGGCATGAATGGGCATCTATGTTTACACTTTGCCGGCACAGTCACAAGAAGCCAATCATACCAACGGGCACTGAGGGCAGCGGTTCAAGAGGCTTTTGATGCCAGACCGCGATAAAAATAGAGAATAGTTTTTTCACATAGATAGAGTGGGAGTTGCAAAAATGCAACTTCTTCTCTTTTAACCTTGCGAAAACAGCTTTTAGATGATACTATAAGTGATAGAAAAATTACAGATTATGGAGGAGTGCCCATGAAAGTATATTTAGGTATAGAGTTAGGCTCAACTCGCATCAAAGCTGTTGCAATCGACAAAAAAGGAAAACCGCTTGCCGCAGGGGGGTATGATTGGGAAAACCGCTTTGAAAACGGTATGTGGACATATCGCATGGACGATGTGTGGACCGGGCTTAGGGAAAGCTACAAAGAACTTGTGAATGACTATAGCAAAAAACACGGGTCAGCACCTGAAATCGCTGCAATAGGCATATCTGCGATGATGCATGGTTACTTACCGCTCGGCAAAGATGGTCAGCAACTTGTCGATTTTCGCACATGGCGCAACACAATAACAGAAGAATCATCAAAGTTACTTATAGAAACGTTCAATTTCAATATCCCGCAGCGCTGGTCGATAGCACATCTGCATCGCGCAGTTAAAGGCAAAGAGGCGCATGTGAGCGAAATAAGCTTCCTTGCAACCCTTCCCTCGTATATACACTACAAACTGACAGGAAAAAAAGTTGTAGGTATAGGAGAAGCTTCGGGAATGTTTCCCATAGACAGCACCACAAACGAATATGACAAAATAATGGTTGAAAAATTTGACAACCTAATAGCAGAATACAATCTTCCTTGGAAATTAAAAGACATACTCCCCGAAATATTGGTAGCGGGGGAAAATGCCGGATATCTGACGGAAGCCGGAGCGAAACTGCTCGACCCCACAGAAACACTCAAAGCCGGAATCCCGCTTTGTCCGCCGGAGGGCGATGCAGGAACAGGAATGATAGCGACAAATGCCATAAAACCCGCAACCGGAAACATATCGGCAGGAACATCAATATTTGCAATGCTTGTTCTGGAAAAAGCACTATCGAAACTCTATGTTGACATTGATATGATAACAACACCGGCAGGCAAGCCCGTAGCAATGGTTCATTGCAACAACTGTACGTCAGATTTAGATGCATGGGTCGCTTTGTTTGGTGATGTAATGACAAAAATGTCAGCACCACCGGATAAAACGGAGCTTTACCGCACACTGTATAATGCAGCATTAAGAGGAGACCCGGACTGCGGAGGACTTGTAGCTGTGAGTTATCTCTCCGGTGAGCACACCACAGGCTTCCACGAAGGGCGCCCGCTGTTTGCAAGAACACCGGATAGCAAATTTTCTGTAGAAAACTTCATGCGTTCGCTACTACTTTCTTCTATGGCAACTCTCAAAATAGGGATGAATATCCTGACAAATGAAGAAGGCGTGAAGGCAAACAAATGGCTGGGTCACGGTGGGTTGTTCAAAACACCGATAGTCGGTCAAAAATTGATGGCAGGTGTTCTCGAAACCCCTGTAGCTGTTATGGAATCAGCAGGAGAAGGCGGCGCATGGGGAATAGCATTGCTTGCAGCATACTCAGAAAGTAAGGAATTCGGAGAATCTTTGGAAGATTTTCTGGATAACAAAATCTTCGCAGATGCTGCTCTGAGCACTATAACTCCCGACCCCTCAGATGCAGAAGGTTTTAATAAGTATCTGGAAACCTACAAAGCGGCCTTAAAAATAGAGCGCACCGCCGTAGACAATCTATAACTGCAAAAATCGAAAAACAGCGCACATCGCAGAGGACGGGCTTGCTCGTCCCACAAAAAAACAAACAGGAGAAAAGATATGTTGCAAGTCCTTAAAAACCAGGTGTTTGAAGCAAATATGCTACTACCAAAGCACGGTCTTGTCACATTCACTTGGGGCAATGTCTCAGCAATAGACAGAGAGGAAAAACTTGTCGTAATAAAACCATCCGGCATAGAATATGACGATATGACTTCAGACGACATGGTCGTCGTCGAGTTGGAAACAGGCAGAACAATAGGCGGTAAACTGTCTCCCTCATCAGACACAGCCACACATTTGGCTCTATATCAAGAATTTCCGGATATCGGCGGAGTTGTGCACACCCATAGCCGCTGGGCAACTCTGTTTGCCCAAGCGGGCAAAGGTATCCCCGCACTCGGCACAACACATGCCGATTACTTCCACGGTGAAATTCCATGCACACGAGAAATGACTCCTTTTGAAATAGCCGGACACTACGAGGCCGAGACAGGTAAAGTCATAGTCGAAAGGTTTCTCGGACTAAATGCAAACAGCATACCCGCGGCTTTGGTATACAGCCACGGCCCGTTCACATGGGGCAAAGATGCTTTTGACGCAGTGCACAACGCCGTCGTACTGGAGGAAGTAGCTTTCATGGCATGGCATGATATAATGCTAAATCCGGACATAAAACCCATGCGGCAAGAACTGCTGGACAAACACTATCTACGCAAACACGGAGCAAACGCTTATTACGGGCAGAAAACACAACAAAAATAGGAGGAACTTCAATATGACAAACATCCCAAACGTAAAACTAGGAATCATTTCCGTATCACGAGATTGCTTCCCGATTGAGCTGTCAAGTGCGAGGCGCACGGCAGTTGCAGGGGCATACGGAGACATCTACGAGTGCAAAACAACGGTTGAAAACGAAAACGATATGCTCAAAGCCGTCGAAGATGTCAAAGCCGCAGGTGTAAATGCACTGGTGGTTTTTCTCGGAAACTTCGGTCCCGAGACATCAGAAACCTTGATAGCACAATATTTCTGCGGTCCCGTTATGTATGTTGCGGCAGCAGAGGATGCCGCAGACAAGCTTATGGGTGGTCGCGGCGATGCTTACTGCGGTATGCTCAACTGCTCATATAATCTGGGGCTGCGCAACCTTAAAGCATTTATACCCGAATATCCGGTTGGCACACCTGATGAAATTGCAAAGATGATAAAGGAGTTCATCCCGGTAGCAAGAGCAATAATAGGCGTTAAAAACCTCAAAATCCTTTCATACGGTCCGCGACCGCAAGACTTTATGGCTTGCAACGCCCCAATAAAGCAACTATTTAACTTGGGCGTGGAGATTCAAGAAAACTCAGAACTGGACTTGCTGGTTGCGTTTAACAAACATAAAGATGACCCGCGAATCCCCGGCGTTGTAGCAGACATGGAAAAGGAACTCGGCGATGGTAACAAAATGGCGGGTATATTGCCAAAACTCGCCCAATTTGAGATTACTCTCCTTGACCTTGCCGAGCAAAACAAGGGAAGCCGTGAATATGTTGCTTTTGCAAATAAATGCTGGCCTGCATTCCAAACTGAGTTTGGATTTGTCCCCTGCTATGTAAACAGCCGCATGGCAACAAAAGGCATTCCCGTATCATGCGAAGTTGACATTTACGGTGTGTTGTCAGAATACATCGGCACTTGTGTCAGCGGGGTTCCGGTGACACTGCTTGATATAAACAATTCAGTACCTGCCGATATGTTCAGCAGTGACATAAAAGGCAAATTCGACTATACTCTGAGTGATACGTTCATGGGATTCCACTGCGGAAACACCCCTATGTGCCACCTAAACAAAGGAACACTCAAGCATCAGCTCATAATGCACAGACTCCTTGAGCCGGACAGTGAGCCCGATATCACCAGAGGCACACTGGAGGGAGATATTAAGCCCGGGGAAATTACATTCTACCGTATTCAAGGCACAGCAGAGGGCGGTCTCACTGCTTACATAGCGCACGGTGAGGTTCTTCCGGTTGCAACAAAGTCATTTGGTGGCATAGGAGTATTCGCCATAAAAGAAATGGGTCGTTTCTACCGCCATGTTTTAATACAGGATCGTTATCCGCATCACGGTGCTGTGGCATTCGGTCACGTAGGCAAATCTATTTTTGACGTTTTTAGGTACCTTGGAGTGTCAAAGATTTCGTACAACCAACCTGCTTGTCTACCATACCCCTCTGAAAATCCGTTTTAGCTTACAAAAACAAAAAACAGAGCTGTCGTAAAGACGGCTCTGTTTTTATTGAATTTTCAGTGATTCTAATTTATAAATTATTTATACAAAACTTACTAACATAAAGATTAACAAAATAGCTCCCTGAGTTACAGACCGAGCAGCCTTACGAGTGAGAACTCGGTAGCAACGTAGACAAACACTAGGGAAACAGCAGATGAAAGGGTGATGAGGATGTTAAATGAAGGACCTGCTGTGTCTTTGAAAGGATCGCCTACTGTGTCACCGATAACAGCAGCTTTGTGTTGGTCGCTACCCTTACCGCTGTGGTTGCCTGCTTCGATGTATTTCTTTGCATTATCCCAAGCGCCGCCACTGCACATCATAAAGACTGCAAGAGCGAAACCTGCTGTGACGATACCGGCTAGCATACCGACAACACCTTCAGCGCCAAGAAGAAGTCCTGTACCGATTGGAACTACAAATGAGAGGAGTGATGGAGCAACCATGCGCTTGAGTGCGCCCTGTGTGCAGATATCAACGCAAGTTGCATAATCAGGCTCAGCCGTGCCCTCCATAAGACCGGTAATTTCTTTAAACTGTCTGCGAACTTCAAGGACGACACCCTGTGCAGCTTTGTGAACAGCCGCTATAGTGAGAGATGCGAAGAAGAACGCGGTTACAACACCGATGAAGATACCAACGAGGACTGTTGGTGTTGTGATATGAAGGTCAAGTGTTCCTGCGCCACCCAGTTTTTCTTCTGCAAGCTCAACATATGACACAAGCAGTGCAAGTGCGGAGAAACCTGTTGCGCCGATTGAGAAGCCTTTACCTGTGGCTGCTGTGGTGTTACCGAGAGAGTCCAAAGCATCTGTGCGCTTACGTACTTCCTCAGGCAGATGCGCCATTTCAGCGATACCGCCGGCATTATCAGCAACAGGGCCGAACGCATCGCAAGCGAGGTTAACGCCGAGCGTTGCAACAAGGCCGACAGATGCGATGCCGATTCCGTATAGACCCATAACAAATGCATCAGGAGAATCGGAAAGACCGCCGGAAATCAAGAAGCTGAGAAATGCTGCGCCTGCGACAGTGAGAACAGGACCTACCGTGGATTTCATGCCGAGTGATACACCGCCGATGATAACAGTTGCTGCGCCTGTTTCGCTGGATGCTGCAAGTTCTCTTGTCGGATTTGAAGTATCCGATGTATAATGCTCTGTGAAAAATGCAATAAGGAAGCCAGACAGCACACCGATTACGATAGCGCCGAAGATTCCCCACTGATTTTGGACCAGATACTCATATCCCTCGCCGGCGAGATTTGCTACCCAAAGCGTAAGCGGGAGTGCGGTAACAATCGAAATACCGCCCGCAAGATACACACCCTTGTGTAGTGAGCCGAGGAGACTTTTTTGGTCGGCATTTTCTTTTGTGCGAACGACCATAGTGCCTATAATTGAAGCTATAACTCCGATTACGCACATGAGAATCGGGAGAAGCATTCCTGCAAAACCGTAACCTGCAAAGAAACTCAGTGCAAATGTGCCGATGATAGCGTGTGCATAAGCCTCGTAAAGGTCAGCACCCATACCGGCGACATCGCCGACATTATCACCGACATTATCGGCAATAACAGCAGGGTTTCTTGGGTCATCTTCAGGGATACCCGCTTCGACTTTACCTACAAGGTCTGCACCGACATCTGCCGCCTTAGTGAAAATACCGCCGCCGACACGCGCAAACATGGCCATTGATGCAAGACCGACACCAAATTTAACCATTGTCGGTCCTATGACATCAGCACCTTCACCGAACACAAAAAACAGCATTAAAAACCATGCCGTTGTGTCAAGCAGCGTAAAGCCAACAACGATAAAACCCATAACGGAACCTGCGGCAAACGAGACCTTCAGTCCTTTATTGAGGCTTTCGCTCGCAGCTTGTGCTGTGCGGGCATTTGCTCTTGTTGCAACTTTCATACCGATATAGCCTGAAAGACCTGCAAAGAAACCGCCGGAAAGAAATGCAAACGGTACATAGGGGTTAATAAGCGTGAGATCTGCGCCAAGAATGATAGGGAGAAATGCGAGTGCGCACAAAAGAACAAACACGATGGCAAAAAATTTAAATACTGTGCGATATTGCCGCTTCATGTACGCATCTGCACCGGTTCTGATAGCTCCGGCAATTTTCACCATTTTCTCATTGCCTTCGGAGAACCTGAGAACCCTGCGGGCTTGCAAGTACGCATAGCCAATAGCTATTACTGCACCTACGATGCCAAACCAAAACATATGCTCTAGTGCCAAATGAATCAACCTCCGCCTTTGTATAAAATGTGTGATTTGGCGTAAACGCCAAATTTCACCACTTAGCATTTTATCACGAATTTTACAAAAAACAAGAAAAAGTTTGCAAATTGATATAAATGTGATATTATTCGATACCAAACAATAAATGAAAATGGAGTGCTTTCATATGAGTCTGAGAGAAACCCGCAAGGAAATGGACCTCGTTAAAACAATGCGTGAGGTCAAAGGAAACCCGAAAATCTGCTTAGTGACGGAGCCGCTGTGGACGGTGCCGTTTAACCTCTATATGCCTTTTGTCTCTGTCTATATGGCTGCACTTTTGCTAACAGACAGTCAAATCGGGCTTGTAGCATCGACATTTTTGTTTTTTAGTGCTATAGCCGCATTGTTCAGCGGAGCCATAACAGATAAACTCGGACGAAAAAAGACAACATTTCTCTTCGACACACTCGCATGGTCGATACCGTGTCTGCTGTGGGCGTTTTCGCAAAATTTCTGGTGGTTTATGGCGGCAGCCGCGTTTAACGGTATGATGCAAATCACAACCGTGTCATGGACATGCCTGCTGGTCGAAGATGTACAAAAAGGTTATATGGCAAAGGTCTACAGTCTGCTCCACATGATAGGGCAATTGTCGATATTGTTTATGCCGATAGCATTTTTGCTGGTAAATCAACTCTCCCTCGTTCCCGCAATGCGTATACTATTTATCTTCTCTTTTATCTCCATGACACTTAAATTCATAATACTATATAAATATGGAGACGAAACAGAGGTTGGAAGGACAAGGATGACGGAAACAAAAGGTATGTCGATATGGCAAATAATGGGTGGATACGGTGAGATATTCAGGCGCATATTCGCATCACGCGACATGATACTATCGCTTGCGATAACAACAATATTCGGCATAATAGGAATGGTAATTACAAACTTTTTCGGTCTATATGTAACAGGGACACTGCTGATACCCGAATACTTCCTCGCCGTATTCCCGGTCATAAGGGCAATAGTCATAGCTGCGTTTCTTATCTTCATCCAGCCAAAGCTTCAACGCTTTGGATTTAGAAGTCCTATGCTTATAGGGCTCTGCATCCACATAGCAGGGACAGTATTTCTTATAGCATCTCCGGCAGAAGCAATGATTACACTCATCATATACATTTTGATTGATGCACTCGCATTTAGTCTCGTTGCACCACGCAGCGATTCACTTACACAGCTTTTGATTGAGCCAAGTGAAAGAGCGCGTATAAGAGGGCTCATGATGGTTATAGTGCTTGGGCTCAGTATCCCGTTTGGCTATCTTGCAGGACTTCTATCAGATATGGATCGTAGGCTGCCTTTCGCTCTGTGCATCGCCCTGCTTATAGTCATATTAATAGTGATAGCGGCAAGTAAACAAAGACTGGCAGCCATGAGCAAAGCAGAAAAAATGGGTTCTTAATCAAATTGTAAAATAGTTACAAAAAAAATTGCCTTTTTTGCTCATTTGTTATATTATAAAGAGTGAGCAGAAAACAAAAAACTATATTCGGGAGGTAAAAATATTTGATTCGCTTTTTTACAAACCCGGAGAATATAGACAATAAAAGAATTAAACTCAGTGATGAAGACAGATACCATATGCGTTCACTGCGGCTAAAACCGAATGAGGAATTTATTGTTTGCGACGGAACAGGAACAGACTATGTGTGCAAGTTGTGTGCGGGTGCGGAAGAGACTACAGCGGAAATCCTCAGACAAGAGCAATCACGGGGAGAACCTTCAATCGACTGCACAATATACTTGGCTTATGCAAAAGGCGACAGGCTCGACTATGCTGTACAAAAAGCTGTAGAGCTTGGAGCAAAAGAAATAGTGCTGTTCAAGTCAAAGCGCTGCATCGCAACACCGGATAATGTTGCAAAAAAGCTCAAACGGTTACACAAGATATCACATGAAGCTGCAAAACAGTGCGGCAGAGGAATAATCCCCACCGTGAAAAATATCGAACAATACAGTGAAATAATTGACATTGCAGCTAAAGAGAGCACACTATCCATTTTGCTGTATGAAGACGAAAGTACACTGCACCTCAAACAAGTACTTGAGCAACATTTTGATTTCCACTCCGGAGCCGACCGTACTCGGTCACCCACCTCCGGGATAACTAACAACAAACAGACAATATCCATAATATCAGGACCTGAAGGAGGCTTTGAGATAGGTGAAGCCGAAGCGGCAAGAGAGAGCGGAATATATGCAGTATCAATCGGGCAGAGAATCCTACGCTCAGAGACCGCACCAATCGCAGCACTTTCAGCACTGATGTATCACACAAATAACTTGCAAAGGCATGGTTATTCCAATGAAGACAGTATTAGTAGTTGATGATTCGGCTTTTATGAGAAGAACAATGAAAAGCATTTTGCTCAGAAACTCTTTTCGAGTTGTCGGAGAGGCAACAAACGGAGTCGAAGCCGTGGCAGAATATAAAAAACTGAGACCGGACATAGTAACGTTGGACGTAGTAATGCAGGAAATGGACGGACTCGTCACACTGAAAACAATTATGAAAATCGCTCCAAATGCAAACATAATTATGGTAAGCTCAATGGGGCAAGACATAATAGTCCGCGAATCGATTGTTTTGGGCGCAAAAAATTTCATTTTAAAACCATTTACCGAGGAACAAGTCTTAAGAGCTATAGATAAACTGGACGAAAGTCCGGTAGAGTGAGGTGGAACCGTGGCGACCGGGCAAAATACAGTTAGACTAAATAGAGTGTTGCCGCGAATCGAAGCACCGGTTCAGAGTGGACTGACACATACGCAGGCGCGTGAGCGTCTCGAAAACGGATATGGAAACGTAAAACCGGATTCAGCGGAAAAAACCGTGGCGCAGATATTAAGAGACAATATATTCACATACTTAAACCTATTGCTTACAGTGCTTGCGGTCTGTCTAATGCTCGTAGGTTCATTTGCCCAGCTCACATTTTTGCCTGTAATAATTATTAACACTATAATCGGTATCATTCAGGAGCTGCGTGCAAAACGCGCACTCGCAAAACTATCTTTCATAACAGCACCAAACGCAACAGTCATCAGAGACGGTGCGGAACAAATCATCAAGCCGGAAGAAGCCGTGCTTGATGACATAGCTATGTTTGCAAAAGACCAGCAGATATACGCAGATGCAGATGTCCTTGCAGGCGAAGTCTCCGTAAACGAAGCGCTCGTCACGGGAGAATCAGATGAAATAACAAAAAGACCCGGCGACAGACTTCTCTCAGGCAGCTTCATAATTTCCGGCGAATGTGCTGCGAGGCTCGACAAAGTAGGCAGGGATTCGTTTGTCGCACAACTCACACTTGAAGCAAAAAAGACAAAAGGCAAACTCTCCGCAGGAATGGTGGCAACGCTCAAGCGGTTCGTACAAGTTATAGGAATAATAATGGTTCCTGTGGGAATAACGATGTTCATAAGGCAAGTGACACAGGATGATATAAACGTTACACAGGCAACAGAAGCAACAGTCGGCGCACTCGTAGGAATGGTACCGGACGGGCTGTATCTGCTTGTTTCGGTCGCTCTGACCGTAAGTGTCCTACGTCTTGCACGCAAAAAAACACTCGTACAGGAGCGAAACTGCATAGAAACACTTGCGAGGGTAAACGTGCTGTGCGTTGACAAAACAGGCACAATAACCGAAAACAAAATGGATGTAAAAGGCATCGCACTACTAAACGAAGACCGTTTCAGCGAAGATGATGTAGCAAGCATATTGGCCGATTATGCAGGGAATATGACAGATGAAAATGAAACCATGGCGGCTATCAAAACACATGTAAACGCACCTGCCAGACGTCGTGCATCTAAAGTAATGCCGTTTTCATCAGCAGTTAAATACGGCGGAGTATCATTTAATGACGGCTCATCATACCTGCTCGGAGCACCAGAACGAATCTTGCAGTCGAAGTACTATAAGTACCAAAGCATTATTGAGGCACATTCGGCAAGAGGTTACAGAGTGCTTTTGCTCGCATTGTCCGGCAGAGGGATAGAAGGTAAACTTGAGCCCGAATCAATAATGCCCCTGGCGCTTATTTTACTATCGAATAAAGTAAGAGCGGAAGCGCCCGGAACCTTTGAATTTTTCGCAAAACAAGGTGTCAAAATAATAGTAATAAGCGGCGACAACCCGGTAACAGTCTCGCATATAGCACTCGAAGCCGGAATCATAGGAGCAGAGAAGTTCATAGATGCAGCAGAGCTGACAACCGACCGCCAAATAAAAAAGGCAGTCGGCGAATACGTAGTATTCGGCAGGGTGACACCGGATCAGAAAAGAAAACTAGTCAGAGCACTGAAAAAAGCAGGGAATACCGTCGCAATGACAGGCGACGGTGTGAATGACGTGCTGGCTCTCAAAGACTCAGACTGCTCAATCGCCATGGCATCGGGAAGCGAAGTGGCAAGCCAAGTCTCAGATATAGTATTGCTCGATTCAGACTTCTCAGCAATGCCCGCAGTGGTCATGGAAGGGCGTAGGGTAATAAATAACTTAGAGCGCAGTGCCGCGCTGTTTATAACAAAAAACGTATTCACCTTGCTATTTGTCTTAGCGGTTACAATTCCGCTTGGAGTTTTGTTTCCGCTTGCCCCGAACCAATTCACGCTGTTTAACGTGATGTTCATAGGCATACCGTCATTTGTCCTCGCGATGGAAGTAAACAAAAACATAGTCAGGGGAAAGTTTCTTATAAATGCTTTCAGAAATGCGCTCCCCGCAGGTTTAACGAGCTTTTTGGGGCTTTTGAGTATGTTTTTCTTCACATCAAGGTGGGATATGCCAATAGCGCAAATTCAAGCAGAAGTCCCAACGGTATCGCTGATTATAATTGCATTTGTAGGGATGCTCATGCTCATTAAGCTATGCACTCCATTTAACGTACTGCGCATTGTGCTTTGCATAGCCATGCTTGCAGGTTTCATAGGCGGTGTAATAGTCTTAAGCGGTGTAGTAATAGATGGCGAACCTGCACTATCGCCGCTCACAAGTTCAGGCATATGGCTCACAGTCTTAACCTGTCTGGCATTGACACCGATATATGTAGGGCTGACATTCGCATTCAGAAAGATGGGTCTTAGAGGCAGATAAGGTAAATCGCTCTACTCATCCCCATAGACACTACAGACCTCCTCGACGTCACCCATGCTGATTATTTTGCCCTTTTCGAGCAGCATAGCTCTCGAGCACATTGATTTTATCAGATTTATATCGTGCGATACAAGGAGAACCGTTGCACCGCCTTTTATGAGTTTGTGCATACGCTCCTTGCATTTTGCCTGAAATTTATAGTCACCAACACCTAAGACCTCATCTACAATCAAAATATCAGGATCAACGCTGGTAGCAACGGCAAAACCAAGCCTGGCATTCATGCCTGTAGAAAAATTCTTAAGCGCAACATCTTCAAAATCTCGAAGTTCTGCAAAATCTATAATTTCATCAAATTTCTCCGCCATATACTTTGGAGGATAGCCATACATAGCACCGTTCATATAGATATTGTCGCGCGCAGAAAATTCATGGTCAAAGCCCGCCCCAAGCTCAAGGAGCGGTGAAATATTGCCATTGACGGTTATAGAGCCGAGAGTGGGCTTAAAAACACCTGCAATAATCTTGAGCAGTGTCGATTTCCCTGCGCCGTTGAACCCTATGAGACCAAAAACTTCGCCTCTTTGAATATTGAAGCTGACATCGCTCAGTGCCCAGAAGTCTTCGTAAAACACCTGCCCTTTTAAGGCTTTTACGACATATTCTTTGAGGCTCATGATTTTATCTTTACTAAGACTATACTTCATGGAGACATTTTCAACATTGATGGCTATATTATCCACTTCATTCCGCCCTTACATATTTAAAATATACTTATCTTGCCTCGACATAAACACAAAGGTTCCCATGCAAAGAGAAGCAAGCGCAAAACCGATGCACACCATGTTTGCCCAGAGATTCGGGACAGTGCCAAGCATCGTAAGCTCTCTGAAATATTCTACAAAGTGAACCATTGGGTTAAACCAGTAAAATGGAATGATCCATTCCGGCAAAATTTCAACCGGATACATGATAGGTGTGAGAAAGAAGACCAACTGCATAAACACACCCCAAAGATGTGTGATATCCCTGAAAAACACAGCAAAAGACGAAATAAACATAGAAATACCAAGAGTGAATACAAATGTATAAATTATAGGAATCGGCACAAGAAACACAGTCCAGTGAAACTCAATGCCTGAGAAAAAGAGGACAAACAAAAATGCAATAAAAGTAAAGCCCATATTAACCGAAGCGGTCAATACTTTCGTCAGAGGGAAAACATACTTTGGAACATATATTTTCTTGATAATTGCCTCATTGCTGATGATAGAGTTCATCGCTGTCGATGTGCCTTCGCTAAAAAAGTTAAATATAAGCTGCCCGCTGAAGATATATACTGCAACGTGAGGAATATCAAATCTAAACAGATAGGAAAAAACCACAGCCATAACAATCATCATGAGCAGGGGGTTTAGTGTTGACCAGATAATACCCAGTATACTCTTTCGGTACCTGGAAACGAAGTCACGCTTAATCATGAGTCCTATATAATACTTATAGCGTGAAAATGCAAAGAGCTGTCCCGTAATAAAATCACGCTTAAAAAGCAAAAGCAAAATAAACGCCGTTGCTATAGCCGCAGTGATAGCAAAAAACAAAATTCTCGGCAAAAACAGCAAAAAATTATCCGGTCTATCGCCGACTATGCTCTCCGGCAAGTATAAGAGTGGGATGAAGTATATCACAGTTAAACTAACCGTAAGCCCCGCCAACCGCTTTTTCGTAAGTTCCATATTATCTCCATAAACCTTGCTGCAAGTCACGGGCAAGCAGATAATGTGAGTGCAGCAAACTATTCAAATGAATTTATCGGGGGTGCAATACAAGGAATTGTATCACATATAAATCCAAATTTCAAATAGTCTTTTGCAAGCGGAAAATGGTAAAACTTTTCAAAACTTTAACAAATATTTACAGAAAGTTACAAAAAACTATTGCAAGTTTCCATATTTTACGGTATAATGAGCCTCCATGCTTTGAAATTACAGAAGCAACACATACGTAAAAGGGAGGAAACCTAGTATGCGTTTCATTAAAAAGCTGACCGGATTCACAGCGATATTACTTGCAGTGTGCGTAGTTATGTCACTTACTGTAACCGAATCTGCCTCGGCTGGTATGCCTTCACGCAGGATGATTAGAGCCGGATTGAATTGGGGCACCACAGCAGTGCCGTCCGCTGATTTAGCAAACAATCCCGGTAATGGCTTTGAATGGGGAACATTCAACACAATAAATGACAACTTCACTCTGCTGGGCTCTACAGATGCCTCAAGGGTCGTTGTAGCTGTCGGCGGCGAGGCGAATCAGCTAGTTATCAGACGTGTTGACAATAATGCTGTGTTACACACATTTGCGCAAAACGGAACGGCAGAACTGTTCGGCGTGAGACCCATCGGAGAGAATCCATCCACGAGATACAGAAGCAACACAAGATTTAATGGTGCCGACTATACTTTTTTTGGGAGCTTTAGATTTGAAAGGCGCGGCAATTTGCTCACAGTCGTCAATATTGTGGACATTGAGCACTATGTCAAAGGTGTTGTTCCCTACGAAATGAGTCCTAATTGGCATATTGAAGCTCTACGGGCGCAAGCGATTGCAGCGCGTTCGTTTGCGATGTTCAGAATGGCAAATACCCCTCAAAAGTCAAGGGATAACAGATTCGACCTCTGCATTGAAGCGTGCTGCCAGGTGTATTGGGGTCGGCGCAGAGCAAATGAGAGAACCAATCAATCGGTCACAAGTACTCGCGGCATGGTTGTAACACATGGCGGCAGACTTGCAGAAACGCTCTATTCTTCATCACACGGCGGCGGTTCGGAAAACAACGAAAATGTATGGCCCGGCGGCGTGGCAAGACCATATCTGCGCGGAGTGAATGACACCTTTGAGCTTGATGTTGCACACCAAATCACTCATTACAACTGGACTCATAACGTACCGCAGGCGACACTTACAGCTCGTGTTAGAACTGCTCGTCCCAATGAAGCCTTTGATAATGTAACGTGGATTCGCGTAGCTGAACGCACACCTACGGGTAATGTGCGCAGTGTTCAGGTTTATGTGGATGGAGGTGGCTCTGGCCCAAGGGCACTCACACAGCTTTTTACAGGTCGTGCTGCACTTCAATCCTTGTTCGGGGTTCAAACCACAGCTAACACCGTAAACGGGATGCGTTCTCAACGTTTTGATATTGAAACAAGCGGTGTTGCGGAGGGCGACTGGTTGGCTATTCCGGTGGGTACAAACGTCACAATCAGGGGCACAGGCTGGGGTCATAACGTCGGCTTGAGTCAATGGGGTGCACAATCAATGGCAAGTATCCACGGAAGGACAGCCGCTCAAATCATAGCCCACTACTTCACAGGTGTTGAAATTGTAGAAATGGAGATGCCGCCTATCGGCGAACAGGCACAGGCAGGAAGCTGGCGGCAAACTAATAACGGCTGGCGGTATGAGTTCAATGCCGGCGGATTTGCACAAGGCTGGCAACGTATAGGCGGCGAGAGCTATTTCTTCAACAGTGCAGGAATTATGCAGACAGGCTGGCTTTCTCACGAAAATCAATGGTACTTCATGCATCAGAACGGAGCGATGGCGACGGGCTGGGTACACACCGATGGGCACTGGTACTATCTGCAACCGAGCGGAGTAATGGCAACCGGCTGGATTTTAGAAGGCGGGTCATGGTATTTACTGCATCAGAGCGGAGCAATGGCGACCGGCTGGGTACGCTGGGGCAACGTATGGTATTTCCTAAACTCAAACGGATCGATGGCAACAGGCTGGGTACGCAGCGGTGGCAACTGGTACTTCCTGGAAGAAAACGGAGTGATGGCAACAGGTTGGGTAGAAACCGGCGGACAGTGGTACTATATGCGGGCAAATGGAGCAATGGTAGGCGGAAGAACACACACCATAGACGGTGTACGCCACAGATTTGCCGCAGACGGCCGCTGGCTCGGCAGAGCTTAAGAGCTTAGGCGACAGCAAAAATGAAATAAGCAAGAATTACTCGCCGATTTAAGATACTCGGCGAGTTTGCTTTTCCGTGAAATAAGTGCTGCTTTTTTTCACCTTACCGGAAGTTATCGAACATAGTCGATGGTTTTGCCTTTTTTGCTTGCATCAACGATTATAATGGTGTATGATGTGCTGTATGTAATGCGAAACGGAGAAAGAATTTTTATGATTAAACGCGAGCTGTACATGGAGCAAATTCGCCCATTTATTGGGAAAGATGTTGTGAAAGTTATTACAGGCATCAGGCGAAGCGGCAAATCCGTATTACTTGAACTGCTGCGAGCTGAGATTAACGAGTTTAGCCAAAGCATATATCTCAACTTTGAAAGCAAAAAAAATGCGGAGTACACAAATGCAGATGCGTTATACAGCTATGTCGTTAATAGGGTTGGCGAGAGCAAAGCAAAGTGGTACCTCTTCTTTGATGAAATTCAAGAAGTGACAAATTGGGAGTCGGTTATAAATTCTTTCAGAGTCGATTTTGATGCGGACATCTATATTACCGGTTCCAATGCCAAATTACTATCAGGCGAGTTGGCGACACTCATTGCGGGCAGATATGTGCAATTTACAGTGTATCCACTTTCATACGATGAATTTTTGAAGCTCAACAAAGGCAAAGGTTTTAGCGACTATTTGCGATTGGGCGGCATGCCTTTCATAAACAACATCATAAATGACGAAGGCGCAATAAATATTTATTTGGAAGACTTGTACAATTCGATAGTATTAAAGGATGTTGTAAAGCGAAATAATATCCGAGACGTTGACTTGCTTGACAGGATTGTTACTTATGTTTTAGCTAACATCAGCAAAACATTTTCAGCAACTTCTATTTCAAAGTACTTTAAAAATGAACACAGAAGAGTTAGCACCGATACAGTGCTTAACTATATTAAAGCCTGTGAAGAGGCGTATCTCTTCTACAAACTTAAACGCCAAGATATTATTGGAAAAAAGATACTAAAAGTTTCAGAAAAGTACTTTGTTGCAGATCATGGTCTGCGCGAAGTTGTTTATGGAAAACAAGTGCAAGACATTAGTGCGATACTCGAAAATATAATCTGCCTTGAGCTGTTAAGGCGAGGATATAAAGTCACAGTAGGGGCTGTATATGATGAAGAAATAGACTTTGTTGGAGTTAAAAACAGTGAATCCATTTACATCCAAGTGACCTACTTGATGGCAGACGAAATTACGCGAAATCGTGAATTCCGAAGTCTGTTAAGGATTGAAGATAACTATCCCAAGTATGTAGTTTCGATGGATGAAGTAAATTTCAGCCAAAAAGGAATAGTGCACGCAAACATCAAAGACTTTCTTTTGAGTGAGTGGTGACACTCACCTCGCACTCACACAGTTTACAAAAAATATCGCCGCTATTGTCTTTTAAACCGAAAAGTATTATGCCGCTACAGAAACATCGCCATGTACAATGGCAGGTGAATGATACCTTCTTTAATCATTAAGTCCTTGCCATATAGTATGTATGCATCGCCAAGAGCGTGTTTGAATTTCTGCCTGAACTTATCAAGAGATGAATGTTTTCGGTAATTTGATGATTTGACCTCTATAGGGCATATTTTCTTGTCACCTCTAATAAGAAAATCTATTTCCATCCTGCTTGAATGATTATCCGAATCGCTTCGTGAGTAAAAGAATAGGCGATGACCACTGCTTCGTAGCATTTGTGCTACTACGTTTTCCATTATCATGCCCTCGTTGATTGAAAGTCTATCCAATAAAATGGCTTTATACAAATCATTGTCAGAAAAACTCTTATCCGCAAATGCGTGGGTGACAAGCAGTCCGGTGTCTGCCATATAAAGTTTATGCGTGCGGTGGTCCAAACTAAGAGATAATCCGGCATTCGGATCCGTGGCATTAAAACACGGGTTAGTTATCATTCCATCTGCAAGCCACATAAAAGCATCTTCGTATTCGCGCAACCTCGCATTCTTTCCAAGGGAAGTTATCCTATACTTTTTTTCCTTTTTCGATAATTGCCCGGGTATTGTATCAAAAATAGCAGAAACTTTACTTTCATAACCTTGGGCAAATCTTGCAATATCTTTGCGGTAGAGCGATAAAATACGCCGTTTAGCTTTATCCGCAGCTGCAAAATCTTTATCATTTATGTAAGCTAAGAGCGACTGCGGCATACCACCGACAAGAATATATTGGCGAAAATCATTCATAACTTTGCGATGCAAAGCTTGCCCCAGAGGCATTTTTTGCTCAAAACAGCTTTGCAGCAGTTGAGGAGTTGTATCTGCTCCAATAGCCCACAGAAATTCTTCAAAGTCCATTGGGTGCATCTCAATATCGTCTTCCTCGGAAGGAATAAGTATATCTTTCACATTCTGTTTTATCGATAAAAGCGAACCTGTCTCAATATAATCATATCTGCCATCGGCTACCAGGTGCTTAATCAGCTGCCTTGCCCTTGGGAATGATTGCACCTCATCAAACACGAATAAGGTATTTCTCTCACGCAAAGGGACATCATGGTATGCAGAAATTTTTGCGAAAAAAATGTCGAGGTTATAGGTGTCTTTGTAGAAGAAGTCTTTGAGCGTATTGTCTGCATTACTGAAATCTATAAAGACCATACTGCCGTATTCGGCTTCGCCAAATTTCCTGCAAATATAACTCTTTCCAACTCGCCTCGCACCCTTAACAAGCAAGGCTGTTGCACCATTGCTTTCGTTTTTCCAATCGAGCAATTCATTGTATATTTTTCGTTTTAACACCATACAAATATTTCTCCTATAGGGAGAATATTAGCACATTCATCACGAAATGGCAAGTATAAAACAGCCGATTTCTCACGAAATGGCGGTTTCTGAGTGTTATATTCATCACGAAATGGTTAGTATCCTCGTTGCATTGAAATTGAGGTGTAGCATTTGTAGCATCTCCTTCTCTAAAAGTGTTGTGGCACAACGACTTTGGCGATTGTGTGACGTGCTTTTTGCAAAAGACAGCTTGATATTCAAACTGTCTTTCGCAAATTTGATTTAGGGTTAACATTAGAAAGGTGATACAATGTTTTCCGCTCATTGCCACTATATTTGGACACAATCTGAAGAAAAGAATTATTCAAACCTATTCCACAGATGACTTTGACTCACGGGGAATCCAGCTTATTTCAAAACCGTGGTATGGCAAAATCTTTTCGTGTATTGTTATATTTATAGTTTTTTCAAATAGTTTCCCGGTTTTAGGATCGATTCCAACGGATTTGATGTTTTTTTGTATTATATCCTTGGCGAGCGGATGATTCACCCTAAAGAAAAACTCTAAATCATCACAATCATCTTTAATTTCAATGTTTATTACGGCATCTTCGGAAAGTTCCTGAAAGGACCAAACTAACTTATCTACAACATCGTAAGTATTATGTATGTTGAATGTCAATTTTTGTGATTTTCCTCCCATAGAGGGCATATCAATGTCTTGAGAATAGAACAATTTTCCGTTTGTGACATTGCAGAGCTCAACTCTATCTGAATCTTGACTCCACCGCTTTATCGGCAAATTATTTATTGAGATTTTCTTAAAATAAAAATCTGGAACATACTCGCTATCACTAAAACTTTCCTTGCTTGGAGCTTTGCCTCTAAAATCACTAAAAATCGACACATCATCCCTATACGAAATTCGGCTTAATCCCAAATATTGAAACTCATGTTCTATCTCGACTATTACCTTGTTTGCCTTTCTAGAGAAAACAAGATCTACAGATTGATCATCCCTTATCTTGCTAATAGTATTCCAAGCTTCAACAGATGCTTTTTCAATCATTTTAAGAACGATGTTTCTTGAACGAATTTCATATAGAATATTTATGAGGACGGCGGAAACCAAACCTGCACCTATGGAAACTAAAACTTGCACCAATCCATGGAGTGACGGTACTTCTCGATAAATAAACAGAGAAAACAAGAAAAAAGCTATACCAAGTGTAATTGCGCTGCCATTAATAACTCTGGCACTTAGCGGCAGGTTTCTTTTACGTTTTTTTCTATTTTGCATTTTTCACCTCAAACACATCTGCTTTTTGAGATACTACCCGCTGCCTAATCTTGTATTTTGAACTTCGAAATCATTTGCTAAACTTCCCTACAATGCTTAACGGATTTTTTAAGAGTTCTCGCGGGTCAAAAATAATATATGAATTTAATTTGCCGCTGTTTGTCGAAACTTTAGGAGCATCAAGCACATCTTTCGATACTAAATTTACTAAGTTCCATATGCTTTCAGTAAATGGGCAAACTGCACCGTGCATTGTTCCTAGTTTTTTTAAATCTTCTACTTTGTCCGCTAAAAAAATATCGTGCACATTTAGTTTTCTTTTTATAGCTTTAAAATTAGCACGCTTGTCTCCCGGAATGTGCAGAGCATAAAACAATCCATTACTTGCCCTAAGAACTAATGTTTTAAGCTCTTCGGATGTAGATATTCCTTTCGCTGTCGCCGCATCTGCACAAGAATATACATTGTATCCTAATTCATATACCGGAAACAATATGCCGCGAAATTCCATATATTTCAAGTATGAGTCCTCCTGACTAGCTACTGCGTGTCAGTCATCAACATAAAAGAGTCAAGTTATCCCTTTAACGAGCAGAACATAGTTCGTACCAAACCCAGCTGACCGATGTCCAGCAATCTGAGTGTGTCGTTTATTTCTGATATCCAATGATCCTTAAGTTCAGATTCATCTTCTAGTTCAATAGGCAGTATATCAGCCATGCTAACACGGAAATACTCGCAGATACGCTTGAGATTTTCTATGCTAACCCCTCTTCGACCAGACTCAATACTGGATACATAATCGGGCGTGATACCAATTTCCTCTGCAAGTTCTTCTTGTGTTATATTATGGATTTTCCGATACTGTCTGATTTTCTGTCGCACTATAGAGTCGGCACTCATAGATATCTCCTTACTCCAACAATATTCATCATATTTTACACCATAATTTCGATATAGTGAATGTACAGATAGACATAGCGAGTTGTACAAGCGGAGCACAAAAGTAATTGACCGCAAGCCTGGAGTGCTGTATTACGACTGCACAAACTATTTTTTTGAAATAGAACAAGAGGAAGGGTTGAAGCAATACGGTTACTCAAAGGAACATAAACCGAACCCGATAGTACAGATGGGACTCTTTATGTACTACGCAACTGTCAAACGCGGGATTATACTGTATTTGCAAAGAAAAAGCGAATATACTGCTTTCCTTAAGTTGTGCAATATGCCAGACAGTAAATTCTGAAAATGTTGAACATTATTGCGGAAAAAGTTAATGAAATCAGCCATGAATGGCGCAGAGAGCTTGCAAAGTGTTTTTAAGGGTGCAAGTGTGGAAAAGTTATCAACAGTGTCTTTTTCTACTTGATTCAGTGCGTATATATCTCTGTTTTGACGGTGTTGTTTTTTACAAAAAGATCCGCATATGCAGGTCTTTGGTACTTATTTCTTCTTTTATCGCAGTAGGGTAGCACCGCAGGGGTGGGCGGGGATTCTTATCTTCCGTCTCATCTCTCTATTGAGGGAGGGGCGACACGGTCGGGTCTGTACAATAACAGGCAATGATAAAGTTTGGGAATCTTTTCCGACTTTTTGGGTACCTCAAAACCAAAGCGTTCTTGCTTTTTCGGCAATTGATGATATAATAGCTTTTAATTATATCTTTATGGAGGGAACAAAGACTTAATGTTGGGAATGCTAGACAATGCACCAAGAAATCCTTGATAAAATCATAAACCTATCAAAGAACGTAAACAAAAAACTTCCGAAATCCTTTGAATTACATTATTATAGCAAACACGAATACTCTGGTGTTCATAGAACCTTGAAACTAGATAACCGCCTTCTAATTGAATCAATTTGTTATGAAATTGCATATATTCATGTTATTGTATATATGCTAAGCAAATGTATTGGCATACACACTAATTACACTGGTTTAATAAAGTTCTTTGATTCAGATGGCTTTTTTTCTTGGTTTGTGCCAGATGAACCAATTAGTTTTTCGGTTGATGAGGGTGCGGGGATTGAGTGCATTATTAACTTACTAAACAAACATGATTGCTTCTTAGACAGAGGAGTAAAGAAAGTGTTTGGACAATTTTACACACCGCCTTTAATTGTGAAAAAAATGCTGATTTCAATTGATGAAAAGCTTAAGAAATTGAAACCAGAGGAGAAAATTGTTGACCCAGCATGTGGGTCTGGAGTTATATTAGCTGAAACTGTTAGAAAGCTATGTGAGTTGTGGGATTTTGCAGAGGTACTGGATTTTGTCAATAGCAATTTACACGGATATGATGTTAATCCCTTTGCAGTTATTGCCACAAAAGTTAACGTATTTTGCGTATTGCTTTTGTGCTCTAAGAATGAATTGAACAGAAAACACCTCGTAAAAATGTTGAAAGATGAGAGTCTGTGCTTTAAGTATGTTCAATTGAGAAATACAGTAACAGAGAAGATTGATTCAAAGTTTTCTATCATTTTAGGAAATCCTCCTTTCTTCAAAATGAATACAAATTCTACGAAGAACCTCACTGGATATAAGCATATCGTATACGGACAGCCAAATATTTATTCTTTTTTTATGTACTGGGGTGTATCTCATTTAAGTGATGAGGGCACGATGTGCTTTATAGTTCCTCAGTCTATTCGTTCCGGGTTATATTTCAAAAATCTCAGATCGAAGTTCCGGGATTTGAGAATTTCATCCATCAAAAGCATTCAACCGAGAGTTAATGTGTTTTATGGAGCTGAACAGGCTGTTTTGATCATATGCATGGAAATGAAAAAAATACTAAACAGCAAAACTCAAATCCAGTTTTACGATAAAGCCGATTCTATAGTTTCGGATTTTAAGATAAAACGCGCAAAAATCATGATGGGTGAAAATAATAATTATACGTTTGTTATAGCTAAAAACATTAAGATGTATGATATAATTGATAAAGTATACGCAAATGGCGCTCTGTTAAAAGATGAACAGTCTGGAGAAAAGTTTTCTAATGGTCTATTTGTTTGGAATCAGCACAAAGAAATATTAGTTGATTCAGCCTCAGAAGGCATTCCTGTAATTTACGGAGGGAATATTCAACTTGCTTTGTTTAATTATCAAAGCAAGTTGGCGAACCCTGAGAGAAAGCAGTATGCAAGAATAGTAAATAAAACAAAACCTTTAATAATGCGTGGAAGGAAGCTCCTAATTCAGCGGACAACAAATTTTGACAGAGCATTTAGGTTTAAAGCATGCATTATGTCAGAGGAATTTTTGGATAATTATGCGATTTATTATTTAGAAAACCATGTTAATTTTTTATGCAGTAAGGTTGGGCGAAATGAATTACTTCCGGACAGTACGCTTTGTTTCTTCCTTGGCATGTTAAACTCAAAATTGATTAATTATCTTTTTAGCAGCATAAGTGGTAATACTCAGGTCTCTGCAAACGAGTTAAACTCCTTACCGCTCAATGTGAGAGGATCAAAATCAATCGCAGATTTTGTTTCAGTGAAGAAAGGGAATTTACTTGAAAGCAGAAATGAGCTCGACAGGCTTGTCTGTGAACTGTACAATTTAACTGAGCAGGAAACTGAAATCGTAATGAATATGTAAGGGGTCATAATGAAAAAACTAAATTTTAAGACAACCTCTCGACATATCAGTCAACTTGGTAGAGAACTCGTGACAGATTTTGTTACAGCATTGGTCGAGTTAATAAAAAACGCTTATGATGCTGATGCCTCTGCTGTGAAAATCGTACTGGACCAACCAAACACACCAAATAGCAGAATCATTATATCAGATACCGGATGTGGCATGACACAAGATGATTTTGAGAGAAAGTGGATGGTCATCGGCACTAACAACAAGGTTACAGATCCATACACACCTAAAGGTCGGAGAAAAACCGGAAAAAAAGGGATTGGTAGGTTTTCTGTTGAGCGCATTGCAGAAAAAGTCACGGTGTATTCCGTTTCTTCTGATGAAGCACCTTTTAAGGTTAGTATTAATTGGAATAAATACGAAACAATAGACATCTCACAATTATTACAGAGAATTACCGTACTCAAGAATTCCCCTGATTCTTCGGCTGCTAAGTATGTTAGTGGACAACTTGACAACTTTTTCCTCGTGAAGAATGTAACATCCGATGATAAACATGAGGTTATAAAAATTTTGGGAGGAGATTCTTTTGTTTATACGGATTTCTACAACACACGTATCCTTACAGTGCTCGAAAATGATGTGTTGCCTATATTAATTAAATATGAAAATACTGAGCAGCTAATCCACGATGTTGAAAATGAATTGGAAATCCTAAATAACAGAACAGAAAACCACCCCCTAACACACATTAATGAGCTATATGACAAAAATGACCCAACTAATCCAAAAACTGGACTAGTTATTATCATGGAAGGGTTACGAGATGAATGGTCACAAAAGGATATCAACAAGCTCCAAAAGGAGTTGCGTCTACTGGTTTCTCCATTCGTACACGAGAAATATCCTTTTAAGATTGAGCTTAGTGCACCAGGTTTCGAAATAGAAGATATTGTGTTATCAAATGAAATACTTGACTTATGTTATGCAAAAGTAGAAGGTCAAATTTCTGACAATTCGCAAAAAGTCTCAATTTCATATACAGACAAAAAAGGGAAAAAAGATAAAGTTGAAATAAAACATGAACAACCATTATTATGTGGCGATTTGGGCGTAGAAATTTACTTTTTTTTACGGGAAAGTGCTCATCTCTCAAATGCAGAAGCCGGATTTAATTTTCTCTTTGCTCGAAAGGTGTTGGACACATACTGTGGGATAAAAATTTACCGCGATGGTTTTAGAGTAAAGCCATATGGTGACATCGGGAACGATTGGCTCCTTCTAGATCAAAGAAAGGTCAGAGACACACATGGATATCTTGTTGGAAATAATCAAGTAATTGGCATGGTCAGAATAGGAGATGATACTAATCCTTTACTAGTAGATGCGACAAACAGAGAAGGAATTATTGAAAATGAGGCATATTTACAGATTGTAGATTTTCTCACGAGCTGTATAGAATTAATAAGCGAAGTCAGGCGACAAGCCTATTTGGATGAGCAAGATAATTTACAATTGCTTGAAAGCGAGAAAGAGCAGATTGACCAGCAGTTTGAAGCATTTAAACAACGGTATCGCCGAGACCCTGTTGTCAGCAGTTTGAACGAAATTTCGCACCGAGTTGATGATAGTTCTCGTAATCAGATAATTCAATTAATAAACACTTATGTGGCAGATTCGGTAGATAAGGAAAAAAAACTACAATCAATTCAAAACGAATACAACAAGCATTATAGCGACACTAAAACTGCTTACCGAAAAAAAATTGAGTTTCAGGAAAGTGAGCTTAATTTATATAAAAACCTCGCTTCACTAGGCATGCTTACCGGTTCATTTGGGCATGAAACAAGCGATATAGTGAGCAGAATTTCAGCAAGTATATATTTAATAGACTCCCACCTAAAGGGAGAGTTAATGATTGATGACATAACTGATGTGGCCACAACTATATCTAATGACTTCAGCAGGGTGTTTTCATATAGCAACTTAATAGTTAATTTTTTACGAAAGAAAAAGAGAGAAGCTACTGTAAATTTAAATCTGGCTGAGGCGTTGAATGAAGTCTGCAGACTTTATTCTACAATAGTAAAAACATATAACATAGACTTGGCAGTAAACTGCAAAAAGGAGTGCTACTACAATATGAGGCAAATCGACTTTGAGTCTATAATTATTAATCTGATTACTAATGCTTTTGAGCAAGTAAAGATTAGAGAGTTGCAATACCGCCGGATCATAGTAAGTGTTACCCAAAGTATCTCACATGTTATCGTTGCTGTGGAAGATTCCGGACTGGGAGTACCGAAGGGTAAGGAGCGAACTATTTTTACACCCTTTTATACAACGAAAGATGATGAAATAGGAATTGGGTTAGGATTGAATATTGTAAAAGACATTGTTGATAGTTATGGAGGAACAATCAGCGTGCATCGCTCTGAAATCTTAAGCGGTGCAGAGTTTAAAGTTTCACTGCCGAAAGGGGATGATTAAATAATGGACAATTTTACAGGGTTATTTATTGAAGATGAAGAGGCAAACGCTCAAGTATATACTCGGTTTTTGGAAGCTCAAGGACTGAGTGTGGTGTGCCTAAGGCAACTTCCTTCAAAACTAGAAGAATATTATGAGATTATATTGGAAAATAATATTGATTTTCTTATTATTGACTATCACTTGGAGAAGCAAGTGCCGTATAAAGGCATTGATGTATTGAGAGAAGTTCGTAAGCACGACAGTACAATATATGCTGTGTTACTTACTAATTACCAACTAAATGACTTCTCTGATCAGTTTGGCGATTATGATTATGAGCTTAACAAAGCGGATATGGTCGCACGTCACAAGGATGTTGTAGATAAAATAAAAAGAGCTTGTAAGTTGCGAAAAGAAAACATCATACGTGATAATATCGCAACCCAACTGGTGCTTGAAGAAAAATCGATAGATATTCTTAAAGAAATCAAAAATAAACTTGATACTATGCAATAATGGTGAGTAACTATGGAGTATGAACGAAAATTCAGATGGGCAAACTACAGATCCAGTAAGTGTAAAACGTATCTGAGAAATGACTTTTTATTTACATGCGCATACTGTCGGTTACACGAAGAGGAAACCGGATTTGCAAACTCAGATTATTTTGAGGTTGACCATTTTATACCAAAAGCCGACCTCAAATATTCATCCAAAGTGCATTTATTCGAAAATTTATACTACTCTTGTAAAAAATGCAACTCTGCAAAAGGAGAATTTTTGAGTGATGAGTTACTTGACCCCTGTCGTGATTATATATTCAGTGGGAAAAATCCACCAATTACGGGTGGTGACAGTTTGAACAATTTTATTTTCACCTATAGTAATTCTAAAGGTGAACTGTATATTAATACATTCAAGTTAAACTCCAGAGTAAGCGTTGATATCCGCCGAGCAAGGCACAAGCATGTATGTAATATGAACAAAAAACGTAGTTATCTTAACTTAATCAAGGGTGGAATTTGCGACAAAATTACGGATAACGGTGCCCTTCTAGTCCTCTTAGATGGTCTCTATGCACTTGAGTTGACTAAGTCGTGCACCTATTCTAATGGAGAAGAGTTCGAAAATGTTATCAAATTGCTTAATGCCCAAGGGATTGATGGAAAATTAGTGTTTGATGAGTATAATATGGATATATTTGTAACCATCAACTCCGTTGACATATATTGCGAAATTATTGTCGATAATACATCAACGGTGAAATCTGAGTATAAAAAATTTATAGAATCAGATAAAATTAAAACTTGGGTTAATAAACTTAAGTACCAGTTTGGCATTCTATACTGTTTTCCAAAACTGGGTAAGATTTACCTGTATCCTTTATCAATAACCTTTGATGAATGCAGTATGTCGACTTTAAAGAAAAAAATTATGATTACATTAACTAAGGAACACCTATTATAGGATCGCAAACGGTAGATAGACGGGTATGTAAAAGTCGATTGTAAACGGTCAAGAGCGGTCATAAAAATGATTTTTTACGCTTCTGAGTGGTGACATTCACTCAAAGGCTACTGGCTCGGCAGAGCTTAAGAGCTTAGGCGACAGCAAAAATACGTCACACTAGAGACTAAAGACAACAATACCGCTTATAATAAGGATGATTCCAATATATTGGGTTGGCTTGAGTTTTTCTTTCAAAAGGAATAAACTCAGTAACGGTATAAATATAAATGCCGCCGACTCAAGTATTGGTACCAATGACAGCGGGATATAGCGCAACACGTAAAAGTTAACTACAGCAGCGATAAGAAAAATGAAATAAGCAAGAATCACTCGCCAGTTCAGATACTCGGCGAGTTTGCTTTTCCATGAAATAAGTGCTGCTTTTTTTAGTAAAATTTGTGAGCAAGCAGAGATAAATACCATGGCAAGTATAACTGCGCTATAAATAATATAATCATTCATGTTTTTTCACCATAAGCACAATTCCGGCGACAATAATCAGTGCGCCTATAATCATATTAAGGCTAATTGTCTCAGAAAACAGCACAGCACCGAATATCATGCCGTATAAGATAGTTACTGCGCGGTTTGCGTGAGCAACGGTAAGCGGGAGACGTTTTAATACCTGCTGCCATATAATCGCAAAACAACCAAAGAGTGTAAAAGCAAGAGCATACAGCCCTAATGCCTGCATAGAATAGATAGGGTGCTCTCCGGCAAACTTTGCAACAACCATAGTTATCGAATATAGAAGATAACACAGATATATAACCGCATAGGTTTTTATTTTACTTGTACGGCTCATAAGCCAATCACCATCCATACAAAGGTATTGTAAGTATAACCCATGGAGTGCTACTTGATGCTTGCGTCAAATAACATATTTATATCCACTAAGATAACCTTATTTGCAATGGCGTGCTGTTGCAAATCATAACTATAGCCTGATTTAGAAAATAGTATATATGACCTATCTGAATAATTTCCAAACATTAAGCTCTTCCTTTTAAGTTCATCCAACACCACTTGCCCGACTTTATCATTTGACCATTTGCACTCGCCAAAAATCGCCTTATCGTCAGCATCTGCAATAATATCTATCTCTTCTTGAGCTTTGGTGGCAGGATTAGTTCCCCACCACTGTCCAATGTCGCTCCACATAAACGGCAAAAATTGTTCGCCGTTTTGCCTTATCATAAATTCACGGCATACATCTTCAAATATGCGCCCAACATAAGCAGACAAATCTTTTTTAATGCGATTTTCCAACACCTGCCGCCCCAACCCTGATTCGATATTTGTAACATTATCCGGGATAAAACGATACCAGAAGCGGAACATATTATCGCACAGTGCATATGTGCTATTGCGCTCGGATTTTACGCCGTAAGGATATTTCTTGAAAACGATGTGTAAATCAACTAGAGATTTCAAATACTTAGAACATTTTTTGTTTTCTTCACCGGATTTGGTTGAAATTTCATTCAGCCTGCTTGCTCCTTTTGCTATGGACTTGATTAGGGTGTTATATATCGCAGGCTCTCTCAACTCCTGCATGAGAATGTTTTCCGGTTCTTCATAAAGAATGCCACTCTTTTTTAGAAAACATTCATAAATTCCATCCATGACACGTTCACTTTCAGCGACTGCTTTAAGGTATTGTGGAATTCCTCCGCACACAGCATACGCCAATATCTTTTCCTCATACGACAATCCGGGGAAAAATTTGGAAGAATCATAGTAATCAAACGGTTCGACGTGAAACTGTGCAGACCTGCGCCCATACAGCGGACTTTTGTAGCCTAATACCTGATTTTGCATAAAACTCATTGACGACCCGCATAAAATCAAGAAAATGTTTGTGGATTGAAATTCGGAGTCAATATATTTTTGCAATATTGAAGATATTGATGGATTCCCCGATGCTAAATACGGATACTCGTCTATTGCTACGACTATGCGCATGTCCCTTGCTTGGTCTGCTAAATATGAAAACGCTTTATCCCAGGACTGAAAACTGTCTACAGCAGAAGCTGCAACCGGAAAACGCTCAAGCACCTTTTCTGAAAAATTGTTGAGTGCGGCTTTATCGTTTTGCTCAATGGATATATATAAAATGCTGTCTTTGTCTCTAATGAACTCTGTGATAAGAGCCGTCTTACCCACTCTGCGTCTTCCATAAATAACAATAAACTTGAAATCTTTCGCTTTGTAAAGCTTATTCATCTCCGAAAGCTCAACCTGACGTCCTGTAAACATCACTAGCCCCCTGTATACCAATCTACTCGTGAGTAGTCTACTCACGAGTAGATTGTATCGCATTTAGTGTTGTTTGTCAATTGATTTTTTATTTCGATATTTGCAGATTGTTCTTGTAATATGGTTTATGCGTGCTGTATCCACTCTTTGAAATTACGGCATCAGGATAATGGCCTTTAAATGCAATCACTCCTCGCCTGTTGCTGTATCAGCAATGCCCCCAGTGCTTTGCGTATATCCTTTGCCTTTCAGTAAGCCCTACCGTAACAAAAGTATATCTTCTGCGTTGGAGGATTGAGGAGTTCCATGGGTTCAAAAAGCAACAGTTCGATTTCGAGGGATTCCGTGTCCGCTCCCTAAAATCCATCCGTAATCTTGAGATGTTGCTGACCATCGCTGTCGGCTATATCGGTATGATGAGCGAAAGAGTTTATGACAAGCGCATTGTGATGGAACTCATTCATATATCTAAGCGTATATATGGCATCCCTAAATTTCACTTCTATGCCATTGCGGATGGCTTGTTCACAGTGTTTGCAAGATGCGGTCAAGACATTTCTAACTGGCTCAGCTTTAAGCCTAAAGATAACCAACTCTGCCTATTTTATCCTTTGACTATTTCTCTTGCTTGACACATTTTCCGACACATACTATTTTCCACGATGGTGTAAAATAGATCTGGGAGAAATAAAAAGGGAATTCATAAGGAGACCAAAATCGAAACAGAGTTTCGATGCGGTAGAAGCAGGATAGTATATGATATAACTGCAGTAATAAAAATATGAGAAGACCGAAAACCATGATAAGATGTTGTTGACGAAAACCACATCGAAAGGAAGACAGCCTTCTCATGGAAAACATTATACTACAAATCGT